>Ga0160429_1001439_pt1 | contig 13244 bp, 3 predicted proteins | sample SolpanmetagenomR_FD_108199 | JGI IMG/M metagenome (GOLD analysis project Ga0160429, IMG submission 108199) | Solar panel surface microbial communities from Lawrence Berkeley National Laboratory, California, USA - R | ecosystem: Engineered > Built environment > Solar panel > Unclassified ...
ACAACACTCCGCCTCGAAGGTCTACGAGGACTCTACCTAGGCGGGAGCATAACAGCGGCGCGCGACGGAATCGGATACGGGTTCTACTTCTGGACGTACGAGGCTTGCAAAGCCGCGATGGAGAACTACACCGGAAATGGCCGAGTGTCCAAGTCAACAACCGAGGCAGTCAAAGTGCTGCTGGCAGGTGGTATCGCGGGCGTCGTGACGTGGGCAAGTATATACCCGCTCGACGTTGTGAAGACGCGCATGCAGACTCAGATTCCACAACCTACTCTCAGCGAGTTGTCTCGCTCTACGACTCCTCTCCTGGGGTCTACACAACACGAACAACAGGTAGAGGTGGCAGGAAAGAGGAGATATCAGAGTAGCTGGACAATTGCGAAGCGAGCGTACCGCACTGAAGGCACGCAAGTTTTCTTCAGGGGTTTAGGGATCTGCTGTGTGCGTGCTTTCATAGTTAGCGCGGCGCAGTGGGCGGTCTATGAGTGGATGATGCAGTATTTGAGTGAGGGTTGAGTATGGTGTAATGAGCCTCAGAAACGATTGAGGTGGGAAAGCGATTGAACCCAGATGAGCGTAAGCCGAGAGGGAAGTGAACTATGGAGAAGAAATTAGGTTCAGCACATCAGCCATACTGTGATCGCGTTGAAGAGGAAGCGATGTGTGGAAGAATAAAGACCTTCGGCTTTTACAGAGTCGAGTGCATGGCCCGAGTCTATCTAACGAGCTTGTAAGCTATGTTTTCCTTCCTGGGCATTCAACCTGTCAAGCACCCTACAAAGCAAGACAAGTGGGCGGGGCACCCTAATGAGGACAATGCCATGATTGCCTCATCTTGATAACTGTTGCACACCTCTACACAAGAGTCAGGCCAGCATAACCGAAGACACAAGGTGTAAGAAGCAAAGCTCGGCAAATAATTACCATCTAAGATACAATCAACAGCATGTAGCTAGAGCTCCGAGAAGCAACTTAAAGCTGCTACACCTCAAAATTTTCCAATTAAAAAGCAAAATGAGTTTTTCTTGGTCCGCTCTTTCACACATTTGCAACGCCTCCCTCCATTTTTACTTCATCTTTTTTTCTAGGATAAAACACGTTCTCTTCAACCAATTCGAATATGAATGTTGCTCTCAATATTCCAACCACTCCGCCTTCCCATTCTCATTTTTCTTCTTCCCAACATCCCTCTGGGGAACCACCGGCAGACGAGAATCACACTTAAGGCCCTACATCATATGCTCCTGCGCCATGCCCATGTTCATCTCGTCATCACCATTGCCAATGGCGCTGTTATCCATGTCGCCATTGTTGCCGCCAACGTTAAGGTACTTCACGAAGCTAAGACCGAGCGGACGCCCACCGTACTGGTAACCGGTGAATTTCGAAATGGCCGTCTCGGCGTTGTCCGGAGTGTCGAATTGCACGACGCCGGTGCCGCGAGAGCGACCGTTGGGCTCGTATTGGATCTCGGCGCGGTCGACTTTGCCGATGGTTTGGAAGAGCTCGACGAGGTCGTCGTTGCTGGTCGACCAGGGGAGCTAAGGCGTGTTAGCGGAGTATTTTCATCGATAGTTCGAAAGACTTACATTGCGAACGTAGATAACTTCCCCTCGATCACCGCCTGCAGTAGCGTAATCAGTGAAGGGATTGGGAGGAGCAGCAGAAGCGGCGCCGCCAGCGTTGTTGTTAAAGTTGCCGCCTTGAGGAGGGCCGCCTCCATAACCACCACCCCCACCACCACCAAAGCCTCCTCTTCCACCAAATGCACCTGGGCCACCGAATCCGCCACGACCCATGAAGCCACCGCCGCGTGCTCCAAAGCCACCACGACCTCCAAAACCACCACCGAAGCCACCACGACCACCGGCGTTGGCAAAGCGATCTTCACGAACTTCAAGCTGGCGTCCTTGCCAATCGTAACCATTGTACTGAGCAATAGCATTGCGAGCGTCGTCCGGGCTTTCGAATGCGACAATACCAGACCCCTTGGGACGACCATCTGGACCCTGGTGAACGTCTGCACGGATGATTGCACCTGAGACAGCTTTTGTGATGTTAGTAACCTGTGTAATGTTAAACTAAAAGGTAGTTTGCAAAGAAGCTTACCGGCTTGGCGGAAGAGATCCTTCAAGTCCTGCCAGCCTACATTGTACGGAAGCTAAGTGGAAAGTCAATATGGCATGTTCGTATAATTAGCAAAAGTGATGGAAAATGGGGACAGACGTTGGAGATGTAGATTTGGCGACTTGGACCACCAGCCGGGGGACCTCCATAACCACCTCCAAACCCACCTCGTGGCGCACCACCTTCGTATCCGCCACGGCCTCCTCCAGGAGCCGGAGCTCCGGTCGTGAAGCGTGGTTCAGCCTCTCGGTCCTAGATTCCCATCAGGATCGACCTTGCCCTTAGTTCCTTAATAACAGTTGTCAACTTACTTCGCGGACATAGACGAGTCTACCCATAAGATTCTGATTGCTGAGCGTGGCGACGGCCTGTTGAGCTTGCTCTCTAGTTGCATATTCCACAATTCTAATTTTATCGTCAGCCACTCTTCTAGAGTTGATGGAAAAGGCTCGTTCATACCCGCATCCCTACAATAACGAACCATTGGTCCCATCCGTCAATCCAACATGTCCAACAAAAAACACACATAGATCATCCATGTCTACACAATGGTGCCCACCTTCGACATTCCATTTGGAAGTAATAACACATCGGCGAAAAGGACCTCTCCGGCTGTGGAGAATTAGCATGCCGTCCAAGAGGTAAAAGAGAAGTCACAAAGACTCACCCTGTCGCATGAAATCTTTCAAGTGATGCCACTTAACGTCGTATGCCAAGTTGCCTACGTAGACACGGCGATCCTGCTGGGAGGAATCCCGAACTGATTGCATCATCTGCTCCTTTGCGGCAGACCTTTCTTCAAAAGACCTTACTGGAGGCGCAGCACGAGAGCCGTTGTACGAGCCGGAAGCGTAACCACCACCAGAACCTCCAGGCGCTCCACTCATTGGCGAACGAGATCTTCTGTCACTTCTTCGATATTCTTCACGATCTCTGCTACGCGATCGACTGCGAGGAGTGTAGGATCTGCGACTGCGCCGAGGGCTTCGAGAACGACGACGGGGAGAACGAGATCGCGTATCGCGCTTTGATGTGTTAGCTATGAACTTCCTCCAATGATGAAGAGGTCTCGCGTGCGGAAGTGGGGAAATTGACGATGTAAGCGCGAGCGCAAAGGGATTCGAAACTGAACGACGTGTCTAGTGTGATGATATGTTGAATCCCTGGTGAATAGGTAGGTACAACAGATGTCTTTTTGAGACAAGAGGCCGTTATGAGTTTGACGAAACAAATGGCAGATCGCAGGAGACAAGAAACGCGAATTGAAAAGAATCTAGCTTGAAGGCTGTCGTCATGAAGAGATGAAAGCACTCACCGGGCGATAGTTATCAGCGGAGTCTGAAAGTCAAAAGTAAGCTTGAACCCAAGATGTAAGAGGAAAGGAGAGAGGGTAAAAGAAATTACCCATTGATGAGAAGAAAGAGAAACAGAGAGCGGGCGGTCGGATAGGTTAGGGTAACAGGAGGAGGTGTGGAACTTGCGTCTCGATTATTGCGACAGAGGAACAATCTACACTCGGAAATGGGTAAGCTCGGGAAGCTCTCTGGATCTTGGCCAGTCACAGGCGATTTCATGTGCAGCAGCTGGGGTCAAGGTTCAGCGGTTGAAGCAAGCGAGGCTGTCACAGTCGAACAAGAAGGCAAGGAGGAGCAAGATAAGATATCTTTGTACTGCTGTCTGTCTTTGCACAACCTCTCTCATCCCTCCTTGTACTCTCTGCCCACTCGCTCGCTGTGCTGACCACCTTGACCGCAATGCTTGGTATGGCTTTGGGAACGCGACGAACCTCGAAAGTGCACGCTGAGGCTGAGGGCCGGACTGGTTGAGGAACCAGGCGAATCGTGAGCCGGAAGACGTCTAGTGCTGGATAATACGCAGCAATATGAGACGTGGATACGTAAAAGGAATGGCCGATGAGGATCTTCGTGGACAAGCTTGACACGACACTTCTTTCCTTCCTCCTTGTGTGTTGCGTAGGTGAAGGAAGGTGCGACTATCAACAGTGAAAGGGTGTTTCCTTGAGCCTTACCGAACTAGTCCATTTTTGGCATCCCCTTTCATAACACGTATTATGTGACGGACGACACAACAATTGATCGTAGTAATGTCATCTGTAAAGACAGAGTACTTAATCTCCAAGAAAGCGACGACTAAGTCCATGACATGGCAGGGCATGATATCCTTGCGAAGACCATGAGTAGCTGCGCTATCTAACAAACTCAAAGTCTCGACCAACCGCTTATGGAACTGTATGAACACAGATGCGTGATATGCTCTAGAGTAGAACACAGTATATCGTGTTTCTCAGTACTACCGTAATGATAGAGACTTAACACACATTTTGTGTACCCAAAAATGACTTGATTTCGACCTCCACCATAGAATATGATGCTAAACAATTTCACAATTTCGTGAAAACTGTGAAACTAAGAATGAGAAAAACTGGCAAACGATGACATTTCCCAGTGATTGTCGTACTGCTCACATCAGATCTGACTCTCTTCATTTAGCTGCTTGAGCATTAGTCAGCTGACATTATTCATCGAGGAAAAGCTTAGATAACATCATGGAACAACAAGGACATGAATTGATTGGTAGTGGTTTGATTGAGTACCTAATGATGTAGAAGATGCCCACATGTCTATCTAAAAGAAACGGAAACAAAAGCCTTTGAGAAATAAGCAAAACTTTTGAGAATGACAAAAACTTTTTGGAAAGAAATAACCCCTTTGTAAAGAGTACGGAAGCCCTTGGTAAACATAGAGGCTATGACAGGTGACCAGAGACCATAATTCTCCAAACTTGTCTACATGAGCCTTTCTCACGCTTTGAACCACCTCACACCTTGAAGCCGGTCAAGATGATATCGTTTAAGATGTCGTCAAAGATGTCGTCACCATTGTTGGCAGGGATCAACTGTCAGGTTAGCATCCGGCTCCCAACCCATTTGTTCCTACACAGACGGGACCCAAGTTAAATTGACCCTTATCCCTTGGATTCACCGCTACCCATGGTCCTGCCGCGTTGTTTACCAAATCCTTGATCGTGATCTGGCCACCTTGAGCACAGCTCAACTTGGGACCGCCAGCGTCAGCGATGGCACGTTCGATCTTGCCACCCTTGGGAACATGGTGGACTTGGATGAGAACGAATGGCCTTCCCGTCATAGAGTCAACGCCGACCCACATGTGCCACAACGATCTACCGAGATGAAATTGAAGCGCGTGGTCCAGATCCTGCATGGTTTTGCGGTCATCGTTGTATCCATTCCAACCATTTATGTTCCAGATTTGAAAGAGTACCATATCATCTTGATGCGTGTCGAAGTCGTAACATCTAGCTTCCTTTCTGGTGAAAGGCCGCGGGGTAGGCGTCGCTGGACTTTTAGGACTTGCAGTGAGGATTGTGGCGAAGGTACTTGGCTGGATGGTGCTGGAAGTGCTTGACTGACGGGTACTGTCATGGGTACCCACATTCACGCCATTACCGTTGCCATTGCCATTGTCGTTACCGCCATTGTTGCTGCTATCGGTGTCAGGTGCAGCGGTCTGCTGAGGGGAACTCGGGCTGCCATCCGGACTGCCAAGCTGTTGCGATGAAGGTACTTGACCATCAGTCTTGAAATACTTCTTGTTGTTGTTCTCTATCTTCCTGTCCAACTCCTTCATCTTGTTGATTTTGTCCTGGAGTGCTTGCCGGATCACCTTGGTCAGCTCATGGTTTCCTTTCTGGGTGGCGAAATCGGCTTTGGTACGAAGGTCTTCCATCTCGTTGAACAAGTTGTCCATCTCACTCCAGAACTGCTCCTGTTCACCGAGCTGACTGAACTGTTTCAACTGAGTAACTGACTTTATGGGGCTTTTCTTAAGCTGTTCGCGAAGAGGACGGTACGGGTTGTTGTCATTAGCGTTCTGAGGTCCATGCGGCCAGTTCGACGCCATTTGCTGGATCTTGGGAAGTCTTGACTCGGGCGTGGGCTCTTGAGGCTGGGATTCAGACTCTGGCTCATGAGTTTGCTCCTTGCGCTGCCTTTCAGCCTCTTCGCGTTGCGCTTGTTCACGCACTAAACGTTCAAGTTCTTCCTGTCGACGCTTGTCTTCCAGCTCCTTCTTCGCCTCTCTGTCCTTGCGACGCTGTTCTGCTTTGGCCTCTCGCTGCGCCTCCTCCATACGTCTCTTCTCCTCGGCAGCTTTCTTCTTCTGTTCGAGCTTCTCTTTCTTCTGCGCCTGCTCTTGTTCCTCTCTGTCCTGCTGAGCCTTCTTCTTGGCCTCCTTCTCTGCATCAGGGCTGTTGTCGTTGCCACCCTCAGGAGGCGAGGGATTCTGCTCACTAGGTGGCTTCGCCGGGCTGTCAGGACGTGAAGGCGACTTTGGAGACGACGGATGTTCGTCGACTGGAGCTTCTACGGGGGTCTCAGGACGTGAAGGCGACTCTGGAGACGAAGGATGTTCGTCGACTGGAGCTTCTACGGGGGTCTCAGGGCGCGATGGGGGAACCGTGTAAGGGTCAGGATGGCCTCCATAATCGGGGATGTTGGGATTGTTAACCGGGCCGGGATTCACAGGCTCTTGAGGGGCACCTTCATGCGGTGACTGCGGTGGAGTAGGCGGCTTGTCGCCCGTCTGCGGCATCTGCATGTCGGGTGCGTTTGGCGGAGTAGGCGGCATCTGCATCTCGGGTGTGTTTGGCGGAGTAGGGGGATCAACCGGTGCAGGCCTTGTACCCTCTTGAGGAATACCGGGAGGCGGACGCATCGGCTCACTCTCAAACGGGTTGTTGATAATCCGCGGGACATCAGCACCCAGATCGACGAAGTCTGTTCCAGGCCTGTATAGAAACTGTTCCAGGAGAACGCCAGTGGTCACAAGCATGTCATCTGTGAGGATGGCTTGGACGATGCCGGCGACTACGGCTGCAGTCTCCACGGGGATACCGGCACAGTAAACTGTGTGTAGAGTAGCAGTGGTGAACTCGAAAGCCACCACGGAGGTTTTGCCGTCGTCGACGAAGGAGCAGACTTCAGTCTTCGTCGTCTGGCTGCTCGTGGGGGTTGCTGATGCCGTCTCATAGACTGTAATCATGCGTCCTGATGTCGTGCTCTGAATGGCATCAGAGGGTGCTGGGGAGGCTGTCTGATAGACGGTCGCGACATTCTGACTAGTCGTAGAGGGTGCTGCAGATGCCGTCTCGTAGACGGTCACGACTTGTCCTGGTCGAGAGGCCACCGTCGAAGTAGCCGCGGTAGGTGCGGACTCATACACTGTATGAATCCGACCCCCATGGATGGTGCTGAGTCCGTAAATAGGCTGCACCAAGAACGAAGTCTCCACGATTGTCATAGCTACGAGATAGCTTGACAGTGGCTCGACAGAAGTGGTGTTGATCCATTCATCGGCGCTGGTAACCCCATGGATAGCTTCAGAAAAAGCATTGCGGTATGGTATCGCGAAGACGACACCGGTCAGACTCAACATGGGGACGATGATGTTAAACATTTTGGTAGGAGTTGGTAGTACTTTGAGGAGTACTGGAGGGTTGATCTGGCTGGTATCCTTGAGATAGTATTTGAGAATTGACTTTGTTGGTGGTGGATTTGAGAAGTACTAGAGACTTGTCTTGACCGGATAGTAGGTCTTCAGGGGTACTGGAGGATCGACCTGGGTGGTAGACTATGAAGTAGTTCGAGAGTGTGACTTTTGTTGGTGGTAAACTTGTGAAATAGTAGAGATTTGTTTTGGCTGAATGGTGGGTCTTGGGGAGTACTGGATAGTTTGGATGTCCTTAGAGGAAGCCTATACTATTGTACTATTACACTACTATGAAGAAAGAAAGGCGATGGAGAGGAAGAGGAGCGGTATATTTAAAGGAATGGCATGCCTGAGCGCATATTATGGCAACGAATTGTTATCCGCTATCTCTCGCATGAACGTTAATTACGCTCAGACAGTAGAACACCATGTTACCTCAAAAACACGACATTTTGATACACTCATGAGCGAGTCCTGACATCACTGGAACAAATATTTTTAAGGCAATCATCGCAATTTTGCGACCGGTTTGTTTCTCGGCGAGGTTCGGTGTCAAAAATCTCATGATTTCAAACAGTTTGATAGACCCCAAAAGGTTGTTTTGCAAGAAATTACAGTCAATAACTCATTCCAATTAATATAATCATTCAATATACCGACATATTTAGTAAGCTAAGGCCGTGACAGATCAAAAATAAAATCCAGATAAAAGGTATAATAAGAAATTAGAGGTCGGCCGTCAAAACATAGACACAGAGTCTGGTAAAAAAAAATTAAAGAAATACCAGTGAAACATCAGAGCCGAGACTTCACAGAGGCTCCAGCAGTTCGCTTCGTCTGGATATCTCCTCGTCTGAGAGCGTCGCCAACCATACACATCGGCTGAGCACTTCGGGAATAGGTAGAAATGTATATTTCGAACTCGCTTCAAGAAGCCTAAGGAGATTCTTCACGATAGCAGCGGCAGTGTGAAGCCGCTCGAAGTTGACTAGAGGTTCTGCATGCGCCCCACCGTCAGTATTTGGCAAGAAAGCCGGCTTCTGAGCATTGTAGATAAGATCGTGCGTGTAGATTCCGACAAAAGGGATGCAGCCGACATCCCCCTCAGAGGCATCGTTGAAAGTCCGTTCAATCTCCATTCGCAGGTTGTGGAAATTCCGCATAGGCATTATCAGCGCTTCGAGTGAATCTAAAGTCTCTTGCTCTTGGTAAGGTACAAGAGCCCATGTTTGTTTCAGTCGACTGCAGTCAGAGTTTACTAACGCCGTTGTAATCTGATACATTGTCGCCCAATTTCGTAGCTGCCGTGCATGTTGAGCGACGTGAATGAATTTCACAATACACGCCGCTCTCTCTTTGATGTTCTTCGTGAGTACTATTTCCGACATTGTCCACTTGACCATAATGTTGAACCGCGCGGTGCAGATGTCAACACCTCCACGCAGTGATTGATCACGAGGGCTGTCACCAGAAAGCTTCAAAAGCTCAACCCAATCTCGCACGGTTGGTGACGTCTGAGTCCAGCGAATTTCGATTAGCTCGCGCCAATCAATCTCACTGAGCGCGTCCTTTTCGCAAAGAGTCATCTGTTGTGCAACTGTAAGGGAGTCGTACCCCATTATGAATGGCATGTGGTTCGCCAGTGGGGTGTCGATGCAAATTTTGTGCAATCCTTGCTTAGATACGTCCGCAGCGTTCTTGGACGGCGTAATAACCGTCACCGCGTTCTTCTTTGCTGCAATAATTTGCTGATCTATTCGTGGCTGCAACGGAACGTGCCTTGAGTGACGGCTAGACGAAGCATTCAATGTGGGAGGAAGGATTGTCATAAGGGGCTGCGCCAGCTTCCTTCGAGCTGGTTGACTGGTGGTGGGGTGATGCACTGGATGTGGTATTCCTTCTGATACTCCGGCGACAGGGCTTTCCTCGGGTATGCAAGTAGTTTCGGCCTCAACACCAGTATCGGCTGTATCGTTCACCAAGCGGGGCCTGATTGACTTCTCCTCCTCTTCAATTACAACGTTAGATGATGATGACGGTCGATGATCTTCAGGTGAATTACTGGGTGCCTGATTCTGGGCGTTACTTTGCAATGCAGTACTTGAGCCAGAGCTCTCCATCGACCGCACATCAGGTACCGGGGCCGCCACCCTTCGGCCAGGTGGGTGCTCTAGCCTTTCCGCAGGTACTGTCGTTTCCTGTCCACCCGAGGTTTCCATCTTTCCGGCAGACACCTGTTGAGTTAAGTCATAGGCAGGATTCGATTTTGATGCCTTCCGCTTCACGCCATGAAAGCTGAGATCTCGCTCCAGAAGTGGAGTGGAAGAGTAAGAACCCAGTGATGTCGCCACCGAGCTTCGCTGAAGCTCGTGCTCTCTATTCATTGACACCACCTCTCGTGCGAAGATAGGTGGCACTAGCTTTCGGCCACTCATCTCTTCTTCATGCCGCCAGTGGCTAAGGTCTTGCTGCTGATCCTCATGAGCATGTATATCGGTTTGCGAGGAGAGTACTGTTTGACCAAAGCTCGAGAACACAAGTGATGACGACTCACCCTCGGGAGAGTTTACATTATCTCTACCCGTAAGCCTGGTTGGTGAACTAGTCATCTGGGATTCGTAACGTCCTTCAAGCCTGAGCAGCGCCGACTCAATTGAACCATCTACAATGTCCGGCAAGAGTGCTAGTTGGGCGACTTCCTTATCATAGGATGAACCCCTGTTCCCTGGCTGCGAAGAATGTGTACTCATCAAGGATATTGTCTTGGCTTTGTTGTCGATCATGGACGAGCTGTGGATAGATCTTATTCTTGTAGACGTGGGAATAATCGGAATCTGATCCTGCTGCAGATTTCCCGTCGATGAGTCGGCTATATAATCATCATTATCGTGACTAGTTGTTTTTTGAAGTTTGTTATCAGTCTGATCTTTTGACCCGCAAACGAGCGAACAGTCGAGATAGAAAGCGTCATTCGTGTCGGAGATGGTATCACAAAAGAGACCACTAGCATCACCTTCATTCGTTTCGGGTTCAGCATAATCAATGTATCCTTCGTGGTCAATTTTGTCCTCATAGCATAGAGCTTCCCCTGATTCCTTGATGTAAGGCCCTGGAATAATTTCAAGCTCTTCATTGCGAACATGTTTGTTCTCGATGGATCCACCGGCGGCTTGTTCTGAAACTGCAGTAGGGTCCACCGTGAGGGCTCCATTATGAGCGAAGGCGCGACTGTCCAGGCTTGACGGCATACTATGTCTGCGTGCTTGTACTTGATGTATAGGACAGATTTCCACTGCATGGGCTTGAGCGCCAGATCCATTGTCGTACAAGTCGTATGCGTTGACATCCTGCTCTGTGATCTCTTGTTCCTGGTTTGTTACTTGCTCATCTTCCTTTTCCGAGGTATACAACGCAGTACCTTCCTCACCTACCGCACTGTATTCGTCATCGAAATCGACGTTCTGAACGTCATTCACAAGATCATTGCCCATCGCTCTTGCATTCCTCCGCTTCATCTCCTCCTCAACAGCATCCTTGTAGCTTTCCAAGACACCCGCCGCAAGCAAATCAATACGCGGCTCAGGGCTTTCCAGGATAGGCGCCACTTTAGGTACTCTTTGGCGAACACAAGGACCAGCACTAAAAGGTCTTCGAGCGTTTCCCTTTGAAGGTCGTGGTGCCGGCCCCTGAATCGTTGAACCTTGGGTTTGTCTTCCGGAACTTTGCTTAGTACCTAGCACGCGTCGAACAGTTACAAACAGCCGCTTAACTCCATCATGTGACTGTACAACTGTTTTGTCACTATTACTGGAGCCACTGGTATATTCTTGAGAGGTACTGGTACGACTCTTCATCTCGAAGCTGAAACTAGACTGCTCTTCAAGAGGCGTACTCGGCACAACCATGTCGAGAAACGGGGACGGAGGTGGAAGTATAGTACCTCTCATCAAACTTCCTGGGATGTTTGAGACGGCAGCCAATATGGAAGCATAATCTGGATGTTTAGGCGTGGGAAGTGGCATCCGATCATCGCGTAGAGCATCAGAGAAGCTACCGCTTCGATTGTGTATACGTTTCGATTCCTCATCTTTGGAACTCTTGTGCTGGTTATTCAGTTGTGGAACAATATGAGCTGAAGCCAGCATGCTTTGACGATCTGCGACACGATCTGATGGTAGTGGTATGCGCTCCTCTGTCGCAGCCGACTTAGGTTCGTCGTCTCCAAACATCACTGCACTATCCTCTAAATGATTGTGTTCAGACGGAGTGACAGCTGCTCCATACTCTTCGACCCACTGGCTAATCGCCATGTTTTGGTCATCCCGGTAGTCAAGCGCTTCGTCTTGAGGAGGAGGACTTCCTTCGTTCAACATGTTCCTCGATCCGATGAGGCCTCCAGGCAAGACTTCCTCATCGGTCAATCCAATGACAGCAGACTGTGGCATATTCCAGTATAGAGCACAGGTCCTTGACCAGCATTTCTTCAATTCACGTATAATTCTTATGTCTCCGTTGATGTCGCCCCGAATTTGAAGATCTCTCGTTAAATCATTGACCATGTTACAAAAATGAAGTCGCAGATTGATGTTGGAAATGAAGTCATCGATGAAATAATTCAAGATCCAGTGCCGTAAAGCCACGAAAGTACGAACTCTAACAATGCGACCAAAGTCATCCGCTCGACTTATTGCCCAGCCTAGACGTGCAATAAGCTGGGTCATCAGTGCTTCCGCATCCATGAATGTACGATAGGTAAGGAAGAAGTCGGAAAGCAATTCATAGTCCACTAAATTGGGCGAGGTTATCTGAGCTATAAGTCTCGCTGGAGTCGCGGCAATTAGTTGGCCTGTGGTTGACGACATTCGAATAAGCGATGGATCATCGTCATTAATGGCATTAACATCTTCTTGTTCTGTCAAAGGCTCGGGGATCGAATCTATTGACGCCTGCGAATCCGAATTTTCATCTCCATTTGGGTCCATCGCGTCTACTGCATTACTTGGAGTCAAGGGCGAAACGGCCGCTACGTTTCGCGATACACGTGGATGACGGAAAACGCCTGGCGGGGAGGGGAACTGGCGTTCGTAATCTTGCTTGGAAATTACTGAAGAAGGGAGGTCTTCATTGCTTGTGCTTCCCGTGTTGATCGAGCTTTGTAGGATTGCACTACCCTGACCAGTGAAACGCGGTGTTCCCAATCTATAATGGGGTATGGGAACTCCAATCAGAGGTAACGGCGTCGTAGGATTTACTTTTGTTTTGTTCTTCTGTGCTGGATGTGTTATAACAACTTTAAAGGCTCCTTGGATTGACGTCAAATTCTCAACTGGAAGGCGCTCGTTTTGTGGTCGTCTTTGAGTATGACGGGGAGGTTTATGTCGCAGTTGTTCATGGATATCAGCCGTAGTCGGAAGTATTGCTACAGATGCGCGGATAGTTTCGCTTCCAGATTGAAGGCTTTCGCGCCATGTATTGTCCGCCCACGAGGAAGCTTCTTTTGTGCGCCTACTGAGCTCAGGTGATGTAGGTAGAGCGATATAGAACCTCTCGTGTGCAGGTCGAATGATAGGACTGCATATGAATTAG
>Ga0160429_1001441_pt1 | contig 13236 bp, 10 predicted proteins | sample SolpanmetagenomR_FD_108199 | JGI IMG/M metagenome (GOLD analysis project Ga0160429, IMG submission 108199) | Solar panel surface microbial communities from Lawrence Berkeley National Laboratory, California, USA - R | ecosystem: Engineered > Built environment > Solar panel > Unclassified ...
CAATCCCATTCCGATTTATAAAATCAACACGACGTTTTCAAATCCAGTCGTCAAAGTCGACACAACAGCCGGTCCTCCATTAAGCGTAATCTCGATTGATCATTTACCTAGTTTATTACCACGCGAAGCTAGCGAGGCATTCAGTGGAGCTCTATTACCAAGTCTTTTACAATTGAAAGATAGACACACTGCACCGGTGTGGGCAAGAGCAGAGAATCTATTCAAGGAAAAACTACAACTTTTACCAGAAAGTAAACGAGCACCATCAAACACTTCCTCTTCATGAATATTCTTGTAGATCTCGTAAAAGACCACGTCATGATTCTTTTCATAAATTGTTCATAAGTTATTACATCAAAATAGAAAAATCTTTACATAGATCGTCAACGAGATAAACGTCTACCACACCCACATGCACTTGTAATTCAAAATCCTCGCACCAAGTCTGTCGTATTCAAGCTTTCCAATCCAGCAATCATTAGTAGCTTGTAACTTTCCAAACACGCTTGCACCTTTCCATACCAAAACCTGTGGATCTAATTCTCTAGGCGGCCCTCCTACTAATATATCTTTTGCCAAGTTCGGCTTCAAGCCTCGCAGTCGGTATTCTAAAAACGGGCTGAAGTTTGGAAGTTTGGAAGCACCGCCAATGACCATGATTCCACCGATAAAGTCTCTGAATTTCTTTTCGTCGTCTTTGGCTCCTTCTGTTATACTGGTTATGATTGCTTGATCAAGTGGCATGACTGGTACGATTCTTGTAGCGAGATCGTCGACCGGTTCTTCTTCAACAATCTCTTCTGGTTTATCTTTGTCTTCTTCATCTCCATTTTCGCCGGCTGCGTTGATTGTTTCGTCCATGTTATCTTCATTTTCAACTCGCTTTGGTACGATATTACCATTTGGAGCTGGAGTGACGTTGGGACTATGTTCAGAGGATTCGTTCAATGTTAGCATCTTATTTCCTAAAGCTAGTTTTTGAGATGTTTCTTCTTGACCTTTACTTTGTATATTAGTAGGAAGAGGAGGAGGATGTAGAATAGCGCTTGGAATGTTTTCATTAGCATATACCAAGGCACATGTCTGTGCAGTAGAAGTTGGATCATTGTTTAGATGATGGTATATATCTGTTGATCTTGGCACTAAACTCCATCTTCCCTTTAATTTCTGTGAATGATCATATATTGCAGGTCGAAACATTCCCTAACATCATCAGTATTAGTAATCCTCACACGGAAATAGAAAATATGACTTACCAATGGAGCAAGCATCAGCTCATCGTAGGCTTTAAAGGTATACTTCTTAGTATCCTTCTCAAACGTTCGCACAAAGAAATCAAACCCTCGTACAGTGATTTGTTCGTCACTCAAAGTACAGTATTTCTGCTTTAATTCCTCTGCCAGTATATGATCCGACCGTCTGTTGAGATTCATTTGATTATAGTTGAACTTGTCAAATAACATCATTTTGATGAACGTTTCTGTAACATCCTCTCCACCATATTTTAGATTTATCCGTGAATTTTCAATACACATGCCTTCATCGACGCAACAGATGGATGTCTTCTCTGCTCCTACATCCACAATACAAGATATTGAATAACCCGCTCCAAATGTTGCTGCTACACTCTCTTGTAAGAAACACACTCGTTGAAAGCCAAACTCAACGAGAAATTCGTGCAAAGCTTGAGTTACGACACTTCTATCGTACAAGTCAGGAATGATAAATACGCAAGAATATTGACTAAAATCTCTTCTTTGACCAATACTAGTCTCGTTCTGGATAGCTTGCCGTATAATCAGAAATAAATCAGTAAAAAGCATGACTTTGCTCTTATATTCTCTCTCGTTCAACATCCCGTGCCGCCATGGGCGATAAAGTCGATATCTTGGTTTTGAATCTTCAGGTATTCTCAATGCTGCAGAACCAGTAATATATTCTGGTCCCGCGCTAACGTCAGTCCAGTCATATTCTACATTATCATGATGTCTAGAGATGTTATCGGGAGGATTTCTGGAATTCCAGTTCCATACAAGTTCACGTGAATTCGGCAATACTCTTCGTCGATTTGCTCTTCGAAAAGTCTTGAAATCGGCTGCTTGAGAGTTATATTCGTCCGCAAACTAATCAACATTAAATACTTGTTCATCTTGTGGTGGAGAATAATCCATACCTCTGGACCAAACCAAGTAGATTCATCACCAAATTGACCATCATCAAGCTTTATTCTTTTAGGTCGAGGTTCTCCGTCGTTCTCTTCGTTTTCCGATAGGGCTGATTTACGTGCAATAACCATTGGAATCGTCTTTGGCAGTGCATCTGTCGCAAGACCAATTCTTAGGTTTTGACTACCTGGATGTATAATGATTGTCCTTGAGCCATATACAATTGGTTCGGCTTCTGTCTCTGATTCTGCATCCTTCATGTCAAAATCTCCATCAGCAGGTGTTGTCTCATTTTGAGCAGTTTGTGCCAATGCTCGATCTTTATCACGAGCAGCTTTAGCCATACGATTCCTGTTCTCTTCTTGTTGAAGACGAAAGGCAAGAACTTGGTCATCAGTCTTTAGGAAATCACTGGGTAACGAGAAGATGAATTAGATTTAGACAAGATTTGGAGAGAAAACAAGACATGAAATACGAAAAACATATCAAACCTACGTATAATAGTTTTTTTGATTGATAGGTGTGATTGTAGGAAAACTTGTCAATTGCATGTTATTATCCGTTCGTTGGAGCCCTAGTAAATCACGATGAATATGGCATGGCTAATCAAAAATGTTGAGAAACATACCTTCCTCTTTAAGGAGGGCTCTTCCTGACTTCTTACCAACCATGTTGTTAGACTGCTTTAATTCTGTTATCTAGACTCCATATTCTATCCTTAAATGTATACACAGAACTGAGCACTTCATGGAACAAGTCAACCTTCACGATCGAATCGAGTCACGTGTCTACATATGCTCTGATTTCTGGATGCTGACATCAACCGCTTACGGTATTGCAATGTGTCTTAGAAATCATTATAGCTGAGAGCGCATAGCATGGGTGGTGCGCTTTCTGTATTCTCTCGTCTCTTATGGAGCAAGAAAGAGATACGGATATTGATATTAGGACTTGTTCGAGTCACACAGTCTACTCTATCTAGAAGAAAGGCTTATAATTTTAATTTAGGATAATGCTGGCAAGACAACTTTACTTTACCGATTAAAGGTACGTGTACCATTTGCTGTATCCCAAAACAATCGTATACTAAGTTATACTACCATAGATCGGCGAAGTAGTTACAACAATACCAACCATCGGATTTAATGTTGAATCGGTCACATATAAGAATCTTAATTTCAATGTATGGGATCTCGGGGGTCAAACATCAATACGGCCCTATTGGAGATGTTATTACGCAAACACAGCCGCGGTAATATTCGTGATTGATTCTACCGATATAGATCGATTGAATACGGCGGCACAAGAGTTGGCGACAATGTTGAACGAGGACGAATTGAGAGATTCTGCTTTGTTGGTCTTTGCAAACAAACAAGATCAACCAGGAGCAAAAGATGCTGGAGCTATATCCGAGGCCCTGAAATTGGGAGAGTTGAAAGATAGGAACTGGAGTATAATGGCTTGTAGCGCAATAGATGGAAGAGGTGTTAACGAAGGAATGGATTGGTTGGTGGTAAGTTTTGTTCTGACTACATATTACCATACGTGAGGATATCTAACTATATCATAGCAAACTGTCAACCAAGAGTCATGAAATTATGTTTATATTAAAGCTTGCAGCACGATTTTTGCATTACTGTTTTGGTGTCGATGTTGGTGTGCATGTGGTTACTATAGCCAAGTATTATATTCAGCTTTCAGAAGTGGACATGCTGTATCTAACGTTTTGCTTTTTCTTATATATATATACGTCTGTACAAATTCTTACTTCTTCTACTCTTGTCAATCTTATTCCTCGACTATATCTAAATTCCATATCTTTTCTTGAACAGTTTTATTATCATCATGGCGGCAGATATACGGTCAGAGGAGGGACTGAAGAGCAACTTACTCCAAGAATATATGAAAAACACAAAAGTGCAATTAGAGGCATCGTTAGATACCAAATCATTGCTCAACCTATCTCACCTCTTGCAAATTGAATATCAAAATAAATTACGAAACTCGCCATGTTCCATGTTACCATCATATCATCACACTCTTCCCACGGGGTATGAGAAAGGGATATTCCTTGCTTTGGACCTAGGCGGTTCAACTTTGCGTATACAATTCGTTGACTTATCCGGCCATCCAGGATCATCTGATGGGACAAACAATCACGTAAGAATTCGCAGCATTCCAGATATTGATATTACCCAAGCCGTCCGAGAAACACGTGGATTAGCATTCTTTGATTGGCTTGTAGACCAAATAGCTACAATCTTGAATACACAAGATGTATATCGTAATATGCTTGCGGTTGGAGAAGTCATTCCAATGGGTCTCTCCTGGTCGTTTCCAATCGAACAGACGAGTATAAGGACTGGAAATCTAATTGCTATGGGCAAAGGGTTTGCTGCGACAAATGGTCTCGAAGGCCAGGATCTTTATACTATATTCACGAATGCATGTAAGGCACGAGGACTAAAGGTAGATCTAAGAGCGGTCATCAACGACAGTATAGCTACGTTACTATCGAGTGCATATGTAGATCCGTCAGTCAATATATCGTTGATATTAGGTACTGGTATAAATAGTGCTATCTATCTGCCATGTCAAGCTGTTAGTCCTAAGAAGTTACCCATTTCCAGGAATTGTGAAGAAAAAGTCATTGTAAATACTGAACTTAGCATGTTTGGAAATGATGTCTGGCCATTAACTAGATGGGATGAACAACTAAAATGTGCCCTCGAACGACCAGACTATCAACCACTTGAGTATCTTGTGGGAGGGCGTTATCTTGGTGAGGTTGCGAGATTGATATTGATGGATCTATGTACATCTGGTCTACTACATATGGATGACTTACCAAAAGGTCTTGACCACCCATACACTTTTCATACGAGTATGTTGGCTACAATTGAGGGTGATGCCAATGTCGACCCTTTCGATGTCGGAAACACTGTATTTGGGAAAGCTGGTAATTTCAAATGGGTGAACATAATTCTTCCACTGTTGAGGCAGGTTGCACATTTGCTATCTTCACGAGCTGCTGCTTTTGTAGCAGTATCACTTCACGCTTTGTGTGAGATTCGACAGAAGTATGAAAGCAAACTTCTCGATACAAAGGCCGATCAACCTGACAACAAATCACAAACGTCGCACGCAAGACCAGAAAACAATGGTCTGAGTTCAAAATTAACGATAGCGTGTACTGGAGCTGTAATCGAAAGATATCCCAAATTTATGGAGAGATGTCAAGCCGTGCTGGATCAAATGTTGACAGCAAATGGGATGAATGACAAGATTGAGATAGCGAAGAGCCATCTCGAATTGAAAGCTGCCCATCAAGACAGTCTTTGGGGTGCAGCTGTAGCAGCAGCATTGAATCATGCAGATGATTGACACGTTCTTTGTCGCCATACTTTGACCAATACATGAGCCGTGCCATATATAATTCTTAGAACTTGTGAGATTCGAACCGCAGACTCGAAACTCTTTTGTTTTAAAAATGCCAAGAACTAAGCGGCACATCGGTTCACCACTCTGCTACCACGGAAAAAAAGCAGATTTTTGACATGGGCTAGTAAGCGGCCGAGAAGTTTTGACACACACTCCCGTCATCCTCCAAACATTCGAACACGCTCAAGCATCTCCAATCCCGAGATGTCCGTCCCTTTGAGGAGAGCTGCTCCTCAGCGTATCGGAAGATCGAAAAAGGGTTTCGTGCCAATACCTGCACAACCTGAACCGGTCAAAGCCGCGCCATCGAGTACAGACTGTTGTTCATCTCCTCATTATGATTTTTACGAAGGAGCAAAAATATGTACAAACTGTGGTACACAAATCAGTGAACAGAATATCGTTGCAGAGGTAACATTTGGAGAAACATCAACAGGAGCAGCAACGGTTCAAGGAGGTTTCGTTGGAGAAACAGCACGTCATGCAAAGACATTGGGAGCAGCAGCATCACGTAGAATCGGCGGACAATATCAAAGTAGAGAAGAAACTGAACAGAATGGTAGAACAGAATTGAGACAATTATGCCCTCAATTGAGAATATCTTCACATGTAGAAGATGTGGCATTCAATTTATGGAAGTTGGCTTCTGCTCAGAATTTCATACAAGGAAGAAGGACAAATGAAGTTGCAGGAGTCTGTTTATATGCTGCTTGTAGGAGGGATAAGCAAAATACGATATTACTGATGGATATTTCAGAGGCTTTATCGGTCAATGTTTTCCGATTAGGTGATATATACAAAGAGTTGTGTAAAGTTCTGTTTTTAGAATATCAAAATCATACCCAACCAGTCGTCGAGGTTGAGCCACTTCTTATGAAATATTGTAGTAAACTAGAATTTGGTGAACAGACAAGAAATGTTGCAGAGGATGCTGCTAGAATTGTAAAGAGAATGAAAAGAGATTGGATGGTTACGGGAAGACATCCGGCTGGTTTATGTGGAGCCTGTATCATTTTAGCAGCTCGCATGAACAATTTTAGAAGAACGACGAGAGAGGTTGTGTATGTTGTAAGAGTATCCGATATAACTATTGCTACACGTTTGGCAGAATTCAAAAAGACTAGAAGTAGTACCATGAGTGTTCAGGATTTTCGTAATAAAAGTCATCGATTAAAGTATCAACACGATCCTCCATCTGTTGGAGCTGCGGCTGAAAGACAGAAGAAGTTGGTGGATACATTAAAACGTCGCCAGGCTCGTGCTGAAAATAGAATGTCTCAGGACGGATCAGTCATATCATCAAGAAGATCTTCTGTAGCTGCTTCAGATGCGTCTGCAGATGAAGAAACTACAAGTCAATCGAGTCCTCCTGCGATTCCTACTCCTCTTCGTATTGATGGCGATGGTTTTGCTATTCCCAATCCGCCAACAACCATTTCCTCACCAGTATCCGCATCATCGCCCACAAGTTCAACAAATACAGATGATTCAACCAGTCGGAAAAGAAAAAGATCAAAAACTGATGTGACACCGGTCGATTTGACAGAAGCAGATTTCGTCACGGAACACGAATTAGAAATCGACATCGAAGCTGTATTAAGAGATGACGATTGCGTCAGCGCACGTAACGACGCTCAAAGAGATAAAATTCAACAACGTGCATCACAAATCGCAACGCAACAAAAAGCCATCGCAGCATCGCAAGTTCAAGCTCGACTTGAATCTCAAGGCCGCACAACAACGACAATATCCGATTCCGAAATAATCTCACCCGACGAATTCGCCGACGATCCAGAGGTCCAAAACGTGTTATTAGACGAAGAAGCCGTCAAGATTAAAGAAAAAATATGGCTCCGCGACAACGAAGATTGGTTACGAGCGAAACAAGCAAAGATCCTCAAACAAGAACTGTTAGACGCAGAAGGGGGATCTGACAAGAAATTGAAAAAGAAGAGAAAGAGATCTCGAATGGGCGACGGGACTGTATTGACAGAAGGAGGCACACCGGTTCAAAGTCCAGCCGACGCCGCGCAACGAATGTTGGAGAAACGCGCTGGAAAGAGTTTTAGTAAATCCGTAGATTATGCGAAATTAAATGCTGTCTTTGGAGGGAATGTCGGGCCGAGCGAGAGTGAAAAGAAACGAATGAGTAAAGATAAAAAGAAAGAGGCTCTGGAAGCTAATACTATGGAGACTGTACAAGAGGAAGTGGCTGAGGCTGTTGATGGTCAGGAAGGGCTCGTCTCGGTAGATATTCAGCATGATATCGTACAGGGTTTAGCAGAGGCTAGTGATCTTGCTGAAGAACGTGTCGAGCGCGTTGCGAATGGTATTGAGGGTGAAAATGCAGGTAATAATGCATCTAATGAGGAGGATGTAGATATGGAAGCTAATACCAACGACAATGTCTTTGTTGCTAATAATGAAAACAACAATGATGACGTTAACGGTAATGAAGTTGTTAATAATGAAGTTGTCAATGACGAGGTTGTTAACAATGAGGAGAATAACGAAGAAGATGAAGAAGACGAAGAGGAAGAAGCTGACGAAGAAGACGATAATGGAAACTGGAAAAAAGGACTGAAATTAGGAGGAAATGACAATAATGATGACGACAACGATGATTATGAACGCGATGAAGATGACGATTATGAAGCTGCTCAGAACGACATGTTTGGGTTTTGATCACATATCAACTATTAGACTATCGTAACATTCTTATATCATATAAACATCATGACAGAAATGCATATACAATATATTATCCATTCATTCGATTAATTACTGCTTCAAATATACAATATATCGAAGACAACTAACAACACAATTGGGCTCCTTCTACAACTCTATCTACTGTTTAATGTTTTGATACTTCACCGCCATCTTTATTCTTATAAGATCCACTAGCTTTATCCAACACAACATGTGTAAACACTCCATTCTTACCCTTATCTGCCAAGAAACTTTCCTGGTCTTTTTCTCGAGGTAGAGATTTTGCCAGACCCTGACCTTTTTGTGGATAATGAGCCGGTGGATCGGATGGGCGACCGTCTTCTCGAACTTCGTTGTCTGGAGGTCGTTGTGGTGAACCAGGTCTGGGTGGTCGAGGTTTACTACTGTTGCTATTACCGTTGGACGATTTATTGCTAGAAGAAGGGGGCTTGTCGGATTTATGTTCTGCAGATTTATTACTGCTTGTGGGTTCGGCCTTTGATTTACTACTGCTTGTAGAATCTATTTTAGCGTTTGGCGCTATCATGGAAATTGTCGGATGTGATGTGCTTGCTTTGAGTAACAGGTCAATCAGAACATTAGAAGGTAGGGTCTGGAGATATGTTCGTTTCTAAGAGATATGATTAGTCATGACTACCTAATGAGTGAGTTGAGAAAACTTACATCTTCGGTAGAAAGATGAGAAGCAGATTTGAATTTCTCGACATCATATTCTGATTTTACTTTATTTTCGCAATCTGAACATCGCCATTCCATATCAGGCTCGTCAATAACTACTTGAGGTATAGTTGGACGATGACAGAAACGATGATAACCTTGATCACATCCATCGCAGAATACAATCATGTTGGTCACGGGACTGTGTGGTCGAAGACATATCTTACAGACGTCATGGTCGACTTTCTTCTTTTTCTTGCTACTATTACTACTGCTGCTTCCTGATTTATTCGGTTTTGATGCAGTAGTTGGTGACAGAAGTGAAGAGGATACATTTGAGTCTCTCTTACGTTTTTGACCAGTGACTGGTGTTGGTTGCTCAAATACTTCTGGTTTCGTGACGAGACGACCTGATCTTGTAGCATTTGGTGATGTGACATCTTCGTCAGCCATAGTTACATCTTGCTTATCGTTTTCCACTGTATCATCTTCATCTTCTTCTTCTTCGTCCGAGGACTCTTCAGAAGTGCTATCTTCTGCTTTGATTTCAGAGCTGTCGGCGCGCTTATTTCGTCCTGATGATTTTCTACGACTTGCGCGATATTTGATTGGTTTCATGCCGGGCGAATTTGTTGTATTGGCATTTGTCGCGTTATTCTTCGAGTTGTTTGTCGAGTCAACTTCCTTGGATTGAATGACAGATCCTCGAGGTTCGGGTTCGGGCGAGTGTGTTGAATCTTGATCTTCATCGTTATTCTTTGCAGACTTGTCGCTAATAGGTGATTGCACAGGACTTGTATCAGCGAGACCCTTTTGAAACTCGAGCGCCAAGCTTGTTCGGCCTTTTGGTGGTCTTCCAGGTCCTCGATTATGATGAGATGCTTTGTGACTTTTGCTCTTTGTCTTGGAGCTCTCATGGGATCTATCCTTCTCTTTCTTTACAGTAGGGATATCTACCATGGTCGCGTCGGTGTTGATACCTTGCGGGTCCATATTCGTACTACTCATCGTCTGACCCATGAGTTGTTGGATTTTCTAGCTGTTCAAATATATCTAATATGATGCGGAATATATAGAATGCGTTCAAATTCGTGACATTGTCTATAAATCAACACAAATTCAACAGTCTATGCAATTTGCGCCAAAACATGAAAATGCTATGACTAACTATGCATGGCGACGTGGAGCAATAAAAAAGGTTGGCTGGCGCGAACGCGGGTAACGGCTTGGCAAACTTGATTACCGATTTTTTGGTAACCCTCACGGCCCTTTTTTCATTTGCTGTGCTACCTACCGTGCCTGTACCAAAAACTCTCTTTACCAATAAGCTTTCCAGATCAGTCCCGATCATTTATGACCCAAGAAATCTCGTTTTCATCCGCCCAAAAGCCTCCACTCCTATCATTGATATCCTTCAGAGCCAACATTACTGGTGTTTGAGCACCTTGATCGGGTGATTTTTCACCTTTGATATAATTTATGTCTGTTTTTATAAGTCCTGGATCACATGTGTTGATTAACACATTTGCCTTTTCGTTCTGTTGGTCATTTCCTTGATTTTCATTAGCAGCAGCCTTTGTAGCAGCAATTACTCCGGCTTTGCTGATAAAATATGCCTTGTTCGGCCATCCCATGTCATCAACCTTAGATTCTTCCACGTCTTTTACAAAACGATCCATCAACAATGTACAATCCTTCACACTATTTCTAGCTGCTCGAAGAAATTCCTGCCTTAATTCTTCTGGATAATCTTTGGTCAGTTGTCCAGCTAAACTAGCTATATTTACTATCCTTCCTTTTCGATGTTCTCCTTTTGCTTTGGATTGAAGAAGTGGAAGTAATGTCATCATAACATTCACGGTCCCATAATAGTTTACACTTGTCGTATCTTTGACAATCTCAATGTCGAATGCTTGTGTTGATGGTGCTCCTGCGTTGTTGACAAGAACATCGATCCCTTGAGGATGAGTTGTTCCAAGAAACTTTGCCAAGTCTTTTATACTGGATGAAGAGGTAACATCTAATTTTGCAGATTTGATTGTTGTTGAACCACCTTGAGCAGAAAGAGCCTTGGCCGAGAGTAATTGAGGATCAGACTCGAGATTCTCAACTGCTTTCTGACCGGCTGATGGTGACCTCGAAGTCAGATAGATTGTGAGTGGTAAAGGCTTATTTTCATTCAAGTATGAAGTAGCGTACTGCAAGGCTAGATTTCGCACTGAGCAGAGTAAGGTCAGAGGTAAGTAGAAGAGATATCTAAAGAGCGGAGGAAGTGGCAAAGGCCTCAACGAGTCATGAAGAAATTGAGAATATATACCAATTGCTAGACCTAAGCCTCTATTTGCACCCGTCACGACTGCAATCCTGGAATCTGCCATTCTAAGAATTGAATTTCTTGTAACACAAATGAGATTATGCGTAAGCATGCGTCTACATGATCGAATTCCACAGATCTTCTTTAGTTTATTATTCGGTCCATACCTGGGTAAGTAGCGAGGTGGGACATCTTCTGTGACGTCACTCTGCCTCGGCTGATATGGGATCGTATTCCTTACCATACCATATGAGGCATATTATTGAATATTCTCGATCTCATAAGATTAGCCATATAGAATTAGTTCCACTGAGCCCGTATTCGTTTCCTGTCAGTCGATTGTATCATCATTCTGCATGCCTGTTATGATGTGCAGCAGATTTATGTGCTAACAAACTTTCTGTGAGAAAATCCGGGGATCGCAAAGAAGTAGTAAAAAAGAAAGACCATCAAGCGCGACTGCGAAAGGATCCCGACATACATGACGTGATTCAGTGATATATATAAAGGGCTTACACAGAAAGGACATGAAAAATAAATGGAAAGATCCAGTAACAGTTAAGAAAGTCTTGCACAAGAGCACAAATAATCGATGAAAACTACTGTTTTTGTAAACATATGTCCAGTTATCAAATGCAACAAAATGAGGTCGAGAAAACAAAAAAACATGATGCCACCGATTCGAAGACGCATTCTATGGATGTAGTACATGATCATAATCCACTTAGTCCCTCAGTACAACAGTCAAAGATGCCTAGCCATGTTTATCATCATGCACTTCCTCTTCCCTCGATACATTCTCACACCAATTCAAATGCATCTGAGGATAGCATTTCCTCCAACATCAGCATCATGAAGTCCCGTCCAACTATAAACACCAATATGTTGTCACCCGACTTCAACCCTAGTCATGTATCTGGTAAAAATTCATGGCCAGTATCGTTGGATACACCAATGTCTGGTTATACAGCAGCAACCCACCAATCTCATTCTGATGGTGAAAGATCACATACACCACGTAATCCATTCAATTTTGTCACACAACAATACACTGCCGAGAATAAAATACTCAACAAAGGGGATCTGGGGAGGAGAAAGGGTCACAAATACAAGCATAGTAGCGTATCACATCAAATCTTCCAAACTCCAGCACCAAGGCCTCCGTTGAATTTACCCATATCTTTACCTATCCCTACGAGTAATGAATTTAGAGGAAGTTTGACAAATGAACAGAGGAAAAGGATATCATGGTGTATATGCCATTTCTTAGTCGCTGCTTTTGTTCAATGGGTGTCTCGTGGATCACTGTCAATTACTGCATTATCTAGATTATTATTTTTCGATGCGACTGGCGCGGCTGTCTGTGCACTTGTCGATATTATGGGAAATTTTGAAGTCTGGAAAAGGGCTAGTTTAAGACATCCATTTGGGTAAATATGACCATTTAATATACAAAGATACAATTCATTACTGACCTTTTATGAATAGATTAGAAAGGCTTGATGTTCTTGCAGGTTTTGGTCTGGCTGTTTTCATTGCGTTTATGGGATTTGACATTCTATCTCACGGTATTGAACATACTCTTGAAAGAACTGGTGGACATGTACCTCATCACGTTCATGAAGAGAGAAAATCAAGCTCCATTACACTAGCAGCGCTTTCTGCCATTATTACAACATTAGTATCAGCGATACTACTCAAGAATCATGCTCGTATTAGTAGAGCTATGAGAGTCGATTTCATGGCTGGTTGGGGCAACATTCTTGGAAATCCTAGCCATTTTATGACTTTATCCTTCTCTACTATACTTTTATTCATTTCTCTTTTCCATGGTAATGACAACAAGTGGGTAGACACGATTCTATCTGGTGTCATTGCCATAGCCATGATCACCCTTGGTGCTAGACTTGGTATAGCATTATCTTC
>Ga0160429_1001442_pt1 | contig 13234 bp, 10 predicted proteins | sample SolpanmetagenomR_FD_108199 | JGI IMG/M metagenome (GOLD analysis project Ga0160429, IMG submission 108199) | Solar panel surface microbial communities from Lawrence Berkeley National Laboratory, California, USA - R | ecosystem: Engineered > Built environment > Solar panel > Unclassified ...
CCGGCGCGGTGGGCAGCGGCGAGCGCTTCGGCGCCAACTACGAGCTGCCCAACGCCACGGCCTACAACGAAACCTGCGCCTCGGTGGCCGACGTGTACTGGAACCAGCGCATGTTCCAGCTGCACGGCGAGGCCAAATACGCCGACATTCTGGAGAAAGTGCTGTACAACGGGCTGATTTCGGGCGTGGGGCTCGATGGCAAGTCGTTCTTCTACAGCAACGCCTTGCAAATCAGAAGCCTGGAGAGTTACCACGATACTGAGCCAGCCCGGGCCGGCTGGTTTGAGTGCTCGTGCTGCCCCACCAACCTGGCCCGCCTCATGCCCGCGCTGCCCGGCTACGTGTACGCCCAGAAGGGTAGGAGCCTCTACGCCAATCTGTTCGTGAGCGGCCAGGCCGACTTGACGGTGAACAAGCACCAGGTGCAAGTAACCCAGGAGAACAACTACCCCTGGGACGGCGGCCTGAAATTCACCGTGGACCCGGCCCAGGCCAGCGCCGATTTCGACCTGCTGGTGCGCATTCCCGGCTGGGCCCGCAACGAGGCCATGCCCTCCACGCTCTACACCTTCGGGCAGCCCTCGGCGCAGCAAACCACCATCAAAATCAACGGGAAGCCCGCCACCTACCAACTGCAAAACGGCTACGCCGTGCTCAGCCGCAAGTGGCGTAAGCACGATGTGGTGGAAGTCAATCTGCCGATGGAGGTGCGCCGCGTGCACGCCAACCCCCTCGTGAAAGACGACCGGGGCAAGGTGGCCCTGCAACGCGGCCCGGTAGTGTACTGCGCTGAGTGGCAAGATAATAACGGCAAGGCCAGCAACATCATCGTGCCCGCCGCCGCGGCTTTCACGGCCAGCTACCAGCCCGGCCTGCTCAACGGCGTCACCACCCTCACGGCCACCGTGCCCGTGGTGCAGCTCGATGCCAGCGGCACCTCGGTCAGCACCGCGCCGCGCACGCTCACGGCCATCCCATACTACGCCTGGGCCAACCGAGGCAAGGGCGAGATGACGGTGTGGTTTCCCGAAAAAGTGACCAGCCTCGACCTGCTGAGCCAGCCCACGGCGGCCGGAGTACCGGCTGGTAAGTAGCGCTGAAAGAAGGGAATGCGGATAGGTGAGTAAGAGCTTAGGGGTGTCCAGTCGGCCAGCCCGGCGCCGTAGCCACCGGAATGCGGATAGGTGAGTAAGAGCTTAGGAGGGTCGAGAGTATCCCTTCTAAACTCTTACTCACCTATCCGCATTCTCTCTTTTCGACCCTAGTGCGCCGCCGCCAGCTTCACCTCCATCAAATTGGGTGTTTCGCGCACGATGCGGAGCGAGGTGCCGCGCAGGGCCACCCGCAGCGCCTGCCGGCGCGTGAGCCGGCCGCGCACCGGCTGCACCGGCACGCTCATTAGTTTCTTATCGGTGTAGCGGATGTAGCAGCCCGTGGTGCGGGCGATGGCCCGGGCGGTTTCGTCGAAGCGCTGGGCGGGCAGGTTGTACGTCGCCTGAATGTCGCACTTGCCCAGCTCGATACGGGCCGCAGCGGGCGTGGTTTGAGCCGGGCGCGGGGCGCTGGCCGAGCCAGGAACGGCCGGGCCCGCTGCTAGCAGCAGGGGCGCCAAAACGGCCAGGCAGGAGATAACGCGGGAAGTAAGCATGCGTGAATGTAGCCATTCGCCGGGATGTAGCGCGGACTTTCAGTCCGCAAATTGCTGGCGTTGGCTATCTGCGAGCTGAAAGCCCGCGCTACCTGCCGGCCGGCCACTCGCGCACAAACTGGCACTGGGCCGGCGTTTCCGGCGACTTCGTGTCGGCTTTGGCATCGGTGCGGCGCAGGTGCTGCACGAAGGCGAGCGCCCGCTGGCCGGTGGCGTAGCCGTGCCGGGCCAGGAAGCAGCCCACTACCGTGCCCGTGCGCCCACGCCCGCCCCAGCAGTGCACGTAGGCGGGCTGGCCTGCCGCCAGCGACGCATCGAGCACGTCGAGCACGCGCTGCATGTGCGCGGGTGTGGGAATGTCGAGGTCCACGATGGGCAGGCGGTGCGCGGTAGCCGTGATGCCCAGCGCGGCGGCTTCTTCGGCCAGCTCGCGCTCGTAGCCCGGGATTACCGCCCCATCGTAGTTCTGCTCGTCGTCGTGCATCAGGTTCACGAACGTGCGGATGCCTTGCTTCAGCAAGCCGCGTAGCTGCTGGCGGGTGCTGGCCGGGTCGGGCTTTACAGGTACGTAGCCAGCCAGAAGCCGGCCGGGCAGCACCCAATACGAGCGGTCGAAGGGCAGAACGGGGGAGGGTGCGGAAGTCGGGAATGCGTCGGCCATAGCGCAAATAAGATGAGCAGCCGCTTTCCCAATGCACTTGTTTCGCTAGCCGAGCGCCTATGCCACCGGCTCGGCCTGCGGCGTAGCTACCGGCACGGGATTCGGGAGGGAAGCCAGCACGCCGATGCCGGTAGCCACAATGGCCACCAGCCCAAAGGCCGTGCGCAAGGAGAAAATCTGCGCCAAAAAGCCAATCAGCGGCGGCCCCAGCAAAAAGCCCAGGAAGCCAATAGTCGAAACCAGGGCCAGCGCCACGCCCGGCGACACCGACGTGGCCCGCCCCGCCGAGCTGTACGACAGCGGCACTACCGAGGCAATGCCGAAGCCAATGAGTAGAAAGCCCGCCACGGCCGGCACCAGGTAGGGGAATCCCACGGCCAGCAGCAAGCCGCTGACGATGAGCGCGCTGCTGAGTTGCAGCATCCGCACGGTGCCGAAGCGGTGGGTGAAGTAGTCGGATAAGAACCGGCCCAGCGCCATGGTGCTCATGCAGGCCACGTAGCCGGCCGTGACCAGCGCCGCATCGGGCCGCACCACTTTCTGGAAGTACACCCCCGCCCAGTCAAACATCGCGCCCTCGCTCATCATGCCGCAGAAAGCAATGAAGCCAATACGCAGCAAGTACGGGTCGGGGTGGCGCAGGCTAAAGCCGGGGCCGCTCTCATCGGCCTTGCCCACGTCCTTGCGCAACGTGTAGGCCTGGGCCCAGCCCGCAATAGCCAGGCACACTACCAGTATCAGCAAAAAATGCTGGAGCGGCGAGCGGTGCAGGCCGATGAGCAGCGTGCCCAGCGCCCCGCCCAGAAACCCCGCCAAGCTCCACAGCCCGTGAAAGCTACCCATGATGGGCTTGGGGTAAAGCTCCTGCAAGCCAATGGCTTGGGTATTGACCGAGATGTTGAGCATGTTGCCCGCGAAGCCGAACAAAGCCAGCGCCGGGGCCAGCGTCCAAAAGCTGCCGGCCCAGCCCAGCAAGGGCAGAAAGCAGGCGTAGAGCACCGAGGCCAGCAGCACCGTGCGCCGGCTGCCCCAGTTGGCCGTGAGCCAGCCGGCCAGCGGCAGCGACAGCATCGAGCCCAGCGGGATGGCCAGCAGCAGCTGCCCCAGTTGCCCCGCGCTCATGCCCAGCTTGGCGCTGATGTCGGGGATGCGCGAGGCCCAGCTCGCAAAGCACAGGCCGGGCAGGAAAAAAAAGGCGCTCACCGCCACCCGGCTCTTCGTAGTTGACGTCATAAAACCTAAAATCATGCGGGCGCTTGCCCCCTCAAAATTACCGCTTCTAGCTGCCCCCGCGCACCAAAATGCCCACCCGCGCCAGCCCCGGCCGGGCGGCCAGCGGGTAGTTCGGGTGGGCAAAGGGAGAACAGAAAACCTTATACGGCCTACTTGGCGGGCAGTACGCCCTCGGTCGTCATTTGCACCCGCTTGAGGGTGCCGTCTTTGTTATAATTCAGATAATCAATGCACACCGAGCGGCGGTAGCTGCTGCCCGCGTTATTGATGCCGCCATTGTGGTAAATAAAGTACGACTTGCCCTTGAAGTCGATGATGGCCTGGTGGTTGGTGTTGGAGTTGCCGGCGATTTCATTCAGCAGGCCTTTGTATTCCCAGGGCCCTTCCAGGCTGCGGCTCATGGCGTAGGCAATTTTTTCGGGAAACTCGGTGGCGAAGCTCAGGTAGTACCAGCCGCCGTGCTCGTGCACCCAGGGCGCTTCGGTGAAGCGCGGCAGCCCGGCCACGGTCTGGATGGGGCCGTCCAGCTCCGTCATATTCGCCTTGAGCTTGGCGTAGCGGCAGATGGTGTTGCCCCAAAACAGGTAGGCCTGGCCTTTTTTGTCGATAATGACGGTGGGGTCAATGTCATCCCAAGAGATTTTACTCTCGGTCATGTCGTTGGTAATCAGGGCCGAGCCCCGCGCGTCCTTGAACGGCCCGGCCGGGTTGTCGGCCACCGCCACCCCAATGGCCTTGCCCGGAATAGAGCCGTGCTCCACGGCCGCGTACCAGTAAAACTTACCGTTGCGGGCTATCACCTGCGAGGCCCAGGCATCGTCCTTGGCCCACTTGAAGTCGCTGACTTTCAGCGGCGACGGGTGCTCGGTCCAGTTCACCATGTCGGTCGAGGAGAAGCAGAGCCACTCGTGCATCACGTAGCGCTCCTGGGGGGCGGGCGCCTCGTCGTGGCCGGCGTAGAGGTATACCGTGCCGCCCTGCACCATGGCGGCCGGGTCGGCGGTGTATTTATTCTTGATAATGGGGTTGCCGCCGGGCGCGGGGCTAGCGGTGGTTTGGGCCAGGGCGGGGCCCGCGGCCAGCAGCAGTGCGCCGGCCAGGCAGGTAAAGGGAATTCTCATGTGGCTAGGGTAAGATTTTGCAGGTTAGAGGATTATTGCTTCGAAAACAAAAAAGAACGTCATGCTGAGCCTGCCGAAGCATCTCGCTCGCATCGTTAGGGTTACGCACCCTAGCGGCGCGAGCGAGATGCTTCGGCAGGCTCAGCATGACGTTCTAGTTGGGTCATTCAAGCTAGGCAAAGGCTATGCCTTAGGCCCGTTACTTTGCCTCGCCCACGGCGGCGGCACGCTTCTTCTCCACCGAGTCAATCAGCTTGCCAAAGGGCTCGATGAATTTCTGCACGCCCTCCTTTTCGAGCTGCTCGGTTTGGGCGTCGAGGTCGATGCCTACTTTGGGCAGGTCGGCCAGCACCTGGCGGGCTTTGTCGAGGCCCTGCTCCAGGCGGTCGGCGGGCTGGCCTTTCTCCTTGAAGATGTCCATCGTCTCGACCGGAATGGTGTTCACCGTCTTCGGGCCGATGAGGTTTTCGACGTACTTGAGGTCGTCGTACTTCGGGTTTTTGTTGCCGGTGCTGGCCCACAGCAGGCGCTGGGTGTGCGCGCCTTGGTCGGCCAGGGCCTGCCAGCGCGGGCCGGCAAAAATCTCCTTATAAAGCTGGTACGCCTGCTTGGCGCTGGCCAGGGCCACTTCGCCCACCAGCGACTCGGCCAGTTGGCCCCTCTCGCCGCCCTCGGCCGCGAGCTTTTCCAGCTGCGGGTCAATCAGCACGTCGATGCGGCTCAGGAAGAAGCTAGCCACCGAGTCGATGTTTTCGAGCGACTGGCCGGCCTTCACCCGGTCTTCGAGGCCGGCAATGAACGCCTCGGCTACCGCTTTGTAGCGGTCGAGCCCGAAAATCAGGGTCACGTTCACGTTGATGCCTTCCGAGATGAGGGTGCGGATGGCGGGCAGGCCTTCGAGGGTGGCCGGCACCTTAATCATCACGTTGGGGCGGTTCACGTCTTTCCAAAGCTGGCGGCCTTCGGCGATGGTGCCGTCGGTGTCGTGGGCCAGCTTGGGCGATACTTCGAGGCTCACGTAGCCGTCGCTGCTGTTGTCGTGGCTCTCGTAGAGGCCCTTGAAGAGGTCGCAGGCGGCCTGCACGTCGGCCACAGCCAGGCCCTCGTAGATTTGCTCGGCCGTTTTGCCCTGCTTGGCCTGCTCCGCGATGGTCTGGTCGTAATCAGCCGAGCCGCCGATGGCTTTCTCAAAAATGGCGGGGTTCGAGGTGACGCCGCGCAGGGCGTCGTTGTCGATGCGGGCCTTCAACTCGCCGTTTTGCAGCACTTTACGGCTGATAAAATCAAGCCACAGGCTCTGGTCGAGGCGGCGAATGTCAACTAAGGGGTTCATGGCAAACAAACTAGGGTGAAAAAATTGGCGGACGGCCCAGCCGCTCGCGCGGCAAGCCAAACCCAGGGTAGTACGTACAAACCAACCGCTTAGGCCGGGGCGGGGTTATGGGTTTTGGGCCCTGGCTAGGGCTTTAGCGCCACGGTGGGCCAGCCGGTGGGGCTCCAGGCCAGCGGCTCGATGCGCAGTTTGGGGCGCCCGTTGTCGTGGCCATCGTAGCCGTGAAATAGCAGGTAATCAGCTTTATCGAAGGTGGCCACGGCGTTGTGGCCCACGCCAAACCAATTGGCATCGCCTTGCAGCACGAGCGTGCCGCCGCCCTGCTCCATCGGCACGCCGGCCTGGTCGAGGTAGGGCCCGGTGAGGGTGCGCGCGCGGCCCACCATCATTTTATAGGTGCTCTGGGGGCCCCGGCAGCAGTAATCAAATGACACGAAAAGGTAATAGTAGCCTTCGTGCCGAAAAATGAACGGCCCCTCGATGGCCCCGTCGCCGGGCAGCGAGTCGGCCAGCGCGGCCGCGCGCGGGCGGCGGGCCAGCGTGCGCCACTGCGCGGGCTCGGCCGGGCCGGTGAGGTCGGGCCGCAGCTGCACCAGCTTGATGCCGTTCCAGAACGAGCCGAAGGCCAGCCAGGGCGTGCCCCGCTCGTCGCGGATGAGGTTGGGGTCGATGGCGTTCCACATATCGCGGCCGGGCACCGACTCTATTACCGCGCCGTGGTCAACCCACTTAAAGTCTTTGGCCTTGGGGTCCAGCGTTTTATTGGTGGCTAGCCCGATGGCCGAGCGGTTTTTGCCAAACGTCGAGATGGAGTAAAACAGGCTGTACTGCCCGTTGAAATACGAGATGTCGGGCGCCCAGATGTGGTCTTTGAAGCCCGGCACGTCGTGCTGCGCCCAGGCCGGGGGGCTGGCGAACACGGGCTTCTCCGCCGTCCAGCTCTGGCGGTCTTTCGACGACCACACCGTGATGCCGGTGCCCGTGCCGAAGAGGTAGTACGTCCCGTCCTGGCGGGCCAGCACTGGGTCGTGGATGGGAATGGCGGGTGGCAGGGTTTGGGCCGCGAGCGACTGGCCGGTGGCCAGCAGCGCCGCGAGCAGCAGCTTTCTCATGCAGGACGATGGCTTACATAATCGATTGTGTAAACTGCCGGCAAGTACGCGATTTTTTGGGGAAACTCAAGCGCTTCTTTTTAGCGAAGAAAGCCGCCGGATAGCTGCTAGCCTCATTCGAGCAGGCAAAAGAGCCTAAAAATATCCCCGACCTCAGGGCTACAAACGTTTGCGTAACACTCTTTACAGTAGCCGGTACTAAAACTGCGCCCGCATCGCGGGAGTTACGGTCCGCCGGGCACCAAGCGCATTGTGCAAACTCGCCTACATTTGCAGCAGGGCCAGCGGTTTTGCCGCGGCCATTTTCCGCATGAGCTCCCCTAAAAAACCGACGACTGCCGCCGCGCCGCCCGCCGTTTCGATGGCCGACCTGGCCCGCGAGCTGGGCGTGTCGATGACGACTATTTCGCGCGCCCTGAGCAACCACCACAGCATTGGGGCCGCCACCAAGCAGCGCGTGCTCAAGCTGGCCAAAAAGCTGAATTACCAGCCTAACCACCTGGCCGCGGCCCTGCGCAAGGGCCAGAGCCGGCTGCTGGGCGTGGTGGTGCCCTACATCGAGGGCAAGTTCTTTCCGTCAGTTATTCAGGGCATTGAGACGGCGGCCAGCAAGGCCGGCTTCAGCGTCATCGTGTGCCAGTCGCACGAGGACGTGCAACTGGAGCGCCGCAACGTAGAAACGCTGCTCAACGCCCAGGTGGCGGGCGTGCTGGTGTCGCTGGCCCGCAACACCCAGGACTTTCACCACTTCGACAAGGTGCGCCAGCGCGGGGTGCCGCTGGTATTCTTCGACCGGATTCCGCCCACCGAGCAAGTCAACTCGGTGGTGCTCAACGACCGCGAGGGCGCCTTTCAGGCCACGCGCCACCTGCTGGAGCAGGGCTGCCGCCGGGTGGCCCACCTGGCCGGGCCGGGGCACCTCAACATCTACCAGCACCGCCGCCAGGGCTACCTCGACGCGCTGGCCGCCCACGGCCTGCCCCCCGACGAGGCCCTGATTATCACCTCCGACATGACGACCGAGGACGGCGCCCAGGCCACGCGCCAGCTGCTGGCCCTGCCCGCGCCGATTGACGGCATCTTCGCGGCCGGTGACTCGGCCATTCTGGGCGCCTTGCAGGTGCTTAAGGGGCAAGGAATTCGCGTGCCGCAGCAGGTGGCGCTGGCCGGCTTCAGCAACGAGGGCTTCACGGCCATTACCGAACCGCAACTCACCTCCGTAGACCAGCGCTGCGAGGAGATGGGCCAGGCCGCAGTGCGCCTGTTTCTGGAGCTGGCCGCCGCGCCCGAGGCGCCGTTTATGCAGCGCCAGGTGGTGCTGCAACCCGAGCTGTTCGTGCGCGAGTCGTCGCAGCAGGGCGTGTTGAGCAAGGCCGTGAGCCAGCCGGGGTAGCGCCGGCAGGTAGCCGCAGTACGAGCGTAAAAGCCGCTGGAAGCGCCCGCAAGCGCGAGGCATTTCCAGCGGCTTCTTGCCTAAAAACGCAGGCTCAGGTAAGGATAAGGAGGGCCTGATAAGCAAGCCAGAAGGGTACCTAGCCTAGCCAAAGTGAAACAACGGGCTCAGCCCCAGCAGGTGCAGGCAGCGGCGCAGGGGCGCGTTCACGTTGCGCAGCCAGATGGTAGCGTCGGCCCGGCGCAGCAGCAGCAACTGCGACACCACGTAGCCCACGCCCAGCGTGCGCTGGCAGGCCAAGTGGGCGCAATCGACGTGCAGCGGCGTGCGGCGCGACAGCAGGTGCGCCGCTTGCAGCGTCGCTGCCTCGTCTAGGTTTACGGAGAGTTGGGGCCCGGTTGGGGCCAGCGAGGTAGCAGCATGGTTTGGTTTCATTGGAAAAGAGCTACGTGAAAAAGGAAAATGCGAACCAGAATCGGTGAGCAAAATTCCGAAGCGCCGCCCGCTTATTTCCCTGCATAAACCCGTAAATAAGAATCGGATAGTACTGATTTCGCGGCTCGGTAGTTTGGCCGGCGCCTGGCTGGTCGCCAGCCAAACTACCGAGGCCAGCCCGCTAGGCCGGCACGGCCACTTGCTGGCTGGTCGGAATACGGGTGCCGACGGGCATTTCTACCGGCGCCACCGTCACGACCACGAACTTGGAGGTGGGCGTGTTGCTCTTGTAGGCTACCGAGCCGATGGGCACCAGCACGTTGCCCTCCGGGAAGTACACCGCGCAGTTGCCCCGCGGAATGTCGTAGGGCACCACGATGAATTTTTCGGCGTGGCGCTGCTGCCCCTCAAAGTGGCTGGTGATGGTGACGAGCTGCCGGGCGCGCAGGCCGCGCTCGGCCACATCGGCGGCGTGCATGAAGATGACGCGGCGCTCGTTGTACACGCCGCGGTAGCGGTCGTTGTAGTCGTACACGGTGGTGTTGAACTGGTCGTGCGAGCGGATGGTCATCAACACCAGCTGGCCGGGCTCCAGCACGTGCTTTTCGTAGGGCGTGGTCGTGAAGTTGGCCTTGCCGTTTTCGGTGGTGAAATTGCGCTCGCGGGGGCCGTTGGGCAGGTAAAAGCCTCCAGGATGGCGCAGCTTGGTGTTAAAATCCTCGAAGCCCGGGATGGTGCGCGCCACGTACTCGCGGATGCGGTCGTAGTTCTGGGTGCAGCCCACCCAGTCCACGGTGCTGCGCTCGCCGAGCGTGGCCAGGGCGATGCCGCTCACGATGGCCACCTCGCTCAGCATCTGGCCCGGCAGGGGCTCCAGCACGCCCTTGCTCATGCTCACCACGCCCATCGAATTTTCGCAGCTCATGATTTGCTGGCCGCTCTGCTGGCGGTCGATGTCGATGCGGGTGTAGCAGGGCAGCAGCAGCGCCATTTCGCCGTTGGTGAGGTGGCCGCGGTTGAGCTTGGGCGTGACGTGGATGGAGAGGCGCAGCTTGCGCATGCCCTCGGCCACAAACTCGGTGTCGGACGAAGCCGAGAGCATGTTGCCGCCCATCGCCATAAAGACTTTCACCTTGCCGTCGTGCAGCGCCTTTACCGAGTCCACTACGTCGAGGCCGTGCGCGCGGGGCGCTTTGAAGCGGAATTCCTTTTCGAGTGCGTCCAGAAAGTCGTCGCCGGGGCGCTCCCACACGCCCATCGTGCGGTCGCCCTGCACGTTGGAGTGGCCGCGCACCGGGCACAGCCCCGCGCCCGCAATGCCGATGGCCCCCTTCATGAAATGCATGTTAATGATTTCCTGGATGGTATACACGCCGTTTTTCTGCTGCGTGAGGCCCATGGCCCAGCACGTTATCACCTTTTTGTGGCGGGCAATGAGGCTGGCCGCTTCCTGAATCTGGGCGCGGGTGAGGCCGCTGGTTTCCTCGATATCCTCCCAGCGCGTGGCGTGCAGGTTCTGCACCAGCTCGGGGTAGCCGGTGGTATAGTCGCGAATAAATTCGTGGTCGAGCACCTGGTTGGGGTTCAGCTCCTCGGCTTCGAGCAGGCACTTCATGAGGCCGCGCAGCACGAGCTGGTCGCTGTTGATGCGCACTTGCAGGTAGATATCGGTGATGGGCGTGCCGTCGCCGAGCAGTACCCCCAGCGCCTTCAGCGGGTTCATGAAGTCCTGCGGATTCTTGAAGTGCAGCAGGCCCGCCTCGTGCAAGGGGTTGATGCTGATAATTTTGGCCCCGTTCTTCTTGGCCTTTTGCAGCGCCGAGAGCATGCGCGGGTGGTTGGTGCCGGGGTTCTGGCCGATGATGAGGATGACCTCGGCCTCGTACATGTCGTTGAGCGTGACCGAGCCCTTGCCCAGGCCGGTAGTGGGGCTCATGGCCGCGCCGCTGCTCTCGTGGCACATATTGGAGCAGTCGGGCAGGTTGTTGGTGCCAAACTGCCGCACGAACAGTTGGTACAGGTACGCCGGCTCGTTCGGCACCTTGCCCGAGGTGTAGAAGATGGCCTCGTCGGGCGAGGCCAGCGCGTTTAATTCCTGGCCCGCCAGCTGAAACGCCTCGGGCCACGAAATGGGCGTGTAGTGCGTGGCGCCCGGCCGCAGCACCATGGGGTGGGTGAGGCGGCCGGCGTTGTTGAGGTCGCGGTCGGTCATGCGCGACAAGTCGGCCAGGCTGTGCTTGGCAAAAAACTCGGGCCCTACGGGGTCCGACTGCGCATCGGAGGCCGTGGCCTTGGCCCCATTTTCGCAAAACTCGGCTACCGAGCGGTGGTCGTCGGGGTCGGGCCACGCGCACGACGAGCAGTCGAAGCCATCCTTCTGGTTGAGCTTGAGCAGCGCGTGGGTGCCGCGGACCGGCCCGTCCTCGCTAAAGCTGAAGCTGCCCGACTTGAGCACCGCCGTGATGCCCGCCGCCACCGTGGCCGGGCGCCCCAGCTTGAGGCCCAGCAGCTCCTCGGGCGGCTGGGCCAGAATGGGGTGCGCGTGCTTGGCCCCCAGCGTGTCGGGCGCGGTCATGATGCGCTTGTCGGCGTCGTCCTTATTCGAGTTGTCCCAGGGGTTCATGGTGGGCGCGCTGCCCTGGTCGGGGCGCTCGCCGCTCTTGGGCACGTTGTTGGCGGCGGTTTGCTGGTCGGTTTTGCCGGCCTGGCTAGGGTCGATGTTGGGGCTATTTTCCATGAGAAGGGCAAGACGAGAAGCCCCTGAGTAGGAGTCTCAACCTCTTCTAACGGCGCGCTACTGGCCCCGAGCCACTCAGGAAATACGGGTTTTGACTAGGTAGTCGGCCCGGGGCGGTCCGTACTTACCCGGAGGCGGGCTGTGGGCAAGGGCTAGCGCACGGGGGCTGGGCCAGCCGCCCGGCGCCGCGGCGCCACCCGAAACAGCCGCCCCCGCTCATTACTGAGCAGCAAAGCGTTATCATCCAGAAAAACCGCGCCTTCCGCTTGCCCTGTGGCCGGCAGCCGGCGAAACGTCTTGGCCTGGCGAAACAGCCGGGCACCGGGTGGCCCATCGAACAAAAACAGCCCACCGTAGCCCAGCAGCGCCACCCGGCGCCCGTCGGGGCTGAGCGCGGCGCCCGTCACGAGGGTGCGCAGGCGCAGGCTGTCGCGCAGCACGGCCACATGGCGGCCCGGCCGCGCGGGCACCACGTAGTAGCGCGTGCGGTGCGCCCGGCTGCGGTCCTTGGTAAAGAGGTGCAGCGAGTCGTTGTAAAACAGCATGGCCTCGCAGTCGAAATGCCGCCGGGCCGGAGCCGGCGGAAACGCCGCCTGGTCGGGGTAGCGAAAGGCGATAGTATCGACCTGCGGCCGGCCCCCGGCGCCCACCGCCACGCGGTAGATGGCCAGGTCGCGCCGGTCGTTGCGGTTGTTGCCAACGTCGCCGACGTAGAAGCGTCCGGCCGGGTCGCGGGCCAGCTCCTCCCAATCGTGGTTCACCAATGGGGCCAGCGGCAGCGCACTGCGCAGGCGCCCGGCCAGGCTAGCCAGGTAGAGCGTGGCCGCGGTGCCACCGTCGCCGTGGGTCCACACCAGCCCGGCCGAGTCGCCCCGGGCCAGCCCCGAACTCTCGCGGATGGGGGCAGGCAGGCGGGCCAGCCGCGCCACCCGGTAGTGGTGCTGGCGGGCAAAGCGCCCGTGGCCATCATCGGGTGGCCGGCCCGCCAGCAGCGCGTGTAAAAACACGAGCACCGGGAAGAGGTGGTCGCGCACGAGGTAGAGCAAAAGCGTTAATCGTTTAAATAGCTGACAAATCCTTCCACAAAATGCTGAATATCATCCTTGCGCAGTTCAAAGTCAACGCATTTTTTAGGGTGCTTTCGCAAGTCATCCCACTTGCTTTGAATGGTGTGTAAATCAACTTCCGAAAACTCGAAGACTTGTTCGTCAAGAATAGTCCCCGCATACATTTGGGCCTCGTAGCTACCGTAAAAAAGCAAGTCGAATAATTCCGGCAGCCTTTGCGAGCAATCCAGCCTCTCAAGAGCGTAAACCATCGTGGCCCGCTGGTCACGGTTTTGCGGGTTGAGGATTTCCTGCCAAAGTGGCTCTGCGGCCCGGTTATCGCCGATTTCGCGCAGGGCCAGGGCGGCACTGTTGCGCTGCAAAGCGTTCGGGCTTTTAAGGACTTGGATTAAAAAATTCAGCACTTCGTCGCCCCCAATTTCCCCAAGCTTATCAGCCGCCGCCATCGCTACGGCCGAATCAGGCGAAAAGAAATTGGTTTTAATGGCGGCTAG
>Ga0160429_1001444_pt1 | contig 13220 bp, 13 predicted proteins | sample SolpanmetagenomR_FD_108199 | JGI IMG/M metagenome (GOLD analysis project Ga0160429, IMG submission 108199) | Solar panel surface microbial communities from Lawrence Berkeley National Laboratory, California, USA - R | ecosystem: Engineered > Built environment > Solar panel > Unclassified ...
AGTGTCGATGTCGCCGTCGGTGCGGTCGATCATCGCCACCTGCTCGGCGAACCACGTGTCGGGGATGCGGCCGGCCATCCCCTTCATGAGGAACCGATAGAGCTGGGCCACCAGGTCGGCGTGCACCTGCGGGTGGACCTTGCGGTAATCCGGCACGCCGCAGACGTCCCACAGCCTCCGGACCGTGGCGGCGCTCCGCGCCATGTCGCGGATGTCGTCCTCCTTCATCAGGATCTCGAGGGCCTGCTGATCCTCGCCCATGGGCGCGCGGGTCAGGCCTGATTCGCGCGGGTGCTCGTCCAGGCTCGCCTGCAGCGCCTCCAGGCTGCCGAAGGCGAGATCCGGGTTGCGCCACTGCAGGATGCGCAGGGGATCGAAGTCGTGGCTCTCAAGCCGCTCCACCAGCTCGGGCTCGAAGGGCGGGCAGCGGCCGGTGGAGCCAAAGGTGCCGTCCGCGAGGTGGCGCCCGGCGCGGCCGGCGATCTGGCCCATCTCGGCGGGGGTGAGCTTGCGGAAGCGGGTGCCGTCGTATTTCCAGTTCGCCGCGAAGGCGACGTGGTCGACGTCGAGGTTGAGGCCCATCCCGACCGCGTCGGTGGCGACGAGGTAATCGACGTCGCCCGCCTGGTACATCTCGACCTGGGCGTTGCGGGTCCGCGGCGAGAGGGCGCCCAGCACCACCGCGGCCCCACCCCGCTGGCGGCGGATCAGCTCGGCGATCGCGTAGACCTCTTCCGCCGAGAACGCGACGATGGCGGTGCGCCGGGGCAGGCGCGACAGCCGCTTCTCCCCCGCGAAGGAGAGCTGCGACAGCCGCGGCCGGGTCGTGGTGTGGACGTTCGGGATCAGGCTCTGGACCAGCGGCAGCACGGTCGAGGAGCCGATCAGCAGGGTCTCCTCGCGGCCGCGGACGTAGAGCAGGCGGTCGGTGAAGACGTGGCCGCGGTCCATGTCGGCGGCGAGCTGGATCTCGTCGATGGCCACGAAGGCCACGTCGAGGTCGCGGGGCATCGCCTCGATGGTGCAGATCCAGTAGCGCGGCCGGTCCGGCTTGATCTTCTCCTCACCGGTGACGAGCGCGACCTTCTCGGGCCCGACCTTGGCGACGACGCGCAGGTAGACCTCCCGGGCGAGCAGCCGCAGGGGCAGTCCGATCATCCCGGTCGGGTGCGCGAGCATCCGCTCGATGGCGAGATGCGTCTTGCCGGTGTTGGTCGGCCCGAGGACCGCGGTGACGCCGCGGGCGCGGACGTCGCGGGGCAGCGAGCGGCTGGGCGAGGGGCGGAGCAGCGCGTCGATGGTCGGCGGTTCCTTCGGATGGGAAGGCCGTCGCGGCGCCGGCACGGCGCGGGCGGGGGAGGCGGGTACGACCGGCCGGTCGCGTCAGGGACGGTAGGGCCGGACCGATCGTTCCCCATATGGGATGCCGCCGCCTCCAGGTCCAACCTGCGGCGTGACGAGCGGGTACACGTCGACCTGCACCGACGGCGTCCCGGGCTGGGGTGCGACATCAGCGCAGAGCGTTTCGGGGACCGCCACCAGGGGCCCACGGCGCGGCGCGCGATGCCCGACGATTTCGGCGGACGAGAAGGCGTCGCCGCCGCAGCCGGACGCCCCGGTGCCGGCCGTCAGCGGCTCGGCGCTGGCCGGGCCGGCGAGCCCCGTGAGGGCGAGGGCCAGAACGATTCGGGGCCGGGCTGTGCGCATCCGCGGATTATCGCGCATCCCGTGAAGATTTCGTCCACCGCCGCCGGCTTTGCGAGCGGAGCGCGGCGCCGCGAGCGCAGGCGTCGTTCCGAGGTCCCATCAATCCACGCCTTCGACCAAGACCACCTCGCCGATCCCCGCGGGGCGGCGCTTCTCGACGGCCGCCTGATACTCGGGCGAGAAGTAGTAGGCGCGCGCCGCCTCGTAGGATTCGAATTCCAGCACGACGTTGCGCGGCCGCGCTTCGCCCTCCAGCGCCTCGCTGCGGCCGCCGCGGACCAGCGGCGTGCAGCCGTACTGGCGCATGGCCTCCGAGGCCATGGCGGCGTAGTCCTTGTAGGCGTCCGGGTCGGTGACCGTCATCCGGACGATGATGTAGCCCTTGGGCACTGGCTGGCCTCCCTGGCGCGGCTGCCGCGCCGGGCGGAAGTGCCGGGAAACCAGCCGCCGGTCAAAGGCCCCCTACTGCCCCGTCAGGCTCGCCTGCGCGACGCTGGCGCCCGCGGTCCCGGTGGCGTCCGCGCCGCCGCTCTGGGTCCAGCGCGTCGCCTCGATGATGTTGGTGCCGATGGTGGTGAGCACCGAGATGCGGAGCGGAAGCAGGATCCGCGTCCCCGCGACGGGCGCCAGCCAGACCGACATCTCGCGGTTCTCCTCCATGAATTTCACCCCCGGCCGGTCCGGGCGGTGGCCGGCCACCGCCTGGTAGCGGGCCGTGCAGACGAGAACCGGGCCGGCATAGCCGGGCTTCTGCACCGGGCGGGTCTCGGCGTAGCTCAGGACCACGTTGAAGCGGGTGGCGCCGTCGAAGACCGGCAGGGTCCGGTTGCAATTCTCCGGATCGAGCGCCTCGCCGCGCCCCTGCGTCGGCATCAGCAGCGCGCTCACCGGGTCGATGATGCCGCGCCTGTTGGCGGCCGTGACCGGCACCCGGTCCTGCATGTCGATGAGCGGCGGGGTGATCTCGGCCTGGACCACGGTCCCGTGCGCCAGCGCCATGCGCACGGCGATGCCGGAACTCGCCGTGTGGGTCGCGATCGCGAAGGCGCCGGGCTGGGGCGCCGCCGCGAAGGTCCCGGAGGCCCGCGCCGAGCCCTTGCCGCCGGTGATGGCGCCGACGAGGCCGGTGAGCACCGCCGACACGTCCATGACGTAGCGGTCGCGCTCGAACGACCCGGCGAGCCGCGCGGTGCCGATCGGCAGCCCGGCGAGGTTGATGCCGTAATCGACCGCCACCGTGGCGGGGGCGCTCGCTCCCGGCCGCTTCGCGCGCGATCGCGCCTCGGCCGGGCCGGCCAGGGCCGCGACGGCGAGGACGCTGCCGAGCGCGCGTCCGAGCGCGCGCCCGACGGGGCGGCGCGTCACGGGCTTGATCATTCGACGGACAGGCGTGGCGCTCATGATCCGGATCGCATCCCAGGGAAGGCGGGCCAAGACACCCTCTCGAACACACCTGCTCGACGGCATCCTCCCGACGCCGTCGCAGAAGGGAGAGCCTTTCTGCGGGCGGATGAAGGCTATGTCCCGTCAGCGTGGTTAACAGACCGTTCGGCGCCCGCCCGCGGATCGGCGGGGACGCCGCGGAGCGTCGCACCTTGACGCATCGGGGCACAGTCGCCTATAGGCTCGCGCCTTCAACGGGACTCCGCTGGACCTGGAACACGCAATGGGCGCCGCCCGCTGCGACGATGATCGCGCCGGCCGCGATCGGGTCTGTTCGGGCGGAACGAGACGGGATCTAAAGTCATCATGGCGCGCCGCTGCGAACTCACCGGCAAGGCCGTTCAGGTCGGCCACCTCGTGAGCCACTCGAACCGCAAGACCAAGTGCCGGTTCCTGCCGAACCTGTGCAACGTCACCCTCCAGTCCGACGCGCTCGGCAAGCGGGTGCGCCTGCGCGTCACCGCGCACGCCCTGCGCTCGGTGGAGCATCGCGGCGGGCTCGACGCCTTCCTGATCAAGGCCGGCGAGGGCGACCTGTCGCAGACCGCCCGCCTGCTCAAGCGCGAGATCCACAAGAAGCTCGCCGAGGCTCCGGCCGTCGCGGCCTGAGCCTCCGGGCGCCACGCGCCACATCGGACCTGCAAACCGCCGGGCCCTCCGAGGGCCCGGCGGTTTGCGCTTGCGCGCGGCAGACCGGCTGATCCGGACGATCCCGCGCGCGAGTTGATCCAGGGGCGTCCGCACCAGCCGGCCTCGAAGGAGAGCTCCGGGGACCGCGCGGTTGACCGGGAGCCTCCTGCGCGGCGTCCGCTGCGCTCCGGCGTCTCAGGACGAGATTGCGGATCGGATGGGCCCGCGCCCGGACGGGGCCCGCGGAGCGAGGCCCGGATCAGCGCCGCCCGCCGGCCGCCCGCAGCATCCGGCCCGTCGGCGCGGACGCGCCGTCCTCCTCGAACAGCTCCGCGAGCTTCTCGGTCATCGCCCCGCCGAGCTCCTCGGCGTCGATGATCGTCACGGCGCGGCGGTAGTACCGGGTCACGTCGTGGCCGATGCCGATGGCCAGCAACTCCACGGGCGAGCGCGTCTCGATCTCCTCGATCATCCAGCGCAGGTGCCGCTCCAGGTAATTGCCGGCGTTCACCGACAGGGTCGAGTCGTCCACCGGGGCGCCGTCCGAGATCACCATCAGGATCTTGCGCTGCTCGGGCCGCCCGAGCAGGCGCTTGTGCGCCCAGTCGAGCGCCTCGCCGTCGATGTTCTCCTTGAGCAACCCCTCGCGCATCATCAGCCCGAGATTCTTCCGGGCCCGGCGCCAGGGGGCGTCCGCCGACTTGTAGACGATGTGGCGCAGGTCGTTCAGGCGGCCGGGATTCGGCGGCTTGCCGGCGGCGAGCCACGCCTCGCGGCTCTGGCCGCCCTTCCAGGCGCGGGTGGTGAAGCCGAGGATCTCGACCTTCACGCCGCAGCGCTCCAGCGTCCGCGCCAGGATGTCGGCGCAGGTCGCCGCCACGGTGATCGGCCGGCCGCGCATCGAACCCGAATTGTCGAGGAGCAGCGTCACCACCGTGTCGCGGAAGTTGGTGTCCTTCTCCTGCTTGAAGGAGAGCGGCTGGTACGGATCGATGACCACCCGCACGAGCCGCGCCGGGTCGAGCTGACCCTCCTCCAGGTCGAAGTCCCAGGCGCGGTTCTGCTGCGCGAGCAGCCGCCGCTGCAGCCGGTTGGCGAGGCGGCCGACCACGCCCTGGAGGTGGGAGAGCTGCTTGTCGAGGTATGAGCGCAGGCGCGACAGCTCGTCGGCGTCGCACAGCTCCTCGGCGTGGATGACCTCGTCGAACCGGGCGTTGAACACCCGGTATTCGGGCCCGCGCGCCTCGTTGCCCTGCCGCTGCGGCGGGCGCGACGCCTCCGAGGCCTCCTCGGATTCCGCGTCCTCGGACTCATCCGGCAGCTCGCCCGACGGCGCGTCGGCGGATTCCTGCGCGCCGTCCTCGATCTCGTCGGAGGCCTCCTCGGAGGTCTCGATCTCGGCGCGCTCGCCCTGGCTCTTCTCCTCCGAATCACCCTCGCTCGGGCTCTGCTCGTCGTCCTGGGCGTCGTTCTCGTCGTCGTTCTCGTCGTCCTCGGCGTCGAACGGCGTCTCGTCCGACATGTCCAGCGAGGTGAGGAGGTCGCGCACCGAGCGGGCGAATTTGCGCTGGTCCTCGATGGACCCGATGAGCCCGTCGAGGTTCGGGCCGGCCTTGGCCTCGATGTGCTCGCGCCACAGCGCGACGATCTTGGCCGCGGCCTCCGGCGGCTTCTGGCCGGTGAGGCGCTCGCGCACCATCAGGGCGACGGCATCCTCCATCGGGGCGTCGGCCCGGTCGGTGATGGTCTCGTACTTGCCGCCGCGGTGGTAGCGGTCCTCCAGCATCGCCGTGATGTTGCTGGCCACCCCCGCCATCCGGCGCGAGCCGATCGCCTCGACCCGGGCCTGCTCCACCGCGTCGTAGACGGCACGCGCCGCCGCGTTCTCGGGGGCGAGCCGGCGGTGGACCGCCACGTCGTGGCAGCCCAGGCGCAAAGCCATGGCGTCGGCGTTGCCGCGCAGCACCGCGACGTCCTGGGCCGACAGCTTGCGCGGCGGCTCGGGGAGGCGGGCCTTGTCGCCGGTGAGCGCCGGCCGGTCGGTGGCGTAGGTGACCTCGACCTCGGAGCGCCGGGCGATGGCGCGCAGGCACCCCGCCACCGAGCGCTTCAGGGGCTCGGCCACGGGTTCGCGGCGCTCGCCGGGCTTGCGGTTGGAGATGGACATGCGCGGCTACCGGTCGTCGGACGCGAAGGGGCGGTTCAGGATCCCGTCCCAGCAAAGGGAAGCAGCGGCGCGGCGCGGGACCGAGGCAGGGCGGGCGAAGCCCGATGAACTCGCCCCGGTCCCACGCGCCACGAACTCCGCCACGAACTCGGCCATGCGGGTCAGCTCAGCGCGACGTTCACCGCGCTCTCGGGCAGCTCCTTGCCGAAGGCGCGCTGGTAGAACTCCGCCACCAGCGTGCGCTCCAGCTCGTCGCACTTGTTGAGGAAGGTCACCCGGAAGGCGAAGCCGATATCCTTGAAGATGTCGGCGTTCTCGGCCCAGGTGATCACCGTGCGCGGGCTCATGACGGTGGAGAGGTCGCCGTTCATGAAGGCGTTGCGCGTGAGATCCGCCACGCGCACCATCCGGTTGACGATGTCGCGACCCTGGTCGCCCCGATAGTGGACCGCCTTCGACAGCACGATGTCGACTTCGCGGTCGTGCGGCAGGTAGTTCAGCGTGGTGACGATCGACCAGCGGTCCATCTGGCCTTGGTTGATCTGCTGCGTGCCGTGATAGAGGCCGGACGTGTCGCCCAGGCCCACCGTGTTGGCGGTGGCGAACAGCCGGAAGGCCGGGTGCGGGCGGATGACGCGCTTCTGGTCCAGAAGCGTCAGGCGGCCCGACAGCTCCAGCACGCGCTGGATCACGAACATCACGTCCGGGCGGCCGGCATCGTACTCGTCGAACACGAGGGCGACGTTGTTCTGCAGGGCCCAGGGCAGGATACCGTCCTGGAAGGCGGTGACCTGCTTGCCGTCCTGCAGGACGATGGCGTCCTTGCCGACGAGGTCGATGCGCGACACGTGGCTGTCGAGGTTGATCCGGATGCAGGGCCAGTTCAGGCGGGCGGCGACCTGCTCGATATGGGTCGACTTGCCGGTGCCGTGATAGCCGGTGACCATCACGCGGCGGTTGCGGGCGAACCCGGCCAGGATGGCGAGCGTCGTCTCCCGATCGAAGATGTAATCGGGATCGAGATCCGGGACGTGCTCCTCGGCCTCGGCGTAGGCCGGGACCTTGAGGTCGAGGTCGATGCCGAAGACCTCGCGGACGGAGACGGTGCGGTCGGGCTGCGCGGCGGGCGTATCGTCAGAGAGCATTCGGAACCTCGTGAGGCGCGGGCGCTCCACTCCCAAACAGTGAAGCATCCGCGCGGAAGAACGTCGAGCCGGGCCTCCGCGGCGGGGCGGAGCCATCCTTAGACGGCGGCGCGCGGGTGCGCCACCGACCGGCCTCGCCCTCATATAGGGCTGCGCCGCGTGGTTTGCCCTATCCTAGATGCGAACCGCCCTGCATCCTTCGTGCCGCGTCAGCAGAGGCCGGCCCCGCGCAGCACGTCGTGGGCGCGGATGATGTCGCGCAGCCGCTCCTCGAAGGAGCGGTCGCCGCCGTTGGCGTCCGGGTGGAAGCGCTTCACCAGGGTCTTGTACTGCGCCTTGATGGCGGCCGTATCGGCGCCCTCCTCGAGACCCATCACGTCGAGGGCCCGGCGGACCGCGGCCGAGTGGCGGGGCTTCTGCGGCTCGGGCTCGCGGGCCCGGCGGCGGGCCTCGCCGACGCCTTCGCCGCGCAGGATGCCGAGGGGATCGACATAGGCCCAGTCGCGGACCGGCTCGTCGGCCGGCTTGGCCTCGCCCGTCCGGTTCACGCCCATCGCCCAGGTCGGGCGATGGCCGATGATCGCGTCCTTCTGGTAGGCCTGCACGGCGGCATCGTTCATGCCGTCGAAGTAGTTGTACGTGGCGTTGTAGGCGCGGACGTGATCCATGCAGAAGCGCCAGTACTGGCCCTCGGCCTTGCGGCCCTTCGGCGCCCGGTACAGGCCCGGCTGCGTGCAGCCCGGGCTCTCGCAGCCGGTCTCGGCGGCGGCCTTCGGCTCGTCGCAGGACGGTTTGATCCGGATGCTGTCGAACAGGCGCGAGTTGAGATCCATGACGGGCCGATTATGAGGGGGCGGACCTGAGACACAAGGGCACCGGGCCTGATGACGCATGCGCGGGATCGGGCTTGACGGCAGCCGACGAACACGACGCGAGGGCACGATGGCTGACGGTGTGGGCGCGGGCGGCACCCTGCGGGACTGGATGGAGGCGCGGCTGCAGGAGCAGCTCGCGCCGGCGCGGCTCGACGTGATCGACGAGTCGCATCTGCATGCCGGCCATGCCGGGGCACGGCCGGGGGGCGAAACCCATTACCGGCTCGACATCGTCGCGTCGGCGGTCGAGGGCAAGAGCCGCGTCGAGCGGCATCGCTTGGTGAACGCGCTGCTCGACGACGCGTTCAAGCGGGGGCTGCACGCCCTTGCGCTCCGGGCCCGCACGCCCGCCGAGGCCGCCTGAACCGGTCCGGCGGGCGTTCGGCGCGCCGCGCTTCGAGCTTGCGCGGCGCGGCCGTCGTCGGCGGGCTCCACCGGGGCGCTTCGCGGCGCCCGCGATGACGCCGCGGACCATTCCAGACGGGCGCGTTGAGCAGGCAGGGGATCACGGACGGGATATGGTGACGGGCGCACCGATCTGCACCTGCCGGGTCGTCGGCCTCGCGCCGGACGATCCGGCGTCCCGCGCGGTCGCCGCATCCGGGAGGCCGCCATGTCCCTGCGGGTGACGCCGCGCATCGCCATCGCGGACGACGAGATCGAGCTGTCGTTCATGCGCGCCTCCGGCGCGGGTGGCCAGAACGTCAACAAGGTCGAGACCGCGGTCCAGCTCCGCTGGGCCGCGCTCGCCTCGACCGCCATCGACGAGCGGGTGAAGGCCAACCTCGTGCGGCTCGCCGGCCGGCGCATGACCAAGGACGGCGTCCTCGTCCTCGCCGGGCAGCGGCACCGGACGCAGGAGCGCAACCGGGCCGACGTCCTGCAGCGGCTCGTCGATCTCGTGGCGGAGGCGGCCAAGCCGCCGCCACCGATCCGCCGCCCGACGAAGCCGACGCGGGGCTCGCAGGAGCGGCGGATCGGCGCCAAGAAGAACCGCGCCACGATCAAGCAGGGCCGGGGCAGCTTCCGCGATTCCGACGGCTGAGACGCGTCGCCGCCCGTCTCAGTGGATCGCGTCGATCACCTGGGCCTTCGGGCTCGCGTCGGGGGCGGGGGACGAGCCCGCCACCAGGGTGCTGCCCGGCTTGGCGAGGGTGAGGGCGATCGCGATCAGCGCCAGGACGGCGGCCAGCGCGGCCGGGAACAGGAAGGCCGACTCGCCGTAGCGGATGTCGAGCAGGCCGCCGATCACCGCGCCGGTGCTGAGGCCCGCCCAGAGCGGCGCCTGGATCCAGAAGGACGGGGCCACGGTGCCGAGCAGCAGGTTGGCGCAGCCGGTGCCGAAGCGCACGACCGCGCCGGTGACGTAGGTGAGCGCCAGGGAACGGCCGCCCTCGTCCTGAAGCGTCGCATTCTGGAGCCCGAGGGCCAGCACGATCGGATAGGCGTGCAGCGGGTAGGCGAAGGTGCCCCAGGGCATCAGCAGCCCGCCGGCGAGCAGCAGCGCCTGCAGGGTCAGGAGGACGGCGAGGCGCCAGCGCCCGACCCAGGCGGCGATCAGCGTGCCCAGGAAGGCGCCGAAGCAGAAGATGCTGATGGTGCTGGCGACCCGGGTGACGTTCTCCCAGTCGCCGTTCGACACCGCCACGCCGAAGCGCGTGGTGTTGCCCGACATGAACGACATGAAGAGCTGCGAGAATTCCAGGAAGCCGATGGAGTCGGCGCAGCCCGCCAGCGTGGCCAGGGCGATGGCGAAGGGGATCCGGGTTCGCGGATCGGCCGGAAAGGACTTGTCCGCCGGCGGATCGGGTCTTCGCTCCGGCGTCTCCCGACCTGTCCGACTGCCGTAATTCGCCATGCTGATCCCCCGATACAGCGGCCGCGCCTGTCGCGACCGACTGACAATGGACGAACAGCCAAGCGGTTTCATGCCGCTGTGCGGCGCAACACAACGACGCGGCCCGGCACCGGCCGCCCGGCCTCCGTCCGAACCGCGGCGGGCTCCAGCGTGAGGAGCGCGAAGCCGGCGTCGCGGGCTGCCGCCTCCGTATGGGCATCCGCGTGGGCGTAACGGCCGTCCGCGCCGAGCGCGACCCCCGGTCCGTCGTGCGACTGGACCGTGAAGGCGGCGAGGCCGCCCGGCCGGAGCACGCGGCCCATCTCCGCCACGACGGGCGCCAGATCCGCCACGTAGATGAGGACGTCGGCGGCCATGCAGAGATCGGCGGAGGCCGCCGCCTCGCCGGCCAGGAACGCGGTCAACTCGCCCTCGGCCAGGCGGTCGTAGAGCGGCCGGCCCTCCCGGGACTTGGCGCGCGCCAGCGCCAGCATCCCGGGCGCGAGATCGACGCCCGTGAGGTGACCGGCCCGGTCGCGGATCGCCGCGCCCATCAGGCCCGTGCCGCAGCCGAGGTCGAGCACCCGGGCAAAAAGCCGTGGTTCCGGCGGCAGGGCGTTCCGGACGAGTTCGGGACCGACATAGGTCAAGCCGTCGACGAGGTGGCGCTCGAAGCGCGGCGCGTAGCCGTCGAACAGGGCCCTGACGTAGGCGGGGGTGAGGATCGGCCGGCCGTCGGCGACGCCCAGGCGGGCGAGGTGCGCCCGCACGCCCAGGGTGTCGTCCGGGTCGATGTCGAGGGCGCACGCGTAGGCCCGGACCGCCGCGTCGCGCAGGTCCGGCGACCCGCCCGCCGCCGCCAGTCCCTCCCGGGCCCGCCCGAGGAGCAGCCACGCCGGCGCGTAGCGCGGCGCGATCTCCAGGGCCTGCGCGGCGAGGTCGGCGGCCCCGCCGTAATCGCCCTCGGCCAAGCAGGCTTCCGCGTAGCGATAGCGGCGATCGGCGAGGATGTCGCCGGAACTGAGCTGCGAGGCCATGCGTCTGCCGGGTCGGGGGTGCCTATATACTGGGGCCACCGGCGGATACCACCGGCAGCACGGGCCCGATGCCGACACGCGCCAGCGACCTCCTCACCCTGACCCGCGAGGGTCTCTACTGCCCCCTCGGGCGCTTCCACGTCGATCCGACCTGGCCGGTGGAGCGCGCGCTCATCACCCACGGCCATGCCGATCATGCCCGGGCGGGCCACGGCCAAGTGCTGGCGACGCCCGAGACCCTGCGGATCATGGCGGTGCGCTACGGCGCGGAGTTCTGCCGCCAGCGGCAGGAGGCGCGGCTCGGCGCGGCGATCCGCGTCGGCGACGTCACCGTGCGCTTCGCGCCCGCCGGCCACGTCCTCGGCTCGGCGCAGATCGCCATCGAGCGGGACGGGGCCCGGGTGGTGGTCTCGGGCGACTACAAGCGGGCGCCGGACCCGACCTGCCTGCCCTTCGAGGTGGTGCCGTGCGACGTGTTCATCACCGAGGCGACCTTCGGCCTGCCGGTCTTCACCCATCCGGACACGCGGGACGAGGTCCGCAAGCTCCTCGAATCGGTCCGGCTGTTCCCGGAGCGGGCCCACATCGTCGGCGCCTACGCCCTCGGCAAGGCGCAGCGGGTGATGGCGCTCCTGCGGGAGGAGGGCTGGGACCGGCCGATCCACCTCCACGGGGCGATGGAGAAGCTCACCGCCCTCTACAAGGAGGAGGGCGTGCCGCTGGGCGAAACCCCCAAGGTGGTCGCGGCCGAGCGCAAGGACCTGCACGGCGCGATCGTGATCTGCCCGCCCTCGTCGATCCAGGATCTGTGGTCGCGCAAGTTCCCCGATCCGGTGACCTGCTTCGCCTCGGGCTGGATGCGGGTCCGCGCCCGCGCCCGCCAGAAGGGCGTCGAGCTGCCGCTGGTGATCTCCGACCATTCCGACTGGCCGGACCTGTGCCGCACCGTCCGCGAGACCGGCGCCGAAGAGGTCTGGGTCACGCACGGGCAGGAGGACGCCCTGGTCCACTGGTGCGGAACGCAGGGGATCAAGGCCCGGCCGCTGCATCTGCTGGGCTACGGCGACGACGGGGAGGCCGAAGCGGTCTCCGAGGCGGAGACGGCGGCATGAACGATTTCGCCCATCTGCTCGACCGCCTCGCCTATGAGCCGCGCCGCAACGCCAAGCTGCGGATGCTGCAGGATTACTTTTCCCGCACGCCCGACCCGGAGCGCGGCTACGCGCTGGGCGCCATGACCGGCACACTGAGCTTTCGCGAGGCCAAGCCGGCCCTGATCCGGGGGCTGGTGGAGGAGCGGATCGACCCGGTGCTGTTCCGGCTCTCGCACAACTACGTCGGGGATCTCGCGGAGACCACGGCGCTGATCTGGCCGGGACCGGCGGAGGCGCCGCGGGAGCCGGGCCCCGGCCACAACAACCCGCCGCCGCAGGTCCCGACCCTGGCGGAGGTCGTCGGGACGCTGGCGACCATCCCCAAGCGCGAACTGCCCCGGCACCTCGCCGAGTGGCTCGACGCCCTCGACGAGACCGGGCGCTGGGCGCTGCTGAAGCTCGTCACCGGCAACCTGCGGGTCGGCGTCTCGGCCCGGCTCGCCAAGACGGCGGTGGGCGCACTGGGCGACCACGACGCCGACGCCGTCGAGGAGGTCTGGCACGGGCTGACGCCGCCGTTCGAGACCCTGTTCGCCTGGGTCGAGGGCCGGGCCGCGCGGCCCGAGACCCTGAACCCCGCCCCGTTTCGCCCGCCGATGCTGTCCCACCCGATCGAGGAGGAGGCCGACCTCGAGAAGCTGGAGCCGGACGCCTTCTCGGCCGAGTGGAAGTGGGACGGCATCCGCGTCCAGCTCGTCGGCGGGCGCGACAAGGCCGGCCAGCAGGTCGGAAAGGTCTATTCCCGCACCGGCGAGGACATCACCGGGGCGTTCCCGGATCTCGCCGAGGCCATCACCTTCACGGGGTCGCTGGACGGCGAGCTGCTGATCCTGCGCGAGCGCCGCGTGCAGAGCTTCAACGTGCTCCAGCAGCGCCTGAACCGGAAGGCGGTGACGGCCAAGCTCCTGGAGGAGTTCCCCGCCCATGTCCGTGCCTACGACCTCCTGACCCTCGCGGGCGACGACCTGAGGGCCGAGCCCTTCGCGGTCCGACGGGAGAAGCTGGAGGCGCTGGTGACCCGCCTCGACCACGCGCGGATCGACATCTCGCCGCTCGTGCCCTTCGCCGATTGGGAGGCGCTGGCGGCCGCCCGCGCGGACCCGGCCTCGGTCGGCGCCGGCGAGGACGCCGACGCCATCGAGGGCGTCATGCTCAAGCGCCTGAACAGCCCCTACCTGCCGGGCCGTCCCAAGGGACCGTGGTGGAAGTGGAAGCGCGAGCCCCA
>Ga0160429_1001445_pt1 | contig 13217 bp, 13 predicted proteins | sample SolpanmetagenomR_FD_108199 | JGI IMG/M metagenome (GOLD analysis project Ga0160429, IMG submission 108199) | Solar panel surface microbial communities from Lawrence Berkeley National Laboratory, California, USA - R | ecosystem: Engineered > Built environment > Solar panel > Unclassified ...
CTGCAAGCGCGACAAGCAGGCCATCAACCCCAACAATCGCGGGACCAAGAGCGCAGCCTGGTATTCTTTCAACGAAGATGGTGGTGTCGCGCCAGGCGAGTGCGCCGTGGTACGCTTCCGAATCTCCAAGAAGTACGACGGTTATCTTGACGAGGAGCTGTTCGACGACATCATGGAACAGCGCCGTGTGGAAGCAGACGAGTTCTACATGAGAATCAGCCCTATGCCTATGACCGATGATCTCAGAAACATTCAGCGCCAAGCCTTGTCCGGCATGCTCTGGTGTAAGAAGTACTATCATTTCATATGGGATCAGTGGGCGAACGGCGATCCAGGAATGCCTCCTCCGCCTCCGGGTCGCAAGAACATCCGCAACAAGCAGTGGAAACATATGTACCTCGATGATGTTCTGTCGATGCCTGATTCTTGGGAATATCCTTTCTTCGCTGCCTGGGATTCAGCGTTTCACTGCATTCCTCTTTCTATGGTCGATCCCGAGTTTGCGAAGAAACAGCTCGACATTTTCACAAGAGAGTGGTATATGCACCCCAACGGTCAACTGCCTGCCTACGAATGGAACTTTGGCGATGTTAACCCACCCGTACACGCATGGTCCGTCTTCCGGACCTTCAAAATTGAGCGCAAGATGTATGGCCGCGAGGATCTGGATTTCCTTGAGCGTGTCTTCCAGAAGTTGCTTCTCAACTTCACCTGGTGGGTCAACCGTAAGGACGCGGACGACAAGAACATCTTCGAAGGCGGTTTCCTCGGGTTGGACAACATTGGTCTGTTCAACCGCTCCGAGGCCCTACCCACGGGCGGACAGCTTGAACAAGCTGACAGCACTGGCTGGATGGCATTCTTCTGTTTGTCCATGCTGAACATCTCGTTGGAGCTTGCGAAGCACCGCCGCATCTACGAAGACATTGCCTCTAAATTCTTTGAGCACTTCCTCCACATCAGTGATGCTATGCGTTACCGCGCGGGTGGTGACGAAAAGTCGCTGTGGAATGAAGAAGACGGCTTCTACTACGACGCCATCACATGGGGATCACCATGGACCAAGCAGCTGCCAGTTCGCTCACTTGTCGGACTCATTCCCCTATATGCTACATTGACCTTGGAACCCGAGGTTATTGCCCAGTTCCCAACCTTCAAGAAGCGTATGGAGTGGTTCATCGAGAACAAGCCTGATGTTGCCGAGCGTAACATCGCCAACTTGAAGCGCCGTGGCAAGGGCGACAGGATGCTGCTCTCCCTGGTCAGTGAAGACCGTCTGAAGAAGATTCTCAAACGGATGTTGGACGAAAAGGAGTTCCTTGCCGATCATGGTATTCGTTCCCTTTCGAGGTACCACAAGGACCACCCTTACTCTATGGACGTCAATGGACAGAAGTTCGAGGTTGCTTACGTTCCTGGCGATTCTGACAGCGGTCTGTTCGGTGGTAACAGCAACTGGCGTGGTCCCATCTGGATTGCAGTCAACTTCCTACTTGTGGAGTCTTTGCAACGCTTTTACATGTTCTACGGTAGCGAACTCAAGGTTGAATGCCCCACTGGTTCAGGAGATGAGATGCATCTTGGTCATGTAGCCGAAGAAATCCAGCACCGATTGCAGCATCTGTTCGTACGCAACGACCTGGGCAAGCGTGCCATCAACGACGGAAACGAGACCTTGGACTATGATCCAAACTGGAAAGACTACCTATGGTTCTACGAATTCTTCGATGGTGATAGTGGGCGTGGTCTCGGCGCCAGTCATCAGTGTGGTTGGACCGGTCTTGTTGCGAAGATGATCCACGACACTGGGTATGCTTGCCTAACACTTCTTTCTCCAACGATGTTGCTAACTTCATCAGTGTCACATGCCGTCTTCCACAGACTCCACGCACGCCTACCGCAGCTGCAGCTCATTATTTTGACGATATCTTCCTCAAGCAAAAGAGAGTGAAAACAGCTAAGCCTAATTTCCGCCGCTCATCCACAACACGGTCGATTGGCAACCGCAGCGACGTTAGTGACCACAGCAATGGCGATGATGAAATCCCCGACAGCACTGCTCCAGTAACGCGTTCCAATTCGATTGGCGCTCTTGATGACGATGGCATCAGGAGAAAGATGGAGGACGACGACCACGTGGCAAATTATGTGTCCAACCAGCTTGAGCGTCTGCGTACTAACGGTACGACTGTTCACGATGAGTTCGAAGCTCAGCTTGATGGTTCATAGTCCGCTATGGCTTTAGTCTTGCAGCCCGCGTGGTCGCCCTTTTCTTTTGGCGAGAGTGGTGTCATTCTTTGGTCGATGCCCTTTTTGTCCGGCATTGTTCTTTACCTAGACTAGACTCCTCAGTTGTTGCAATCAAAGTGTAATAAGTGATGTACCCTTCGTGATGCATAAAGGTGCATAATTGTCGTGGTTCGAGTAAGGGCGTGACGCCCAGAACCCCTCTTCTGAACCATGATGTTGCTTTGTTTACTCCTCCATCACGAAAAGACAACCTTTGCTTGTTCACGATTCCATCGTCTTACCTTCTCGCCTTGAAGCAGACATAGCATTTTGATCAGCCAGTTCGCAAGATCTGTGTCTTTCGCCGCACAACGAAGTCTCCCAAAGAGGTGGGCCATCAATCATTCCTCAGCATACGCACAATATGCTAACCACTTTGCATTCCACAGACCCGCAGGAACGCGTTTGTACCTATTAAGACTTCCTACCGGCTCATCCAGCGTCCATGTCCACTATGTCCGTATCCAATCCTCCCTTTCCAACATCCCCCAAAGCCCTTGCACCTGTTTCAACCCTTGAGCAAGGCCTTTCTTCAGCGCATGGTGGAGATGATGGCGGCGCGATTATACCGATAGCGCCACAGCACCCACGCCTCAGCCAACCAAATCAGCAGCGGTCCCCGAATCGTGGACACTCGCTCTCTGATCTCCTCGGAAAGAACGGTGGGACAGAAGAAGGACTCAGCTTACACACCCTTTTATCACGTAGCAATCCGCGCGCACGAGGACAAGTCAGGCCGCAAAAAGCAGCAAAGGGTAGCAGTAGCTGGCAGCTCAAGCAGTTCGCCGATGCCACCCTCGGGAGCGGTAGCTTGAAGAAAGCCGTACAACTGCCGGAAGGCGAAGACGAGAATGAATGGGTGGCTGTCAATAGTCAGTCTACCACCAACGACTGTTTCCATGTGAGGCTACCATGCTAACAACTGACAGTTGTTGACTTCTACAATCAAATCAACCTCCTTTACGGGTCCATTACCGAATTCTGTTCTCCCCAAACATGTCCGGAGATGAAAGCTACAGAAGAGTATGTGTAGTCGTTCGGATACTGCAAGTGCCAAATTCATTAGTCCACAGATTCGAGTACTTGTGGCAGGACTCTGAGAACTTCAAGCGGCCCACCAAGATGCCTGCGCCAGAATACGTCGAGCACCTTATGGCATGGTGTCAAAACAACATCGACAACGAGCAGCAGTTCCCTAGTCGGATAGGTCAGTGTTGATGCTTTTACCTGTGTCTGGTTGTTGCTGATCATTCATCAGGTGTGCCGTTTCCCAAGACCTTCCCCGTGCTTGTCCGTCAGATGTTCAAACGTCTATATCGAGTATACGCGCACATATACTGCCACCATTATCCCATCATTCAAAGTCTGGGACTCGAGCCTCATCTCAATACTAGCTTCAAGCATTACGTTCTGTTCATTGACGAGCACTCTCTGCTAACAGGAAAGGACTTCTGGGGCCCCTTGGGTGACCTAGTCGAGAGTATGCTCAGGAGTGACTAGGCTTGGATGCCGACGCGAATTGTGTTTGCTTAACCTAATGAAAGGGATGATTGGCGTTTGGTATGGCGTATTAATCACTGCGCAAGTGTTAATTGGTCGCGTGGTGGCCGCTCTATGGCTGTGTTACAATCGAATGAGGGCACAGCGACCAATGATTATAGAGCTTTAGAATGGGCGTATCATAGAAGATTGATTCCCGTTGACTGTATAGCTTAGCTATACGTATAACTACTCGAATGCGATGTTCGCAAGTTGGCTTGCTCGACTCGAACGAAAGTCAAAAGGCACGGACCACAACCTGGCCCTTCTCTTCCTTTTTCCCCAGATGCTTAGTGCCAAGAATCACGGCTTGGTCTTCGCGTGTTGCACCAAAGACTCCACATCGCTCTCTCACCAAGCTCGAGCGTACACTCGTCAAAACTCTATATCGAAGCGCATTACCTAGCGCTGTGTCGCAACATACGTTCCTACAGGATATTGTCCATCAACGCTGTACTCCAAACCCTTCGCAGACTCGAGTCTAACTGGTGAACGACGGGACGCGCTCATATCCGAGATACGCGAGCATTGATCGCGAAGCTGTGTGTCGACTTGGACGGCCACAGATGCCAGCATTGGCGCAACCCGGGGAGGTATACCTTGAATGTCGGAAGCCACTCACGAGCCTTCGTATCGCGATGGCAGCGGGAATGCAGACATGGATGGCAACCTCGATTCGGAGCGAGTGAAGTCTAAGAACCTACATGACGAAGATGATGGCGCGAGAAATAAGAGTACGAAAAAGAGGCGGAAAGTCAATCATGGTATGAGCTTTGGATTGCTCTGTGCCTCCCGGATGCTGATTGAGCATGTGTCGTGTAGCATGTGTATACTGCCGGCGATCGGTAAGTTGGGAGTTCACCAGAGAATCAGTGGACATCGGAGGACGGAGTAGTTAGCTAACACTCTACGTACTCTCCCAGCATATGACTTGCGATCAGGTAGGTCCTGCATATATCGTGTATGCTGGGTTACATTCGCTTATGGGACACTAGGAGCGGCCATGTACCCGCTGCCTCAAGCGCAACATCGGCCACTTGTGCCATGACGAACCACGCGAACCTCTGAAACGAACGAAAAGCAGTTATGCCGATTCTGACGCCTTACCAGACGGTGAAGCGATAGCTCAACCCGATTCCTTGCAGGACGTCGAACCTACTATGACTGTTTCTTCACTACCCGACGATGCTATCACCGAGTTGCCAGCGCTGATACAGCCGACACCGGTTCCAGCAGCTCAGGCTCAAGCATTTGCTAACAATAACAATACCGGTCAGTCCACGTTAGCCTCATACGTCAGTAATTTTGTATTGATATGTACTCAGTCCTGGGCTATATAGACTGGGCTGCTGGCCCTTCTGGGCAGTACGATCTTCACAATTTCCATTCAAACTACATCTTCAACAATTCTGAAGTTTCCAACGAATACAACCTCATCAATGATTTTCTCAGTACAAGTCTTTTAGATGACGGAACGTTCTACGCAACTGATGACGGCCAAGGCTTGTTTTCGGATCCCTCACTCACCAACACCATGGGCCAGTTTCCAAAGGGCATGTTCTCCCCAAATTTACAAGCAGAGACGTCGCATACGGCGGCGCAAGCAGCCGCTGGAAATGCGATCTCAAGACCTCAAAGTGGCTTTCCCTTGGATAAGGCGCGGGAGAAGTACTACATGACTGCTGCAGATCCCGCAGGCACCGATACACCTGAGGAACGGATGAACAAACTGCTCAGAGCAAAGTATGACGCGGGTCTTTTAAAGCCGTTCAACTATGTCAAAGGATACGCACGGCTAAATCAATACATGGAGAAGAACATGCAGTCCACCTCGCGGCAGCGAATTCTCCGGCAGCTGGAAAAGTTCCGACCCAGGTTTCGAGAGCGCATGCAGAAGCTGACAGACATTGAACTCGTAATGGTGGAGATGTGGTTTGAGAGGAAGCTCATGGAGTATGACCGTGTATTTGCCAGCATGGCAATCCCGGCGTGTTGTTGGAGGAGGACAGGGGAGATATTCAGGGGCAACAGAGAGATGGCCGAGCTGATTCATGTTCCTTTGGAGCAGTTACGAGACGTATGAAGCACTGGCAATCACTGCAGCAGCTACAGACGTGCTGACAAGGAGTTCCAGGGCAAACTCGCGATACATGACTTCATCGTGGAGGATTCGCTTGTTAGCTACTGGGAGAAGTTTGGCGTCATCGCCTTTGACGCGTCGCAAAAGGCAATGCTCACGAGCTGTTCCCTGAAGAGTCCTGAGCCGAAAGCGATGGGTCTGCCGGATATTAAATGCTGCTTCTCTTTCACCATTCAGCGGGATACTCATCAGATGTAAGTTCAGGACCAAGCGATTCTCGTTGCAGACGTAAAAATTTATTGAAGCTAATATGGTGTAACTTTCAGTCCGTCGTTGATTATTGGTAACTTTTTGCCCATTCAGCCTCCGAGAAGATGAACGGGATGCGCTGTACCAAGGTCTCTTTTACGCGGTGCGTTTGCATGTAACGGATTCATGCTGAGAGTGCTTTCTATCACTCTCGCTCGGTCTTTAGGACTGTATAGGTTTGTCACAATGGAACAGGCAAGACGTATCTAAAAAAGTCGTTTCTTCTATTTTTTCAGAAAAAGCCCTGACGCATGCAGTCATGTGCACTACTCTGTGATTTCCGTCTTCGTTTTAGAGCACTGTTCGAGGCGTGGTCTTCTCACCCGAATATGAAGAGCGCACTCCACGTAAACCGGCCAGCCATTTTGTCGTCAACCCTTAGTTGATGTGCTATGAACCCAACCACCCAGCAGTACTGTCTTCATACCCTTTCTCTGTCGACAAGTCAATGCAATGAGGTCCCTGCAGCATGGAGGAGGAAAGACGGGTCATGCTGGCGACGACGACGTTGTCGATGCGCTCTCTGGTTGGTCGTAGCCGTTTTGATTCCGTCAAGGCTAACAACTGACTGAGCTCATCACAGCTTTCCTAGTATCAGTTCCTGCCAGACTCTCCTCCCTATCCCCATCCCACAAAGACCGCACTGCGAACACGAGCACAAAACGGTTGGAAGTTACAGTTTTGGCCTCGGAGCTTCAAAGCCAGATCAACACGCTTCTTGCATTCACAAGCGGAACCAGCAATACTCTCCACTTGGCGGTAAAGAAAGATGAGCTTTGGGACAATAAAGGTACCGAGTTATGGAATCTTTGCACCAGGCTGCAAAGAAGTGCCGGGCACCATAACCAAGGCGATGGGTTCCGTGTGACTGAGACTGTTGAGAAGCAGTTGTCGGCTTCCTACACGTCGCTGCTTGCACTTGCTCGCCTCTTGGCTTTTTTGTTCATTGACTGCAGCTTCAGAGCCTCTGTAAAAGCACGCCGGAAGGCAGGGAAGAGGGTAATAGACGAAGACAACCGCGGCCCAGAAGATATTAGCCAAATCACGAGATTGATGAAGATATCCATCAAAACAGCACGGCTTTGTCTGGAGCACCAGCACACCGATCTGGCAGCCAAAGTCTTAGAGCGTGCGGCCGCATACGAAAATAATCTCTCGCGAGATCGTGTCGTCGCAGGTGTCAATGGCAGTATGGACAGTGACGACAAAGATCGAGAACCACATTTGAGGCTCAGATTAGATTATCTAGGTCTCAGAATGCTGCTTGTACGCACGCCCCTTCCTCTCTGTCACACGAAATGTTGACACGCAGCCCAGGCCTGGAAGCAGTCGCGGCTCGAAGTAGCCGAGCTCATGTTCTCACAACTAGCACCCTTGCTCATGGATGGCCGAGCCGAAAATAGTTTGGTACCCGAACCTGCCGCCGTCGAATCCCTCGCAGATTTGCTCTACGAGATTGGAAAAGACCTGTGGCAAAAGGGGAATTATCAGAGTGCCGTACAATGGTTGGAACGAGCACACGATGCACTGGCGACGCAAGACCTCGGGGGTATGAGCCCCGATGCGACGGATTTGAGATGCAGCATAATGCACTACCTAGGTGAGTGATATTTGTTGAGGCAAATTTGCGGAGAGGGTGAGGTCTCATGCTTTCGCAGTCCGGGCGCTGTTGGGTCTCAAGACTGAAGACGCGCATCAAAGAGCTACAGACATGGTTAAGCTGCTTGATAGCGTAAGTGTAAAACAACGGATTGCGGGTCGTAGAGGCTGACTGCACTAGGATTACGACAGTAAGCTAGTCGTCTTACTACTCAAGCTCGAAGTGCTCTCTGTGGGAGAGACGCTTGATACCGAGCAGTACTACGCTGGTAAGCGTGCAAGAGGATCCAAAATTGAATTATCATCTGACCGTCCAGTGCTGCTTCGCATGATCAGAACAGTGCATCTGACCGAGGCTCACTTCAAGACGTATGGCCGTAGTTCATCCTTGGGGGGTACCGGATTGTCCTAAAGCCTCAAATAGTATCATGCACCATATCCACAAGCTGAAGGATCACAGGTAAGCAGAATCGTGCATGATGAGACAATATAGCTGCTAAGGCGTCAAAGTTCGGAAGCCTCCTGCCGAGCTGTAGATGATCTTTTGACACTACGACTGTATTCAACCGAGAACCAAGGCTGGATTGAAAAGGCATTCGTCACGAGGATCTGGATGACCCTCAACAACAGTGAACCCCTCAAAACTATGAAGGCATTCATTCCGGGATTTTCAGCCAAGTTGGTCAACCCTTTGAACGCAGCAGCCACGCATGCCGCCCATACGGTAATGTGTAGTGCGGGATGTATCAGCAGCAGACCATACTGACGTATGCAGCTTCTCTGGAAGAAAATCGAAGAAGAATACAAGGCCGGGAAATATGAGTTGACTGAAGCATGGTGTCGCTTGTGTCTTCACAAAGTGTTTGATAACGCGGGCGACATCAACAGGGCGAAGATTATGAGGTCTGTGATCAGCGACACCAGTCAGTCAAAGACTATGACGCTGAACCTTTGAGCTAGGAAGTTGATCTCATGCTCCCTTTCTCGGCAGAACCTAGTCTTAGCCCGCCAGACGTTCAACGAGATGTCCAACTCGACACGGATTGCTCCGCTAACAAGTTATTTGATGTACAAGGTTGCTCTTCAGGATCATGATACCGTCCTGGGTACGTAAACTGGCCTTCGTACTCTCGAGTTTTTCCTAATATTCTGGAAAGCTGCAGAATGCCTCGAGTCGATATCGCGTCAGCCTACAAAAGATGCGACCTTGATATACGCCTGTGTCTTGCAGGCGCAGCAGTCAGGCGACAAGCACCAAGCTATCGCCGCCCTGCAAAAGGTTCTCGTTTCTTATGACTACTCTGCCCCTCAAGGCGTGCATTTGCCTGCCCTACTTCGGTGAGTATGCCCACTTCTCGTGTCGACCCAAGGTTGATATCAAAGGGCAGATGCACCGCACGCCTGCTTATGTCGGAGCTTGCCGACACTGGGGGCACTGAGGATGTTGCTGTGAGCATCTGTAATCTGTTCGAAGGAGGTGAATAGAAGACTCAAAAAGGACCCCGGTTTGGATCTTCTGACCGGAGTCGCAGCAGCAACGCAAGCCACAAAATGCAAGAGACTTGCCGGGACCGCATCTGGAGATCCCTTCACGGAAACCGAACTCGACTGGTTCGCGAGGAACTCGTACAACGTTGCCCTCAAGTATTATGGCGAGTGGAGCCCGGAGCTTGTGGTGCTCTTGCTGAGCTCGTGTCTTACTGTAAGGCGAGGTCCGTTGTGGAAGCGGCCAACCCGTACGCTTATACTCGGCAGTTCATGAAAGGACAAGAAGATACCAGAGTCTCTGTTCCCCGCGCAGAGGAGCTAGCTTCGCGCTCTATGGTGTGCCACGGACTTGCTGCAGAGGCGTACGTCCAATCAGCCAGAGCCGAAGCGGAGACCGCGAAACAGGCAAGCTCCAGATACATGCCAATGTCTGCGCGGGATGCTGACAGGCACCAGCTACAGCATTATCTCCGCGTCCGCGAACACGCTCAGGCATTTCATTCGCTGATGGTCAAGCAACGCAAGAGCTCACAGGATGTGACCAACATCCAGCAAATGTCGGAGAGATCGCTCCGGAATGACTTTGAAGCGGCCTTGCATCTGAAACTCTGGGATGACCTGGAGAAGATCATCGAGGTGGGGAAGACGCCTCGCTTTTGTTGTCATCGATGAAGCAACGAACATATGACTGAATTGCTTCTTTTCTAGGAGGCACGGCATTGCAATACCTCGCAGACCTTCGAGATACTTACGGACATGCTCCTTGCTTCTCAGGCTCCGGCCAAGGGTACTTACAAACTCCGCATCTACTCCGTATTGCAATGCTAATCGGGTTGACAGTGACGCTCCACGTGCTCGACGTAAGACAGCCCCGCGATCGATCATGAGTTCTATATTCAACCTGCTAAAACCATTCCCTCAAACAGCGCATAGTATCGAGTAATAGCATTTCCCACGACTCTCCTCTTCCAATTCCCGTTCTAGCGCGCTATCTCCGCATCTTCTACACCTTAGCCCTCGCGTCTTCGGACGGGGAGAAGGTAGACATCATCACTTCTCGAGCCGTCGAGCTGGCCATGTCATCTTCCTCGCCGGCAAATCAGTACCCTACAGAAGAGCTCGAGTGGATGGCAACGACCACGTTCAACCGCGCCGCAGACGCCTACTGCACGGCTGATCAGGCGCTGTGCAGGAAGCTGGTGCAGCAGGCGGTCGAGGTTGCGGGATGTCTGCGCGGAGTGGATGGTGGTGCGCTGCGGGATGATCTCGTGGGGAGGGCGGGATTACTGGTGTGGGAGACTTGAGTATGGTATTACCTTGGTTGCAATTCTACAGTGGAGCAACGTCGTGAGGCGTTTGTCCATGCATGCCCTGACGTTATCAAGCCCCAAGGTCATGTTCTTCATCGTTATCAGACCCGTCCCAGCGCAGTGTCACAAGCCCGTCGCCTTGGCTCACCGCCAAAAAGTCTTCTCCATCGCCAATGTCGACGAATTGAACACATGGTATCGGATGGCCATGCGACACCATCATCGAGGGATGCGTCTTCTTGGCCGTCTGTGGGAACATGGACGCGCCGGTCTGCAGCGAGTACATCTGTACGACGTTGTTCTCGTCGACGGCAGCGACAATACCAAGCTTACGGTGGATGTCGAACCCTCGGTGTGGCGTGAATTTGTTCGTGTACGCGTATCGAACGACGGGCTGCGATTGCGGCAGCCACCTGCCGGGCTTCCCAACTCGCGGCATACGCAGATCGTACATTGCGAGCGCGTCCTCAATACCGCATGCGACGATGTTGTTCGAATTGGCACATCGCAGGCCGATGACATTGGAAGGGTGCCTCAAACGGAGAGCGCTGCCGTTGCTTCTCGTGTCCCAGAGTGAGATGAACCCATTGCGCTGTCCGATTGCCAGGGACGTTGGGGCGAGCCAATCCATCGAAAACGCGTCGCCCTTCAGATGGCGGAAGACGCGGAGGTCCCACTCGCTTTCCTTTGCGGTCCATAGTTCCACCTTCCCTGTCATTCCAGCGGCAAGTTCGGCACCGGAACTCTCGAGGAAGGTGTTTGCCGCAGAGCTCCAGAGAGTTTCTTCATCATCGCGCTGGATGATCTTGTATTTTGATCGCTCTCTCGTTAGTCCATCGTATCGATGGTACAAGTGTACGACGGGAGGACCGCCGTTGCCAAGCTCCGTAGCGATTATAGATCCATTAGGGCTTACAGATATTGAACTAATCGTCGAAGTCACCCTTGGATTGAACCACCGTTGCTGTAGGCTGCCGACCGGGATTCGCGATTCTGACGAACTCCCACTCCCAGGGCCTACAGTGCAGATCATGTGGTCATCTTGCCTCGTGCTCGGAGCGTACACATAGGACAGGAAGCTGGGCGCAAAACTAAAGACCCCGAATCTCACCGCAAAGCTGTTCCCTGAGGCCTTAGGGCCTGGAACCTGCACCAGTCCCGCGCCATATGCCTTCAGGCGAGACTCAAATATTCGAACCGGCCGGCACAAGGATAGTTCACGGTGCAGAGCGATGCCTGCAATTGAAGGATTTTGCAAGATCTTCGCCCGGCGAATCAACTGTGTCGTTTCTAGCGCGCGCCGTTCCTTTTTTTGATTCAACTCCTGATCAGAGCATTAGTAGATGAATGAGGCGTAGTTCAAAGCGGCGGTGGACGCAAACGCGAACAGGACATATACCTGTGTATGTCGCTTTCGCTTGCCCACGGTTTCTCGGGAATATTTCGATGCGGCAGGGGGGGCGATGTGATTCTCTTGAATTTTGAAGAATTTGTTCTTTTCTGCGTCTACGACATAGTGTCAGGCGATACTATCTTTGACTTTAGTGGAAACAGGAGCGCTTGCCATAGAAGAAGCCGGGTATCTCACGCCCGTTCATGGTTTGATAGTAAGAATGGATTATCGTGCAATGTTTACGAGCTAGGAGGGAAACTTGTGCTCAAAACATTTTAACAGGTCAGGTTTGCTCAAACACCAGTTTTTCTTGTGATTGTAATGTTCTGTCTGGATGAATGTTTTTGAGCCAACCGTCAGGAAGTTAAGTTGTTCGAGGATGCGAGAGACTCGGGACCTGATGACACGTGACCGTCCCTACAGTAAGGCAGGGGCAACTGTCGTTCTCTCCCTCATGCTGTTGCTTCCGACCTGCACCGCGTCCATGACAGATAATTTCAAGACTCTCACTGTTCTCCAGGATCAGTGGACAACTCTCTACCGTGATATCCTCCCCACCCTCGCTAAAGCCCGTGACCCGTGCCAACCGCGCTGGCCCGTCGTGCTCGACCACTGCTTCGCGCGCATCATCCTCGATAACGCCGTCGGCATCGACCGGCCATGGGCGGAAGCAGTGAAAGCGCCGGCTGTGAAACACATGAGCAGGGACCAGCTCGTAGGAGCGATTGAATTAGGTGAGATGATCGCGACTGGGGAGCGGGATCTGGTGGAGTTGGATGGGCGGAGTCTGGGGTTGAGGGGGAAGGCTGACAAGAGGAAGAGGAAGAGCAACGATATGGAAGAGGTGGGGCCCGACGCAGCCTTTACGAAGAGGAGTGAAGTCTCGCGCAAGAAGAGTCGCAAGGGCGAAATGGCTGATGTTTGGGCTACGTTTATGGCGAGCAAGCAAAGTGCACTCGCGAAGGAGTCTACTTTGACGACCGCCAAAGGCGGCATCAGAGAGCAAAGCTTGACCAATGAGCTCTTGGACACGCACAAGATTGCTCTTGGAGACGACGCAGACGCGCTCACGGCAATCCGCATTCGAATCGCTTCAGACCAATCCATGACTCTTTTCCGTCGTAGAGTCTTGACTTTGTTAACTCAAGTCCCCCGTGGGCACTACACAACCTATAAAGCGCTGTCGGTGGCTATGACAAGCCAGGCACCC
>Ga0160429_1001448_pt1 | contig 13212 bp, 11 predicted proteins | sample SolpanmetagenomR_FD_108199 | JGI IMG/M metagenome (GOLD analysis project Ga0160429, IMG submission 108199) | Solar panel surface microbial communities from Lawrence Berkeley National Laboratory, California, USA - R | ecosystem: Engineered > Built environment > Solar panel > Unclassified ...
AGGCCGCTTCGACCAAGGAAGCCACCACGGCCAAGGAAGCCGACAAGCAGGCCGCCTTCATCGGCGGCGGCACCACGCTGCTCGACATTATGAAGTCGAATATTGAGCAGCATACCCTGCTGATTGATATCAATAAGCTCAACTTAATGGGTATCGAGAATGCGGCCGCTGGCCTGCGCATCGGCACCCTGGAGCGCATGAGTGACGTGGGCGAGCACCCGCAAGTGGTGCAGAACTATCCCGTTATCTCGCAGGCGCTGCTGGCCTCGGCCTCGCCGCAGCTGCGCAACATGGCGAGCATGGGCGGCAACCTGCTGCAAAAAACGCGCTGCGGCTACTACCGCGACACCGCGTTTCCGTGCAACAAGCGGGTGCCCGGCTCGGGCTGCCCCGCCCAGCAGGGCGACAACCGCAACCTAGCCATCTTCGGCACCAGCCCCAGCTGCATCGCCACCAACGCCTCCGACCTCGCCGTGGCCCTCGTGGCCCTCGAAGCCAAGCTGACGCTGGAGAATCCGAAGGGCGCCACGCGCACCGTGCCGCTGGCCGATTTCTACAAGCTGCCGGGCTCTACGCCGCACATCGAAAACCAATTGCAGCCCGGCGAACTGATTACGGCCATTACGGTGCCGGCCGCGGCGCACGCCCGTAAGTCGCACTACCTCAAGGTGCGCGACCGGGCCAGCTACGCCTACGCACTGGTGTCGGCGGCCGTGGGCCTCGATGTGCAGGGTGGCGTCATTCGCTCGGCTAGGGTGGCGCTGGGCGGCGTGGGCACCGTGCCCTGGCGCGTGCCCGCCGTGGAAAAAGCCCTCGTGGGCAAGGCCCCGACGGAAGAAAACTTCCGCGCCGCCGCCGCGCTAGCCGTGCGCGACGCACAGCCCCGCGAGCACAATAAATTCAAGGTGGAGCTGGCCCAGCGCACGCTGGTGCGGGCCCTTTTAGAGGTCGTTGCTTAAGAACTGATTATGGAATCCGAACCCCAATTCTTCGACCAGCCCGGCGGCTACGTGGGCAAGCCGCTCGTGCGCGTAGAAGGCCGCGAAAAAGTAACCGGCAAAGCCAAGTATTCGGCCGAGTTTGCGCTGCCCGGCCTTACTTACGGCGTGCTAGCCACCAGCCCCATCGCCAAGGGTAAGATTACGAGCATCGACACTTTGGCCGCGGCCCGCGAGCCGGGCGTAATTGCCGTGCTCACCCACCAAAACCTGCCCAAGCTCGCCAAAACTCCTAATGATGCGCAGGGTAAGAAGGATATTGGTGCGCCGATGGGTTTCTTACCCATGACGGGCGACGAGATTTTCTACGCCGCCCAGCCCGTAGCGATGGTGGTGGCCGATACGATAGAGCACGCTACCCACGCCGCCACGCTAGTGAAGGTGACCTATCAGAAAAGCGAGCCGCTGGCCAATTTCAAGCAGCCCAAAGCCGAGCTTTTCGACCCGCAAAAGGTGCAGGACGGCAAGCAGGATGGCCACACCAAGCGCGGCGACGCGAAGGCGGCCTTCGCCAGCGCGCCCATTCAGCTCACGGCCACCTACAACCACCCGGTGTACAACCACAACCCGATGGAGCCGGGCTCGACTACGGCCCATTGGGAAGCGCCCGACCGCCTCACCATCTACGAATCGACGCAGGGCGTGACCCGCACGCAGTCGGCCGTGGCGGCCATGACGGGGATGCCCCGCGAGCAGATTCGCGTGATTACCAAATACCTGGGCGGCGGCTTCGGCTGCAAGGGCGCTACCTGGCCGCACACCATCCTCACGGTGCAGGCCGCCAAGGCTGTGAACCGCCCGGTGAAGCTGATGCTGACCCGCGAGCAGATGTTTACGAGCATGGGCCACCGCGAAGACCAGGAACAGCTGATGCAGCTAGGGGCCACCGCCGACGGCAAGCTGACCTCTTTAGTGCACACCAAAAAGTCCACTACCTCGCCCTGGGATAACTACGCCGAGCCCAACTCCAAGATTGTGGATTTGCTCTACGCCAGCCCGGCCTTTGAGAGTAGCTACGAGCTGGCCAGGGCCAACGTCATGACCTCCACCTTCATGCGCGCGCCGGGCGAGGCGCCGGGCTCGTTCGCCATCGAGTGCTCGATGGACGACCTGGCCTACCGCGTGGGCGTGGACCCCATTGAAATTCGCCTGCGCAACTACGCCGACCACGACTACGGCACCGGCCAGCAGTGGAGCAGCAAGAGCCTGAAACAGTGCTACACCCGCGGCGCCGAGCTTTTCGGCTGGAGCAAGCGCAACCCCAAGCCCGGCGCCACCCGCGACGGCCGCTACTTGGTGGGCATGGGCATGGCCTCGGCGAGCTACCCGGTGCACAACTCGTCGGGTACGGCCCGCGCCCGCCTCTACGCCGACGGCCACGCCGTGGTGCAGGCCGGCGCCACCGACCTCGGCACCGGCACCTACACCGTGATGACGCAGGTAGCCGCCGACTCGCTGGGCCTGCCCATCGAGAAAGTGCGCTTCGAGTTGGGTGATACCCAACTGCCCACGGCCCCCAACTCGGGCGGCTCGGTAGCGGCGGGCACCGTATCGTCGAGTGTATATCTGGCCTGCCAAGACGTGTGGCAGAAGCTGATTAAAGCTGCCGTTATCGATAAGAAGTCGCCCCTTTACCGCGCCAAGCCCGAGGACGTGGCCGTAGAGAAAGGCCGCTTATTCCTGAAGAAGGACCCCAAGAAGGGCGAGGCTTTTGGCGACCTGATGAAGCGCGGCGAAATCACCGACATCGAAGGCATGGCTCAGGGCAAATACGGCTCGGGCTACGAAGATGCCGCCGCGGCCAAGAATGCCGACCCTACCAAGAAGGACCAGGCTGGCCAACACTCTATGCACTCCTTCGGCGCGCACTTTTGCGAGGTGCGGGTCGATATGGACCTGGGCACCATCCGGGTGAGCAAGTGGGTGAGCGTCATCGGCGCCGGCCGCATCCTGAACGCCCAAACGGCCCGCAGCCAGATTATCGGCGGCGCCATCTTCGGCATCGGCTCGGCTCTGATGGAAGAAACCATCCGCGACCAGAATTTTTCGCGCTACACCAACGCCGACCTCGCCGGCTACCACGTGCCGGTAAATGCCGACATCCCCGACATGACCGTCGAGTTTGTAGAGGAGCACGACCCCTACATCAACGCAATGGGCGTGAAAGGCATCGGTGAAATCGCGATGGTCGGCGTAGCCGCCGCCGTGGCTAACGCCGTGTACCACGCCACGGGTAAGCGCCTGCGCGACCTGCCCCTTACACCCGATAAAGTGCTAATGGCCGGGCTGAATAGCTAGGGATTGCCTCAGCTAAGCCAGCTGACCAAAACGAGAACGTCATGCTGAGCTTGCCGAAGCAGCTCGCTCGCGCCGCTAGGGATACCCCCTAATGATGCGAGCGAGCTGCCTCGGCAAGCTCAGCATGACGTTCTTTTGCATCCATTCAACAGTTCAGCACTTCACCCATCTACTCATTTCCCAAGATGCACAACGACCCCATCGCCACCGTGGGCCTGCTGCTGCTGGCTGCCGGCTCGTCCTCGCGGCTAGCCCGCCCCAAGCAGCTGCTTCAGTATCAGGGCCAGACGCTGCTGCGCCGCGCCGCCGAGGTGGCCACCGCTAGCCCCTGCCGCCCGCTCGTGCTCGTGACGGGCGCCCTGCACGACGAGTTGCTGCCCGAAATCGACGGCCTGCCCTTCCACGTGGTGCGCAACGATGCCTGGGCCGATGGCATGGGCGGCAGCATCGCCGCCGGCCTCGCCGACCTCGAAACCGCTGCCGAAGCCGCGAAAGTTGATGCGGTAATCGTAATGCTCTGCGACCAGCCGCTGCTCAGTGAGGAAGTCATTGGCCAGCTCATTGTGCAGTTCCAGGCCACCGGCCAGCCGGTGGTGGCCTCCGCCTACGCCGGTACCCAGGGTGTGCCGGCCCTGTTCAGCCGCGAAATTTTTCCGCAGCTACTGGCGCTGCGCGGTGCCAGCGGTGCCCGCGAGCTGCTTCAGCAATACGCCCACCTGCCCACCGTGGACTTCCCCGGCGGTGCTACCGACGTGGACACCGAGGCGCAGTACGCGGCGTTAGGGTAGGTCGAAGCGCTAATTTTAGAAGCAAGCCAAGTGGCTAGTGGCTGCAACGAAGCTCCTGGCCACTTGGCTTGTTCATTGGCTTATTAAGTGCCCATTATCAGGTTCTTGCTAAGAGTGGCGCCGGCCAGGTTGCCGGCCGCAATGGCCAGGGCTAGCTGGGGCAAGGCCGAGCAGCAGTCGCCGGCGGCGTACACGCCCGGCACCGTGGTGCGGTAGCTTTCGTCGATGCGGATAAGCTGGTGCTCGGTCAGTTCGCAGCCCACTTGCTGAGCTAGCGGGCTAGCCTGGTGCGCGGGCAGGCGGGCGTAGAGCACGGGCAGTGGCCAGGTGCGGCCATCAGCCAGGTGCAGGGCCGTGAGCTGGCCGTCGGCGTGCAGCAGTTCGGCCACGGGCGTTTGCACCAGCCCGATGCGGTGAACTTCCAGCAGCGCGTGCACCTCGGGGCCGAAGGTGGCCGGGCCGTTGGTAAACACGGTGAGCTTGCGCGACCAGTTGAGGAGCATTTTAACCTGATGCTCCACCTCGGGGCCGTTGTTCCAGATGCCGGTGGGTTGGTCGGCCACCTCGTAGCCGTGGCAAAAGGGGCAGTGAATTACCGACTTGCCCCAGCACTCGGCAAAGCCCGGCACGGGCGGCAGCTCGTCGCGCATCCCCGTAGCTAGCAGCAGCCGGCGTGCCCGGAAGGTGCCGTGCGCTTTGGTAGCTACTTCAACCGTGCCATCGGGCTGCTTCTCGGCGGTGGTAGCCTGGGCTTCGAGCAGCTGCACGGTGGGGTAGGCGGCTACTTGCTGGCGGGCGCGGGCTGCCAGGTCGGCGGGGGCGTCGCCGTCGTGCAGCAGCAGGTTGTGCGCGCGCGGCGTGAAGCGGTTGCGCGGGCGGCGGCTATCGAGCACCAGCACCGAGCGCCGGGCCCGGCCCAGGGCCAGCGCCGCGCTTAGGCCAGCGTAGCTGCCACCAATGATTAGTACGTCAAGCATGAGGAGTGGAGGAGCGCCAGCATCATCACTGGCGCGCTTAGCCAAAGATAATGCACGCTGTTCTTATTTGAATCATTGTTGCATTAATGAAAGCTCAGCTTTGTCTCAAAACTTGTCATTTATTCTGCGGCATACTTGCCGGCTGCTACCTTCGGTCAGCCATTCTCCTTTCTATTTCTTTATGCAGCCTACTGTTACCGCCGCGCCGACCGTCGAAAAAGACAACAAGCGCATCACCACCGGCTGGACCTTCTACGACTGGGCCAACTCGGTGTACCCGCTCGTGATTACCAGCTCGATTTTTCCCATTTACTGGGGCAGCATCACCAAGGAAATTAACCCCACCGACATGGTTGATTTCCTGGGTTTTCAGGTGCCGGGCTCGTCGCTGCTGACGTACGCCATCTCGGCAGCGTTTCTCATCATCGCTCTGGTTAGCCCGTTTCTTACCTCGCTGGCCGATTACTCGGGGCGCAAGAAGCTGTTTCTACAAATCTTCTGCTACCTCGGGGCGGCTTCGTGCGCAGGACTGTATTTTTTCACCAAGGATACGCTGACGCTGAGCACGTTCATCTTTATCGCGGCCACGGTGGGCTTTTCGGGCAGCATCGTTTTTTATAATTCCTACCTGCCCGAAATCTCCTCCGAGGAGAAGTTCGATTCGCTCTCGGCTAGGGGCTTTTCGATGGGCTACATTGGCTCGGTGCTGCTGCTGGTTATCTGCCTGGGCATGATAATGGGGCCGCACATTGCGGGCGGGCCCGAGGGCGTGGCCCTGTTTGGCATGAGCACGGGCACCGCCACGCGGCTCAGCTTCCTGCTCACGGGCCTATGGTGGGTGGGCTTTGCCCAAATCCCTTTCTTCACGCTGCCCGCCGATACCGGCCGCCCCGCCGATGCGCCCGTTTCCAAGGATGGCTGGCTGCTCAACGGCTTCCGCGAGCTGGGCAAGGTCTGGGACCAGCTCAAGCAGCTACCCAACCTCAAGCGCTTCCTGCTGGCCTACTTCACCTACAACATGGGCGTGCAAACGGTGATGTACGTGGCCACCATCTTCGGCGACAAGGTATTGAAGCTCGATAGTACTTCGCTCATTGTCACCATCCTGCTGCTGCAAATAGTGGGTATCCTGGGGGCCTGGCTGTTTGCCCAGCTCTCCGACCGCATCGGCAACACGCGGGCGCTGAGCTGGGCCGTGTTCATCTGGATGCTCATCTGCATCGCGGGCTACTACGTGCAAAAGGGCTGGAGCTTCTTCGCGCTGGCCGCCGTTATCGGCCTCACCATGGGCGCGGTGCAGAGCCTCTCGCGCAGCACCTACTCCAAGATTATCCCCGAAAACACGCCCAACAACGCCGCCTTTTTCAGCTTTTTCGACGTGGTTGAGAAGCTGGGCATCGTTATCGGCACGCTCTCCTTCGGGCTCATTGGCCAACTTACCGGCTCGATGCGCAATAGCATTCTCTCGCTCATTGTGTTCTTCATCTTTGGGCTAGGATTCCTGTTGAGCTTGCGCGGCAAAAAGCTGCGCGACGAGCCCGCGGGGGGCGCCGGCGGCGACCTGCTGCCCCCGCCGCCCGCCTCGGCCGGCGCCGAAATGGGCCGCCCCCAAACTGTGTAGCGCCCCGGCGGTTGAGCTAGCATTCTTTCCACCCAACTCCCACCATGCAAACATCCTCCATCCAGCAAAACATCCTCGAAGAGCTCGACCGCGAGCTTGCCGTCACGCGCAAAGTGCTGGAGCGCGTGCCCACCGATAAGTTTGACTTTCAGCCGCACCCCAAATCGATGAAGCTGGGCCAGCTCGCCTCGCACATCGTCAACCTGCTGATGTTCAAGCAGCTGTTTGTGCAAGCCAAGGAGCGCGATTTCCTCGACCAGAACGCGCCCAAGCCGCCGCCCAGCCCTACCACTACCGAAGAGCTGTTGGCTCGCTTCGACCAGTTTAGCGCCAACCTACGCCAGGCCCTGCGCGAAAGCGACGACCAGAAACTGACCGAAGGCTTCCAGCTGCGCCGCGGCGAGCAAGTGCTCATGGACCGCCCCAAGGGCGCCGCTCTGCGCATCATGGGCCTCAACCACAGCATTCACCACCGCGGCCAGCTCACGGTGTACCTGCGCCTGCTCGACATCCCGGTGCCCGGCGTCTACGGCATGAGCGCCGATGAGCTGGGCGAGTTTTAGGTTGATAAACTGAGCGCGAACGTCAGGCGGAGCCTGCGAAGCAGCTCGCTCGCATCGCTAGAGTTACTAACCCTAGCGATGCGAGCGAGCTGCTTCGCAGGCTCCGCCTGACGTTCGCTTTGGGGCTATGGTTATTGCTTGACTGCAAACACTTGCTTGCCGCCTATCCACGTTTGCTGCACGGGCGCGTTGCGTAGCTGCTCGTTGGGCGCGGTGAGCAGGTCGGTTTTTAAGACCACGAAGTCGGCTAGCATACCGGGCTTAATCTGGCCCTTGCGCTTGTCCTCGAAGGCGGCGTGGGCGGCCCAGGTGGTCATGCCACGCAGGGCGTCGGGGCGCGAGATGGCGTTGCTCATCTGGAAGCCGCCGCTGGGGTAGTTTTTGGCATCCTGGCGCGCCACGGCGGCGTGGTAGCCGTAGAGCGGATTGATATCCTCGACCGGGAAATCGGACCCCAGCGCCAGCTGGCCGTACTGCTTCAGCAAATCCTGGTAGGCGTAGGCCGTGGCCAGGCGCGTCGCGCCCAGCCGCTCGCCGGCCCAGTACATGTCGGAAGTAGCGTGCGTGGGCTGCACCGAGGGCACAATGTGGTAGTTGCCAAACTTGGCCATATCGGCCGCGCTCACCACCTGCGCGTGCTCGATGCGCCAGCGCCGGTCGGGCTGGCCCGCCAGCGCCGCCCCGTAGATATCGAGCAGCAGCCGGTTGCTGGAATCGCCGATGGCGTGGGTGTTCATCTGAAACTTGGTAGCCGCTAGCTCCTTGGCCAAACTGCGGTAGTAACCCGGGTTTTGCAGCAGAAAGCCCTTTTCGGTGGGCCGGTCAGTGTAAGGCGCCAGCAGCGAAGCGCCCCGCGAGCCCAGGGCCCCATCGGCGTATACCTTGAAGGAGGAAATCGTGAGGTTGTCGCTGAAAAACGGGCCTTTGGGGAGGTAATACGCCTTGTTTTCCGGCGTGGGATTGAGCATGGTATACAGGCGCAGGTGCAGCTTGCCCGCCTGTTGCAGGCTAGCCATGCGCTCGATGTCCTCGCGGTCCAGCCCCGCATCGGCGAGGCTGGTGAGGCCCACGGCCAGGCAGTTTTGCTGGCCTTGCAGCAGCGCGGCCTCGGCCTCGGCGGGGCTGGGCTCCGGAATTTTAGCGGCCACGAGCTTCACGGCATTGTCGATAAGCAGGCCGGTGAGGCGCCCCTGCGCATCGTGCCCAATCACGCCGCCGCTGATGGGCGTGCGGGCCGTGACGCCCGCCAAAGCCAGCGCCTTTTGATTAACCAAAGCGGCGTGCCCATCCACCCGAATAATGAAAACCGGTACGTTCGGAAACAGCGCGTCGAGCGTGTCCTTGCTAGGGAAGCGCTGGCCGGGCCAGTCGTTCTGGTCCCAGCCGCGGCCGGTGAGCCAGGTTGCGCCCGGCTGCTGCCGGCGATGTTGCGTGAGGCGGCCCACCGTCTCAGCCCACGAGCTGGCGCCCACTAAATTGGCCGAGCGCAGCCCCAGCGAGTAGCGGTAAAAGTGACAGTGCGCGTCGTAGAAGCCGGGGTATATAAACTGGCCGCCCGCGTCCACAGTCTGGCTAGCCTGGTAGCGCTGCTGCAAATCCGCCGTTTTGCCCACGGCTACAAAATGCCCGTCGCGCACCGCAAAAGCCTCTGCCTTGCTGAAAGTTGAATCCACGGTGTACACCGTGGCATTGGTAACCAGCAAATCGACAGCCTCTCGCTGCGGCTGACAACTGGCCAAACCTACAAAAATCCCCGCCGCTAGGGTACTCCCAAGTTTATAAAGAAGCTGCATGGTACAAAACAGTACGCAAAGTTCACAGATGAACCAAGCGGACAAAGCTAAGCCCGTTCTCACCAGAGAACGGGCTAGCCGCACAGCCCAAAAAGCAGCAAGTAATAATCAGCCGAAACGTACAACCTGCAAGCCCCACAGTTGGCTCGCCGAGCGAGTGTAGCTGCGCAATCCAGTGAACGCGTTAAATCTGCGTTTCAGGATTACTCAAATTTCATGTGCTTTACCGACTCGCCCGAGTTCTTCAACTCCAGCAGCGACTCGATGCCAATCTTGAGGTGCATTTTCACAAACTCAGCAGTCACTTTCGAGTCAGACTCGGCCGTTTTTACACCCTCAGGCGTCATTGGGTTGTCGCTCACGAGCAGCAGCGCGCCGTGCGGAATGTCATTCATAAAGCCCACCACGAAGATGGTCGCCGTTTCCATGTCCACGGCCAGGGCGCGCACGCGGCGCAGATAGTCCTTAAACTCCTGGTCGTGCTCCCACACCCGGCGGTTGGTGGTGTACACGGTGCCGGTGTAGTAGTCGAGCTCATGCTTTTTAATCATGGAAGAAACCGCGCGCTGCAAGCGGAACGAGGGCAGGGCCGGAATCTCCTTGGGTAGGTAGTCGTCGCTGGTACCGTCGCCGCGAATGGCCGCGATGGGCAGCACGAGGTCGCCAAGCTTGGTCTTTTTCAAGCCGCCGCACTTGCCCAAAAACAGCGCCGCCTTGGGCCTGATGGCCGACAGCAAATCCATAACGGTGGCCGCCATCGGCGAGCCCATGCCGAAGTTGATGATGGTGATGCCGCCCGAGGTAGCCGACTGCATCGGCTTGTCTTTGCCGCGCACCTCCACGCCGAATTGCTCGGCAAACATGTACACGTAGTTGCTGAAGTTGGTGAGCAGAATGTACTGCCCAAACTCGTTCAGGGCCACGCCCGTGTAGCGCGGCAGCCAATTATTGACGATGTCTTCTTTAGTCTTCATGGGTGTTAAGGTTTAGTTGTTAGTTGCTGGTTAACAGTTGTTAGGAGCCCGGCCGGTGTCAGTTGCTGACAACTAACCACGAGCAATTAACAACTGGGAAAAACGAAAAAAGCCGCCTACCCGGGAGGGTACGGCGGCGCGGCGGGCACGAAACCCGGGCGAAATGCGACTGCCAAACCCATACCTTTGGAGGTGATGCAAGCGTTGGACCTGCCGCCTTTCGACCACAAAATTAGGCAAAATTCTGCAAACATCCCCGAAATCTGGGACGAACTGCGCCGCAAGTACGTGGTGCTGACCCCCGAGGAGTGGGTGCGGCAGCACGTGGCCCAGTACCTGCTGCGCCACCTGGGCTACCCCCGCGGCCTGCTCAGCCTGGAGCGCGGCCACCGCTACAACCAGCGCCAGAAGCGCACCGACCTCGTGGCGCTGGGCCCCACCGGCCGGCCGCTGCTGCTGGTCGAGTGCAAGCGCCCCACGGTGGCCATCACGCCGGCCGTGGCCCAGCAGGCCGCCACCTACAACCAAACCATGCGGGCGCCGCTGCTGCTGCTCAGCAACGGCCTGGTGCACTACTGCTGGCGCGTTGATTTTGCGGCGGGGGTGAATGAGCGCTTGGCCGACATCCCGACTTACGCCGAGGCTAGCCAGCTAGCGGCCGGCTAGGGTGGGTACTACACGTTGACGCGGGCAACCACGGCCGCGTGCGTCGTGGCGTCCCAGCCCTTAAACTCGATGTAGCGCACGTTGGGCACCCAAAACGTGCCACCCTCTATGCGCAAGTACACGCGGGTGAGGGCAATCTGGCGGTTGTTAATCACCGTAAACACGTGAAATGCCCGGTCGAGGCCCGAGCGCATGAGGGTGAAAGGCACCTTGTTGTAGGCTGCGAATTTCAGCACGTATTTCTCGGGGCCGACCTTCTCGGCGCTCAGGCCATAGGCAAATTTGCGCTGGATGTAGTTGAGGTCCTTGCGCTGGCCCTGCTCGTCGTAGCGCAGCCAGAACACGTTTATCGGCTCTTCCTCATCCACTTTGCCCGCGCCGTTCACGTTGAGCTGGTAGATGATAGTGTTGGTATTCGGGTCGCGCTGGAGGTAGAAAAGCTGGTTGGGCACCCCGGCCGGCACCGGAAAATTGAGCATCGGCTGGCTGGCCTGCGCCGGTGCCTTAGGCAGCGGCGGGTGGGCCAGCAGGGCCAGCAAGAGGATAGGCAGGAACGAGAAAATAGACATGGAGGCGAACAAGTGTTAGGCTACACCGGGCTAGCCCCTTTTGTTTGAGCCCAGCCAGCCAGGCGCACAAAAAAGCCTGCTGGATAGATATCCAGCAGGCTTTACTATATCGCGACTACAGCGCGCCCGCTGTCGAAATCTGCGGGCCGGGGCCTACTATTGTTGGACGTAAGCAGCTTTGAAAAACGCCGCCGGGGATTCGGGCTGGCGACCAAGCAGGGTAGCGAGCGTGGAGTCCGGAGAATCAAATTCACCCTGACCAACGGCGGCCATTAGGGCTACTATCATCTGGCTAGCCTCGGCCGAAACGCCTACCTGGGCCATTTGCGCGATAAATTCTTCGGATGACGGCGACACGTAGTTAATGGGCTTGCCTGTGGCGGTGCTCAGGGCCTGGGCTAGGTCGGCCAGCGAATACGTGGTATCGGCTGCAAGCTGGTAAGTCTGATTTTCGTGGCCGGTACCCAGCAGCGCGGCCGCGCCGGCCAGGGCCAGGTCGTGGCGGCTGACGTAGGCGCCGCGCCCAAGGCTAGCGGGCAGATAGATAGTGCCCGTCTCGAGCACCTGCGGCCCGAAGAAAGGTGGAAATACGTCGAGATACAGCGTATGCTGCAAAATAGTATAGGTGAGGCCCGATGCTTGCAACAGCTTTTCCGTTATGAGGTGCGCTTCCTCAATAAACGCGATGGGGGAAGAATCATCCTCCGTTTTGCGCTGAAAGCTGGTGTAGAAAACGTGGCCGACTTTGGCCGCTACGGCTGCTTTTACCACGTTTTCGTGCTGGGCAACGCGGTCGGTAAACGAACTGGTGGCGACGAAGTACAGTTTGTCGACGCCGGTGAAGGCGGCTACCAGCGAGTCATAGTCAGTATAGTCGCCTTGGCGCACGGCCACGCCCTGGGCCTGCAAGTCGGCGGCTTTGGCGGGGTCGCGGGCCAGCACGGCGAGGCTAGCCGGGCTCACCGATTGTAAGAGGGTTTCAACTACGGCTTTGCCGAGGCCACCGGTGGCGCCGGTGATGAGGATGGTGCTCATGTGTAAGAAGAGGTAGGCGCGGGAGCTAGCTGCCCGCTAGGTACTAAAATGGCCTCCACCGGCTGCGCTACTAGGCTAGCCAGAAGAGGGTGCAAAGGTCCCTACCTTTGGTTACCAAAAGTCAGCAGCTACCTAGAGGTAAGCGCTTACCTGCACGTAACCCATCCTCGCCATGCACATCGAAAACCCCACCCATTGCATCAGCTCACTCCGCTATCTGCGCGATGCGCTGGACGTGGTGAGCGGCAAGTGGAAGCTACAAATCCTAGTGGCCATGCGCCTGGGGCACCAGCGCTTCCGCGAAATCGAGCGTAGCATTCCTAGCATCTCCTCCAAGGTATTGGCCAAAGAGCTGAAGGACCTGGAAGTGCATCAGCTCATTAGGCGCACCGTGCAGGAGGGCCCGCCAGTCCTGGTGACCTATGAACTGCTTCCGTACGCCGATACCCTAGACCCGGTGATTTTTTCGCTGCGCGACTGGGGCGTTGGGCACCGCAAGAAAATTATGGGTCAGGACGCCGTCATTTAAACGACCTAAAAAAAGCCTGCCAGACAAGCGTCTGGCAGGCTTTTTTATAAATACTGCGAACTATAAAGTACGCGCTGCGGCCTTAGACGGCAGCGCCTTCGAGCACCGATTCTACGTCTACGAGGGGCAGGTTCCAGGCTTCGGCTACGCCTTTGTAGACTACCTCGCCGTGCACCACGTTCAGGCCGAGGCGCAGGGCCTCGTCGCGGCGGCAGGCTTCCTGCCAGCCCAGGTTGGCGAGCTTCACGGCGTAGGGCAGCGTGGCGTTGGTGAGGGCCAGCGTGCTGGTGTAGGGCACGGCGCCGGGCATGTTGGCCACGCAGTAGTGCACCACGTCGTCGATGATGAAGGTCGGGTTTTCGTGGGTCGTGGGCTTGCAGGTTTCGATGCAGCCGCCCTGG
>Ga0160429_1001450_pt1 | contig 13200 bp, 8 predicted proteins | sample SolpanmetagenomR_FD_108199 | JGI IMG/M metagenome (GOLD analysis project Ga0160429, IMG submission 108199) | Solar panel surface microbial communities from Lawrence Berkeley National Laboratory, California, USA - R | ecosystem: Engineered > Built environment > Solar panel > Unclassified ...
ACGGAACCTGCATTACCTTGCATAAGTTGCTTTCTGGGACTTTAGTACTCTATTCATTTCTTCTTTTCGTAACGTAATCTTCGCTCGTCGAAGCCGACTTCGTTCTCGTAAGGACTTTTTCTTTCTGATTCTTGGTAGCATGTGTTCGGGTAACTGTTTTCCTTCCGCATCTTCGTCATTGTCAGAGTTGCCACTCCATTCTGTATCTACTTCATCGCTATCCATTTCGTATAATTCATTAGAAACCCTCATTCTCTGTTCCAATTTTTGTAATGCTTCTAGCTTCTTGATTTCTTGTTCATATGCGTCTAATAGCAACTCCTGATGAGCTTCAGCTTCCGGTAAGTATGCAGTTCCTGCTTTCGGTATCGGTACAGAAGCGACATGTCCAGCATGTGACTGCGGAGTGTTTGGCTTTATCTTAATTCGTGGCCTTAGATGCGCCAGCAAATCATTCGGATCGACTTGATTTTGTTTTCCCCACGGTATGGATTGTACTGACTTTTTATTTGCTTCTTCACCCTTGCAGTTTTGTGCTTCCACACTTGCAGTATCTATTTGCTCTTCCTTCCACGGAATAGGCTCACTTTGCATCTCTTTCTTCATCTCTTCCACTTTCTTTCCATTCTCTCGTTTCCGTGCCTTTTCAGCTTGTATAATTTTCAGCGCTTTCCTTTCGTCTAATCTATTCTGTTTGCGTTCTGTGTGTGATGTACTGAACGCCTCGTGTCCCCTTTGTGCGCCCAGAATCCGTTCCGCTCGCGTTTGTATTTGTTTCTTCTTTTTTTCTTTCTTTTTGTTTGTTGCTGCTTCCTCTTTCTTGATACGTAACAGCGAGGATGGCTGTTTATCCACGATGAACAATGGTTCTCGATCCGTCTTCTCTGCAATGTTGAGACCTAGAGATTCGGCGTGTGCGATGTGTGTGAGAATCTCATGTGCTGTATTTGGGAGTGCGCGGGAACGCTTCTTTTGGGATTTCGGTGGTGCCATTTTTGCCCGTTTGCCCTTTGTTTTACTGTTGTGTTGTGCTGTTGGCGATGGAGTCTCGTGAGGGAGTGTGTAAACTGAGAAGGGAGAATGAGTGTGGTAGTGAAGTGCGAGTGAAGTGCGAGTGGACGCGTTCGTAACAACAAATTGAATTCAGCACGCAAAAATAAAAAAAGTTACAAGGACAGTATGTGGGTAGCTAGATACAAAGCCAAGTAGTCGCTATATACAAAAGATATGCAATTTCCAACACTCCACGAACTACGAAAGTCGCTGGGCCATATATTCCAACACCCGAATATTCAGGTTCAAACGACCCATATTCTCAACATACTTGGATTGCGCTTTATACACGTTTTGGGACATGGTATATGAAGAGTCGGAAAGAGGGGCAAGGAAAACCTACACATATAAGTATAATGTGCGACAAGTAGAAGAATCAAAGGAAAGCTGTACCATGTTTTGCAAGTCCAATCGACCGTGCAACAAGCCACTCTTGAAACAGGACTCAATCTTCTCAATCAATTCCGGTTCGGTAAAGCCTAAACTACCAGCCATCCGAGACAGCAATACACTCGAATATGGTAAGACATAGGCCGCCACACAACGCTGAGATATCAGACCGAAGAGCTCATAGACATGCGCATTCAGGTACGGATTGATTAGAAAGTCATTCTAGCCAAACATTAGCCAAATGTCAGAGAAAGATACCTTGTGAAGGGTAATTACGATCATCGATTGCAGAGCGTCAGTGCATTGGCGGAATCTGTTGCGATAAAAGTGCTCCATCAGATCTTTCAGCATGCCCTCATTCGACATGATTTCTTTGTAAGTAGGGTTGTCCAAAATCGTCTTGAGTTCCTGCCGAGTACACGATGCTAAGCTTGTAAGGACTAACATCTGGGCTAATTCTGCACCGGTAATGATCTATCCTGACACTTTCAGTTTGGCGACGCAGGCTCAAATTAGAGTTACATACCTCGTTCCAAGCTTGGTTCACGTCTAATATTTTATGAGCCGCTTTTTTGTATCGAATCTGCTCTATATTCACTATGGCTGCTGCGAGGGATACTTGAGCTTTATTTGTTGTGCCAGCATCAGTGATCGCCTCTGCGCGATTTATCCATGAGCTCAAATGCGTAAAATTGCGTACTAGCAGATTGGCCTATCCTTTGAGGTGAGTTTGTAAACAGTAATCGATCGCTGTCTAAAGGTCTGACTGCTTTGATCCCGTCATCTCCTGGTAGCTAAGTGAAGTTATGTTTACCCGTAGAACGTTGGTACACATATCGATGATATGTTGTGGTGCGACGCAATAATCTTTGGTGGATGCGTATGTTTGTGCTGCAGCTAATTCTTCTCCTTCCTCTTCTTGTGCCCTTCCAAGTTCTTCCAATGCTTTCTATATATCATTGATCAATTTACTATTTTTCCATTTCACTTGTTTTCCTCTTCGTTCCTTTGTTTTGCGTGCAAGCCTCACGCGCCCTTGTGGAGTAGGATTTTGAGGAGTGATGTAGTACCCGTATCCCCTCTTTGATTCCACTTTTCTGCATATTCAGTAACTGTACTTTTGCGGCTTCTGTCTTCTTTTGAGTTGTGGGTGAGGAGACCTTTATGTGAGGCTGTGTGTTGTGTGAGGAAGAGTTTTGTATTTTCGCGATGAATTTTTCACGGTAGGGTGCTAGATGGGGTGGGTAGAGCGGTGTGTGGAAGTGCGGAGTTGTGAGTGGGATTAAGGACATTTTGTTTTTGCTCTCGGTCTCTGTGATGCCGTCTCAGATGGAGGGAGTAGATGATGGGAGATGGGAGTGGGGTGAATCGAAGGGGGACGAAGAGGGTTGGTAGAGTTGAGATGTGTCGAGTGATGGATGACAACAAAACAGAACGGAAAACGGAAAGAAAAAACCAACAACGGGACAAGGGGAAAAACAGATATTCATGATCATTGCATCTATTATCAACAAAGGATTCGAACAATGAATCTCTATAACGGCCACACTTCAGAAAAAAAATTGCAGAACCTCAGGCTTTTACCTACCAAGCCAACAACGACGATTGCGGTCCCGTATTGATCTTCATTTGATCATCACATGCAAGATCATCGCACTACGAGGCGCCAAGAAAATTAGCTATCAACTACTACCAAGTATATATGTACAGCGTTCAGGGTTTGTGCGGTTAGCTCATTCGAGGTGAAAAAACGTGCCACAGACAAAGCGTTCGGTATTCGAGAAGAACGTAGATATCTAAGTTTCGTTTCTAAGGGCAAGCGGTAGCGAGAAGGCTTAGACGCTGCTGTAGTCGAACTCAAACGCACTGACAGGCACTCACCTAGGATGATCGAGGCCATGTAGCATCACCAGAATTTTCTTCCTAGCTTCCAAGCTTGCTCAGCGTGACCGGCAAAGTCAGGTTGGGTCGATCGTATAACTTGTCGCCCTCAATTCGCATCCTCGCTAGTACCAACATTGTAATTCTCCTTCGTATTCGGGGTGAATGTCTAAGGAAGTCTATTCCCATGTGTTTCTATGGTCCCTTGAGTATTTTTAGCATTTCAGACCTCAAATCATCGTTTGACTTCCGTTCTAATATCGGTTCAACTTGCGGCTCTCTCTTCAGGATTGATAGGATCTTTGCGGTGTCATGTGTATTGTTTGTGTGGGGTTTGTCCAAGTTTCGTTGGCCTGTCTCAGGTTCTGTTCTGCTGATCCGACTATTCCTCAGCGGGTTAGTCAATATCTCAATTTCGGCGGATGGTGCGGCGAATGAATTGGCGACCGGTGGCATATTTAATAAGAATGGTATCGTAGAAGTGTAGCTATTCGCTAGTTGTAATGGTGGCGGCATTGGAGGTATACCCAGTAAATGTTGCACAGAAGGAATATGTTCTGTATACGCTAAATTTGATGAACCGCTCGTCCCGAAATCCATAGACTGTGGTAGGGGTCTTGTTGGGGTATGGCCAATTCCCAACAAATTTCGAAGATGTGAAGCATTATCTTCTTTGGTCCGAGGAGAGTCCGTTGCTTTTTGTATTGATTTTGACTGAGTAGTAACCAATCTGCTTTGATTGATCCATGGTAACAGATGGCTGTATGTAGAATGAGTCTATGTCGCTTTTTGTATGTAATTTGTGCTTACGGCATGAAGCTCTGAACCAAAAAATATTTTGCATCATTAGTATCCGAGGCGCCTTTCTTCGAAACATTCGGTAAATCAGTTATTCTATGCCAGGCAATCCGCTAACACAGGGATGAGTCTACACGCTGAGTCGACTCTGTAGCAACTTACCGAGATCTCTTTCCGGGTTTTGGTCACAAACACAGTGGTTTCTGGAATACCCGGACAAATATACAATCGAGTTCGCTGCTCGCCTTTTGAGTTGAGCTCCAGGTACTCGTCCTCGCTAATGTATTTGGCTACGTCAAGGCCTGTTTCCTCATCTACCTGAGAGGTTCTGATGTCAACCCAACGAATGACAAGAGTCTTCGCTTAATACCTCTCGGATGGCGCAGTCGATTTCCGATTCTTCTTGATTGATCTTGCCTTTCGGAAAGCTCCAGCTGGAAGACTTGGCCCATCCTTTGACAAGTAGAATCTAGACCAGAAGTTAGTACATAATTGGGTACGAATAACTTGCACAAATCCCTGGTGAGACTTGAGACGCTGTGTAGTTCAGTGATGTACCTTGTCCATTGTCTCGTTAAGTATGATGGCGCCGCAAACGGGAACATTGTTCTTGTATACCAAGAATTCGTCATATATGGCATCAACCTCGTTCTGATTATAGTTCTTCAACGTGGGACAGTATCTGCAGAGCTCATCAATTCGTGCTTTGAAGTTACTATTTTCCGGCTTTACCTGAAGAATGCGTCTCCGAATCGCTTCAATGTGAGCCCAGGTAACTTTTCATCTTTCTCCCGCAGAAAATCTTCATAGAACCAATGTGCTTGTTCTATTTGGAAGAATATTCTGTTTGTTGTTTCGACTTCTGCTGGTGGCAAGTTTACTAAGAATCGGCTTTTTCGATTAGCTTGAATATTGAGTCTCTCTCTTTAGCTTGAATAGGTGGAATGGGGCATAGATACCTGAATAGATCTTCTAGCGCGATGATGAATGCTGGTGAAGATGGGACTGACATTTTGTGGATGTGGGTGGAGAGGTTGTTGGATAAGTTGGGATGAGCGAGAAGGTTGTTTTGCGAATGAAGAAGCCGAATGATCGTGAAGCGATATGAACGGAATTACGGCGAGGGTAGTGAGAGTAGAATAATGGTGGTGTATAATATCTATAAGGTGTGATCGAAATTATAGTCTATCAATGGAGAAGGGGAAGAATTGTGCTGTCACTCAATCTCACTAAAGGGTTCGACTTGTGGACTGCCAAGGAGATCACTGAGACTCATGAGACTCAGTTCGAGACTAAAGGGCTCACCACCTCATTTGTCAGTCTCTTCGCGCACTCTGCCATGAATATATGACCTATCGATAGAGAAGATATACGAGAATCTAACCAGAATCAACATAAGACTCCAATAGAAACGAATAGAGTATACATTCATCACTTGTACAGTAAAGCATTAGATACCACGTAGCGACTATGACACAATGACACGCCTCAGGACACTCACCGAAACAATACAAAATCTGCGGCAGAGGTATTATACTCTCATACAAGATATATTCACACACGCAAATCAAATTATCAATCTGGCAACACAAATTGAGAATGAAAAAGATGATGAAACAATACTATACACAAATATACCCATCATCATACAGTCCAACATGAAAATAGAGATTATATTCGAAAAGTTGAATGCGACAATACAAAAGATCAAGGAAAGTATACAAAATCTCAGGTCTGTACAGGAAGAGGAGAGATTATGGACCATGGGTCGAGATGATATATGTAAGGCATTGATGAAACTATACAAGCTGAGCAATCAGAGCATCATGCTGATATTTCCGACCAACGTCTTAGTAAACGCAGCAGAGGCGCTTGTGATGTCAAGCGAACAAGGATTAGAACTGCTGACCCCAATACAAATCAAACTCAAGACGCCCAGATCTTGTTATCCAGACGAGAAGACAGCGACTGAAGATTTAGCTTTAATATTGCATTTCGAGCATACAAATGAGGAATGCCATGCCATTGACTTCTGGAATGACCTGATCGTCATGGAACTCAGTAATGAGAACAATGGTATTTCAACCGTCATAAAACCATAAGGTCATTATAGAAACAAGATAGCGTCATCATAGACCCATAGGTGAGAGGTATGATTCGGCATTTCTATGAAACTCTGTATTACTAGAGGAATACTCTCCCTTCCATCTCCCCCACATTTGTTACACATGCCATGCATGTAGAATTGTTGATCAGCTTTAAGCGTACTTACCCAATGGAATGGAGCGCACTCAAAATAAGATAAGTAGTCTATAGATCATTGCTATCCTATTTTAGTCGTCGCCTTTCAAGTGATCTATGGGAGACATTTTGCCATAATCTTTGCCCTTACACCCAGTCAGACCACATCTATAGCTTCAGACCATTCGTATTGTATATGTGTGTATACTTGATAAGTGCTTGAATAGCAGTCATTGGCCATTGGATTAGAATCTGTTGTTCCATCATTGAGAGTACAGTCGTGGCGATTGGAAGGGTAACCCAGATTGATACAGCGCATGAATTACAGATTACTGATTAGTGCACGACAGTATAGTTATTCCTACAGAGGCTTAGTACGTTCTAGCTTCTATTTACCAAATGACTAGCAATGTACTTGATGTAAGTGTCTAGCTTCTGCACTCCCTATTGACATTAAGAACTCAATTACCATATTCAGATGTCTTTAACCAATCTTCCCAATCCAAATCAAACCTCCATAATCAACTCTCTCAAGAGCCGTTCACAACAATCTAAATATTACACATGGTGCGGCAATGATATACTTATATCGATCAATCCATGTAGGAACTCTAATAATTTGACTGGAGAGCAATTACACGCCAAATATGCAGCAATCAGCAATGTGAATTCAGTCGCTGTGATTCCTGAAAGCTCAATGGAACCACATCCATACGAGCTAGCAGCCAAAGCATGGACTACAATGAAGTACACCCGAGCAAGTCAGACCATATTTTTAAGGTAAATTGTGTAACAACCAATGACGTATGTTCTTCATCCGAGAAGTCGACCTCATGCAGGATCTTAGGGGTATATCCGCATCCGGAAAATCGAGAGCTGCTACTCAGCTGCTGCAACATCTCACTTGGATCACCAAAACTATTGGAAATGAAAAGCCCATTGATTACTATTCTTCCGTGTATGATGCACTTTTAGTCCTTACTGCTTTCGGAGCTGCTAAAACACAAATACATTCATCGGCTAGTAAAGTTATATCCGCATATGAGTGCGTATTCTCATCCAAACATGGAGGCCTTCGGGGTATTAATATACATGGTACTCTGCTTGACGAGAGAAGAGTAATCAGAGGAACGCCTACCGAACGAAATTTTCATATTTTCTACTCACTTCTAGCTGGACTGACTCCCTCAGAGAAAGCCGAGTGCAAGTTGCCCGTGCTCTCTCTGGCTGCTAGCATTGCTAAGTTCAAGATTCTCTCCGCCAATCGCGATACTACTACTACCTCCGCTGACGAATTGGGATTGGAATTCGTCCGGAATGCAGCTTCTAGATTAGGTTTCAGCAATGAGACTATGCAGCAATTATTCAAAGTGCTGTCAGCTATATTGCATCTTGGCAATATCGAATTCATGGCAGACAAGAATAAAGTTACGTCAGATCGTGCTCCTGTTGTTCGCAATCCGGAACACCTACAAGCTGCTGCAGAGCTACTGGGTGTATCATCAGAAAGCTTAGAAATGGGTCTTGGCCATAAGCTTAGTATAGTCAGGGGAGAAGTATTCGGAATTGTTCTTGAAGTTAGCGAAGCTCAAAAAGCGACATCGACTTTAGCTAAGATCTTATACAATCTACTTTACAATAAAATCAGAGGTCTTTGCAATCAGAAAGTTGGTGTAACCAAATTGGAGCGCAGCCGCAGAGATCTTGACGTGCACATTGTGGATCTTCTGTCAACTGAAGATATTCATGCTGGAAATATTGAGCACCTTAATGTAGCCTTTGCGGAGGAAAGGGTGCTCTCATTCACTTACAAAGTGTTTGTGCAATCACAACTTGAAGAGAGCGCCGCCAATTTTCCTGAACGAAAGTTACCATATAACGAATTTTCACATATGCAGAACACGGAGCAGCTTGATCTACTGATTGGACCCGGTAAACTATTCGATACCCTCAACAACTACGCCGTGGAAGAAGACCAAAGAAAAAACATATATCAAGCTACTACCCAGGCGTTTGCCAATCACTCATCCTTTACGGCTGCGTCCGACAGTCAAAGTTTTAGTATTCGGCATTTCCATGCCGCCATCGAATACAATGCTTTCGATTTGGTAGAGGCAAATACCAACACCATAGCCGACCATTATATTCATTTATTCTTCGGAGATACGAATGCTGCGTCTGTTACAAGGAATTCATTCGTGAAATGTATGTTTCAGGAATTCTGTATTGGCTCGAAACCTCATCCGCATGACGAACAACAGTTCATCGAAATTCAGCATAGGGGTTATTCGTTAGACGACAAGATTCAAGCGGGTAGACCGATGACACTATTGCGTAACTTTGAATTGTGGCTTTCTGAGAAGGTGATTCCTCAGCATGCAAATCTTTGGCAAATTATCTGCATTCGCCCCAATCACAATCTGACTCCAGAATCATTTGATTTACAAGACGTTCTCGGTCAAAGCAAACGATTCTTCCTTGCAGATATTACACGAGCTCAGATCAATGATTGTCAGATCTCTTTCACCTATGAGAACATAACTCTGCGATATAATTCGATCTTCCCCGGCATAGGAAGATTGACTTCGACGAACAAAGCGGCGTGGCATAGTTTGCGACAACTTCTGGATTCACAAGGCAACGCAACAGTAATCGAGGGGAAATCGCAACTGTTCATGTCATTCTATGCATGGAGACTGCTTGAAAATACAGTCATTGCTAGAATCGGCGAGCGCAGTGAGGAATTGGATACAAATTTCCGATTATCTGCTCAACTAGACGATGTACCAGATCCATCGAGTAATACTTCACGTCAAACTTCGACTTTGAGGCGACCACCAATTGCAGCTTCGCAGAACGACCTGGCCGGGTTCCAAACAACAACATTACGATCGAATAAAAACAAGATCACGGTCATAAGGAAAACTCCCTCTCGCAGATTTTGGGTTGCGATGAGCTTTGTTTGTACGTTCTGGGCACCTAGTGCTATCATGAAATTGTGTGGACTCAAGAGCATTGAAGTGCAGCAAGCATGGCGTGAGAAGGTTACAATTTGCTTGATAATCGCAGTAATGAGTGCTTGTGCAATTGGAGTCGTTTTTGGTCTACAGTTCGCTCTTTGTCCGACAAGTAATCTAATTACTGCTGCTACGGTCGCAACTCATTATTCGCCTAAAAGTGCTTGGGTCACATTGTATCAAAACGTTTACGATGTTACCAATTACGATTCGAGCATGAACTACAATGAGATAGGTCGAGACATATCGATCTATCCTAGAGTCTCAAGCGACGCTTTGCAAAGTAGTTGTGCCACAATCTTGGCCCAGCAAGGAATAGCCAACGCTCAAACTCCCTGGGCTCCAGTGGTATATCCCTTGACCAATGATACAGATACAGCTCGCAGACTATTTGCTGACTTATCAGCTCAACAACCTCCGCTATCAATCAAAGGTATTGCCGGCTACGCATCGACTGAGATACAGTACCACAAGTATGCTTCTGATGCATGGACCGTCATTGGCGACAACATCTACAATCTTACGGAATACAATCTGATGATACTGTCAAATCAGCTCAAGAATATATTCCCATTGCAAACGATGACGCTGATTGCAAATAATATTGGACAGACTGTCTCTTCGAATGACGCTGCCAAGATTCCGCCAGCAGTTCAGCAGTGCTTAGATGGTCTATTCATTATTGGCCAAGTGATACCTGCGGTAACTTTAGAGTGTCGATCTACGTCACTCGCTCTGTTCGCCTTTTTATGCATCAGTGCGGCGATCCAATTAGCCAAATTCGTTTCCGCTATGTTTGCAGGTGTGGATTTCTCGAGCAGGCGATCAAGCAATCCGGATAAACATGTAATCATACAAATCCCTTGTTACACAGAAGGAGAAGCCTCACTTCGTAAGACGATTGATACGTGTGCTCTATCAGTCTATCCAGATGACAAGACTTTGCTAATGGTGGTTTGTGATGGTATGGTTATGGGTTCTGGCGAGAAGGTGCCAACACCAATCATAGCCATGGATATATTAGGTGTTCCGTCAGGTGTCAAACGGGCTTCTTCTGCGTATCAGGCATTGGGAGATGGGAGCAAACAATTAAACTTTGCTAAGGTCTATACGGGATTCTACTCGGTAAAAGGTTCGCTACAGGGCGAGCCCGGTCATCAGGTGCCCTTCCTACTGATAGCCAAGTGTGGTAAACCCACGGAAACACTGAAACCTGGCAATCGCGGTAAGAGAGACTCACAAGTATTATCGTTCCGTTTCCTGCAAAAGGTACAGCACAAACAACCACTGCCAATGACACCAATGGAGCTGGATATCTATTCGCAGATGCGTAACGTGATTGGTATCGAACCACATTTATACGAGTACATGCTTATGGTGGACGCAGACACAGAAGTACTGGAAAAATCATTAGCACAGCTTGTGCTTAGAATGGAACAGGACAAAAAGATTATGGGTCTAACTGGTGAAACACTTATCCGAAATCAGCTACAGTCGTGGACCACTTCTATTCAAGTTTATGAATATTATATCAGCCATCATCTCTTTAAGGCATTCGAGTCCTTCTTCGGCACAGTGACTTGCCTTCCAGGCTGTTTCACTATGTGGAGACTCAAAACCATGGACAAAGGAGAGGCATTGCTCATCGATCCAAATTTTATTGCGGAATACTGTGACAACACTGTAGATACACTGCATAAACGAAATCTTTTTCATCTTGGAGAAGATCGTTACATGACTAGCTTGATGATCAAACGCTTTCCATACTATACAACGAAGTATATCCCGTTCGCTAAATGCAGGACCATTGTACCCGATAATATTGTGGTATTTTTCTCCCAAAGAAGACGGTGGGTGAACTCGACGTTACATAATCTGTTCGAACTTTGCCTGGTCAAGAATCTATGCGGCCTGCTATGCTTTTCAATGCGGTTTATGGTCATGGTCGACTTACTGTCAACAATTATGATCCCAGTACTCACAGTCTATACGTTCTACCTTATTGTAGAAACAGCATTATACCAGGACCCAGGAATGATACTAAATATGTGCTTGGGAGCTTGCATATATGCCCTGCAGCTACTAGTATGTCTCATGGATGGCAAGGTCTCTTACATTTTCTGGTTCTTGGTCAACATTCTAGCCCTTCCTGTTACAAGCTTCTTCTTACCGTTATACTGCTTTTGGCATCAAGACGATTTCTCTTGGGGGGCTACTCGTGCAGTTGCCGGCGACAATAGCAAAGAATCATACATAGTGGAAGATGAATTTGATGTGTCGCAAATACCATTACAGAACTACGAAGAATTCCATAGCCATAAGGTGACTGATTATGCACAAGAGAATTCTGTCGTGGACAATATGACATTTACTGCACGTGGTGGAACCTTGAAGTCTGCTAGGAGTACCGTTCCTCGTGACACAGTTAATCTTGTGCGAGATGCGACAATGAAAGCACATCATGTTAGAGATAACACGATACCGAAGAACCGTATGTCAACAACTAATTCGAGTCGTAGCCCGTCTCCAGAAGCTTATGAGATGCGGTCCAGTCCCACTGACTCAACAACTCGTCTGCTGCCTGGTACTGATTCAGTGAATGATTTGCAGGATAACCGAGTGAAAAACCCTGCAAGTGTAGCAGTTAGTCGCTCGAATAGCATTACCTCGACTGTCAGCGATGTAGATCAACGAACAGCTCGTCCATTGATGCCACCACCTATTGCTGCTCGGCCACCTCGATTGAATGGCTCTCCGAACCCAATATTGCGTCAACCCAATAACCGATCGAGCTAATCTAGTTCGTTGTTCATATGCAGGCGATCTCTTACGAAATGCAAATAGACTATAATCATTGGCACCCATTGTATGTACGATGCCTCTCTCAAATAACTCGATAGATACATACTGTAAATCAGATTCCGATTTGGTCACTTACTGCCGATGTTCTCTGCTCTGTTCACGGGGGCAGTATCAATTGACCTTCTGCCATATTTGTGCGAATCTTGATACGACGATCGGTGAAAGAGTAGTGTCGTTGTGAACCAGGTTGAAGACCATCACCTTTGGCCCAAAGTTTGGGTAATGTATGTGAGACTACTTGGCAAGTGTGACAATTTCTAGGGAAGGGCAAATTACACCAAACGTATTTCAGTCACTGAATAGGTAGAATATAGGTAGAATCTGGCAGAACAGAATTTCATGCAAACTAACTATTATTATGAATTGCAATAGTATTATATGGTTCAGCTTTCCTTGTATTGATGTGTGATCACTGAGATTTGATGATGATCCCAAGATCGATACTTTGGTGAGTATCCTGTAGGGTAATAGAGATGGAATATTGATGCGTAATTGATCGAGTTTATCTGAGCCACCCAGCATACCGAGTGCGGTCATCGGTCCTCATGTGTTTACCATCAGAAAACAGAGCTTACCCCTTGAATACACCTGACTGTGCATGTACATAGATGAATATGTACTGCTAGACTATGTCATGACTGAATGTCTACCTGGTCGCTACTAAGGGAACGGGTGTCAATAGTCATTGGCAATGTTGCACCTAACGAGATATTCATCTTTTAGTCAATCATCTGAGCTCTTGTTCGACGAGGTGAGTACTCATCAAGGGTCTGATTGTACTATATAATCACATATTGTACATCAGACTCCAGCCCTTATCTGCCAACATTGATCAATTATAATTAAGGTTAGGTGAGAGGTCAGTGACCTGATGGGTTGTTGCAAAGCTCTATTGTCATGGAGTTTACCAACACAACTAGTCTAGTCCAATATGGGGATATGACTTGATTGGAGGTAT
>Ga0160429_1001451_pt1 | contig 13195 bp, 13 predicted proteins | sample SolpanmetagenomR_FD_108199 | JGI IMG/M metagenome (GOLD analysis project Ga0160429, IMG submission 108199) | Solar panel surface microbial communities from Lawrence Berkeley National Laboratory, California, USA - R | ecosystem: Engineered > Built environment > Solar panel > Unclassified ...
ATTCGGCCGATTCGGCGATACTAGCCATGAGCTCGCAAAAGGTGGTGACGAGATACCAATCAAGTCGTTGAGTGATTACGGCTCGAGACTAAGGACGCCAGAGAGTGTAGACGTATCCAGTGGTATTGTGAAAGTGGTAATGAGGTATTGTGGTTACTGTTGAGCGTGATGAAGGAATCGAAGCAAGATATGAGACTTCTATGAGAGCGAAAAATTCGAGGCGTTTGACGTTTGTCGTTGGCCAAGCAAACAGCGTGTTGCATCCACACTTAGGCAAACGTGCGAGAATCCTCATCTTTCATCTTCTGAAAACCCACTCCATTCTTGTTCTTCATTGCCGGCTTCCCTATCATCCTCCTCATCATCATCGTCACTCTCGCCTTGAGTCACCTTCCTCCTCTCGCCATCTGCACCGTCCGCACCAAACGGCACAACGTCCATTTCCTCGCTCTCCCCAACCTCTTCCCGCTTCTGCTTCCACTTCTCCACCCACTCCACAATCTTCTTCACATTCGCCTCCATCTCCTCATCACTTCCACTCTCCAACACAGCCCACGCCGCAGTCCCCTCCTCTACACCATCCTCCATACTGAACCACTCTCTATTCTCACCCTCAATATCTCCCATAATCTCACAATCAATATTCTGCTCCACCTTCTTCGCCTTGTAGTTTCTCTCTTTATACCTGTCCCACAATATCGTAGTATTCGTGCACCGTACTGTCACAACCAAATCAACCGGTGCTGCCGCAGGCCATATCGCTGCGTGCATGTAGTCTATTATCTTGCCGCCTTCCTGTTGTAATGATGGTGTGAGCTTCTTGGCGAGCTTCTCCTCGTCTATCACCCAGCAAGATAGGGACTCGTCGTATTCTGTACGGTAGCTGTGGGTTTTTGCTTCTGCGCCAATGTCGATGATGGTCAGAGAAGGGAGGGCGGAGGAGAGGTTCTTGCAGAGTGTCGATTTTCCGACGCCAGGTGTGCCGGAGATGGCAATATTGGGGAGGCTACGCGTGGGCATGGCTTTCGTGGATGAAATTCGGTTGCAGAGGCAAAGATTTAGAGAGGTACTAGTAAGAGCTACAATGCGAGAAAAGTTAAGTCTCAATGTTCGGCCGACAACTCCGGTGTTTCAGAATTTGGTATGTCAGAATTTGGTATGTGAAATTATGTGGAGAAGGTTGATTGTAGCCATTCACGTATGGTGCCATCAGCCTTTTGTACTTGTTCATGAGATCTGATATTATGTCCTCCTAGTCTTCGATAACATCATATCATGGCCCTACATCCTGTCTCCTATCACGGAAGTATGCTACTAATCCTCGTACGTCAAGTCATACATGCTGTTTGATCATTTCCGTCTTGTAGTCATGCCTTCTCGTCTCGCTCACTATACTCAGCAATGAGCTTCTGATGACATTGACTACAGTCCCCTTCCTTTCATACCTTCAAGTCTCTCATCTCCTTGGTAGGAGGGGGAATCTTGGTAACGGCCTCTTTTGTTGCTGCTTGACCCTTCTGCTTGAGCGAGGTGGAGTCCTTGGGAAGTTCCTTGACGTATGGCAGGAAATCTGGTTGGCCTGGAATGTACTTTCGTAGCACTTCCGGTACCTCGATACCCTAGTTGATAGGTTAGCAAAACTATGCGCAACATAAACATCACCTTCATTGCTTACATCCTCCCTCTGATAGTTCTCCAAAACACAGCACAACGCTCTCTCAGTAGCACATAGGGTTGCGTTCAAGGCATGCACATAGACCTTTTTGGCATTTGTCGCTGATTTTGGTGCGTTACCGTACCGAATCTCCAACTCTCTCGTTTGATAATCCGTGCAGTTTGAGCAAGACACGAGCTCTTTGTATTCGCCTTGGAAGGGGAACCACGCTTCGAGATCGTATTTCTTGGCGGCGGCGTTGTTGAGTGCACCAGAGACGATAGCGACGACCTGATACGGCAGCTTGAGCGACTTGTAGAACTCTTCTGATGTCTCGATCATGCGGTCGAACTCAGTCCAGGACTCGTCTGGCTTGCAGAAGACGAATTGCTCGATCTAGCCGATAACGTCAGCAAATGGATCGTTCGGTGACATGTTGTCCATACAGACCTTCTCGAATTGATGCACACGGAAGATACCCCAGGCATCCCTGCCATGCGAGCCAGCCTCTTTTCTGAAACATGTGCTGTAACCAGCATATCTTATGGGTAGTTGAGCATCTTGCACCCACTCTCCTTCATGCAAACATGACAAGGGTTGTTCTGAAGTAGCGATCAAGTATTTGTCGTTGTCCTTGTTACCATCTTCCGACACCTTGTACAGTTCCTCGTCGAATTGCTCCAGCTGTGCCGTCTTTGCCATTGCGTCTCTGTTCATGAAGAAAGGTGGCTGATTTGGTGTGTATCCTTTGCCGTGCAAAAATTCAAGACCATATGAAATGAGAGCAAGGTTAAGGAAGACACCATAACCAGTCAAGCAGTAACCTCTGTGTCCGACAATCTTCACACCACGCTGTGGATCATAACCATCCAGGCGGGTTAAGACTTCGTGATGCGACATGCAATCCTTCTTCTCAGGCTTCGCGCCGTCGACTGACCATGTGCGGATGATTTCATTGTTGTCCTGTGTCCTGTCAGCATTCCAGCTAGACAGATATCCAAATGCTCTGTCTGACCTCGTTATCGCTGATTGGTACAGAATCGTGCACGTAGTTGCCCACTGTCTTGGCTTTGCGGTTCAGTGCAAGCAGCTTCTCATTCGCTGAATCTTCTTGTTGTTTCTTCTGGGCTGTGAGCTCGTCCTTCTGTTTCATCAGATCGTCTGCATTCTCCTTGGCCTGCGTTTCCTGTTATTATTGTTGCTCAATCTTCCTCGCACTGCCATGAAGATGTCCTTGCCTTTTTCTTCTGTCCGATTTCTTTCTGAACTGCATTGATCTTTGCTCCTAGTTGATCGGCCTCGTATTTTGCTAGAGCGTAGATTAGCAAGTGACGATGGGCAATAGCTTCAACAGAGGATGAGGCGTACTCTTTCTGTGGTCCTCATACATCTGGTATACCTCATCTACGAGCTCTTCTGACGCATATCGTGCCTTTTGGCTCTCCTTGATCTTCTTCACGTCTCCACCTCTCTCGGTGACGAAATCATTGACGTCGAGCATGACTTTTGGGTTGTAAAAGCTTTGTGTTGACGGACGGTTGCAGCAACTTCAACACGACACCGTGTTTGCAGAAAGTAAATGTGAAACTCAGCTTTGTGTTTCAGATTTGAAAATCAGGGGCAGCATGAGTCATGCGCAGGGTACTGTAGCACAAAATTCACGTGACTTCGTCTTACCCCGAAGCTCCCGTCGAGTAACCACTCATGTAGTACAACCTTGCACAAGGCCAATGGCTCTTCACTTTTTCTTTTCACAGGCTCGTGTGCTGGCTCATCGATTGCCATCGTGATAGAGCAAAACCTGCCCAATCTGGTCGAAATATGTCAAGCACTTCGAGACGATAAGTTAGATCAATCATCACCATGTCTTTCGTGGCAGAAGCAGTGCATCTGATCAAACAGCTGTACGCACCGATCAACCCATCTGAAGTCTCACCTATTGAAAAGCGTATCCTAGAGTTACAACATGCTCACGGGTGGGAATTGGCCAATGCTCTGCTGTACAACGATGATCAGAACGTTCGATTTACTGGATGTCGAACGTATCAAGTGGCAATCAATGATCATGGATCGTCACTCGACGAGGCTCATCTAGAAAGCCTGCTTACTAAACTGCTTGACTGGTTCATGCGTTGTGTGGAGGCCAACGACAGTCCATTGGTGCTAAGAAAGCTGTGCTCAACTCTTGTGACTTATTTTATGCTACCCAATGCTACGTGGACCACAGCCATAAGGCACATTATATGCTGTCTGCAATTAAGACAAGCACTACCTAAGCAGATGCTCGAACGTTGTCCCCCAACAAAAGATCTTCTTCAGCTCCTGCGGCCAGCACAGCTGCAACTACTTCTGATATTCGTTACAGATTTGGCAGTTGATGCTGCGAGGATTGATCACACTCAGCAGTCAGACGCTACCCACCAACGGATCGGAACCAACTTGGATGATGCGCTCACCATTATTGAGTACAACCTTGATGGCGCTGCTGAACAAACAGCTGATAGTTTGAGTGATACATTGAAATGCTATGGAGCCTGGCTTACCTACGGACGACAGGAGCATGCAATAAGTTCTGAAGAGATGCAAAAGTTACGGCACACTTTTGGCAAGGTAATTCAGTGCCTGGCATTCGAGGAGCTGTTCGAGAGTGTAGCCGAATTCCTGATTGAGCAGTTTAGTGGTGGAGAAACGTTTTTGAGCGAGACAGAGACTAGGGAATTTGCTGCTCTACTCGCAGGACCATGGGCTCAAAATCTAATGTCTAGGTTGGAAACAGATGCCGATTACGAGGCTATGGCTTTTGCGCAATTGGTTCTCTCCTTTGGCGAAACCAGTGCTCGATTCATTCTTAAGGATCTCAATTACTACGCTCATATCATGGAAATGGCTCATCGTATTACTCGAACTCAAGACGTCAATGAAATTGATCAGGCACTTTCCAACCTCGTTGTGGATTACTGGGAGACCATGACATCCATGGCAGATTCCATTGACAGAGTTGATGGTGGCTTACGACTGATTGGGACGGACTGGATGCATGCCATCATGGAGTTGTGTTTTGCAATAATATTGCCAACCGACGATAATGGCGAGTTCAAGACATATAAACACGATGATCTAATAACAGACTTTCGCTACAGAGTGAGGGATGTCATCCTCGATTCGTTCTCGCGGTTCGGCGTTGTAGTCCTGACTAAATTGATCACGATGGCTATTGAGTGCTTCAATGTAGAAAAGCCGCCTCACTGCTGGCCAATGATTGAGTCTATTTTCTATTGCCTCAATGGAATGCCAGAATCGCTTGATACAAGTGGTCAAGAAGACATAATCGTATCGCAGCTCTTCACTTCACAGATCTACAAAGATCTGGTCGATTTCAGAAAACCGATACCCACGAAGCTCCGTAGATCAGCGATATTGCTAATAGGAGAGTTTGATCAGTTCTTCAATCGACACCCTGATTTTCTGATCAATGGAATCGAGACACTCTTCTCATGCTTGCGATTTCCACTATTCTCAGAAGATGCTGCTCGTGCTATACTAGGACTGTGCGATCTTAATCGAGAAGCGCTGGTTCCTAAGCTGGACGCATTCGTCAACATAACAGCCAAGTTCTTCGAATCTGGTGTAGGGGATGCTAAAGCCAGAGAAAACATTTGCGGCTCATTGGCAGCGATCATACAAGCAATAGAAGATGAAGCTGAACGGATGACCGCAATAACCAAGCTGATCGTGTTTGTCAATGATGATTACAAAGCACGAGCCACAGCTCTAATGGCTTCAGGTGATACCGAAGGTCTACAAGAGCTCAAAATACAGACTCTAGCACAGCTTAAATCGATTGGTGACCAGTCGCGAGACCCACAGGAAACGAGCATCGACTTAACAGCTCCAAATGAGATTGCAAATGATGAACTCTGGTCCACCTGCCATAACCTCATAATCAGTCTTCTCAGCAGCATCATAGGAGATTCTATGAACGACCCCCAGATCTTTCCTTTGGTCTGCGAAGTCCTCGAAATGGGCTATAAAGAACGCATCGCCGGCGCGTTCGTGTTCGCCCCAGAAGTAACAATAACTCTCCTCACCACCACAGATATCAGCAATCCTCGCATCGACGCCGCAATCAGAACAGCTAATACGTTTATCTCATCCAACAACTCCAAACCTGGGCGCATAGATGCTTTCCTGCCCCAAATCCTCCCTTGGATCTGTAGACTTGTCGTCTTAGCGACAGGACAAGCCGCGCCAAACGCTCCTCCATCAACACCAGACTCCGATTTCGTCTACAATGTCATTGACTTTCTGAGCCGCATGATCCCAAAACATCTCACGTATTTTAACCCCGTACCCCCAGCCGCAATCAATACACTCTTCAGCTTAACCCTGCACGCACTCGGCAGCCCCGAAACACTTCCCAAACGAGCCGCTGCTGGTCTCTGGACCGATCCGCTCAGCTTGCCAGTGTCGTCACCTTCTCTACCACTCCTGACACACTTACTGGGCACACTCGGGCCCCAATTAGTGCACACACTAATCTTCAGCTTTGGAGGCCATGCCAGTCGTAGTCAATTAGACTGGCTGAGCGAGCCATATAGGAAGCTTGTGGCAAGAGGAGCGCAGCTTGGAGTGCCATGGAAGCAGTGGACGGAGCTAGCATTAGCGGACAGTCGATTCGGGTATGCAGGAAGAGAGGGTAGGGTGCCGGGTTTAGAAAAGCAGCGATTTGTGAAGAAGGTCGAGAATTTGAGAGGTGACAGGAAGACGAAGGAGGTGATCAAGGAGTTTTGGCTGGGATGTCGGGGAATAAGTGCGGGATATGGATGAGGAATAAAGAAAAGCTCTCTGACACTCTAGTAGTCGACTCTACACTCGCTTTTTTCTTAAAGTTTTGGCCTAATACTGACTATTGCACGACCAGGCTAACCTATACAATCAAATACAAGGAAATGAAACACACAACTCCTAATTATGCCAAACCAGCGACCAAGATTCGTGCAATAATACGTGTGGTAACTCGTCTATATAACTCTCTCATCAACGAAAAGTAGTCTATCTAGTTCTCATTCTCCGTCTCCAATGCGTTCACGAGCAATTGATCCCTAATCAGGCGAATATACCTGTCCCAAATTACCGGTCAACCGGTCCAATGCTGCTCGAACCTATCTACATACCGAGCCTTTCTATGCTGTACACAGTGACAACCTCCAATCCTGATTATTTTCTCTCCATGAAATATTAAAGTTTCCAATCACATATCATCAATCAACTCATCATAAATCTCAAACATCTCAGTCGCCATGCCCACAAGCACCTCCCTACTCCCCAGATCACACCTCCTCGCAAACCGATCCGGATGCCACGCCAACCTCTCCTTCCTCAACCACCCCACATTATACTCACCACTCGCCCTCAGCAACTTCTCCATATCATGCCTGCAAGCCCTAAGCCCTTTATCAGTCTTCCGCTGCACACATCCGGGAAGCTGACACGTGCATATCTGTGCAGGCGGTTGTGGAAAGTCTGGGCGGCGGAGTGTGCCAGGCGAACAGTTCAGCGCACGTGTTCGTGCCGCGACCCAACTTCGATAGAGCTCAGGACGGCGGCGTTCGGCTTCGGCGGCTTCCCAGCGCGCTCGGGCTTCGCGAGCTTGTCTGGCTCGGTCTTGTGCTGCGCGTTGTTCGGCGGCCTCGGCGGCTCGTTGGCGCTCTCGTGCTGCTCTTTCTTCGGCATGTCGTTGTCGCTCTCTTGCTGCTCGTTCTTCGGCTGCTGCCTTTGCGTTTCGTGCTTTTTCTTGTTCTGCTTGTGCTTGTTTCGCTTGGCGTGCTTTTTCTTGCGCTACCTTTTCTTCGGCTAGTTTGTCTTTCTTCGCTCGTTCTTGCGCTGCGCGTTCTTTGGCTATTCGTGCTTCTTCGGCCATCTGCGCCTTTTTGGCTTTGCGCTCCCTGATCTGACGGTTCCTCTCCGCTCGTGCTGCGACTGCCTCACGAGCCTGTGCTTTTTGTGCGGCAGTTTCTTGAGCCTTTGCCTTCTTCGCTCGAGCTTCTGCGACTTCTGCATTGTGTTTTTGTCGTGCCGTTTCGGATGCATGCTTGGCTGCTGCTGCATTTCTTTGCGCCTGTTCTTCCGCTTGTTTCCGCACTTGTGCTTGACGAGCGATGGTTTCTGCATGTACCTTGGCGGCATGAGCTGCTGCTACCTCCTTTTGTCTCGCAACTTCCTCCCTCTTCTTGGCGGCCTCCTCTTTTAGTTTCGTCGCCATGATATTAGCGGCACGTTGAGCATCTTGGTTATGCCGTTGTGGTATATAGCCTCTTTGTATGTGATCTTCTGCATAAGAATCTATAACACGACGAAAGTCGTCTATTTCTTCTTGTTCGTCTTCTACCGTTGTGTCTTTTGTGTTAGCGCTCGTCGGGATCGTGCCGGCCGTATATGTGTCATCAAACACGACAATACATCGTTTGGGAAGAGTGGAGCTGAAAGTGATGTATTGTACCGATTTCCAAGAGTGTCCCGCTACTTGTATGCTTTTTAGACTTGTTGAGCGAAATGAGTAGGCACCATTCTTGGCGAGGACAAAGTATTCACCACCATGACCCAGAGCTAGTGCCCGTGGTGCATCATGTTGACATCCGTGGGCTGTGAGCCATGTTTGAAGCGACTCTGGTAGTGCCCATCGATATGCTCTAGGCTCCCATGCTGCAAAGCTACCTGTTGGCCCGAGGACAACACGCAGACGTGAAGGGTCACGGCGGAGCTTCTTAGTCGCAGGATCGAGAAGCCATGAGATTAGACTGGGTGGACATGTACTACCCCACCGCACCATGACTTTTTCAGCACCACCGAGTGCTCTCTCTTTGTAAGAGAAGAACCAATTATTAGTGGTGGGACCGAACGCGCAGCATAGGACTCGAGTGACGTGGTGAGTTGTAAGAATAGTTTCCATTGTCTTGGGCAAGCGGTTTCTGTTGCACGAGCATGAGCCTGGATGATGCCACCGACGGGGACAGGAAGCAGCAGTGAAAGAAGAATGCGACATACCTTGCCCAGGCCGTCTCCGAATTATAAAAGTATCTTCCATTTGGTCCAATGGCAAAAATCACATCTTGTAGTCTGTCTTCAGCGGAAACGACACTTGCAGTCGCAGTCGTGTGAGCAGACATCCAGGATGACATTATTTCTTGTGGTCACAGATCACAGCACAAAGTCAAAGTAAGAGGAGTCGACGTCGGGGGCGCTCATGTTTCAGATATGATTTAAGATATGCACGACGGATGAGTCTCATCGTTGAGTATGTTTCAGCATAACAGACGAGGTGGTTAATGAACGCGAGAGGTCGGGCATGACGTTAGGCGTTGGTTGGCGGGAAAAGCAAAAAACTTGGAAAGCCTCCTTGGAGGCTGAACGGCTGAAACGTGCAAAGCGTTGCCGAAGCGCGTGGCGAAAAAGGCAGGAACCCGAGATCGGCACTGCACGAAATCATCGTCGTGTCGCGGGTTTCAGGTTCGTTACAGCGTTCGATCCTGTTGAAAGTGATCAATGGAAGTGCAAACATCTCTACCATACTCTAAGGAGGTTGTGTCGTATGGAAGAGCATTATCCCAACCTCACCAACACTCCATGAAAACGAGGACTCCTTCCTTATTTTTACAGTTCTACAACATCTTCCTTCATGTCACTATGCCAATATGTTCATCAGCATTTCATTGATAATGCGCAGTGCACGGTGTGACTCTTCTTCATGTGGCGCGTTCGTGCAGTCAGTACCGCGTACCGTGCAAGGTTTCACAAAGGAGTGCAAGCGCTTATTAGGCATATATCGGCGCAAAGGTTCACCTTCATGCACAATCCACTGAATTCATCACGTCCTTATCAACTACCAGTACTGAAATCACCTTCGACGGAGAAGGCCCTCAACGAAACCATTACCACTTGTGAACTCTTCGAAAAACCTTCGAAAAACAAGTCAGATTTGACAAATCTCCAGATGCTTCGCGCTGGGTACGTCTTTCCGACGCTAGCTTTCTTCGTCGTATGACACTGATGGCAAATCGCACAGATAGAAGGAATCCACCACGAGATGGAGATCCTACGCCAACATATCAAGAATCGCGCAATCCTTTTGCTGCAGATTGACGAGGCAAAGGGACAACTGAGGTCCCTCACAAAACTGCATGGTGGTCGGCCACAAGAACTGCACAACTCGGATGGCCAAGAATACAATCTCAATACTTTTGAGACATATCTCAGGCGCATGGACAAGCTTTTGCAATTGTCGATCGAACGTGATGGGCTTAGCATGACGACTATGCGACAGGCACAGCGCATCACCAGTATTCAGAGAGAATTCGGTCTTAGGCCATTGTCACCTCCTGATGATGATTGATAGTGCGTGGATGATAGCCGACCCGTGCATTGGCAAGGTGGACATCCATGCGGAGATGGAGCTAGTCAGTATTGAATCAATATGATCAACTCAAATATTGATATATCGAGACTGAAATTCATGGTCAATTTTCTTGCCAAACCAGGAACCAGACTTAGCGTTCATTGAACTCTTCCCTCCAACCTCGTACACTGGTATCACTTCAAGCTAATGAGTAACGATGCCCCTGAGATTGTTTATATATGCGCGCCCCGCGCTTGTCGTTAAGCTGCTCATATTCTGACAGACATCCACCTCGAATATTCTCCACTACCTGACACAACGACATGGACAAGACACTTGACGAGATAATCCAGGGCTTCAAAGGATTTCAGTCACAACTGGGATATTTGGAAGAAACCAATAATAGTAAAGTGGGCTGAAGGTCAAGCGGGCTGATTGTCAATACCAAATGACGACGAGTGCTTGGACGGGGTGGATACCAAGATGTACGCTCTTCTAGCTGAACTGCACCGGCATATTCAGAACCGCGATACCCACCAGAACCAAATCGACCAGGCTCTCAAGCGCTTTCAAGCCATTAAAGGCAGCAAACGCGGTCCTCACGGAACTGACACGCATTTTTACGACCGTACTACCCTATCCAACTACTATGCAGCACAACAGGAGCTGCTAGTCTTGATGCTTGCGCGGGATCAGTCTAACATGAGAGTAATTCGTGTGGCTCTAGAGCTTGCTGATGTGCAGAAAGAGCATGGCAGTAGCGCCATCTCGATTGCTACTAGCTTCCAGCGTCGTGACGCTTCGCCGGGAGAGTTTGATGGTGTTCCCAAGCTGATCTAAGTCGAGAACGCGGTCCTTCTGAGATAGATGGTAACCTTGAAGCGACAAAGTCCTCAGTCGTTCCACCGAAGATGGATCTAGGTGATGGGTAGGCCCCTCACAGGAAGATATGAGAGTCAGTATTTACCTGAGAAGCTCGTTCTATGCCACTTTTCATAGCCTCAGCTTCTCGGCCTTAGATGCTCATGTTTGATCGTCCACATACTTCTGGGACGTTAGTGTGACGTTATTGATCGTTGCAGAACCTTCGCAGTCTTGCGCTTAGTGATAAACTCGATAGCGAGATCAGAGAGCAATCCCCTCACGTATGCAGTAGTATTGAGACGCATCGGCGCATAAGATTTGCCCCATATCAAAGCTATCGCAACTGGGGTTTCCTGGCTGTGCTTCTCTCGTTCCAGCCTTCTATCATTCCCTCTTTTGCACTACTCACCATTGTCGGTCTGAACGTTGTCTATACCAATCTGTATAAAAGCTCGACATGGTCGCACTTTCCCCAGGAGACATTTTCATCAATCGGACATACAAAATGGACAACGTTCTTCTAAGCGTAAGTAAGACTTTGCATCACTCTTCTGGGTCCATCGTCACCTTGCATTAGACCATTACGAACAACCAAGCTCTCCTTTTGATTCTTTCCTCGCACTCTTACTTTGCTGCGATATACGCCATTCCATACCCAATCGCAGTCACAATAGCCAACCAAGCGACAAGGATCCTGCATGAGCGGGTGGGCGTGTTGGAGGAGACGATGGGCAGACTGGAGCAGAAGGTAGCATCCATCGTTGCTAAGCTGGACTATGTCCTCGCTCTACTATATCCTCGATATAAGGGCGGTCGACACACTATGTCTTTCTTCTTTTCTATCCTCAGCTGCGAACTGCATATCTTCAACAGGACTTGCCTTGAGACTTGACTTCAGCTTCTAGCTTATTTGACTTCTGAAATGCCTTCCACGCACTTCACACCACACTCCATTCGACAAGGCCAGATCTGTATTACGCAAATTTCGAAGTACCTTGTTTCCAGAGAGCCGGCTATCAATCTCTCTTCTACACTACTCCGCAGCAGTGATCACATTCTTCGTTCCCTCTTTACCCCAGAGCACGCTTCTGGCTCCACGCCAGACTTCTTCCAAAACATCTCTTCTTGGTAACACTTTGCCAAACACGACAATTGCTTCCTGCTCGCCTTCCACAATCACAACAAGATAATACCTCACCTCGAAGCCACGGAACGCTTCATGGATTAATATATCTCGAATTTGTGAAGTCGGTATGAAGCGTGTCGTGGGAGCAAGCAAATGATAAGGGGAAGAAGTTGAAGTTTGGAGGCCAAGCGAGCGGAGGAGGAGTAGTTGTTCTTCTGCAATCATCGTCAACAATTACTACATGCTAGGGCGCTGGCTCATTATTCCTCTTCAAAGTGTACATACCAACATAACCTCGTCGGCTCAACAGCCATATGGCCGTGATAGCTACCAGAATCGGCAACCATGCTGTGATCACATTTCCGAACCTCTGACTGAGCCCTGCGTGTATGACTGAGCCTTCACCCAGCCAAGATCCTGCCGATAATTCGAGTATCCTGAAAATCCCACGTTCTTTTCCAGCTCCAAGCAAGCCTGCATTGGTTGAGGATAACTGATTTGTATCTGTCGTGCTCAGTGCACTTATTGCTGCTCTCCATCGTCCTATGACTATAAAGACGCAAAGAACAGCTAAACATCCACGCGAGGCCAGCGCAAGTCGATGAAACAGAAGTCCAAATGATGAACGAGGTGTTGAAGCATTGCTCACTGTGTATGCAGTTGTGGATGGTGAAGGACGCGTCACAGTGAGAGTCTTTGCCCGAGGCATAACCTGCTTCTTCTGCTTGGATGAGACTTACGCTGGGAACGCGTCCTATTTTCGAGCCCTGAGCTCTCTTCCTCAAGCGACAGGTGCAGTCATGAATGCTTTTGCAGGTTTGAAGATGTAGACAGCTTTTGACTTCGTTATTGGTGGCTTGATCTCCGACGTCACGTGATGTACTGAATGTCGACCTTGACCACCTTCGTGTCCAATCATCCTGCATCCTAGCACGTCTCTTCGTTGATGGTCTGAAGCGGTTTCTCGAACCTAACAGCATGCTCGACCCGTTTCCATTTCCACCACCTCCTCTCCTCTCGCTCCTCTGTACGAAACTCGCACCCTATACGCACCTCAACACGCTGCCCGCCCACATACACGAGTTCCTTTTCGCCTTCTTCCTCTACCACTTCATATGTCTATACGGATCTCCTTTTGCTAGCAAGCTTCTTTTCCCTC
>Ga0160429_1001453_pt1 | contig 13191 bp, 12 predicted proteins | sample SolpanmetagenomR_FD_108199 | JGI IMG/M metagenome (GOLD analysis project Ga0160429, IMG submission 108199) | Solar panel surface microbial communities from Lawrence Berkeley National Laboratory, California, USA - R | ecosystem: Engineered > Built environment > Solar panel > Unclassified ...
AGTATCGTCAATGCATGCAGTTCGTGACTAAAGAGATTTTGCGCAAAATAAAAAGAAGTGATACGTATACGGTTTTAACATTTTATAACGCTTGTCACGGTTTACGCATGTTGCGTAAGAGCACACAACTAACTGCATGCAGTAGAGTTGAGACATGACGGTTATAGGTGGTAGATTGCGTGCAGTACGTGACTATGTTAATACTACGCAAGGTGAAAAGGTATGCAGTCTCAGGTTTTAATAAATGTTGTTTCAGTTGCGGATGGTTTGACACGTGCAGGAACATCGAAATGTGGTGTTTAGCTTATATACGATGTCTCGATGACTACTGTATATAAACGTTTAAAACTACGTGCAGTCTATAGCGCATGAGTAGGGCTTTCCAACGAGCCCACTTTTGCAGGAACTATATGCGGTAAGGTGAAGTTATCGTCGTGGTGGCAGCGGTGAAGGATTCTTAGTAGTAGCGGTAAAAACGAGTGAAACGCGGGGTAGAAAAGCTTAAATTTCACGGATTTTATAAGGGGAGACCCTGGTTTCACCGGTGACACTAAGCGGGGATATTGTTAGGCATTAGATTCGTAGTGAGACTAAACGATAAGGAGATTCCTAAGGGGAGACTCCTCCTATAAAGCATGTACCTTTATAGGACCTCTAGTAGGCCCGCTCCGGTGCTACTTAGATCCGGGATGCCTAGGAGGCAGGTTTATTATAAGTTTAGACTACCTTAATATCATTAAGCTATCATATATTCAAACTTTAAAACTTCTAATAATCTTAATACTAGGTCGATAATAAAGGCAATACTCGTTTTGTAATTATTAGTATTACTTATAGACGACGAGGCTGTCGAGATCTTTACGGTAAGTAATAAAGTCTACTCTAGCAGATTCGGGAGGCTGTATTTATAATAGAGCATATCCGCGTCGTTAGCATATAAGCTAGAAATGTCGAAAGAATAAAAAGACCTAAGTGCGATACAGCTTAACACAATCAAACACGCAAGGATGCTTTCTTCGCGAATGTTCCTATTATACGGAATAACTAGTCTGCGTTCGCCGCCCTCTTAAGAGAAGGCTAATGACTTGCGGAGTGTACTTCTATAGTCATACGCACGTCATCGATAGAGTGCTGTAAGGACTGGCACGACTTAGCTATTCATGATCTTTAACTGTGTAACTTACTACAGAATTCTCCTACATGCTTGATCTGTTGGTATAATGATTGATCTGTTAGTGTAATGCTCGATCTATTAGCGTAATGTTCTAAATCAATGCAGCAGTATGCACCGCCGCAGCGGCCTGATGCAGAGGCTTTAGATATACTTTATACTCATGCAGCCTCTTCAACCACCAGCAGGCGCAACCATAACCTCTTGCACCTTTTCAGGGCTAATATCCTTACCCAAAAGCCAACCAAAGCCCATGAACGTATCTAAAAGAGCCTTCTTGCTAGCACTTAAGAAAGGCAAGAAAGCAAAATGAGCATGCGGTACACCAGGCCACACGTCAAGTTTCGTCTTGACGCCATGTTCCTTGAGAACGTCTTCATAGATCAAGCCATCATCACGCAAAGGATCAAGACCACAGACTGAGATGTATGTGGGCGGAAGACCTTTGTGGGGACTTTTGCTGTTGAAGGGCGAATATAGCGGGGACTTTGGGTCAGGTTGTAAATGCGTACCGATGGCGTCGATGGCGTCTTTGTCGAGGATAGGGGCATCGGCATTTTGTTCGTGGGAGAACCAGACGTCTCTGTATTTCTCGGGGACTGTTTCCTGGTTCGGGAATACTAAAGGTACACATAGCCACAACCCAGTGAGAGGATGCGCCAGACTCGCATCGTCGAGGGTTTTTTGGGCGATGCATGCAGTTAGATTAGCTGGAGAATGTCAGAATTGTAATATTCAATATCAGCATTAACGCAGCAGATTGCCTACCTCCTGCACTGATACCACCCAACACAAAGCCCTTCTGAGGATCAGCTCCCAAAGCCTCGGCATTCTTCGCTATCCATAACAAGCTATCTTCAACATCATGAGGAGCAGCAGGGAACTTATGTTCCGGAGCGAGACGATAACTGATCGTGACACAGGTCGCACCAAAAGCTCGGGCAAATCCGCGGCCATAAGGAGTGAGCTGCTGATAGTCGCCAACTACAAAACCACCGCCATAGATTAAGACGATCAACGGCCCTCCCTTCTTTCCAGCTGGTCTGTATACCTTGATCTTGCTATCAAACCCATCCCTCATTGTGATGCTCTCAAATTCCTCCTCGACGTGCGGTGCTGGTGAACCTAGTGCTTCGAGTCTATCTTTCTCCATCTGCACGCGCATGGCGCGGAACTTGGGGATGTCTGACCAGTCGGCCTTTGGTAGTGGGTTCTTCTGGAGGAACTGCTAGGAGTGAGCATTGTATTGTACTGTATCATTGTGATGGTTTGCTTACTGCAGCAAGTTCCGAGTCCAGCTCGGAGAGCTTGGCGATTTTCTCTTTCTTCATCATTGCAGCGTACAGGACCACAGGCGATGCGTGGATGCTTCAATTGTTGTTTATAGAGGACAAGTGATAACTTCAGAATACCCGAGGTTACTTCGACTCTGTCTCGGCCTGCTTTGACCCGACCATGACGTCTGAGTGTTTTGTAAGGATTGTCAACCTGGAATGGTTCCTGATGGCGTGAGACAAATGCAATTGAGTTTTCTTGTTATATTAGCCTTGTCTCCGTCTTTGGTGCTGTGATCAGGGCAAGCAACGTGTTTCTTGTCCCGTCTGGCATTCTCGGCCGTCATTGAGGAAAACTGAGGGTTCAGCTTCAGCTGTAATGTAAGTGTAAGTGGGCGACAATGTCTTAAGAGCCTGAGCGAGGGTACCAGGCTACTCCCGAGCATAGAGCTTGAGAGGAAAATGGCATGGCAAGTAATAGGAGTGAATCGAAGGCATATATTGGTGTTTCTGGTGCTCTCCTACATACTGTCGATCATACTTGGTACTCAAGAACGCTATTCATCTCTGATCCAGATTCCACATCACTAGCCATTGTCCCGGGTCAGACTTGCAACGACCAATAGTTCCTTTGTCATTCCCTCTTTAATGCCGATGCATTTTCAGCTTCTTGATCAATTTCGTAGCTCTATTCTTCCATCTTACCATATCGATCCTCAAATCCGCGAAGCTCTCCATTCATCGTACGATAAGTCTCCTTTGCAAAGTCCATGAAATGCTTGCTGACTGCTTCTTGGTCCAAGAACTTGTAGGCATGGGCAGCATACACTCCAGCATCAATCACTGTAGGCATAACGCATCCTGTGCGACGATCAATCTTGACTTGCTTGTTTTTCACGACTATCTTGAAACCGCTGTTCTCAAGATGCTTCAGCGCTGCCTCTGTGGCCTTGCGTGGAGTCGCAGGTGATTCATACGCTCTGCACAGCCAACTTTCAAGATGCTCAAGGCCAAGTCGTGGTACAGTTTTGAACAAGTCGCTGTTGTAAGTAGCTTGAAGTTTGGCATAAAGAGCTTCACCTTTCTTGATCCAGTCGGCAGAAGTTGCAATATGGCTGTCTTGTTTGTGAGTAGTGACAAAAGTGTCAGCTTCTTTGATGAGTCTCAGGCGCTTCTTCCTCTGATCAGGTGCAGTCTTGTTCTCAGCGACACATATCTCGCATTCGCACTTGAACCTCCAGTGCTTGAACTCGTCCATAGTCTTGCTGGGATCAGAATCTGCCACACGATATGGCATCAAAATCTCTTCGTCTTTTGCAATGTCCTTGGTTGCATGAATCAACATCAAGTCTCCAATGAAAGCCCGACGGGCGTTTCCATCGCAGGCGTGATTGATATATGAAGGCGTGACCCAGATACCTGCAGAGTCTGGGTTTTCAACCGAGAGCTGATGAGAATTGCTGTTATCAGATGTGCGTACGTCTGGGCAAGCGAAGACGTTGTACTCAATGATAGCTTCTGTTTGGAAGGTATCGATGACAGCAGTATCGTCAATGATAGTGGCGGCACATTTCGGACTGTAGTCTCCAGCATAGAGTTCTAGGAAAGAACCGGCGTGTTGAGGGTTTTGGCGCAAGTTTTTGACAGTGTTCAGAAAGAGTAATGCGTGAGATCCTGCTGAGGCACGATTGGTATTGACGTTCAGCATGATGTTCAGCTCATCTGCATTGTCTTCTTCCCAGCCATAGACAACGTGGAAGGCCTTCTCGCATAGAACCAAGTCTCCAGCCTTGATTTTTCTAACACTGAATAAGCCTCGACCGCGATTGCCTGCATCGCGCACCACGACCTTTTCGCTGAAACTGGCATGATCAAGACGTATTTGTTTCCTACTGGCTGATGCACTGATGCTAGCGAAGTCATATTGTCCATGTTTCTGCTCACCAAGTCGAAGGCTCGTGCGCTTACATTCAGCAAGTGCTTGTTCATCCTTGGCCTGCATCTGCATGGCTTTCATGAAGTGTGCGCGCGCATCTTCAAAATCACGAAGTTCGTAAGCAGCTCTGCCAGCACGATAATAGGCCTTGCAGTTATACTGCTCAGCTTTGGGGTGAGACATTGGCAGTACCGCCTCCAGTGCATCGTCGAGTGCAGCTTCAAAGCGCTTGAGGTGCAAGTTAACAACTGCTCTGTTGCGGAGAAGGTCGGATTTGAGGTCAGCATCGTCGTCCGTGCAGACTTTCAGCGCACGATTGTAACAATCAAGGCTAGCCCTGTACTCTTTCCTCAGGTATGCGTTGTTGCCATCCGCCTTCAGATTTGTTGCAGGTGTCTTGATCAGCTTCAACATAGGAAGGGCAAAAGGCAGTGGCACAAAAGGACCAACATCATGGAAAACAGTCATGTCAGATGGATGATCGATACGAATGGTGTAACCTCCGTCAGCTGTTGCTTTGTAGTACGGCTCTTTCACTGCTACGACCACACCTTGTGGCAATAGCTCTTCGGCTGGAATAGTAGGATCTTCATTGTACAGTGCCAGCCTATCGACATTGCCGGTCGGGTCCTCGAAAGCATTTTGAACAGATTGGATACGATGGGCATGGCCAATCGCCCGAAGAATCAAGACCTTGCCACGATGATGTGTTTCAAGACGTAAGTCGCTGATTTCGATTGGCCTCAATTCTGCTAGTGGTGTCGTCGAAGGAGGATAGGCAAAACCGATGAAACAAGTCCTCACCATCTGCTCACCCTCGGATGCTGACTTTGGCTGCTTCATTTGATATGTCAGAGATTGTGGGTAGTGAATGTTATGCTGAAGTGACTTACCACTCTCAAGAGCTCGCAGTGAAGAGCAAAACGCGATGCCCTGTTGGTAGGCTTTTGCCCTTTCCTAGACCTGCTTCTGGTGCTCAATGGTGGCGAGCCAGCTCTCTGGATTCATCTTGACAACGAGACTTCTACGATCTTGAGTTGCAAACACGACGACAATGACACTTCTCGAGCACGTAACAGAATGACAGTAAAGAGAAAACACGCGACCGAGATCTAAGAGCAAAGAGTACTGAATTGAGGTATATAAGCTGGAGATGCGAGACGTCGTGTTTGAGCAAATAATGCGCTTGCTGTTTGTTATGTTTGATGGGCCACCTGTTTCGAGACTATAAAGCCACTAGCTGAAGGTACCCTTTTGTTGATAGAGAAATGCAAAACCCCGATGGAGTTGATAATGTTGAGAAAAGAAGAAGAAATGAGGAAGGAAGAACAAGAGATGAGCGCGTCTCAAGCTAAGCCAGATTGGGCTAATCACAATACCGAATCCCTTTATGGCTTGAAATCAACCTCTCTGGTGCTATCTTCCAGGTCTCGAGCAAAGATCCAGTTGTCCCATGTCATTGTGCTTGCACGCAGCAATTGTATAAGGATGTTCGTTGGATGCTCCTTAGCGTCACCTATGGTTCTTGTTCTCATTTATCTTTCTTGCCTTCGTCTCTTCTTTTCTGGCCTTTGGTTTCTTCCTTTCCTTCTCCTCCTCTCTCCTTTTCGCTCTTCCTGCTCTTCCTTTGCTTCCGTATCTTCTGTCGTTTTCTCTTGTTCCTTTACCTTCTTCTCTTCCCCTGCCTTTTCCTCTTCTCCTGTCTTCTCTTCCTCCCCTGTTTTCTGTTCCTCTCTTGCTTCCTGCCAAAACTCCTCAATCTCCTCCAACAAACCCGTGTCATTCACAAGCAACTCCCACTTAGAATCATGTCTAGCCGCAATCGCCAGAAAGACACCCATTCTATGCTTTCAATCTCCCGGAAAGTGAATCAACAGATCCCCTTCCGTAAAGTCCGTCAGACGACTATGCCACAATCCATCTGGCACCAACCCCGTCGTCTCGTTGCGGGGTCCCGGGTACGCATTGAATCAATGCTGCGGCACGATTCGAATGTTGCCGTCAAGAAGATAGTCTGGATGTGCCTTTAGCAGCTCAGCCATCGCGGTCTGTTCCAAGAATTTAAGTGGTTCGTTGGGATGGAAAGAGCGGTAGACACTTGTTTCCATCATGAAACGCAGGCTGAATTTGCTGACGCGGATGAGGAAAATTCCTATGTTTATACCGTTGAAGTCTTCTGCAACTAGGAGGTGTGTTGGTTGCGTTGTAGATGTCATCGAGTGGCACTCCATTCTCTGTTGCGTTTGTGCCGTAGTGCATGTATACTCGTGCTATAGTTGGTTGTGTGGTAGGCAAGATGAGCTCGTGTTTGGGGTGCTCATTGTCACCGAATATGCTGTTGTTGATCCATCTTGGACGTAGTAGTGAAAGCGAATATGAAAACTATTACTACACAAGCTGGTGGCAATAGTAACGCAGATATGGAGCGTACACGCATTATCACATTGAATATAGTAGTTCGTGTGTGGGGTACAGTCCTTAAGCATTCTCTTTTGCATTCCTCAAGCTTATTTGAGCTCGAGCTCATTCCTGGTAAGATTGCAAGTCTAAGAAATTACTTACCAATGATAGGGTCAATTAGCTTTTCGCTACAGACTACTTGCCTTCTCAAATGTAAACAAGTTCCTGCCATCTTTGCACCTAGAAACCAACCCTTCACGCCCGATCGCCTCAAGAACAGGATGGAGTAGCTCGATGAGGGTGGACGTGTCCGCATGATTCGCGATAAAGCGATGATCATTGTGTCTCAGCCTGCCAACAATATGTCCTCGTACAGCCTTGCCATGTCGGTCGAAGTCTACGGTGTACGTCTTTGAAGATGTATGTTAGCTTCACTCTGGACTCCTGGGAAGTGAATTAGTGGTATATACCTCTATCGTTGCCCTGCCCTCGGCGTGATCATCAAACGGTACAACGTTGACCTCTGGTGCCGGATGATCTGCTTGTCCGAGTGGCAGACCGAACTTCTTTGGCGCTTGCGTGGAGAGGATGATAGCATGCTGATGGGTGAGTACGCCGCCATTTGCCAGTACGAGACCGTGGTGTTTGTCACCTTGACGAAGTGCTTGCACCATCCCGACGAATGCCTGCGACAAAAGTGGTCAGCAATCACGAGCCAGAAGTAAAGCTTACGCGAGACCTACATGCATGGAATAGTTATTGCCAGCTCCGCCGAAGGACGTCAGTCCACCAAGGAGCGTCATTGTTTTGGGAGGGGCGCCGATAGGAAAGCCAAGATGCTGACAGACGAGCTTGGGCACGACTGGGAAACATCTGCAAAGATTGAGCTTGAGTGTTACTGACAACCTTTGAAAGGCTGGCAACCTACGAATATACATCAAACAAGTCAATCTGATCCTTTCGCAGAGAAGCTGATCGCAGTGCCTCGTCAATCGCTTTCTCAATTGCTGGTGAGGAATAGAAGTTTGGACGCAGCCAAACTATGGTTGAATCAGTTATGTTGAAAATCATCTACAGGCTGTACGGAGTCTTACAATCCTTGCTATCGTGATAACCAGCACCTCCAGCTGGATATATCCACTTATCTTCAGATATCCCAAGCTCCGCGGCCGTCTCCGTGCTGGTCAATAGGCAAACCGCAGCTTGATTGACATTGTTGAATGCGTTCATGAGGAGAGGGTCTGCCCAGATCGTCAGCAATCTCGAGACCGTCGGACGTGCTTGGTTTTCTCACATGGCGTGGAGATCATCCTGTTTTTGCCAGTCGGAACCATGAGCGTTGCGGCAGACACTGGCGTTTGACCATAAGTCCAAGCCGTAGGTACAGTAGAGGCGACTTTAGCAAATTTGGCATATAATTCAGCTGACTCGCAGATGTTATCGTGCAGTGACTGTCGTCTATGTGCTCGGAGGCCATTCTCATACAATGGGTACACTTGAACAGGCATGCCGATGCCGTGTTGAGTACCAATCGCTAAAAGCAAAGTGTCAATAAACCATGATTAGTCTATAATTGCGGATGTCAGGGCTCGCCATACAGTCAGACATGTAAGATTGGTCTTGCATTACTTCGAAAAAAGACTTCTGATTATGCGGTCGTTTTGTCCAGCCTTTGGGCTCTTTCACGCTCGCTTTCTGGAGTGCGGCCACTAAGAGCAGTCAGCATCGTCCTGAGAACAGCCAAAGGTCGAAGGGGCTTCATGTACTTGACGCAAGTGCTTCTCCTCCGCACACAACGGCGATATCGGCAGCCCCTTCTGCAATTCTGGCGGCAGCTTTGTGCAGCAGGAATCCGGGATTATGACCTCCGTGCTCATTAGTCTCTAGGTATTGCGGGCGCACGTTCATTTTCTGAGCGAGCAAGTCTGGAAGGTTCTCATATGGCCATGTCCAGGTCGGGACCACGCTTATGCTATCAACTCGGGATTTGAGTAGGTCCTGTGTGTCTTGAGGGAGACCAGTGTCGCCGATGGCATGTTGCACAGCGTCTAATATGAGGTGTAAAGGTTCTATTGCATTTTCAAGGACGTTGACCTGATGTTTGACCTGACCGACGCCGATGAGGACAGGTATCTTCGGTGCTGCAGTCATAACTATGGACTACTAACGTCACAATGTGATCTTTGATTGCCCCCGAGAGACTTGATGGACTTGGTAACTTATGAGACTGCTGCGAAACAGCAGAGATGATGTTGGTTTCACGGACGAAAGGAGAAATCAAGACATGAATCAACAGCCGACAGGGGACAATCGTGAAGACACAGTGAAAGTTGGAGTGGTGGAAAGGTGTAACGTAGGTATGATAACCAGGAAGTGAAGACGGCTTGGCTTATTGGTCGAGTGAAGAAGTCTCCAAAGAGGATAGTGGGGACTCATAGCGCCGACCTCGGCCGAATCGTTTGCACTCAAGACTGGAAGAGACCTTCATACATTTCATATTTCTGAACGATTCAGGCAACCAGCAGTAGCTGCTCTTGTGTATAGGCTGTGCGCGATTGAATGTATCCTCTCTTGCAGGGTTTGTTGGCTTCTGGTATGTAGTTGACACGAGCCATATTTTTCATACTTGGAGGGCGTACTCTTGTTGGCGACAGTCTCTCACCTGGGGCCAAAGGTGGAAGAATCTTTTCTGAACACGAATATTTAATCTCGATTCTAAAGCACTTCTCTACCTCGACATAATATAATTTTCCAATCACCCCAAGTAACAACCCGTCTATGAAGACACGTGACGATAACCGTTGATATCTGTTTCGGCAAGTGGATCAATGATCGACCTGATCGATTGTTCCTGCATTGAGGCTCAAAAGGTAAAAGAACCGTCGCATTGCAGGTCAGAGAAACTGGAGGCGATGTGGTGCACGTCTGAGCTGAGCTGAGCTGAGCTGGGGGTAACACTATTTTTTGGTATGAGTATCAGTCGAGTAAATGTCACGTTACTATTATTTCATAGTCATGCGCATCTCAATCTTGGGATATCCTTTCAAGTTGCTCAAGGTCACACGAGGTTCGCCAAGGCAGTCACCAACGGTCCAACGTGCCGCCGAGTATCACCACCCAAATCAAGTGCGTAACCAGCACTGCAACCAACGAAACTGATTCTTTCTCGCCCAAGCGGCTAAGGTGGCAGCCATGTGCGACGGCCAAGTTAGCTCTGAGGTACATCCGTTGTTCTTTCCACATTCCTTTCAGCTCAATCCTCTCCAGCATTCCTCGACAATACCGACGACGACGTCACCATGGATCTTACACCAGGCAAACGGAAGAGATGCTCAATGGGACCTGAGGCGTCGCTGGCCTTCTCACTACAAGCGCTGTTTGAGCGACATGAGGCTTATGCGGCTGATGCTGAGAGGGAGAGGACAAGACTTGAACAGGAGGTGGAGAGGCTGGAAGGAGTCAATCAACAGCTGCAAGACAACAACACTCAGTTGAAGAAGGAAAATAAGCATCTCCTCTGCAAACTGGCTGAAGTGAAACACGATGGCGCACCTACACATAATGATAGTAATTCGTTGCCGACAATACGTCGACTCGAGGATCAGGTTGAAGAACTTGGAAAGAAGCAGGCAAGTTTGCAAGCTGCTCTCAACAAGGCATTAGATCAGGAAAGAATCGTCGTCAAAGACTGGATGGACACAAAGATAGAAGTCGATTATTTGAGAAAGCAACTTCGAACTGGACGGAGAATCTCAGAAGATGTGCCTTCGAGGTCATCCAGTCAATCATCCATCGACAATGCCTACTTGTCCTCCCGCAACACTTCAACTTCAACTTCAACAACGTTAGACGACAATCTACAATCAACACTATCAAAACAACACAATGTCCTTCACTTATTCCAATCACAAGTAGACGATCTACGCAACCAGCTTCTCACCGAACAGAACCTGGCCTTGATCAAGCAACAACCCACGGTATCTTCCCCATCACAAGAACTCACATTCGATCTCAGTTCCAAGCAAACGCAAGAAGTTCACGTTCATCACCACTACCACACCGAAAGCTCAACACTACCCCCACGACCACAAACGCTATACAGGTCGAAAACGCAGGCTGTACCAACCAAGAAGAGACCAATGTTGTCCATAGACCGTTCCATGTCAACCAGACTCAGCAAGAGATCCTCTCTCCAAGCTATTCCCGATGATCCGATGCTGGAACAAGCGGCCGCCATCCAATCTGCACTCGTCCTACCAGCCTTTTCGCGAGGCTTCCGATCACGCCAAAGCAGCAACAATTCTACGCCACGACCTCAACGATCAGCCTCTGGGTATTCTTACAAAACAAGCCACGCATCAAGTCCACAGTCTGTGCAAAGTATGATATCTGGAGAGAGCTGGAAGATCGAAGAGGATGATCACTCTAGACCGACAACTCCTGATAGCAGTATTGTGTGGACTCCAAACCTTTGTGATGAGGATGCAGAGGATGTGACTACATTGGGTAGTAAGGCCGACTCTCCAGTCATGCTTCCATACAACGTGTCTGAAGAAGGCGAATATTTCCCAGCGGAAGCAACGCCTGTGATATTCAGTGCTCCCAAGTTCAACCAGAAGCAGCCAATGACAAGCAACAAACCATTCGCACCACCGAGCAGCAACGTCGACCCAAGACAATTTCCACAACGCGAACTGCCAACTTCACTACAAGTCCCTCGCCAAAGACCACTTCGCAGCGCAGCCTCATTAGCTCTCCTACGACCTTCCACTACTACATCAGATCGCCCACAACCACCACGCCGTCTCCAATCTTTACCATCCACACAATCCGCACCATCGCTACTCACACCCAGCACTTCCCTCACAATCACAACAGTAAATGCAACATCGTCAAATCCACCTTCATCAATTTCACCTCTGCCGGAAACCACCAACAACACACCAGCCAAACCCAACACCAGCACCAGCAAGATAGGAGGCTGGCTACCAAAGTGGCATCGTAATGGTAGTGGTGGTAATCAAGATTTCGCGGCAAAGTCGAAATTACAAGCGATTTTGCATGATGATGTGACGAAACATGCTCAGCCTCAACCGTGTACTACCGTCAGCAACTCGAGTCGCGATTCGTCGATGCTCAGGGACGTCAACATTACTTCAACCGCCACAAAATTGAATGCACCACAAAAACCGCAACATCCTCCTCCTCCTCCCCCTCGAGCAGCAGGCGTCAACCAGCCCGGCGGGTTAGCACTATTCCTGCAACAAGCACGAGAACACGAATTACACTCAAGGAAGCAGACACAAACACAGACACAAGCGAGAAGTATTAGTGCGCCATCCTTCTTTCCGTCGATAATAGAAACGAGCTCACCAACACGATCGATAAGATCGACGAGATTGGAAGATAGTGATGTAGATGAAGATGCGTTGGCGGAATGTTTGGCCGAAGTGCGCAGTCTCAAGTCCCTCTCTCACACCTCTCTCTCACTTGCCGACGAATTATATGACGATGATGTGGGATATGAAGAAGAAGAAGTTATTAGTACTGATCTAACATTCTTCCCTCGTGTGCAAGGAGAAGATTGGGCTTCTTTTGATAGCGTCTCACGATCGCCTTCTCCACCTCCAACATCTTTCGCAACGGATCATGTCCTCGCTGCGGCAACACCGGTGGCGAAAGTGGCGACGAATAAGAAGGGGTTGGATAATGCAGCGAAAAATCAACATCAACATGTGGTTGTTGTGAGGAGTAGAAGTTTGAAGAGGAGTGGATGGAGGAGTGTTAGTGGTGGTGGTGTTATGGGTCGGTGAGCGTGAGGTGATGTAGGACTGGCCAGGAGGCATAGGAGTTTGAAGTGTATTATGTCTTTTGATGAAGAGGAGGAGGAGGAGGAGGAGGAGGAGGGAGATTGTGATGAAGAGGAGGAGGGGAATGGATGGAGATGAAGTCTATGACGTTATGATGCTTATGATTCATCCCTTCTTGTTTTCGATTCTAATATCATTCTTTGGGCCATATTGACAGGACATCGGTTTCATGGGATTCAATCTGTGCGCTGCTTTTGGACAGACAACGAGTGCGAGTGGGTAATATAGGAGAGGCTGGGCGATATTCGAACAGAAGATGGACGCCTAGCAGGCAGGCCAGGCTTGGGTACTGTACATAAAGTATAGATAGATTTATAGCACTAATCCTTAATCATCATCTTTACCTCAACTTCATCACAAGTCGTTGGACAAAAGAGTCCTATGAATAGCATAGTATAGCATAACATAACTTGGCGTAGCACAGCACAGCACAGCACAGCACAGCACAGCACAGCACAGCACAGCACAGCACAGCACAGCACAGCACAGCACAGCACAGCACAGCACAGCACAGCACAGCACAGCACAGCACAGCACAGC
>Ga0160429_1001454_pt1 | contig 13186 bp, 14 predicted proteins | sample SolpanmetagenomR_FD_108199 | JGI IMG/M metagenome (GOLD analysis project Ga0160429, IMG submission 108199) | Solar panel surface microbial communities from Lawrence Berkeley National Laboratory, California, USA - R | ecosystem: Engineered > Built environment > Solar panel > Unclassified ...
AGCCAGTAGGTGGGCGTCTTCATGATGATGCGCCCGCCCCAGAGGGTGCCGATCAGGTTGAAGATCTTCACGCCGGTCGGCACGGCCACGATCATGGTGGCGACCATGAACGCGATCTGCCAGCTCTCAGGAATGCCCAGCGCGAACATGTGGTGCAGCCACACCAGCAGCGAGACGAGCACGATGCCCAGCAGCGAGTAGACCATCACGCGGTAGCCGAACAGCGGCTTGCGGGCCATGGTCGAGGCGATCTCGGCGCCGATGCCCAGGTAGGGCAGCAGCATCACGTACACGGCCGGGTGCGAGTAGAACCAGAAGAACTGCTGCATCAGCACCGGAACGCCGCCGATGCCGGGGTTGAACATGCTCAGCCCCACCTTCAGCTCCAGGTAGGTGACGAGCGCGGCGGCGGTCAGGCCACCCAGCGACACGAGCTGCAGCATGCTGGTGGCGAAGATGCTCCAGGCAAAGATCGGCATCTTCCAGAGGCTCATGCCGGGCGCGCGCATGTTGACGATGGTGGCGGCGAAGTTGGCCGAACCGAGCAGCGAGCTGATGCCGTTGATGATCAGGGCGACCATCAGCACGGCCACACCGGTCTGGTTGCTGTCCACGCTCAGCGGGTAGTAGAAGGTCCAGCCGACGCCGGGAGCGCCGCCGTTGAGCATCGCCACGATCACCAGGATGAGCGAGAAGACGAAGCCCCAGACGGCGAAGGTGTTCACGCGCGGCAGGGCCACGTCGCGCACACCGAGTTGCAGCGGCAGGAAGAAATTACCGAAGCCGAACAGGCCGATCGGGATGAGGAAGAAGAAGATCATCACGGCGGCGTGCAGGGTCAGCACCTGGTTGTAGGTGTTGCCGACCAGGAAGGTGTTGTTGGGCACGGCGAGCTGAAGGCGCAGCGCGACCGCCAGCAGGCCAGCGACGCTGAATGCCAGGATGCTGGTCACGATGTACAGGATGCCGATCTTCTTGTGATCGGTGGTGGTCATGTAGTCGAGCAGCACCGACAGTGCCTTGGGACGCTGCGACTGGGCCTGGGTGGGAATCTGTACGGCCATAGTTAGTTCTCCTTCCTCCAGGCGGGGTTAAGCGGGCGAATCATCGGACCGGGACCTTGCCCCAGTAGGCGGCGTTGTCGGGCAGCTTCAGAGACAGAATGTAGGCTTCCAGATCGGTCAGGTCCTGATCACTGAGCTTCAGGTAGGGGGGCATCAGGCAGCCGGGCTTGACGGCCGCGCAGTGCTGGATCCAGGGCTTGATGTGGGCCTCTCTGTCCTTGCCTTCCCAGATGCCTGCACCCAGGGTGTTGCGGCTGCCGAAGAAGCTCATGTCCGGGCCGACCTGTCCGGCCGCCGGGGTACCCTGTACGCGGTGGCAGCTCGAGCACGGGGCCGCGCCCGCGCTGGCCTTGCCCTGATTGAAGATGGTGTAACCGTTCTGCTCACTGGCGTTCTGCGGGGCCGGGGCCTTGTAGCTCTGCGCCGCCGAGATGAACGTGTTGTACTGCTCGGTGGGCAGCGCCACCACCTTGAAGCGCATGTTGGCGTGCGAGGCACCACACAGCACCGAGCAGTTGCCCTGGTACACGCCGGGGCGGTCGGTGTCGATCTGGAAGGTCTTCTTGCTGCCGGGGATGGCGTCGCGCTGTCCGCCCAGGTTGGGCGCCCAGAACGCATGGATCACGTCCTTGGCCGTGACCGTGATGGCGATCTGGCGGCCCGCCGGCACCACCAGTTCGTTGCCGTTGACCACGGTGCCGGTGCCTGCGGCCAGCTTGGAGTCGGGGTACTCGAAGGCCCACCAGAACTGGGCGCCGGTGACGTTGACGTGCAGCGCGTCCTTGGGCGTCGGGTTGACGATCGCCATGGTGTGGGCGGCCAGCAGCGTGATGATGGTCACGATGATCACCGGCACGCCGATCAGCAACTGCTCCAGGCGGTTGTTGCCGTGGAACTGGTCAGGCTCGCCCGTGTGCTTGTCTTCACGGAACTTGTTGACCGTGTAGAACAGCGCGTAGCTCACGCCAGCGAAGATCAGGATCGCCATGATGATCACGGCGATGCTCATGTACCAGATGTTGCGGTTGTAGGACGAACTCATGTCGCCTACGTTGAGAATCTGCGCGGCGGAGGCGGCGCCGCTCAGCCCCAGGGCGCACAGAGGCAGCAGACGGCTGACGTATCGGGGGGTTTGGGTGTTCAACTTCACTCCTTTCTTACTTGTCAGTCACAGTTTAAGCGCATCGCGCGGCGGGTGGATGGGAATGAAGTCCCGCCGGGGTCGGTGAAGTCGCGGCCGGGGGCACTTCCTGGGTGACAGCTTACAGAAAGTAGACGCCAGGGAAGGCCCACCGGAAGGCTCTGGTCGGTCTCTGCCAGGCCTCAGTGAATCAGGCTGCGGTCGATGGCGCCGGCCAGAAACAGGATCGCCAGGTACAGCATGCTGTACAGGTACAAGGGCACGGCCATCTTGCGGGTGGCGGCCTGCCCGGCCATCACGGGACGGTACAGCTTCCAGGCAAGCCGGATGAGCCAGCCGCCCGACAGCACGGCCACGCCCAGATACAGCCAGCTCACCTCGCGGAAGGTGAACGGCAGGATGCTCAGCACCACGGTGTAAATGCTGTACAGCCACACCTGCGCCACCGTCAGCTTGTCGCCGTGCACCACCGGCAGCATGGGAATGCCGACCTCTCGGTACTCCTCCTTGATCATCAGGGCGAGCGCCCAGAAGTGCGCGGGCGTCCAGAAGAAGATGATGGCGAACAGGAACCACGCGAACAGGTTGAGGTCTCCGGTCACGGCGGCCCAGCCGACCAGCGGCGGAAAGCAGCCGGCCGCGCCGCCCAGCACGATGTTGTGCCAGGTGCGCCGCTTGAGCCACAGGGTGTACACGCCCACGTAAGTGACGAAGCCCGCGAGGCTCATCCAGGCGGCGAGCGGGGTGGCCCACACCCACAGCACCAGGAACGACAGTGCCTGCAGCGCCGCGCCGAAGAGGACCGCGTCGCGCGTGCTGATCAGGCCGCTGCTCGTCGGGCGCTTGGCGGTGCGGGCCATCTTGAGGTCGATGTCGCGGTCGATCACCATGTTGAACACGCCGGCCGACCCGGCCGAGGCGTACCCGGCGAGGCTCACCACGACCAGCAGCCACAGGCCCGGCCAGCCGCGCTGCGCCATGAACATCGCGGTCACGGTGGTGAACAGCAGCAGAGAGATGACCTTGGGCTTGGTCAGCGCGAGGTAGTCGCGCCAGCTCGCGCGCACCCGCAGGGCTGGAGCGGCCGTCACGCGCCCACCCCCGCCGGAATCTTTGCCGGGCTGGTGGCCGGCTTGGAGATCAGGGCCGAGTAACACAGCATCACCACGCCGAGCCACATCACGCAGGCGAGAAACAGGTGCAGCATCTGCATCCAGCCTGGAGCCTTGAGGATGATGTTCAGCACGCCCGCCAGGATCTGCAGCCCGATCACGGCGTGCAGGGTGGTCTTCCAGCGGCGCGGTTGTAGCAGGGTGCCGCTGTCGCCCTGACGCGTGCTCACGAACCCGGCAAACCAGATCAGGTAAGCGCTGACGCCCAGCGCCATCACCGGATGCACCACCCGCAGGTTCTGGATGATGGTGGCGCTGAGGGAAAAGTCCTGGCGCACGGTGTCGAGCGGCGTCATGCCGGTGGGCGTGAACAGCAGGTCGCCCAGCGCCGTGACCGCGCCGGCCATGCCTAGGATGAGCATCAGCACGGCGGCCAGCGCCGAGAGCCAGCCGAGCCGGCCCTGGCCGCGCAGCCGCAGCCGGGGCCCGCCCGACGCCCAGACGGCGGTGAGCAGCAGCGCGCCGAGCAGCGCGAAGGTGTTGGCGAGGTGCACGCCCTGCACGAAGCCGCGCGCCGGGTCGGTGCTGGTGGCGGTCAGGCCGAGCAGCACCTGCACGCCGCCCACCAGTCCCTCGAAGATGATCAGCAGCAGCGACAGGATGGCCCCGGTCCGCACCGGATGGCCCTTCTTGCTGAGGAGGAACGCCAGCGCCAGCAGCGCGATGGCGAGCAGCCCCGACAGCCCGCTCGTCAGGCGGTGCGAGAACTCGATGACCGTGTGCAGGGTGGGCGAGACCGGCACGGCCACCCCGTTGCACAGCGGCCAGTGCTCGCCGCACCCTGCCCCGGAGCCGCTGATGCGCACGAAGGCCCCCCACAGGATGACCAGCACGTTGTACCCCAGCGCCGTCCAGGCGAGCGCCGGAAGCAGTCGCCCGACCCTGCCTTCCCGGCTGCCGCTCTGGCCTTGCATGGCCCCATTCACACCACACCACCTCCGTTCAGTCCTGCCCCGTTCACACGTGTTCTCATGGCACTCATTCACCCCGATTCTAGCGGTCTGGGCCGCCGAAATTCCCGTACGATTGTCCCCGCAGGCAGAGCAGCGGAAACATCTGAGGTGACCGGGCCCCTTGGGTTCTTCCACTCTCGGCGGCCCGTGACCTTTGACTCTGCCGGTTCCTGCGGCCGACCTCTAGACTGTCCGCACATGGGTGAATTTCTTGCAACGGCCTCGGTCATCACGATTGTTCTGAGCGGCATCGCACTGGTCGCGGGGGTCTTCCTGATCCGGCAGGGCAAGCGGGAGTCGCACATGCGGGCCATGCTGACGGCCACCGCGCTCGCCACGCTGTTCCTGGTGTTCTACCTGAGCAAGGTCGCCATCGGGTACACCAAGGTCTGGGTCGGCCCGGCCGACTGGCGCGTCTGGTACCTGGTGCTGCTCGGCACGCACACCATCATGGCCGCCCTCAACGTGCCGCTGGCCCTGGTCGCGCTGTGGTACGCGCTGCGGGGCCGCGCCGCCGCCGGGTCGCTGGCCCGCGTCCACGAGGTGCCCGCCGCCGCCGCCCTGTTCGCCCGCCACCGCGCCTGGGTGCGCTGGACGGTGCCGGTCTGGCTGTACGTGGCCGTCACCGGCTGGATCATCTACGTGGCGCTGGAGCGGTTCGGAGCCGTGAAGGGGTAGAGGAGACGCTCCCTCGCAGTCTCCTCCTGGTGCCCGTTTCCGCCTGTCCTGCTCCGCGATCCACTACCCTGCAGCTATGAAACTCACGGTTCCGCAGCTCATGGCGGCGTCCGCTCCGCTGGTGATGGTCACCGCCTACGACTACCCGGGGGCGCTGCACGCCCAGAACGCCGGCGTCGATCTGATTCTGGTCGGAGACAGCCTCGGAAACGTGGTGCTCGGCTACGACAGCACCGCGCCGGTGACCCTGCAGGACATCATCCACCACGCGCGGGCGGCCCGCCGGGGAGCCCCGGACACCTTTCTGGTGGTCGACATGCCGTTCGGCACCTACCACACCGGCGTTACCGACGCGATGCGGGCGGCCGTGGCGATCATCCAGCAGACCGGGGCCGACGCGGTGAAGATGGAGGGCAGTTCGCCCGAGGTGCTCGAGGCCACGAGAACGCTGACGCGCAACGGCGTGCCAGTCATGGGCCACGTGGGCCTGCTGCCCCAGACGGCCACTGCGCAGGGCGGCATGAAGGTGCAGGGCCGCGACGAGGAGGGGGCCAGGGGCGTACTTCAGGCGGCCCTCGGCGTGCAGGAGGCCGGGGCGTTCGCGGTGGTGCTGGAGGTGATTCCGGCGCGGCTGGCCCGCGTCATCACCGAGCGGCTGCACATCCCGACCATCGGCATCGGGGCCGGGCCGCACTGCAAGGGGCAGGTGCTCGTCACGCATGACCTGCTGGGCATCTACGAAGGCGAGGCGAAGAAGATCGCCAAACGGTACGCCGAGATCGGGGCTGCCTCGACCCAGGCCATCCGCGACTACGCCGCCGAGGTGCGTGGCGGGCAGTTTCCGGCCCGCGAGAACAGCTTCGTGATCAAAGACGAGGTGCTCGACAAACTGTACTGAGCAAGGGTCAGCCGTACTCCAGCGCCTCTCTCACCACGCGGGCCAGTTCCTCACCGCCGTCTCCGAGCAGGCGGGCCACCACCGGCCCCTCCTGCACGTTTTCCCAGCGCCCGGTCAGGCGGTACTTGCCGGCCGCCGCCCGCTGCGCCGCGCCCTGCGTCTGGGCGAAGTGCCCACGCACAGTGCCCGGAGCACGCGGGATCTCCAGCACGTACACGGTCTGCACCACGCTCAGAACACCCCCAGTTGCAGGAACAGGTAGGTGATCGGCACGGCGAACAGCAGCGAGTCGAGGCGGTCGAGCAGGCCGCCGTGACCCGGCAGGCTGTTCCCGCTGTCTTTGGCGCCCAGCGAGCGTTTGAGCAGGCTCTCGGAGAGGTCGCCGAGCTGCGAGGCGCTCGCCACCAGTGCGGCGTACAGAAAGGCGTCGAACAGCGACCAGATGCCCGACACCCGCGTGACGATCAGCACCAGCAGAAAGCTGGCGATCAGCCCGCCGACGGCTCCCTCGACGGTCTTGCCGGGGCTCACCTCGGGGGCCAGCTTGCGCCGCCCGAAGAAGTTGCCCGCGAAAAAGCCGCCGATGTCGGTGGCGAACGTCGCCAGCAGCGGCAGCGCGAAGTAGATCAGGCCGTCGTCGGCGTTGGGGGTGTATCTCAGCAGCAGGAAGTAGCCGAGCAGCCAGGGAATGTACAGCAGGCCGAAGAGGCTGTACACGATGCGCTCCAGCGGACGCTCGCCGGGGCGGATCACTTCGATCACCAGAAAGTAGAACAGCGCGAAGCCGAGAATCACCTCGCGCCACGAGCCGCCCTGCCAGGGCGAAGGCAGCCCCGGCAGCGAGGCCACGATCAGCGCCGAGCCGAACAGGTACACGCTAATGTGCCGCACGTCGAGGTCACGGCGGTCGAGCATCCGCACGTACTCGCGCAGGCTGAGAAAGCTCACCAGCAGCAGCGCCGGCAGCATGGCGGGCCACCCGAACAGCACCACCGCCACCACCAGCGCGAAGCTGACCACCGAGGTCAGCACGCGGACGCTCAGGGTTTCCATGGGCTCCGCTCCGCCGAGCGGCGAGGCCGAAGAGGCCTCACCCGAGGATGTCCTGCTCCTTGCGGGCCGTCACGTCATCCACCCGTTTGATGAACTCGTCGGTGACCTTCTGCACCTCGGTCTCACCGCGCTTGACCTCGTCCTCACCGACACTGTCGAGCTTCTTCAGGTCGTCGAGCGAGCCTTTGCGGATGTTCCGGATGGCCACCTTGGCGTCTTCGGCGTACACGCGCGCGTTCTTGATCAGGTCTTTGCGGCGCTCCTCGGTGAGCATCGGCAGCGAGATGAAGATGGTGTCGCCCTTGTTGTTCGGGTTCAGGCCCAGGTCGCTGTCCCGGATGGCCCGCTCGATCAGCGGCAGCGCTTGCCGGTCCCACGACTGGATGTTGAGGGTGCGCGAGTCGGGCGTGGTGATGTTGGCGAGCTGGTCGATGGGCATCGGCGTGCCATGGTAGTCGACCACCACCTTCTTCAGGATGCCGGGGTTGGCGCGGCCCGTGCGCAGCACCGACAGGTTGCTTTCTAGCGCCTCGATGGCCTTGCCCATGCGCTCACGCGCACCACTGCTGATGTCTTTGATTTCCATGTGAAAACTCCTTGCAGCACAGACTTTGCCACACAGTATAGGGTGTCTGCAGCAGTCAGGCGCGGGGCGTGTGAATCAGGGTACCGATCCGCTCGCCGTGAAGCAGGCGCTTGAGGTTGCCCGGCTCGAAGATGTCGAACACCACGATGTCGAGGCCCCGGTCCATGCAGAGCGTGATGGCGGTGGCGTCCATCACTTCCAGCCGTTGTTCGACGACTTCCTGGTGGGTGAGGCTCTGGTAGAGCTTCGCTTCCGGGTTCTTGCGCGGGTCGCTGTCGTACACACCGTCCACGCGGTTTTTTGCCATCAGCACCACCTCGGCCCCGATCTCCAGGGCGCGCAGGGTGGCGGTGGTGTCGGTGGTGAAGAAGGGCGCGCCGTTGCCGCCGCCGAAGATGACCACCCGGCCCTTCTCGAGGTGGCGCATCGCCCGTCGCCGGATGTACGGCTCGGCCACCGCCGCCATCTGGATGGCGCTCATCACGCGGGTCGGCTGTCCGGCCTGCTCCATCGCGTCCTGCAGGGCCATGGCGTTCATGACCGTGCCCAGCATACCGATGTAGTCGGCCGTGGCCGCATCCATGCCGCTGCCGTTGCGCGCGCCGCGCCACAGGTTGCCGCCGCCAATCACGATGCTCAGCTCGACGCCGGTGCCTTCGAGCGCCGCCACGATGCTGCGGGCCAGCTTCAGCGCCGTCTCCGGATCAATGCCGTAGCCCTGTTCGCCGGCCAGAAACTCGCCCGACACCTTCAAAATGACCCGTTTATACATAGTCGCACCTCTGCTGTTGGATAAAACCGCCGATATGAGAGACCTGCTCTGTCGCTCTCAGGATAGGACGACTGACGGAGCGGGAAATGCCCGTCGTCCTCAGTGCGGCTTCACCGAACCGCGCCCTGCCCACATCGGCCAAAAAAAATCCAGCCGCCGACGCTGCTGGACTGTGAAACCAAAAACCGGGAACCGCAGATGGTGTGCACGGCCGGGCCAGTTTCGACCCGGCACGCCCGGGACGGCCCGAAGGCCACCCCGGATACATCAGCCGCCGATCTCGAAACGGACGAACTTGTTGATGCCGGTGTCGCCCAGGTACTTGGAGACCGTCAGGCTGTTGTCCTTGACGAACTTCTGCTCGCCGAGCACGCGCTCCTCGTAGAACTTGCCGATTTGGCCCTGCACGATCTTGGCGGCCATCTCGGGCGCCTTACCGTCGTTGATCGCCTTGTTGGTGAGCACCTCGCGCTCCTTCTCGATGTCCTCGGCGTTCACCTCGTCGCGGCTGAGGTACTGCGGGCGCTCGGCGGCCACGTGCAGCGCCACGTCCTTGGCCTGGGCCTCAGTGCCGCCCGCCAGATCGACCAGCACACCGATCTTGCCGTTGCTGTGCACGTAGCCGGCCAGGTTCTGACCCTCGACGTAGGCCACCTTGTTCAGCACCAGGTTCTCGCCGATGCGTCCGGCGGCGGCGGCCAGCTCGTTGCCCACGGTGTCGCCGCTGTCGAGCTTGAAGGTCTTGAACTCCTCGGCGTCGTTGGTCTTGGCCTTCAGCGCCGCCTCGGCGAGCTGCTGCACCAGGGCCTGGAAGTCGCTGTTGCGGGCCACGAAGTCGGTCTCGCTGTTGACCTCGACCATCGCCGCCGCGCCGCCGCCGACCACGAAGCGCACCAGACCCTCGCGGGCCTCACGATCGGTCTTCTTGGCGGCCTTCACGATGCCGCGCTCGCGCAGCAGGGCCACAGCCTTGTCCTCGTTGCCCTCGGCATCGCTCAGGGCCTTCTTGACATCCATCATGCCCGCGCCGGTCATCTCGCGCAGCTTCTTGATTGACTCCATCATGGTGGTTCCTCCTGTAAATGATCGACGTTCGTCGCGTTGCTGTTGTTCCACAAAGCGGGGGCCGTCCATGAATCTCGCTGGACGCCCCCCGGTCAGACTTGAGGAGCGGTTTAGCTGCGGCCCTGGCTGCTGGTGAACTGCGAGATGTCGGCCTGCGAAGCGGCGGGTTCCTCGGCGGCCTGGGCCGCGGCGCTCTCGCCCTCGACGGCCTCGCTGCTGGTCTCCTCGCCGCCGCCACGCGCTTCCACGATCAGGTCACCGACGCGGTGCGCGATGAGCTGGATGCTGCGGATGGCGTCGTCGTTGCCGGGCACGATGTAGTCGAGCACGTCCGGGTCGCTGTCGGTGTCGGCCAGCGCGATCACCGGGATGCCGAGCTTGTTGGCTTCCTGCACCGCGATGATCTCCTTGGTGGGGTCGATGATGAACAGCGCGTCGGGCAGACGGGTCATCTTGCGGATGCCGCCCACGTAGCGCAGCAGACGGTCGCGCTCGCTGCCGAGCTGAATGCGCTCGGCCTTGGGGCGGTCGTTGATGCGGCCGCTCTCGAACAGCTCGTCGAGTTCGTCGAGGCGGGTCACGCGGGTGCGCATGGTGCGGAAGTTGGTGAGCATGCCGCCGAGCCAGCGGCTCGTGACGAAGGGCATGCCGGTGCGGCGGGCCTCAAGCTCCACGATCTCCTGGGCCTGCTTCTTGGTGCCGACGAACAGGATGGTGCCGCCGCGCTCCGACAGGTCCTTGATGTAGTCGAACGAACGGTCGATCTGCTTCAGGGTCTTCTGAAGGTCGATGATGAAAATCCCGTTGCGCTCAGCGAAGATGAACCGCTTGAACTTGGGGTTCCACCGCTTGGTCTCGTGCCCGAAGTGCACGCCCGCTTCCAGCAACTGCTTCATTCCGATGTACGACATGGTGCTCCTGAGCGTTGGTAGGTTCCGATTTGCTTCACCCCTGCACTGTTTCCAGCCGCGCGACGCGTCCAGCACGCGGCTCTGGGCAGGGGGGCACCCAAAGAAGAAGTATATCACTCCTCAGGCGGTCTGTCCAAAAGGAACAGGGCCGCCCTCCGGAGAGTGGCGGCCCCTGTTCGGCGGCGAGTCTGCTTACTTCACGCGCGACAGGCCGTCCTGCGCCAGCCTGTAGCCGGGGTTGAGCGTCAACGCCTTCTGGTAGTTGCTGAGGGCCTTGACGCGGTCGGTCGTGGTCGTGCCCTGGCTGCGCTCGTACGACAGGCCCAGGTAGTACAGATACTCGGGATTGGTGCTGGCGAGGGCGGCCGCCTTGGTCAGGTCGCCGCGCGCCGCCTGCAGGAAGCCCTGGTCGAGTTCCAGGCGGCCCATGTAGTAGTAGAACTCCGGGTACCGCAGTGGATCGAGCTTCAGCGCGGCCTGGAGCTGCGCGCCGGCCGTGGCGGCGTCGCGCGCGAGGTAGCTCACCACGCCGTACTGCCCGACGGCGTAGGCGTTCGTGGGCGCCAGCCGCGCGGCCTGCGCCGCCTCCGGCCGGGCCGCCGTGGTGTTGCCGCTCAGCGCCAGCAGCTTGGCGTAGTAGGCGCGGCTGTAGGCGTCGCGCGGGTCGGCCACCACCGCCTGCTGCAGGCTGTCGATAGCGGCGTTCAGGTCGCCGTTGGCGTAGTACATGTCGCCCAGGTTGTACAGGATGACCGCGTTGTCGGGGTTGAGGCTGCTCGCCAGCTTGAAGGCCGTGATCGCCTGCGCCGCGTCGCCCTTCAGGCGGTACACGTAGCCGCGCTCGTTGTTGATCTTCGAGAGGTTGACATTCAGGGTGGTGCCGCCGGTGGCGCGCGCGGCCGCCTCGGCGGTGGTCAGGATTCTGAGCGCCTCGTCGAGGTTGCCGGTCACGCCCGCCGCCGTGCGGTCGCTGGTGCCCACGTACTGCGCCTGATAGGCCTGGGCCAGCGCCACGAAGCCGCTGACGCTGCGGGCATCGAGCGCCACCAGCTTTCTGAGCGTCTCGATCGAGGCCGAGTACAACCTCAGCTTGGCCTGCGTGCGGCCCAGCCCGAGCAGGGCCTCGGTGTTGCCCGGATTCTGCTCGGCGGCGGCCCGGAACGCGACGTACGCGCTGTCGTAGGTACCCTGGTCGTAGTAGAACACCCCCAGGGCCACGTAGTTAGCCGTCGGGATGGTGCGGGCGGCAGGCGTTTGGGCTGCCGGAGTCGGAACGGCGGGAGTCTGGACGCTGGGGGTCTGGGTCGGTGCCGTGCTCTGCGCCGCCGACATATTGAACAGGGCCGCTGCCGTCAGCAGGCCGAGGGTACGGTACTTCACGCTGAAACCTCCAGAATCGTGCGGCCACCTTCTGCAGCGTGCCGAAGCAGTTCAGCGTCGACCGCGTGCGGGCCACGCCTCACTGCTGGGCGCCGGGCCTGAAATGTGGACATTCTGACGATCATATCGAATGGGCCTCTCATGAGGATGAAGTGGCGGTGAGAGTACAGCGGCTGTCTGGCAAGACCGCATCCCGGAAAAGTGCACCGTGCTGCCAGCCGCACGGGCGCCGAGAGATCAGGATAGAGGCATCATGGCATACCGGCCGGACTCTTTGCCTTACGCTTCATGAAGACGGGCCGCTTCGCTGACCGTGCCATGATGCCTGTGAAGTGTCCGATCACCCACAGCCATCCAACCACCGACAGTCCTCGGATGAACCGGAAGCGCCAGCCGCTCGGCCGCGCCGCCTGGGCCTGACCGGCTCGATCGGGGCGGGGAAGAGCACGGTGGCTCGGCTGCTGCGCGCGCGGGGGCTGCCGGTACTCGACGCCGACGCGGTCGCCCGCGAATTGAGCCTGACAAGCGAGGTGCACGGTGAGGTGGCCCGGCTGTTGGGACCCGAGTACCTGCTGTATCAGGACGGGCGGCCGGTGGGGCTGAACCGCCCGGCGTTGAGCGCCCTGGTGTTTGCGGACGAAAGCCGACGGGCGGTGCTGAACGGCATCGTGCATCCCAGGGTGCGCGCCCGGATGGCCGAGCTGGAACGGGAAGCGGCGGCCCAGGGCGCGGCCTGGGTGGTGCAGGACGTGCCGCTGCTGTTCGAGGGAGAGGGCTGGAAGGCGATGGACGCGGTACTGCTGGTCGACGCGCCGTTGGAGGTGCGGTTGAGCCGGGTGGCGGCCCGCGACGGCCTGAGCCGTGAGGCGGTGCTGGCCCGCGACGCCGTCCAGATGCCCATCGAGCAGAAGCGTGAACGGCTCGCCCGAATGCAGGGTGAGGTGCTCGACAACAGCGGCGACGAGGTGGCCCTGAGCCTGCACCTCGGGGCCGCCCTCAGCCGACTGGGTGTGGACCCGGGTGAGCCGACTGACGCAGCGGCCGGGCGCGTATAGTCGCGGGCATGGATCACCGAATGGACACCGGCTACGTGGGCATCCTGACCCTGCGCCTGGAGATGCCGTGGGTCAGCAACCTCAAGGAGAAGCGCGCGCTGGTGCGGCCGGTGGTCGAGCGCCTGAAGGTGCGGTTTCCGGTCACGGTCGCCCGGCTCGACGGTTTGAACGCCCACGACTGGGAGCTGATCGGCGTGACCACCATCTCCAACGACCATGAATGGATCGAGCAGACGCTCAAGATGGCGTCCGACTACGTGGCCTCGGGCGGCGAGTACCGCGTCACCGGCGAGGAGCAGGTGATCAGTAGCCTGAGTGACCTGCTCGGCTACGACGACGTTGAGGACGATCTGGACGACGAGGCGGAATAACGACCGAGGGGCCGCACCAGCTTGGGTGGTGCGGCCCCTCTTACTGCCCATTCGTTTACGGGTTGGGCAGGGTGTTGAAGGCGGCCG
>Ga0160429_1001455_pt1 | contig 13175 bp, 12 predicted proteins | sample SolpanmetagenomR_FD_108199 | JGI IMG/M metagenome (GOLD analysis project Ga0160429, IMG submission 108199) | Solar panel surface microbial communities from Lawrence Berkeley National Laboratory, California, USA - R | ecosystem: Engineered > Built environment > Solar panel > Unclassified ...
AAAGGACACCACAACCTCCCTCGTCCGCTCCGCCCTCGCCGCCGGCTTCCTCGCCATCGACACCGCCGCCCAACCGCGTCACTACCGCGAAGACCTCGTCGGCCATGCGCTACGCGATGCCTACAAAGAAGGCATAGTGAAGAGAGAAGATGTCTTTGTGCAGACGAAATTCACGGCGCCGCAGGGGCAGGATCTAAACAATATGCCCTACGACAAGGATGCTAGCGTTGGAGAGCAGGTGAGGGCTAGTGTGGCGAGTTCGTTTTGGAATCTGCGGGAGAAGGAGGAGGAGGGGAGTCAGGAGGTAACGGGATTGGATTGTTTGGTGCTGCATAGTCCGTTGAGGACGATGGGGGAGACGATGGAGGCGTGGCGGGTGCTGGAGGGGTATGTGCCGGAGCGGATAAAGAGGTTGGGCATATCGAATACGACGTTGCCGGTTTTGAAGGAGTTGTGTGAGAGGGGGAGGGTGAAGCCGGCGGTGGTGCAGAATAGGTTTTATCCTGCGACGAAGTGGGATGGGGCGTTGAGGAGGTTTTGTGGGGAGAGGGGGATTGTGTATCAGAGTTTTTGGACGTTGACGGGGAATCCGGGATTGCTGAGGTCGGCGCCCGTGGCGGAGTTGGTGAGGGAGGTTGGGGTTGGGAAGGAGGTGGCGTTGTATGCTTTGGTGATGAGCTTGGATGTTGCGGTATTGAATGGGACGACGAGTGAGGCACGGATGAAGGAGGATTTGGAGGGGATTAGGAAAGTGGATGGTTGGGCTAGGGACAACGAGAGGGACTGGCTAAAGATCCGGAATGGGTTTCGGCACGCTATTGGAGAAGAGGCTGTTGAGTGAGAGACTGTACTATCACCCGGCCCCGAGTTGACCGGCATGCCTACCATGAGTGGCAAGGCTTGATTCTTGAAGATCGGTTACCTGGCAATTATTCAGACTAAGATCTCGTGATGCTGACAAGCGCGGATCAAGCGACACGACGTAGGAACAACCGCCGTCCAAGGAGCCTCAGATTGACAGGCTTATGGAAGCCATGCTCGTGTCGTCACGACCTCGTCGTCGTGGTTGTCGTTAGACCGGCATTATACGACCTGCCTGCGAAAGCTACGTGCAAGAACATCACTTCTCTGTCGGCAGCTAGCTATGCGTAATTCAGTGGCTCTGTATAGGCTCCATGAGGAAGTCATCCACCCCTCTCACCAATACGTTGATGGATCCGATTTTCCAGTCGAAAATCACCCAAGTTGCGGGCCGGAACGACGCTCTGATGCCGTTATGCATATACTTGTGTCATCGGTATTATGCAAGTCTACTACAGCATACAACAAACATACAATCCAAGAGTGGGCGGGTTTTGACTGGTGCTCAGCATGATACGGCTATTGACATCGCCAGACTTCCTTCTATCGATGGACAATATCAGTCTTGTGCAATCCAACTCTCGCCAATTTGGCTTCAGTATCGATCTGGAAATGCTGTCGAGTATGATCCGCGACACCTGCCGCGGACATTGCCCTGTGGTCAAGTTTGCACTGGTCTCTCAGATGCTTCTCAGTCCTCATTGTCTGTTCTGTCAATTGTTCATCTGTCAATGATGGAAGTGCCGCCTTTGTTGAGAGAAGTACGTCCATTGTTTCATTGTAAGTCCGCGCATTTATATTAGCAATTCAAGCATTTCCCAATTTTTTCGAGTCAAGTGTACCCATCATCCAAGAGCGCTTGAGATATTCACATCCTTTAGGAACGACGAATCGTCGACGATAACGTACAGCAACCGAAGAGTTTCCTACTCTTAGGCACTCACCATCAAGCTAACAACAATTCAAGCACCATGCCTGCCATTCCGGAAACACTCGACATGAACGCGCCGCAGCGTGTTCTACCTCCCCGTACTGCGGCCTTGGGTAAGTCTGAAGGATGGCTTGACATTGATTACATTCCGCCCTGCAACCTGACTGGAGCCATCTCGCCACTCTTCTCGCAGGGGAAGATCCGAACCGGCCTATTCCAAAAGCTACCAGACGACGTGTATACTCGTTTGACTCCCGCGCTCCAACTAGCAACATTGTGGATGAACCTCCCTGCAACGCTGTCATGGCAGGAGAAGACTTTCTTCAACAAGCCCGCCCGTGATACGGAATCAGGTAAACTCCATCTAACCGAATCACAGCATGAAACCCAGCCAGCCAGCGACACAAACACGCCGATCCTCAAGGCTCTCAACAAGACAACATTCATCTTCCTTTCGACCCTGAATCCAGTCACCCAGCCGCTAACCGACCCATTCACAAAGGGATCAAAAAGCGCCGCCTACACCTCCGCGCAATGCAAACACGGCGACGTCGTCGATTACAGCATGATAGTCTTCCACCCCTCCTGGGCCAACTTCCTGACAAACAAATGGGCCACAGCCAACGAGTGCGAGAGGATGTGCTTCCTCTTCTCCTTTGCCAAGGTCCTCGTTCACGAGTTCAGCCATGCCGTAGGCCAGCTTTCTCCGTGGGGAACAAGTGGAGCGCGCGAGCCTTTGCACAGCCTGACGGAGCCGCGTGCGGAGCTGGGCGAGTCGTGGGAGTATGCCGTCTTTGGTGGACTTCCTCGGGAGATTTCTGGCTCTGCTGTTTGTTCTAGGGCAATGGTGCTTATGGAATGGCGGTCGGTTAGCAAGCCGCATAAGGATGCTAAGCTTAGGGGTAATGGTGTGAGGATGCTGAAGACGCTGTGGCTGGCGCTCTGGTTCAGGCAGGAGGTTCATGATCTTGTGGTAGAGGTTGGCTCCGTCGGGTTTATGAATGAGTTGGCTAAGTATGAGTTGCAGGACGTTGCTGATGTGGGCCCGGAGTTTTGTGAGTCGGATGGGTTTAGCGAAGCTTTGGCTTGGGCTATGCAGAAGGATGCTGACGAGACTTCTTCGTGATTGTAGGTAAGCAACTCTTGCTTTCTCTACAATACTCTCACGGGGGTCCCATTGGAGATATGTTCTCTTGTAGTACCTCTTTCCGCATTTGAATGCTTTGCATCGTCCTAGAACCTCCACATGCTGGATAAAACGAAGTCCTCGAAAGCGCGCCTTCCCGCTGCTGACGTTGGCGCATCGCGTAGTCACGTTTTGCGCTGACAGTGACTTGTTGTAGATGAATGAGTGGCAGAGAGCGCAGGATCTGCTGAACCAAGGATTCCGCTGCCACACCATGCTCGAGCGGACCCCGCTTCCTGGGAAGTCGTTGCGTAAGCAGTGGATCATAGCACAGGCAGAAAGTGAAGTCCTTCCCGACTCCCTGTCAGGCCTGTGAAAGGCGGATGATGCCGGAAGACCGTAGAATGGTGGAGCTGTTGGACTAGAAGACTACGCTTAGGGTCGACTATTAGATATACACATCATAGCTACCAGAGACGCCCTCATGGTCACGACCATTGACACCATATACTCAGATATCCACAATGCCATTCTCTCACGGTTCTAAACTGCACGTCTCTGCGTCTAAATTTGCCCTCCTGTAGGCCTTGTCCTGGAAGAAGAAAAATCGCCTACCCCTACCAAGAAGGATGTGAAGAAGAGAAGAAGACAGATCCTGCCCTCATACTCACTGCTAACCTTAGGCATCCAGGTACTCCGCTGCTCGCAGCAAAACTCGCGCTTGGGTGGGAGCTGTTCGCGGTCGTCGAGGCTACCATAATTCACATAGCTATGCCGTAAACATTGACCGTGTTCAGTCCGAGGTTCCTGTCCTTGAGTTGTCTCTGCGCAAGGAAGCGGGCCGGACGATGAGTGGACCGTGGGCTCTGGCAGAGGCAGCGGCAACGACAAAACATCAATATATCCAATTAGCGTTTTGCCGATAACGATCGTGATAATGATGACAGTGATCATGACTACTCAGCGACAGTGCTCCTTAGCAGCGGTGCCATACTCCAAGACGAAGCTGTTGCAGCTGTAGAAGAAATCGCGGGTGACCACTGCGCCAGACCTTGTATCTTGCCCATGGCGCATTCTTGCGGTTTGGAGCTGGATGTATATTTCAAAGTGGAAACGGGGATAGTGGCTGACAGGCCGTGATTTGTTCCGAAGGCTTCCTGCGAGAAGCGAAGGGAGTGGACGATTTGAGCGATTCCAATAGGCGACGGAGGGGTCACGAGAAGGTCACGGATAGTTGGCTGTGGGCAGAGAAGAGAAGAGAAGAAAAGGCGGTGAGTAAGTCAAGGACATGGAAGTCTAGAGTTGATGGAATTGGAGACGAAGTGAAGGTGCGGACAGGGGTAACGAGCAGGGAGAGGTGACGTGATTACAAGAAAAGCAGATCAGCGGAAATGAAGAATACGTACCTTGCATTTCTTGCAGTGACATAGCGGCTTACGTGCATCTTTCGCTGTCGAGGGCAATTTTGCAAGAGCAGCCTCGACTGATACGCAAATCTTGTAGATGGAAGCAAGATCGCTGACGCCGAAACACTGACGGTAGTTGAGGGAGACCCAGCTGACAGGAGAAGAATATCTGCATTGTTCAGTATTAGTGTTAATGGCCACCTCAGTTGTGGGAGTTTTTGTTGCCAAAAGAACCATCTCTTCCAATCTTGCGGAAGCATGCTTGATCGATTGCCCCGAGTCGCGCCCATGCCGGCAAAGGCACATGTAGTCGGCTCAGGGGCAAGCAGCCTTGATTTAGAATATCCGACAATTTGCTCGGTTACGGCTTCATTTCCAACAATGGCGTTCGGCCTGCATGCGAGCGAGACTGCGACTTCGGAAGCAGTCCGTATCATACAACCAGACAGGATACCGTAGCCGCCACGGCATCGGCTCCGAAGGGTCATAAGGAGACGACGTCAAGAGCCGATGGCTGTAACTTTCAAGGCTCTTCAAATTCTGGCAAAGGTGATTTTCGGCCAGGGTGGCGAATATCGTATCACTGTGGGTCTGAATGAGACGACGTATAAGCGGGCTTGGCAGGCCACACTCTGTTTAGTGAAGTCGAAAGGAGCGCATGGGTCTAACTTTCGTAAAGAGGTTGATCGGAGGTGTCCGACTCCTTCGCTGCTTTCCGCATGCTGTTGTTGAGCGTCGAGAGAGAGCACGGTGCATCCTAGCAATTAATCGAGTAATTCTCGAGTAATAGATAGCAACATCCGTTGCGGAGGCACGCTCACAGTGAGAGAATTCTTACTCGATCACTCATATAGATCGCTGCTAGAGGTTTAGCGGCGGGTAGCAGAAAAGATCTGTCGTTAGCGTAAGACGTGGAACGGACGACCTTGGCGACATTATTCCACACTGATGGAGCCATGTCCGGTGTCGAGAGATCTTCTGGTGAAGGTCTGTCCTCTGCCAGGTTGGAGTCGTAGGAATGAATTACTGAGGCAAAGAAGCCAAAAACTGATGCGATCATGATACGATGACGTCTCTCGTGTCTGAAACCCGCGGAGATCCATGTTGTGCATGAGGCCGCAACGGCAGGCTGAAATAGAAGATGCGGGGAAATCCTACCACGAAGTCGACATATGCAAACACCTAGCCTTTCCAGAAATGCGATGTCAAGGAAACCTGCATCCGTCAGCTAGCAGATATTGTGGCTGCTTGTTCACCAATCATGACGCGCACAAAGTTTCGACCATGTAGAGAAGCACAAGGTTCGAATCAAACTGTCAACATGGCGACAGCGTCCCTCTGAAGACTCTGCTTCACGGGCTATTTGCGAGAACCTCATTGGGCAAACACTACCATGATGGTGATTCGCGACGTATTACACGGTGGTAGACTCCGGTCCGGCTGACGTGAAAAGGACGATTGGGAACAGTCCATTAACAGGTCTCGTCTTCTGGGGATCAGACTCTCAAACTGTTTGCGGTCAGCTGCCATACGGCATGCGAATCCGAGAGGGCCATGAACCAGGGCTGGTGAGCCAGGTCATAAGCAAAGAGTTGCTCCATTGGTTCTAGTAGAGTGCGGAGGGGGCGTGCGTACGTGCCTGCGGCGAGGATGAATGTACGAAATATTGTAATGGCGAGCGGAGTGGTCCAGGGCTACGACCCAGACTAGTCATACACCGTTTCCTCTTACTTAAGAAGATCCGCTCGACTGGCTTGATGCAGAAAAGGAACTTGCAGACCCTTTCAGAGCTCGTTGTAATATCTTCAAGCTTACAGCCAGCCAGCCAGCCTGCCTTACTCCTGTCCACCACCTCGTCTTCCGTATCACTCATTGTTTCCCAGATACTGAACCCATACAATCGACCAATCCAAGCGCGACCGGAGTGCGCTCCTGCACCTGACTCGCCCTGACTCGCCTGATCTGCGCCTGCTTGCATAATGCCGGGCCGACTGCTAGGTCTCGTTGGGCGCTCTCATCAACCCTCGTCATCGTCTTCAAAGAATGCTCTGATCGATATCACCGACCTATCAAGAAGCTCTGAATCTCTGCAGAAAGAAAGCAAGGCGGTGCGACGCGGCAGCATGGATCACATTAATCTCAACCTCAAGCGGAAAAGCATTGCTGCCCGCGGTAGTAGCAATGACCGGAAAAAGGAGAAGAAAGACAAGGAAAAAGAGACAAGAGGAAGTCCAAGAATGGAACCCCGCAGTTCTGCAAAGCTAGACATGCTTGTCGAATCCCCTCCACTCCTCTTCATGGGCAAGCCCGACCAATCGACTGGCGCACTTTTCTCAGGCCAGTTACGCATTGACGCCGTCGAGTCCGAAGTCACGTTGCAGTCTTTTGAGATGGTCTTGCTTTGTACCACAAAATTCAAGAAACCCGTGGCGCAAAACTGCCCTACTTGCGCAAAAAAAGAGGACGAGCTGCACAAGTGGACTTTCGTCAAAGATCCCAAGAAGCTGAAGCGTGGTCAACACGAATTCCCATTCAGCTATCTATTCGGTGGCCATCTGCCGGCAACAACTCAGGGTGAGCTAGCATCGTTGGAATACCATCTCGTCGCGACTGCGAAGACTTCAACCGGCGAAACTCTCAGTTGCGACAAGTCGCTCAAGCTGGCAAGGGCCATCCAGCCAGGCAATGACAAGCATTCCATGCGCATTTTCCCCCCCACCAACCTGAACGCAAACGTCACGATCCCATCTGTCGTTCATCCCATTGGAGACTTCCATCTTGAATTTCGTCTCACTGGTATCTCTACACCAAAGAAAGACGCTCACGTAAGGTGGCGCTTGCGCAAACTCTGTTGGCGCATAGAAGAAACCGAGAAGATTGTGTCACCAGCCTGTCCGAAGCATGCTGACAAGGTCGGTGGCGAGGGAAAAGGCATTGCCCATGAAGACACGCGGACCATTGGCGAAGCCGACCTCAAAGACGGCTGGAAGACCGACATCGAAGAGGGACAGATCGAGATGGAGCTCAGGTGCGCGATCAACACCGCGCTAAAACCACTCTGCGATGTCGCGTCGCCAAACGGCTTCTCGGTGTCTCATGTGCTTTCTCTCGAGTGCGTCGTCGCCGAAGAATGGGCACCTGTCGGAAAGCCAAAACAGGTCACTCCCACAGGCTCCGCGCGTATCCTGCGCACTCAATTCACGCTCAACGTCACGGAAAGATCTGGCATGGGCATTGCTTGGGACGACGAACAGCCTCCAACGTATGACGACGTTCCCGCCTCTCCGCCACACTACACGACGATGTCCGACTTCGACATGGCCGAGCTAGACGAAGAAACGAACAGAATGAGTCTTGCTTGATTGACAGGCCGTTCCTCTTTACCACATGTTCGTCGTCTTTGACTTCCTTCAGCATGGGAATACGCTCCTCTTTCCGGAGGCTCGGCGCATGCGTGCACTTTTCCTTGGACATATATACCCACCTTTTGCATCACTCTCGGTTGGCGAATAGGCGATGCGTCTTTACGGCCGAACAAGATACCCAGGCTTCTGTGTTCTACTTCTTGGACTTTGCTAGGGATAATCATGGTTGCTGCGAACGGTTCACGGAAGTTGCCTTTTGAAGTGGTGCGTTTCAGCGAGGTTCGATGATCCGATGAATAACATGGACGGTTTGTAAATACGATTCAACTCTAATGAAAACCAAGACATGTTTTAACATTGCACACAACTTTTCCAATGTTCTGCTTTGATGCCTCAGGTTGCATGCCTTTCCGAACGCTTGGCATTGACCACGTGAATTTCATGACCAGCTCGATTAACGTCGTGAAAAAGTCCAAGATGCACCGTCGAATTTTGGAATTCTTAAAGAACGCCCGGCTTTGACAGCAGTTGTCGGTTGACAAGATGCTGTAGGAATACGTGGATGCTGCCCTGCTCCTCCGCCAAGCGACCGCTGATGCAGTCGCAACGTGTTTTCGCGTGCTGGCAGTCCCGACCTCACCTCGTTATTGACGCGTTGTTCAACAAGCTGGCGCTGGTCAAACCCAGTGACCGGTAAGCCGGGTAGAAGCTATCTCATGCGCCTGGCACCTCTTCGACTGCTATTCTGATGTAGACCGGGCGCACATGGCCGCATACCCAGATTGTGGAGTGATACTGTAAGTCCAGAGATGTGTCGCTGATTGAGAAGCGCCCAATGCAATATCACGAGTTGTGACTCTGTTTGTAGGGTCGATGTCATAGGGCAACGATCATCGCAATCGACATGCCGGTTGCTTGCTGTCCATCGTGCAAATCCAGGTTCAGGTTTCAGCACAGTCACTGCGTGGCCAATGCCGTTCCACATCGTGGAGCACAATGCTGGCCCTGCTTGGAATTTGGTCGAACTCTACTTTCGTACGAGCTTCGAAGAGATAGATCTAGAAAGTGGCGGTGCATGAATGAATATACTGGCGCTACTGTAACTGAGAATGATGGCCATCATCAATCTGGCGGTCTGTGATTGAATCAGATCGCGCCTCATCTCTACGAGGCGAATCAAGAGACGGTTATGTGCATGAACACATTGACATAAGACATCTCTGAGACGTTTTCAAGCCCAATTCCTACCAGGTCGGAGGGCAAAGCATATCGCGCTTGGACCTTGTTGTCATCAACGTGGAAGTTGGTCAATGTTGTTTGCAATACCGGAAAATTCTCACTTGCTTCACAAACAAACCATATAAGATCCACCCGAGACCCTCGTGACCTCTTCACACAGGATTTTAGGCTTCCACCTTCTCCCTCACACTCACTCGAAGTTTTTACCAACTCACTTCACTACACACCCACTCCCAACAACTCTTAAAAATCTTCCAACTCCTCAAAACTCATAACAACCTCAAGCGCAAACACTCGTCAATAACATGACTCCTCACCGCCCACTCGGTTTGGGCCTTCGCCTCTTGGAGTTCATCTCCAGCTGCGTAAGCTCGCTCGGAACCCTCACCTCACAGAATGCACTTCACTAACAGTTCCAGATCGTCCTCGGTATCATGGCCTACTTCATCCACCGCCAGCGCCAATACAGCGCCGCTCCACGCGGTCGCACCATCTACACCCTCATCGTCTCTATCTTCGGTCTCCTCGTCTCTCTCATCGCCATGGCCCCGGCCTTCCACCTCAAGCCCATCTATCCGCTCGACCTCCTCCTCAGCTTCGCCTTCTTCGCCGCCTTCGGCGCTACAAACCACTGGGTCAACGAGCGCGGCTGCTACGCCGGCTTCCTCTGGGCTGGGGTGTCGCGCTCCAATCGCTGCAGCAAGTGGACTGCGGCCGAGAGCTTCTGCTTCATCGCTGGCTTCTTCTTCTTGTGCAGTGCTCTTCACGTAAGTTCGCCTCGAGTCAGCGAGTGAGTGAGCGACTTGAACCACTGACAACGACAGAACATCTACGTCTATCACCGCGTCCGCCCCCGTCAGGCCAACGCCGTCAACGGCCATGCCAACGACGTCGAAGTTATTGACGACGATGGGTGTGTCACTCTACGCGTATCCGGCTATTTTGATCAAGGCGCTGACACGATATTCCAGCACTCGACAGAAGAAGAAGAGCCTGTTCAGCCGTAAGAACAAGGCTCAGATCTAAGTGGTCCCACGAGCGTTTCTCCGAGCTGCCAGCACGCAGACTCGTGGACTCACTTCTTCTTGCAGTGCTACATCTCGGGCGTATCATGCGCGGTCGACATCTCTTGCTGATGGATTTGGGGGAAAAGGGATACCCTGCACTTTCTTTGCTTGCTTTCGGACTTGCTTGCTGGCTTTCAGATCAGGACTTACTTGCCTTTTTTTACCCCTCTGGCGTGTGGTTCGCGGAGGATGCGCCGGTCAATGGCAGGAGATGGTTTCTTTAATTTTGCTTTTTTCACTACAGGCTGGGCACAGATGCCCAGGTAGCTTCGATAGGTCGTTTTAATACAGACCGTGGTGGATACTGAAGTGCCTTCATTCCCATGTCTGGATGCTTGCGTCATCAAGAGCTTTAGGGCTCGTTTGTTGAGCTTGCACTGCAATGTGATGTGGTGTGTCTTACCTCTCGTCCGTAAGGGGGGTATCTAGCATAGGGTGGAGTGATAGTCACGTGACTCGACAGCAACCATCGTGCTAAGATTGGGAGGAGCCAAATGAGAATCAATCCGAATCCTAGTTCATTGATAGGTAGTTTGTCACGATGTCCAAAGGATCTGGATCACGCCGTTGCCTTTGCTGTGTGTTGCCCATAACGTCACGAGAACGATCCATCTTGCGGCAAATACCGGATCGACATGGACGTACAGTATTAGGTAGGGCATCTTGCTATGGACTCTGTATCTCTTGAACGAGCGCGCCGTTCATAGAATAAGTACATTGACATGAAAATGATTCAAAACACCTTCGTGTCCCACTGTCATGGCGTTGCGGGCGCCAAACCGCAGCCCGCTGCCTGCCTCATTCACGTCCTTCGTACAGTACGCCGAAACGGTTTAAGCACGTTTGACAGGACCATAGTATGGGTTTGGGAAGTGTAGAGCAATACCGGGATGCCTCAATATGTTTTCTATGGAGATGCTGGAACGGCCGTCCCGTTATGGACCAAGTCTGATATTCCGCAGCTCTTCTTTGAGTACTGGACGACCAACGAGCGATGCTCTACTCAACTTTGGAACAGTCTGATTTCTATGTCTCCATCCTTCGAGAAGTCTTGTAGCATGGGCAGTAGAGTTTTTTGACCTTGTCGATGTTCTTCGGCTGAAAGATATGCTGACAGATGGAGCATCTGTAGCTTGTAATAACGAGACCCATTCCATCGATCGATTTCGGCCGTAGTCCACAACGTGACCCTTTATCGCCACGACGCTGTGGTTCTCGGCTTGGAAGAGTGCTTTGGCATCTTGAGCGGCGAGCTTGGTGACCACATTCCTCAAGCTACGATCGGTCTCCGGTGAAGACCAACTTGACGGCCTTCGCGAAGATATCGTCATTGCCCTGGCTCCGGACGGCTTCGCAGGACTTCTCTTGGGCGGTATCCTTCACAATGTTGGCGCCGTATTACTTTCCCGGTACGTACACGATGCCGGGGAATAACACCCCCTAAGCTTTGGCCTCGGTGTTGGACTCGCCGATTCCGTTATCTGTATGCTTGAGTTCCTCGTCGAAACTATACACAAGTGGCAACATGGCGGAGACTACCTTCGGATCGTCGGCATGGAGTAGGATCACGCCGAATGCGCCTGCTGCGATGAATCAGCCTACGCGTCGCTCTACACCACCGTGCCAGTTGCGGCCAATGCTAGCCGTGGATAGGGACAGCAAACTCGCCTCGAAATCCGCCTTGCAAGCCTTGTCGGAGAAAGATGATAGGGCGTAGACGGCACTCTTGTGGACCTTGTGATCGCGGATAGTGACATTGGACAGTGAGATCGGAGTATCTGCTGTCTCTGAAGGGTCCGACTCCGTGAGCAGACGTCGTACAGGCATGGAAGAGCTTACACAGTACGAACACATTTGAAAGCACCAGTTCGGGTCGTTCTCGTCAGCAGCGCGCTTCGATGTGGTGGCCGCCGATCGTTGTTGACGTGGAGTGGTGCAGGTAAGTTGCATCTGCAGTTGTTTAGAAACACTTCAAGTATTCCTACGCGTTCAATTATAGTCCAAGACTGACGTCATATGCCAGTGACTCTCGCTGGGTCGTCATCAACACCACGCGTGATTGCAGTTTGCGAAAGAGCACGTTCGATAGCGTTGTCAATCCTGTACCGCGACTGGCGACCCTTTAGATATGGCTGGGTATGAAAATGAACATCAAAATTAGAGAAGAGAGCATCCGTCCTACGTTCCAGCATGGCAAAGTGCTCAAATTCCGATCGTCCTGTCCATCCTATTTTTACTACCTTTATAAACAATGTCTGCACTTTTACTGTCGGGTTGCGCAGTCATGGTCCCATGCTCCATTGGAGATTCGGATGCATGCCGCAGTTAGGCTTGCCTCACGCCTTTCGTGAATCCGAGGTAAAACTGTGTCAACACGGTGCGATTCGTCGGCTAAGTTGGCATCGTGGGTTCGAATCCCGCGCATGGCAGTCTTTTTTTTTTTGTTTTTTTTTTCGGTTTTCTTGGCGATAGGGGGTCTTTGGGTAAGAAGATCACGGGCTGCGTACAGCTTTTTGTACCCGATGTCTGACCTCAACGTACTCGTCGATTAAGAGCAGTCCTTTTTGGGTTCCGTACGCATTCTGATAGTGCTTGAACAGTGTGTTGTATCAGTTTCACACTTCTATCTACGCTATCTGGATGGACAACACATCTGCTCGTATTCACGAACCCCAGCATCAGTAGCCGGCTGTTGTTCTTATCACCGGAGCTTGCAGTGCCAAGGGGAACGGCGTTCCATTCTCAGCCCTCTCACTGAGCGGTGAATTACCTGTTACTTCATAAATCCAGCCTGACGCGTCAAAGCAAGTGTCTCCCGCCAAAGGACTTCGTCTGCAGCACGAGATAACGCACACGTTTTATCCATCTACCTTCTGCTGATTTTAGACAGCTTGACACTTCTTTCCTCTCCAAGCTGTTCACTCCGAGTGGGCCCTTTCCCATGACGTGTTCTCATCTCTGAATTAACAACGCCGACAGCCTTTCACCTCGAACGACGTCGAGCAATCGGTCACGACGCTAACGTTCGGCAACGCAGGTTGCCTCGACCCACCAGCTTCGGACTATATCTTCATGCAGGCAATCATGAAAAAGGCCTTGCCGCGACACTTTCTCGGGAACTCCGCAGTACGATTTCCGAGCTCGCCTTCACTGACGTATCAAGGTGTGCATTCCTTACGA
>Ga0160429_1001456_pt1 | contig 13171 bp, 10 predicted proteins | sample SolpanmetagenomR_FD_108199 | JGI IMG/M metagenome (GOLD analysis project Ga0160429, IMG submission 108199) | Solar panel surface microbial communities from Lawrence Berkeley National Laboratory, California, USA - R | ecosystem: Engineered > Built environment > Solar panel > Unclassified ...
CACAAACTTCATACCAAAAGCGGACCATGAACGTGAGCTGGATGGCGCGAGAGCACGTGTCGGTACTCTAGAAAAGCAGAGTCGCAAAATGTCGCAAGAGAATCAGACGCATGTTGCTGCACTTGAGAAAACCCACTTGGAGATGGAACAAATGTCTGTGCAAAAGCAAGAATTAGAGACGCTGAAGGTTGCCCTAGAAATAGAATTGCAAGCCTTGAAAGGGGCTGCGCAAGCACCTCGCATTAGTGATGAGGAGATGGCTGCCGAGAAAGCGAAATCCATTGCCTTTGCTAAAGAGATCACGCAGCTGCGGAAAGATCTTGCTCTTCGCGATTCGGAATGGAACGAAAGAATGGAGAAGACTACAAGCGAAAATGTCAACAAGTATAAAGTTCTTGATGATAGTCTTAGAGCGGCCAAGGAGCATGTAGAGATGCTTACACTCGATCTAGCAGCTACAAAAGAACAACTTGAGCAGAACAGCTCATCAATTGAGCTAACTACTAAAATTCAAGAGTTGGAACTTGCTCGCGGAGAATTGATAAGAATGAAGGCATCGCTGGCAAAAATTGAAGCCGATCGGGCGCAAAAGCAGCAAGAGTATGATGACATGCACGAGAAACTCGCTGGCATGGCAAATCAATCAGTAGAGGTCAATCAGTCCCTCGAAGCTTCCAAGTCTGAATTAGAAAAAGCAATGGAAGTCTCGTCGGCTCTTGCGATGGAGAATGAGCGTTTGTCTTGCGAGAACAAGGAGTATGTTGCTAAAGCCTTTGAGCAGAATGCTGATAGCAATCAGCTGGCCCAAGAAACGCAGAAACTGAATGAACTTCAGAAGGAGCAGAACGCATTACGAGAGAAACATCAACAGATGACTAAGCAACTAGAAATCAAATCATTAGAATTACAGGAAATAGAAAGAAAGCGCAAAATAGATGAGCAAGAACTACAGAATCGAATAATAAGAGTGGAAGGAGATCTCAAATCTGAGAAAGATGATAATTCCGAGATTATTAGTAAGAATCTACAATTGACGGAAGAATTGGAAAGAGTGCGCTTTGAGAAGACTGTCAATGCCAACGATGACGAGACTGAGATGCTGAAGAACTCAGAATTAGAGTTGAAAAGTCAAGTGCATCATCTGCAGGAAGAGCTTGCAGCCATCAAAGATACGTTGTCAGACTATGATCAGCTTCGACACAAAACTTCCGATTACGACCAGCTAAATTATAAGCGCGATGCTGCAGAGAAGCGGGCAAATACACTGGAACAAGCTTTGCAAGATCAGAATGGACGCTTCCAAGGCGAACAAAATGCATTGAAAGAACAGGAAAGTTCTTTGCGTAGTATGCTTAGTGCTGCGTTGTCCGAAAAGGATACTTTGCAGACTACCATAGACAAACTGAAGCAAGATATGAAGGCAGCAGGTAATAGTAAAGATGCAAACGCCTCGCAGCTTGAGAGTTATCAAATTCAGTGCAAGACATTGCAACAAGAACTAAAGTCAGCGAAGATTCAGGTCGAGGGTCTGAAAGTTGCTGCACAAGCGAATTCTACTGAAATGGATCATCTGCTAAAAGAACGACAGAACTTCTTGGTGGAGATAGAGTCACTCCGTGTACAAACTTCGCGTAGATTACATTCGAGGCATGGCTCCGAGCGCAGTGTTCATTTTGTGCCATGTGCCCTATGTGGCAGTGGTGAACACAATACGGAAGCTTGTACATCGTTGGACGATAATGATCATGATCCTACGCAACTTGGTACTGGTACTTGGTGCGACTATTGCGAGACCTCAACTCATAAGACTGGGGAGTGCCAGCTGAACGAAGATGAGGTAATAATATGGTATACTGATTCCCATTTCGAGGCCTGACACTTCTGTAGACATTCTGATGAATGAGCTCACTCGGGCACAAAGTAAGGATTCTATCGCCCAAACAAAGCAAAGATTCGAGTCAAGAACAGAGTAGAACATAGTGAGTTAAGTGAAGAAGGAGAAGAACGCAATGGAGGCAATAAAAGTCGTTAGCAGATCCTACATATTGCCGCTAGGAATAGGCATTTTTTTACCATGTGGGAGTTCAGTAAGACACAGAGAAAAGGCCGATCAGCGTACTCAATTTGCGGGCCTATGTCTCGAAAGTCTCCATGGTGTTGAGAAAGTCTCCATGGTGTTGAGCGGCCTATGGGAGCAGCGTACGATAACGCAGGATGACTGGTGAGATTACCCAAATATACGCAGATGAGCCTCCGCACTAGATGGATCAACAGCAGTCGTGCAACGAAAAACAAACCGAGCTCATGGGAATATCGCTATATGAAAATTCACTCAATAAATTCATTGAACCTAAGGGCTTACGTCGCCCTTGAGAAAAGCTTACGTAAGCAATTTTCTCGCTACACACCCCGGGATATAAATATCCATTTTGCGTATTGTCCTCATACTATCTCCAAATCCGTAACCCCAATCTCTACCCACCTTCATACCAACACACCCAATATCTTTACCATGAAATTTACCCTCACCCTGACAGTCACGTTCCTGGCATTCACTCTTGTCACAGCTATCAAGCCAGAGAATCCAAATTATGTCGGGCACAAGGATGAAGCCAATCCTGATGTATTCAAGGTATTGTCCAGATATTTTTTCTGCAAGCTTAACCTCTAATCACAAATACTAGGTTGCATAGCCAGAATCGTACGCCGAAGACACCGCATTCCAAAACCAACTAGCTCCATCAACTGATACCTCACAGTTCTCTGGCTCACCCGATTTCTTGAAGATGGATGATCTGGTAGAACATCTCCCACCGCCAGATGCAGAAAAGACGCCAAAACCAGAGTGTACCATTTCTCCAAAAAGACGGTCTAGGGAATCACCCATCGGGATTCAGTCCCCTAGTAGAATCAGGAAAACATGGAACGATTCCAGGGATAGCTCACAAGCACGAAAGAAGTATGATCGAAGGCTCGAAAATTTTGTTATGATGCGAGTGCTTGCCGAGCAGATGGCTGCAGCAGAATACACAGAGGAGAAGATGATGGAAGAGCTCCATAAGTTTATGTCAGGGCGTAAGAAAGAATTACACCAGTAACTACACCAGGATACATAATCTGGTATCAAATCAATCGACACAAAATCGCGACGATATAGATGTTCAAATAGAAGTTCGAAAAAATGTTTGTTCTGTTGATGTTTTTCATAGGAGATACTTTGATGCCATACTTTGTACAATTGGGCAACATTGAATACAATTTTGTTTTAGTCTGCCGTAATTAGTCGTCACCGAAAGAAAATGAAATTGCTTGCGTAAGCTTCGGCGACTTTTACAGGTGAGACTTTCCCCATGACGTTTCATGTCCTGTCCACTTACTTCACAACATATTCCTTATCCAAATACTTCCCTTTTTCCCCTTAGGGATCTTGAGAGAACTTGACTGTAAAACCGAAGCCGATCAATGCTGTGTATACAGCAAGTGAGAACGCAATTGGAAGCATTGGCAATGCTCGAGTGACGGTGAGTTCAGGGCATTCGCGTGAGAACCCTTTTTCAAGAAACTTTAGTTATGCTCTTTAGCTTGTTGACTGACACATGGGTGACGTCACCTATGAAAACGATAACACTTGATTTTTTTTTGATTCAGCGCACTCACGTTAGCATTTTGATGTAACACCATATAATTCATGTTACCTCGAACAGAAAGAAGGTAGGCTATGTCCGGGCTGAAATGTGTTACAGAGTCAGTACATATATATGTATAGTTATTAGTTGGGACCGGCTCAGCGAGACTTTTTGGTACCAGTTTCGATACTTGTAAATAAATTATGCAGACTAGTAAAGATTGATGTAAGATCTCAGTTACTGCTAAATGCGAGGAAGCGCTAGCACAATAATACAAATTAGTCAGATGATTCAGATATTTTATACTGACAGTGTAACCTGATCTGAACTCCTGCACCCCGGGGAGACTAAGGGTTGCCGAGCAACCCTTGGGGACCCGGTGCAACAATTACTGATATTCCAGAAACTAGAATTGCTCTATTACCCGTAATAAAAGACCAAAGTTTTCTTGCGGGTGCAGCCCATCAACCGTTCATTTCTTGAGCCCGATAGCTTACGTAGCCTTTCGAAATGCATACGTAGCCTTTCGGAATGCATACGTAGCCTTTCGGAATGCATACGTAGCCTTTCGTCATGCTTACGTCAGCTTCTTAACAACTATCTTAGATGATAAGGGTCACATCCACATCTCAAACCAACACAGTCGCTCATTTCCAATTTCCATATACTACCAAATATCCCCCGCCGCGCCCGCAAAACTTCTATACTCACCTGAACTCATTTACCCTTAGCCTGCCCAGAATACCTTATACAAATATACCATCAAACAGCAATGAAAAATATCACACTTACACTATTGGCTTGCATCGTCATGCTCGCCGACAATGTCAGAGGTAACCGGTTGGAACATGACGTGGACGAGTTCGATGAGGAATTGCAGGGGAAACCAATTAGATTTACACCGGATTTTCCTGATATCTTCGACGATGCAGCTAAAAAACCGGTATACACCTCTCCGTATGCAGGTTCCAACGCTTATAAGAGGCCACTCCCACCACTTACATGGCCCAAAAGCACATCCTTTTATCACCCCCAGCCCTTCGACTTTTCACTTCCAGAGCCTATCATAACATCGACAAAAGGGACTGAGTACAATTGGAAGGACCTTCAGGTCAAAATAGAGGAGAGTATGCTGAAAACGCCAAACCAGCCGACACAGCAGCTAGAAGCGCTACACCAGCCGACGGGGAAATCACAAGCGTTACCTCAGCCGACAGTGCAGCCGATGCAACCGAAAAGATCTACTCGGGTTACACGTAAGCCACTTAGATATCGTTCATAGCATCTCAAAACGTGTGAGTTCGTTTGATAGTCTCTTTATTGATGAGGGAGATCCTCCGTCACTTGGCCTGAATTACTGACCTGTTCCTAGCCCATGATACTTAGTATATTTTACATCTTTACTGAAATCCTATGGATTACTGCTTGTATGTTTGGCGTGTTTGTGTCTGTTTTGCTGTGTAATTTCTGGTAACCTGCATTCTTTCCCTAGAACTTGTACACAAGCACTAAGCATTTCTTTCACACTGTCATGCCACTATAAGATTTTCCCGTGACCCCATTATGTTTATCTACTACTACATCTACCACTCTGCATTCAATCGATCACTTCATTTTATATCCATTCTAATACTTTTCATAACTCTTCTTTTTCTCCCTTCATTTTTCTGGCTTGCTCTGTTTGCCTCTTCCCTTTTTTCTCTCTCCCAGATCCGATCACCCCCACCACTCCCCCAAAATGTTCCGCCCTCTCATCCGCCGCACCCTTTCCACAACCACATCATCCTACCCACTTCTAACCCACCAATACGATGTCATAGTTCTCGGTGCCGGCGGCGCTGGTCTCCGCGCGGTGATGGGATGCGCAGAAAAAGGACTGAGAACAGCGTGTATAACGAAATTGTTTCCTACACGGTCACATACGGTGGCGGCACAGGGTGGGATTAATGCCGCGTTGGGGAATATGACAGAGGATGATTGGAGATGGCATATGTATGATACGGTCAAGGGAAGTGATTGGTTAGGTAAAGTTTGTGATCACATGTAGAGTAAGGGGGGGAGGAAAAGTGTCTTGAGTAGGAGAGTGGAAGGGGATCGGGGATTGGAATTGAGGTTAAGAGTAGAGAGTGGGAGAGATGGAAGATGATTGGAGGTGAAGGTTTGGAGATGACATATGTATGATATGGTCATTGGAGGTGATTGGGCTGGTGAAGTTCGGATCATAGTTGTGTAGTGGGTGGAGTCACGGTATCCGGATATGAGACTGATCAGACATCGGAGTGAATATGAGCTCAAGTATCTAGATCGAAGCTACATTAGCAACTCCGAATATATATATAGCAGTGCGGTCAACAGGCTGGCTCTTGTGGCCTGTTACCCCAAATTCTCGACCTTATCAATCCAGTCTTGAGCGAACTCTCACTATGACTATAGGCGATCAAGATGCTATACATTACATGTGCAGAGAAGCGCCGGATGCGGTTATAGAACTAGAACATTATGGCGTACCATTTTCAAGGACGAAAGAAGGCAAAATTTACCAGCGAGCCTTTGGTGGCCAGTCTCTGAAGTACGGGAAAGGAGGACAAGCATACCGTTGCGCTGCTGTTGCCGATCGAACTGGACATTCGCTCCTACACACATTATACGGGCAGAGTCTGAAGTACAATACTGATTTCTTCATCGAATATTTTGCTATGGATCTGATAATGGAAGATGGTGTGTGCAAAGGAGTGATCGCACTCTGCTTAGAAGATGGAACGCTGCATAGATTCCAAGCACACAAGACAGTCATTGCCACCGGAGGATACGGTCGAGCTTACTTCTCGTGCACATCTGCGCATACCTGTACAGGAGACGGAAATGCTATGGTCGCACGAGCTGGACTTCCACTTCAAGATTTAGAGTTTGTTCAATTTCATCCTACCGGTATATACGGATCTGGATGCTTGATCACTGAAGGTAACACTTTGTAAATCTGAAAGTCCTGGCGTTGCTTAAGCGACACTAGGATCTCGAGGTGAAGGTGGATACTTGGTGAACTCGGACGGTGAAAGATTTATGGAAAGATATGCACCGACGGCAAAGGATCTGGCATCACGAGATGTCGTTTCGCGATCCATGACTATCGAAATAAGGGAAGGCAGAGGTATTACCAGGGCCCTTCCGAAGCTAAATTGCTTGACTAATACATATTTCTAGGTGTTGGCCCAAATAAGGATCACATACATCTCAAGCTATCACATCTACCGCCGTCAGTGCTACATGAACGTCTACCGGGTATTTCTGAGAGTGCCCAAATCTTCGCGGGTGTCGATGTTACCAAAGAGCCAATTCCGGTACTGCCGACGGTACACTATAATATGGGAGGAATACCCACCAAATATACCGGTGAAGTGATCAATGTAGATAAGGTATATAGGTTGTCAATTTACCATATCCAGTACTGATTATATGATGAAGGATGGAAAAGATGTTGTAGTGCCTGGACTATACGCAGCTGGAGAAGCTGCTTGTGTCTCGGTACACGGAGCCAACCGATTAGGAGCGAATTCTCTGCTTGATCTCGTGGTCTTCGGCCGTGCAGTAGGTCACCACATTACAGCCAATCTGAAGCCAAATACTCCTCTACCACCTATCCGCGATGATGCTGGCCAAGCTTCCATCGATAACTTGGATGCCACACGATACGCTGATGGTGATATCTCTACTGCAGCGCTACGACTTCAATTACAGAAAGAAATGCAGAATAATGCTGCAGTCTTCAGAACACAAGCTACACTTAAAGAAGGTGTCGATCTCATTGATAAGACGATTAGACAGATGCCAAATATTAAGATCAAAGATCGATCGATGATATGGTATGGGACCTTCCAATCAACAAAACGAGAGACTAATTACTATCCCTCAGGAACTCTGATCTTGTTGAAGCATTGGAACTACACAATCTGATGACAAACTCTGTACAGACAATGTACTCTGCAGAAGCACGTAAAGAATCTCGTGGTGCGCATGCCCGCGAAGACTTCAAAGAGCGAGACGACAAGAATTGGATGAAGCACACATTATCGTGGCACGATGATAAGACCTTCAAAACGAAACTAAGCTACCGTCAAGTGATACCTCATACTCTCGATGAAAATGAGTGCAAAGCAGTACCCCCAATGAAGCGTGTGTATTAAGGCAAGATGACGTGGAATTATTGTCAGAATAGATTATATAGAGGAATATTATATTAGGAACCTCATTCATTTAAGAATTTGTCACTAATCGCTAATGAGATCAATACGATACATTGAAATCTAATGATTTGTAATACAGCGCCTCTTGTATGGTATGATAGCATACTGTAATCATCAATGTGGTGCATCTCTTGGCTTAGGATAACCTATCCTGGTACAAAACATCTCAAAACCCAGCACCGCCAAAAGCGCTTCTCAATACCTCTCACTTAGACGAAGCTTATCAACGTGAAATGATCAGACTGTCGTCTATTACAAGGGAGAACAGATGTTTATCGATTATGCGAGCACGACGGGATTGATTTGCCACTGCGGCTCTAGATCCTGTGTAAGTCCTAAAGACAAGGTCGATGAAAACTCGGTCGTAGTATGCTTTACAATTAACAGACTTTTATTTTCGTTTCTTATGATCACAATACCGCTGCAACTGCGATCTCAGAGTGGCAACCATCGTCTTGTATGATACTTGCATTTGAGAGGACGCAGACTCGATCTCCTCCAGATTGTCAACCAAGAAGTCACAAACCAACTTGCTGACACTAGGTTTGCTCCGTATCAAATCTAGTGTAAGCGCTTTCTTGTAGTTGATGAGCATCTGCTTGTACAGTATATGCTCAACATCCAAGTCTTTGGGTTGCCCACCTGTGGATATAATTAGAGCACGTTATTTTTTTCAAATCACGCAATGAAGAGTGCATCTGGTCTCTGTGGTATCCTGCTTACCTACTCCAGTATACTGACATCGTCTTTCTAGGTCAGCAAGCCTGTGTAGTATTGAGGCAAAGTCTTCTTTTTGTAATAACATGTACGTAGGGTGTGTATGAGTTATAACTACGTTATGTTAGTTCCAAAGCACCGAATCAGGTAATGTCGTGACCTTGCTCAATCTGGAACTGGTCTTCAATACCCAGCTGGTATGATTCTATTGACTCGTGAGAGAATGTCTGTGAGTCATGATTGCTCGAAGATGATGAATTTAGAAGAAGCTGAACAATATGTCCCATGGGGGAAGTACTCGAGTGCACTGTATTTGGCGAGAAAACGCGACGAGCAAAGCAGGTACAGTATCGTATTGTACTGTGAGTAATGTGTAGAGGGTACACATTTTCACTCCTTGTGATACTCCCACCATCATCCATCTGTGAAAAAGAGGTCCACATCATCAAGACACCTTTATCTATCTATCCATCTACTCAGATCGGCGTTATTGCGATTTGGGCAGTCTCAGCGTCTGATATTAGATTTTGAGATATACCTACCTCTGTTGCAACTTCTAAGCTTCAATGTGAAACCATCAAGTTCTTTTGGATGGAAAGCTCCAAGCTGAAGTCAGCTCTGTCGACGTGACAATCTCGTGGTTCCCAATGCCCGCGAAGACTTCAAAGAGCGAGACGACAAGAATTGGATGAAGCACACATTATCGTGGCACGATGATAAGACCTTCAAAACGAAACTAGGCTACCGTCAAGTAATTCCTCATACTCTCGATGAAAATGAGTGCAAAGCAGTACCCCCAATGAAGCGTGTGTATTAAGGCAAGATGATGTGGAATTATTGTCAGAATAGATTATATAGAGGGATAATATATTAGGAACCTCATTCATTTGAGAATTTGTCACTAATCGCTAATGAGATCAATACAATACATTGAGATCTAATGATTTGTAATACAACGCCACTCGTACGCCTCAGTCACTTTGGAAGAAAAAAAAGGATAATAATGTTATGACAAGCTCTCAACCCATCTGATTGCATCGAGTATTATTGTACACTTCATCATTCATAGTAAAGAAGTACACTATACAAATCCTCTGTTGATTCCACCTGTGTCCATTTAAAGGTGATTTCAGAAAGTCGCATTCACAAAGTAGTTCCTCAATTTTCGCTATAAGACTACTTCAAGATGTCGGTTCATTCACCTGCAATTCCAAGGTCGTTCTTTCAGATTCTGAAGCAGAAGACTATGTCAACTGGGTCCGCTGTTTCTTATGAAGGTTCAGAAGCATCAACCCCACGGTCATTTTCGCCTTTTGCGACAGAGACATTGACACATACGGCTACTAAGAAAGTATGTCTCAGCGGAATACAAATCAGTCCTGACCTTCTCGAGAAATATGCAATCAAAGAGAAAATCGGAGAAGGTGGATTTGGAGCTGTCTATAGAGCTATGCCTGTAAATCCTGGTGACGGACCAAAAAGTGTCGCTTTGAAGATTATGAATCGCAAGAAGAAAGGAAGATTGATACAAGATCCAGATCTCGGATTGATTCCCGTTGAGGCTTTTATTCTTCGAAGACTCGCACACAAGAACATTGTTACACTTATCGATTTCTTCCAAGACGAAAAAGCCTTTTACGTGATCACAGAGTTGGCGGGAACAAACTGGGAACAAGGCAGAACATCAAACATGGCTAGTCGGGATCTTTTCGAAGCTGTCGATGCTGCTAATGGACTCACTGAACAGAATTGTAAAGTAGTGATGCGACAACTTGTTTCCGTGATCGCTTACCTACAACTCAAATGCTCACTCGTACATCGTGACCTCAAGGATGAGAATATCTGCGTTGATGCTGACCTCAACATCAAATTGATCGATTTTGGCTCAGTTGCTCGCTTCCCAGAAGTATCGCCAACCCAGACTAATTACTTCCAAATGGTCCACGGAACTGAATCCTACTACGCACCAGAACATATTCGCAAAGAAGTCTATCGTGGTCCAGAAGCAGAGATGTGGAGTCTTGGATGTGTTTTGTATACTTGCCTTCGCAACCGACAACCTTTCGCTGATGCAAATGAGATTTTGTATCACGATGTCATGAAAGGCATGGATCGTTACGCATCTCCTCTTTTCCTCGATTTCTTGGGTGGTTTATTGCACAAGGAACCAGCACAACGCTTGACTATTCAACAAGCTATGGCTCATCCATGGCTCTTGTAGAATAACACACATTATGTATGTTTAGTCTTTGTGGATCTGAGATAAAAAAAGGAAAAATAGAATCATCTTTGTGTACCCTCTTCACTTCTGATCTCTTTTAATATAAACGCCACAAATTCAGTTCTAAGTCACACAAATAGATGGCATCACCAGTTATACTGCCTGCATCTTTTGAATTCGCAAAATCACTTCTACCAAATCCATTGAGACGGAGTACTCATCTTTCAATACGACGTGCGTCAACACCTAATAATACTGATGTCGCTAGTGTCAAAGTAATCTGCCGATTCAAGCCTTCGAATGGCGAGACCGAAGCAGTGAAAGTCACAAATGATACAAGCTGCTGTGTCGAGACGCGGGTATATATATTTGTTATATAGACTGCAATCAGGATATCTAATGATCTGCTAAGGGAGCTATGGACGAAACATCAACGTATTCATTTGATCGGATCTTCGCGCCAAATTGCTCGCAGGAGGTGGTATATAAATCTTCTGGTGTTTCAAAACTACTTGCAGGTAGATATCGATGCATCATTTCATACACTTTAGTGACTTGACGATATCTAGACGTGACAAATGGTGTAAATGGTACGATCTTCGCGTATGGTCAGACAGCATCTGGTAAAACGCATACAATGATGGGTCCAACTTGCGAAGACGTCACCACAGAACAACGTGGTATTATACCGAGAGCTGTACAGGAACTCTTTGAGCTGATACAAAGTATACGACAGCCGAATGAATCGTTCACGGTAGGAGTCAGCTATTTAGAAATATATATGGAGGCTGTCAGGGATCTGCTTGAGCGTAAGGGCATTCTTCATTCGTAGAGCTCATGTCTGAGATCTTATCTTAGCGGTGAATGATAACTTGCCTGTTCATGAGGACGCAGACCGTGGAGTCTATGTAAAAGGTCTGAAGGAAGTATTGGTGACCAGCACAAGAGATGCTCTCAATTTGTACAAGAGAGGCAACCGAGATCGAATGACTCATGCAACTGGTATGTTGCTGTGTCTGTCATTCTCTATAAACGTTTGATCTCATGTTTCAGGCATGAATGAGCGCTCGTCACGATCGCATGCTATCTTCTCGATTAGCGTGACATGTACCGATGCGGTCACTTTACGTCAACGAAATGGTGTACTATATCTAGTGGATCTCGCTGGTTCGGAGAAGGTAAGCTATACATCATGTTTGTAAAGATTGTTGACTGATACAAGAGTAGGTGTTTAAGACGGGTGCACAAGGCCAAACTTTGGAAGAAGCTAAACAAATCAATAAGTCGCTGCATGCACTAGGCAAAGTGATTCACGCTCTTACTAGTCCTATATCAAGCGCCTCGCCAACAAAAGACCGGGCTGCTACACCCTCCCATATTCCTTACCGAGACAGCAAACTCACCCGAATACTACAGCAATCGCTCGGTGGGAACTCGCAAACAATTCTGATGTTATGTGCTGCAAACACAAGGGAAGAATTGAGCGAAACTATTAGTACTCTGCGATTCGGCGTGAGAGCTAAATTTATACGGAATCAAATTACTGTCAATTCAGTCTTACTTACCACAACTAAGGAAGAGAAATATAGATTGCTGCTTATTGAAGCGCAGCAAGAGATTCAGAATATGAAATTGAATAATCGATCTTTACAAGAACAACTCGAGCTGAGCAAACTTGAGCCTTTCTTGGCGAACCATCTCGAAAATCCGAATAGCTTGGATGACAAAGAGACAATGACCGAGGAGAACATGAACACGGAAAGCGCACTCCAATCCAGGCTGAAAATCATTGAAGCTGAAAAGAGTCGTCTGCAAGAAGCGATGAATGCATTGCAACAGAAGTGGCAAGAAGAACATCAAGAAATTTCGTATGAAATGCAAGAAGCTACAGAACGTGCTGCGCTAGCTGAGGCGAATTTATCAAGCAATAAAGGCCGTATTGCTGATGTGGTAAGTCGAATGAAAGACAAGCTATCGCTTGTGGAAGAGTCAACTATGAAGATGGATGAATTGGAGTCTCGCTTGCAACAGGCCGATCGTATGAAAGCAGAAATTCAGAAGAGGTCTAAAGTTGTGCTTCAATGGACGTCATTAGCGATGAGAAGTCGTCTCCGAGCAATTCAGACCCGCAACTTTTCCCTGTTCGATAGTTTGCAACGGTCCAAAGCTGAACAAGGTGATCTTATCACTGAGATTCACACACTCCGAGAAGTAATCAAAACGCATGAACACCTTGTAGCTGCGCAGGAGGAAACGTGTCTCAACATGTCATACGAGCTTGAGAATACCAAAGAGGAAGCCAAGACTGTGAGGTGGGCAATGGAAGCTCTCGATGAGACAAATCGTCAAATATCAGCTGATGCACG
>Ga0160429_1001457_pt1 | contig 13163 bp, 8 predicted proteins | sample SolpanmetagenomR_FD_108199 | JGI IMG/M metagenome (GOLD analysis project Ga0160429, IMG submission 108199) | Solar panel surface microbial communities from Lawrence Berkeley National Laboratory, California, USA - R | ecosystem: Engineered > Built environment > Solar panel > Unclassified ...
GCCGGCACCGGCGCGCCGGTCCGCCTCGATTTCGTCGAACCGGGCGGTGCGACCACCGGACGGCTGCTGCCCATCGGCGCCGTCCGCCAGATCCTCGACGTGCCGGGCCTCGGATCGATCGAGGCCTCGCTGGTGGATGCGGCCAACGCCTGCGCCTTCGTCCGCGCCGCCGATCTCGGGCTTTCCGGCACCGAGCTGCCCGCCGCCCTGGAGGCCGTGCCCGGCCTCCTCGACCGGCTCGCACGGATCCGCCGGGCCGCTTCCGTGGCGATGGGCATCGCGCCCGATCTCGACGCGGCCGCCCGCATCGTCCACGTGCCGTTCGTCGGCCTCGTGGCGCGGCCGCAGGATTCCGGCAGCCTCTCCGGCACGGCCGTCCGCGCCGAAGAGGTCGACCTCACCGCGCGGATGATCTCCAACGGCGTGCCGCATCAGGCCCTGCCGCTCACCGCCACCCTGTGCCTCGCGGTGGCCGCCCGGCTCACGGGCAGCCTCGTCCACGAGGCCGCCCGCGCCACCGACGCGGCCCTGCGGGTCGGCATGCCCTCGGGCATCCTCACCGCCGACGCGTCCGTGACTCGCGACGGCGACGGCTGGCGGGCCGAGCGCGGCGCGTTCTTCCGGACGGCGCGCCCGCTGATGCGGGGCGCGGTGTACTACGATGCGCCGCCGCCCGTCTGAGCGATAGGCGCCGCGATGATCGACCTTCTCGGCCTCTTCTCCCTGCGCCGCCGTTCCATCGCGGTGCGCCTCGCCGTGTCGGCGTTCCTGTCGAGCTCGGCGATCTTGCTGATCGCGGCCTGGATCCTCACGACCCTCTACCGCGAGAACACCGAGCGGTCCTTCGACAGCCGGCTCCTCGTCTTCGCCAACAACCTCGCCACCGATCTCGTCTCGCCCAACGATCCCGAGAGCCGGACCTTCTCGCTGGGCGACCCGCGCTTCGACCTGCCCCTGTCGGGCTGGTACTGGCAGGTCGGCAAACCCGACGCGAAGCCCCGGGACGTACGCACCTCCCGCTCCCTCGTCGGCGTGCCGCTGCCGGCCGCCACGGATTCGGACGGCAAGGTCGGCGTCGGGCAGATCCGCCAGGGCTACGGCAGGGGGCAGGACGGGCGGCTCCTGCGCATCATGGAGCGCGACGTCGATCTCGGCGAGGAGGGGCGCTACACGGTCCGCGTCGCCGGTCCCGCCGACGAGATCGTCAACGACGTCGACCGGTTCCGCAATTCGCTGACCATCACGTTCGGGCTGCTCGGCCTGTCGCTGGCGATCACGACCCTGCTGCAGATCCGGTTCGGCCTCGCGCCCCTCAAGAAGATGCGCGCCGCGCTGGGCACCGTGCGCCGGGGCGAGGCCGACCGGATCACCGGCACCTATCCCCGCGACATCGCCCCGCTCACCGGCGAGGTGAATCTCCTGATCGAGACCAACCGGGAGATCCTGGAGCGCGCCCGCACCCAGGTCGGCAATCTCGCCCACGCCCTGAAGACGCCGCTCTCGATCATCGTCAACGAGGTCGGCGCGTCCGACGCCCCCGAGGAACTGACGCAGAAGATCCGCGAGCAGGCCGCGGTGATGCGCGATCAGGTCAATTACCACCTCGACAGGGCGCGCGCGGCCGCGCTGGCCGGCACCCTCGGCACGTCCACCGAGGTCGAGCCGGCGCTCGCCGGCCTCGTCCGGACGTTCGGGAAGATCTACCGCGACAAGGACATCGCCTACGACGTCCACGTTCCGCCGGGACTGCGCTTCCGGGGTGAGCGGCAGGATTTCGAGGAGATGGTCGGCAACCTCGTCGACAACGCCTCGAAATGGGCCCACGGCCGCGTGGCGATCCGGGCCGAGGCGGTGGACAAGGACGATTATCCCCACCTCGTCGTCGCCATCGAGGATGACGGCCCCGGCCTGCCGCCCGAAGCCCGACAGGCGGTGCTCGGCCGGGGGCGGCGGCTCGACGAATCGAAGCCCGGCTCCGGCCTCGGCCTGTCGATCGTGGCCGATCTCGCCGCCCTGTACCGGGGGCGCTTCACCCTGGAGGAGGCGGCGCTGGGCGGCCTGCGCGCGGTGCTGGAGGTTCCGGGCGACGCGCCGGTGGGGGCCGCGACGCATTGAGACCGCGCCGAGCCGTGCCGGGGGCCTTCGCGCGCCTCCCCGGCGCCGCGGCGCGGCCTCATGGCCACGGCTAGGCCCTTGTCTTCGTGAGGGAGTTGCGTGACACCGTGCCACCGCCGGGGGGCGTCGTGGCGTCACGCCGCCGGCTCCACATGGTGTGGAGGGGTACGGGCCGGTCCGGCCCGCTGGCGAAGGTTTGATGACGGCGATCTGGTTCATCCTGGCGGCCATGACCGCGGCGGCCGTCCTCGGCCTGCTCTGGCCGATGTCGCGGCGCGCCGCCGTTCCGACGGGCGAGGCGGGCGGGTCCGGGCTCGCCACCGAGACCGCGTTCTACGAGGATCAGATCGCCGAGATCGGGCGCGACCTCGAGCGCGGCCTGATCGCCCCGGAGGAGGCCGAGACCGCCAAGGCGGAGGCGGGCCGGCGGCTGCTCCGGGCGAGCCGCGAGGCGCAGCGCGAGGCCGAGGACGACGACCTCGCCGAGGCTGCGCGCCCGGCCGAGCCGCGCCTGCGCCGGCGCCGGGCGGCGTCCGCCTTCGCGCTCTCCACCATCCCCCTGGTGACCCTGATCGCCTACGGCCTCTACGGCTCGCCCGAACTGCCCGCGCAGACCGAGGCCGACCGGCAGGCTGCCCGCGGCGGCACCGACGAACTGATGAAGGCGGTCGGCCAGATCGAGACGCGGCTCGCCCGCGATCCGAACGACGCCCGAGGCTGGGCGGTGCTCGCCCCGGTCTACATGCGCACCGGCCGCTTCGACGACGCCGCCCGTGCCTACGGGAACATCGCCCGGCTGAAAGGCGAGACCGCCGACCTCCTCGCCGATCAGGGTGAGGCGCTCACGGCGGCCAGCAACGGCACCGTCGCGCCGGAGGCCAAGGCGCTGTTCGAGAAGGCGCAGGCCAAGGACCCGAACGCGCCCAAGCCCCGGTTCTACCTTGCCCGGGCGGCCGAGCAGGCGGGAGACACCGGCGAGGCGATCCGCCAGCTCACGACCCTCGAAGCCGCCGGGCCGCCCGACGCCCCCTGGCTCGGGGTGGTCCGGCAGACCCTAGCCCGCCTGAAGGGCGAGCCGCCGCCGCCCGAGGCGCCCCCGACCGCTCCGACGATTCCGGCGGAGCAGCAGGCGGCGATCCGCGGCATGGTCGACGGGCTCGATGCCCGGCTCAAGGGCGGTGGCGGCACCGCCGACGAGTGGCTGCGGCTCGTCCGCTCCCGGGTCGTGCTCGGCGAGCACGATCAGGCGGCCGCCGCCCTGGCCCGAGCCCGCGTGGCGCTGGCCAACGATCCACAGGGTTTGGCCCAGGTGGAGCAGGCCGCCCGCGCCGTCGGCCTGGACAATGCGCCGTCCCAGCCGGCGGGGCCCGGCGGACCGGCGGCCCGGGCCGAGACCGAGGCCGCGATGGCGGCCGTGCGCGCCATGCCGCAGGCCGACCGCGACGCGGCCATCCGCGGCATGGTGGAGGGCCTCGACCGGCGCCTGGCCGCGCGGGGCGGCATGCCGGACGAGTGGCTGCGCCTCGTGCGCTCCTACAGCGCGCTGGGCGAGCGCGACAAGGCGATCAGCGCCCTCGACCGCGCCCGGATGGCCCTGGCGGCCAACGGCGAGGCGGTGGCCCGCCTCGACGGGCTCGCCCGGGAACTCGACCTGCCGGTCAAGCCCAGTCCCTGACGCCGGGCCGGCGCGCCGCGCCGCGCGTACGACAATCCGTCTCGACGGCTGCCCTTGACCCGCGCCCGCACGGAGCCGACACCTTCAGGAAGCTAGAATGAGAACGGTTCGGGTCTGGGCGGAGCGCCGCCTGCCGGACCGCGGGGTGGACGTAACCGTGACGCGTAAGAGCCGCCGCCTGATCCTGATCGCCGCCTGCGGCAGCGTGCTCGCGCTGGCCGTGGGGCTGATCCTGTTCGCCATGAGCGGCTCGATCGTGTTCTTCCGGTCGCCGACCGACATCGCCCAGCAGGCGATCGCGCCGGGCACGCGCCTGCGGCTGGGCGGCCTCGTGAAGGACGGGTCCCTCAGGCGCGGACCGGACCAGACGGTGGATTTCTCCGTCACCGACACGAACGCCACCGTGGCGGTCCACTACAAGGGCCTGCTGCCGGACCTGTTCCGCGAGGGGCAGGGCGTGGTCGCCGAGGGCGTCCTGGAGCCGGGCGGGCAGTTCCGCGCCGACACGGTGCTGGCCAAGCACGACGAGTCGTACATGCCGCGCGAGGTGGCCGACGCGCTGAAGGCTCAGGGGCGCTGGCAGGAGGGTGGCCCGAACAAGGGCGGCCCGAAGCCCGCCACGGCCGCGGCCGATACGACCCTCGGCCCGCGCAGCGAGCGCTAAGGGAAACCGCATGATCGTCGAGACCGGCCACTTCGCCCTCGCGCTCGCGCTGGCGATCTCCCTCGTCCAGATGGTGATGCCGATCTGGGCCGCGCGCTCGGGCGACCCGGCCCTGCGCCAGACCGCCTCGCAGGCGGCGCTCGGTGCCTTCGCCTGCGTGCTCTTCGCCTTCGCGGCGCTCACCTGGGCGCACGTCACGTCGGACTTCTCGGTCCAGAACGTCGTCGAGAACTCGCACACGCAGAAGCCGCTCATCTACAAGATCTCCGGCGTCTGGGGGAACCACGAGGGCTCGATGCTCCTCTGGGTCCTGATCCTCACCCTGTTCGGCGCCTGCGTGGCGGCCGCCAGGAACTCCGTGCCGCCGCGGCTGCGCGCCAGCACGCTGGGCGTGCAGGGGCTGATCACCTTCGTGTTCCTGCTGTTCATCATCACGACCTCGAACCCGTTCAGCCGCGTGATCCCCGCGCCGCTCGAGGGCAACGATCTCAACCCGCTGCTGCAGGATCCGGGTCTCGCGATCCACCCGCCGCTCCTCTACGTCGGCTATGTCGGCTTCTCGATCAGCTTCGCCTTCGCGGTGGCCGCGCTGATCGACGGGCGGATCGACGCCGTCTGGGCCCGGGCGGTGCGCCCCTGGACGCTCACCGCCTGGAGCTTCCTGACGCTGGGGATCGCGATGGGCTCCTACTGGGCCTATTACGAACTCGGCTGGGGCGGCTGGTGGTTCTGGGACCCGGTGGAGAACGCCTCCCTGATGCCGTGGATCGCCGGCACGGCGCTGCTGCACTCCACCGTGGTGATGGAGAAGCGCGACGCCCTGAAGGTCTGGACGGTGCTGCTGGCCATCCTGACCTTCTCGCTCTCGCTGATCGGCACCTTCCTGGTCCGCTCGGGCGTGATCACCTCGGTGCATTCCTTCGCCACCGACCCGACCCGCGGCGTCTTCATCCTGGCGATCCTGATCCTGTTCATCGGGGGCTCGCTGACGCTCTTCGCGTGGCGCGCGCCGCTGCTGCGGCAGGGCGGGCTGTTCGCGCCGATCTCCCGCGAGGGCTCCCTCGTCCTCAACAACCTGTTCCTCGTGGCGGCCTGCGCCACCGTGCTGGTCGGCACCCTGTACCCGCTGGTCCTGGAGATGCTGACGGGCGAGAAGATCACGGTCGGGCCGCCCTTCTTCAATTCGACCTTCGTGCCGCTGGCGATCCCGCTCCTGCTGATCGTGCCCTTCGGGCAGGCCCTGGCGTGGAAGCGCGGCGACGTGCTCGCCGCGTCGCAGCGCCTGTTCGCCGCCCTCGCGGTGGCCCTGGTGGTCGGCCTCGCGGTGCTGGCCATGACGTGGGGCGGCCCCGTCATGGCGCCCGTCGGGATCGGCCTCGGCGCCTATCTGCTGATCGGCTCCGCCCTGGAAATCGTCTCCCGCGCCCGCGGCTACGGCGCGAGCCGGGCGCGCTCGCTCGGCCAGATCGGGCGGCGCGCGGTCGGGTTGCCGCGCTCGGCGTGGGGCACGGCGCTCGCCCATGCCGGTGTCGGCGTGGTGGTGCTGGGCATCGCCGCGCAGGGCTGGGCCGCCGAGGGGCTCGCGACGTTGAAGCCCGGTCAGAGCCTGACGGCCGGACCCTACACGGCGACCCTCGACAGCGTCGGTCCCCGCCAGGGCCCGAACTACGAGGAGGCCGCCGCCACCCTGACGATCCGCACCCGCGCCGGCGACGAAGTCGGGCACGTGGAGACCGGCAAGCGGTTCTATCCGAGCCGCAAGATGGCGGTTACCGAATCCGGGCTGCTGACGATCGGCGCCAGCCAGGTCTATGCCAGCCTCGGCGAGATGAGCCAGGACGGCGGCGTCGGCCTGCGGCTGTACTACAAGCCGCTGGTGCTGCTGATCTGGCTCGGGGCCGTGGTGATGGCGCTGGGCGGCGGGCTCTCGCTCACCGATCGGCGGATGCGCGTGGGCGTCCCCGCCAAGGCGAGGGTGCGGCCGCTGCCCAACGCAGTGCCGGCCGAGTGAGGGCGCAGATGGAGGCTTCCGCGATTCTCGCTCCCCCGGCCGCGGGGAAGGGTGGCGCAGCGTGCGGCCGTCGCGTCGGCCGGGAGAGGGAAACCCGGCGGCCGGATGAGGCTGCGGCCGTCCCCTCGGGCGCGACCGGGGCTGACTCGGCGCACCCCTCGTTCCCGTTGCTGCGCAGGGTACCGGCCCGCGCAGGAATGGCGGGGAGGGCGCACCCATGGATCGGCGTGGCGGCCTTGCTCCTGGCCGCATGCATCACCCCCGCCTGCGCCGTCCAGCCCGACGAGGTGTTGAAGGATCCTGTCTTGGAGCACCGCGCCCGGGAGATCTCGGCGGAACTGCGCTGCCTCGTCTGCCAGAACCAGTCGATCGACGACTCCGATGCGCCGCTCGCCAAGGACCTGCGCGTGATCGTGCGCGAGCGTCTGGGCAAGGGCGACAGTGACAAGGCGGTGCTCGCCTACGTCGTCGATCGCTACGGCGAGTTCGTGCTGCTGCGCCCGGTCTTCGCCCCGCACACCCTCCTGTTGTGGTTGACGCCAGTGCTCGCGGTTCTGCTCGGTGGGTTCGGCATCTGGCGCCTCGCGCGCCGCCGGCCGGCGGCCCCCGCGCGAAACCTCTCGGCCGCCGAGGAGGCGGAGGTCGCCGCGCTCCTGCGGCGGGAGTAGGATCGCCGCAGGGGTGCGATTCGTCGAGGCCGCTCGGCACGAGTCTTGGATGAGGCATCGCAGACCGTAGGATCGGCGACGCGCCCCGGGGCAGGACGATGACGGCCGCTACCCTCACCATATCGAGCCGCAACTACTCCTCGTGGTCCCTGCGGGGCTGGCTGATCTGCCGGATGGCGGGCCTCGACTTCGAGATCGAGGTCCTGTCGGGCACCGATGCCACCAGCCGGGCGGAACTGCTCCACCTCTCGCCGTCCTTCCTGGTGCCGCGCCTGCGCCACGGCGACGTGGTCGTCTGGGACGCGCTCGCCATCGCCGAATGTCTCGGCGAGATGTTCCCGGAAGCGGGCCTGCTGCCGCGGCCCGTGACCGAGCGGGCCCATTGCCGGTCGATCTCCGGCGAGATGCATTCGGGCTTCGTGAACCTGCGCTCGGCGCTCCCGATGAACCTGCGCGCCTTCCACCCCGCTTTCCCGCTGTTCAACGGCGCGAAGGCCGACATCGAGCGGATCGTCACCATCTTCGACGATTGCCTGGACCGCTACGAGGGCCCGTACCTGTTCGGCGCGCGCCCCTGTCTGGCGGACGCCATGTTCGCGCCGGTCTGCACCCGCTTCCGCACCTACGACGTCGCGCTGCCGCCCCGCGCCGCCACCTACCGCGACACGATCCTGCACTGGCCCCTGATGGTCGAGTGGGCCGAGGCCGCCGCCGAGGAGCCGGAGGAGATCGAGGAACTGGAGATGGAGTTCTGACCGGATCGAACGGTCCGGTTCAGTCCCGCGGATGAGGTGCCGCAATCCGATCGCGGTGCGGTCGACGACGCTGGGCTCCGGGTCGTCGCATGGCACCCGCGCGCAGAGCGGTCTTGCCGCTGCGGCACAGCGAGCGCCCCGTTCGGGCGTTCGACCGGCTCAGCCCTGCAATTTCATGCATGGCACAAAGTGATGGTGCATTGCACGCGGGGCCGGCGGGCTGCGGCGTCGATACGAAAATGCGTTTCCAGCCAAACATTTAGTTCGTATTCACACGATCCGCCCAGGCTGGGTGACAGCTCGACAAATATCCTTTGTCGAGCGACCGGACTGCTCGATTGAAGCGAACTGGCATTTCTGTTCCTGTTCAGCCTTAGAACAGGAACAGACTGGGCTGGAAACCATGGCGCGTCACGAGCCCTGGAGCGCCGAGCGCGCATCCGGGATCATCGCCGAACACACCCATCTCGAAGGGGCCACGCTGCCGATCCTGCACGCGCTGCAGGCGACGTTCGGCTACGTGGATACCGGCGCCGTCCCGCTGATCGCGGACGCGCTCAACCTGTCCCGCGCCGAGGTGCATGGCTGCGTCACCTTCTACCATGACTTCCGCGCCCATCCCGCCGGCCGCCACGAGGTGAAGCTGTGCCGGGCCGAGGCCTGCCAGGCCATGGGTTCCGACAAGCTCCACCGCGAGATCCTCGGCCGCCTCGGCTGCGGCTGGCACGAGACCACCGCGGACGGCAGCGCCACGGTCGAGCCGGTCTACTGCCTGGGCCTCTGCGCCAACGGTCCCGCCGCGCTGGTCGACGGCGAGCCTTTGGCTCACCTGACCGCCGACGCCCTCGAAGCCGCCTTGACGGAAGTGCGCCAGTGAGCGTCACCCTTTACGTTCCCCGCGACGCCGTCGCTCTCGGCCTGGGCGCCAACAAGGTCGCCCGGGCCCTGTTCGCCGGCGCCGAGCGCCGCGGCCTCGACGTCACCGTCGTGCGTACCGGCTCCCGCGGCTTGGCGTGGCTGGAGCCGATGGTCGAGGTCGGCACGCCCGAGGGGCGCGTCGCCTACGGGCCGGTGAAGCTCGCGGATGTCGAGGCCCTGCTGGATGCCGGCCTGACCACGGGGGGCGACCACACCCTGCGCCTCGGCGATCCCGAAAAGATCCCGTTCCTCGCCCGGCAGCAGCGCCTGACCTTCCACCGCTGCGGCGTGATCGACCCGGTCTCCGTGGACGATTACCGGGCGCATGGCGGCTACCGCGGCCTCGAGGCCGCCCTGAAGCTCGATGCCGAGGGCATCGTCGCGGCGGTGCGCGATTCCGGCCTGCGCGGCCGGGGCGGTGCCGGCTTCCCGGCCGGCATCAAGTGGAACACCGTGATGCTCGCCAAGGCGGACCAGAAATACGTGGTCTGCAACGCCGACGAGGGCGATTCCGGCACCTTCGCCGACCGGATGATGATGGAGGGCGATCCCTTCAACCTCATCGAGGGCATGACCATCGCGGGCGTCGCGACCGGCGCCACCCGCGGCTACATCTACCTGCGCTCCGAGTACCCGCAGGCCTTCGCCACCCTGAAGGAGGCGATCGCCAACGGCGTGACGGCCGGCGTGCTCGGCGACAACGTCCTGGGCTCGGGCAAGAGCTTCCACCTGGAAGTGCGGCTGGGCGCCGGCGCCTATATCTGCGGCGAGGAGACCTCGCTGCTGGAGAGCCTCGAGGGCAAGCGCGGCATCGTGCGGGCCAAGCCGCCGATCCCGGCGCTCAAGGGCTTCCTCGGCAAGCCGACGCTCGTCAACAACGTCATGACCTTCACGGCCGTGCCGTGGATCCTGGAGAACGGCGCCAGGGCCTACGCCGATTACGGCATGGGCCGGTCGCTCGGCACGCTGCCGATCCAGCTCGCCGGCAACATCAAGCACGGCGGCCTGATCGAGATGGCCTTCGGCATCACCCTGCGGCAGGTCATCGAGGATTTCGGCGGCGGCACCCGTTCGGGCCGGCCGGTCCGGGCCGTGCAGGTCGGCGGGCCGCTGGGCGCCTACTTCCCCGACCATCTCCTCGACACGCCCCTCGATTACGAGGCGATGGCGGCCAAGAAGGGCCTCGTCGGCCACGGCGGCATCGTGGTGTTCGACGACACCGTCGACATGGCCGCCCAGGCCCGCTTCGCCTTCGAGTTCTGCGCCACCGAATCGTGCGGCAAGTGCACCCCCTGCCGTATCGGCGCGACCCGTGGCGTCGAGACCATGGACAAGGTGATCGCCGGCATCCGGCCGGACGCGAACCTCAAGCTGGTCGAGGATCTCTGCGAGGTCATGACCGATGGGTCGCTCTGCGCCATGGGCGGGCTCACGCCCATGCCCGTGATGAGCGCGATCACCCATTTCCCCGAGGATTTCAGGCGCGCCGGCGATCTGCCGGCTGCGGCCGAGTGAGGAGCGGTCGATGGGCCTAATCAAGGAGATCGACTACGGCACGCCGATCCGCGTGTCGGAGCAGACCGTCACCCTGACGATCGACGGCATGGAGGTCACGGTGCCGGCCGGCACCTCGGTGATGGCGGCGGCGATGCAGGCCGGCACGCAGATCCCGAAGCTCTGCGCCACCGACTCGCTGGAGCCGTTCGGCTCGTGCCGCCTCTGCCTCGTGGAGATCGAGGGTCGGCGTGGTACGCCTGCCTCGTGCACGACCCCGGCCGAGAACGGCATGGTGGTGCACACGCAGAACGAGAAGCTCGCCAAGCTCCGCAAGGGCGTGATGGAGCTCTATATCTCCGATCACCCGCTCGACTGCCTGACCTGCGCGGCGAACGGCGACTGCGAGCTGCAGACCCAGGCCGGCGTCGTCGGCCTGCGCGACGTCCGCTACGGCTACGAGGGCGACAACCACGTCCGGCCGAGCTCGGAAAAGTACCTGCCGAAGGACGAGTCGAACCCGTACTTCACCTACGACCCGTCGAAGTGCATCGTCTGCAACCGCTGCGTCCGCGCCTGTGAGGAAGTGCAGGGCACCTTCGCGCTGACCATCGCGGGCCGCGGCTTCGACAGCCGCGTGGCGGCCGGCCCGACCAATTTCTTCGAGTCCGAGTGCGTCTCCTGCGGCGCCTGCGTGCAGGCGTGTCCCACGGCCACGTTGCAGGAAAAATCGATCCACGAGTACGGCCAGCCCGAGCACGCGGCGGTGACGACCTGCGCGTATTGCGGCGTCGGCTGCTCGTTCAAGGCCGAGATGCAGGGCGAGCGCGTCGTCCGCATGGTCCCCTACAAGGGCGGCAAGGCCAACGAGGGCCATTCCTGCGTGAAGGGCCGCTTCGCCTACGGCTACGCCACCCACAAGGACCGCATCACCAAGCCGATGATCCGCGAGAAGATCACGGATCCGTGGCGCGAAGTTTCTTGGAAAGAAGCCATCGACCGGGCCGCGAGCGAGTTCAAGCGGATCCAGGCGAAATACGGAAAAGACTCGGTCGGCGGCATCACATCGTCGCGCTGCACCAACGAGGAGGCCTACCTCGTCCAGAAGCTCGTGCGCGCCGCCTTCGGCAACAACAACGTCGATACCTGCGCCCGCGTCTGCCACTCGCCGACCGGCTACGGCCTGATGTCGACGCTCGGCACCTCGGCTGGCACCCAGGACTTCAAGTCGGTCGAGAACTCCGACGTGATCCTGGTCATCGGCGCCAACCCGACCGACGGCCACCCGGTCTTCGGTTCGCGGATGAAGAAGCGCCTGCGCCAGGGCGCGAAGCTCATCGTCGCCGATCCGCGCAAGATCGACCTCGTGAAGTCGCCCCACATCAAGGCCGACTATCATCTGCCGCTGAAACCCGGCTCGAACGTCGCCTTCATCAACGCGCTGGCGCACGTGATCGTCACGGAAGGGCTGATCGACGAGGCCTATATCCGCGAGCGCTGCGACCTCGCCGAGTTCGAGTCCTGGGCCCGGTTCATCGCCGATGAGCGCCACTCCCCGGAGAGCCAGCAGCAATTCACCGGCCTCGACCCGGCGGAGGTCCGCGGGGCGGCCCGGCTCTACGCCAAGGGCGGCGCGGCCGGCATCTACTACGGGCTGGGCGTCACCGAGCACAGCCAGGGCTCGACCATGGTCATGGGCATGGCCAACATCGCCATGGCCACCGGCAACATCGGCAAGCTCGGCGCCGGCGTGAACCCCCTGCGCGGCCAGAACAACGTCCAGGGCTCCTGCGACATGGGCTCGTTCCCGCACGAGCTCACCGGCTACCGCCACGTCTCCGACGACGCCACCCGCGAGAGCTTCGAGGCCCTCTGGGGCGCCAAGCTCGACAACGCGCCGGGCCTGCGCATCACCAACATGCTGGACGAGGCCGTCGAGGGCTCGTTCAAGGGCCTGTACATCCAGGGCGAGGACATCGCCCAGTCCGATCCCGACACGCACCACGTGACCTCGGGCCTGATGGCGATGGAGTGCATCGTCGTCCAGGACCTGTTCCTGAACGAGACCGCCAAGTACGCCCACGTCTTCCTGCCGGGCGCCTCGTTCCTGGAGAAGGACGGGACCTTCACCAACGCCGAGCGCCGCATCTCGCGGGTCCGCAAGGTCATGGCCCCGATGGGCGGCTACGGCGACTGGGAGGGCACGGTGCTGCTCTCCAACGCGCTCGGCTACCCGATGAGCTACAGCCATCCGTCCGAGATCATGGACGAGATCGCCGGCCTGACCCCGAGCTTCACCGGCGTCTCCTACGCCAAGCTCGACGCGCTGGGCTCGGTGCAGTGGCCCTGCAACGAGAAGGCGCCGCTCGGCACGCCGATGATGCACGTGGACCGGTTCGTCCGCGGCAAGGGCCGGTTCATGATCACCGAGTTCGTGGCCACCGAGGAGCGCACGGGGGCGAAGTTCCCGCTGATCCTGACCACGGGGCGGATCCTGTCCCAGTACAATGTCGGCGCGCAGACTCGGCGCACCGAGAACTCGCGCTGGCACGAGGAAGATGTGCTCGAGATCCACCCGTTCGACGCGGAGCTGCGCGGCATCGTGGAGGGCGACTTGGTCTCGCTGGAGAGCCGCTCCGGCGACATCGCGCTCAAGGCCAAGGTCTCGGAGCGGATGCAGCCCGGCGTGGTCTACACCACGTTCCACCACGCCAAGACCGGCGCCAACGTCATCACCACGGACTTCTCCGACTGGGCCACCAACTGCCCGGAGTTCAAGGTGACGGCGGTGCAGGTGCGCAAGACCAACCGGCAGTCCGACTGGCAGGCCAAGTTCTGGGAGGAGGACGAGTCATTGACCCGC
>Ga0160429_1001458_pt1 | contig 13163 bp, 14 predicted proteins | sample SolpanmetagenomR_FD_108199 | JGI IMG/M metagenome (GOLD analysis project Ga0160429, IMG submission 108199) | Solar panel surface microbial communities from Lawrence Berkeley National Laboratory, California, USA - R | ecosystem: Engineered > Built environment > Solar panel > Unclassified ...
AACGCCCAGACACAGCTGCGAATGATGATTCTGGCCGTGCTGGAGCGGCAGCCGGAACATGGCTACGCCATTGCGCAGGCGATCAAGGCGCGGTCCGGCGGGGTGTTGCTGGCCCGCGAGAGCACGCTCTATCCGGTGCTGCATACCCTGGAAGCGGGTGGGCAACTCGAGAGCAGCGAGGTGGAAGTCTTGGGGCGGGTGCGGCGCGAGTATCGCCTGACCACGACCGGCAGAGAGGCGTTACAGAAGTTGCGCGGCGACTGGAAGCAGCAACAGGGCGCCGTGAACGCGGTGCTCGGCGGTGAAGCATGACGCTTGATCAGTGGCTTCAGGAGGCGACCGGAACCTTTCCGCGTGGCGTGCGCGAACGCCTGGCGCAGGAATACGGCGCTCACCTTGCCGACAGCATCATGTCAGATGGGAGCGACGACGCATTTGAGTTGTTCGGTGACCCAAAAGCAGTGCGGAAGATACTCGGCAAGTCCTATGTCGACGAGCAGAGGCTCAAGGCCCTCAAGAATCAGCGAGAGTGGACCTTCTGGTTTATCGGTGGAATGTTAATCTGTATTCAATTTTACTTATTTGCAAGTCAGCCGACCATCACATCAGCGCTCACTGTCGCAACCGTCGTCTCGGTGCTTATGACCGTCTGGTTCATTTCCAGAACTTGGGCAAGACCGAGAATGGTATTTTTTCGAAATACCCTGGGCCTCATGGTTTCAATCTTGGCCCAAATTCCCTATCAGATGTCACAACCCTCTGTTTCCCACTTGACTCTTGTAGTTTCTTCGCTTACTCCCATCATGTATTTTTTCAGTATTCCGTTTATGGTTGCAGATGACAAGAAAATTCGTCGCACCCTACACCTTGAAGAAATCAGTTTTGAGAAACGGCGAATCAACCTTCACTCAGACCGCTAGTTCCCGGCCTACTCCCGTTTGCCTTTCAACGCCAGCGCGATCAGGAACGCCGCCGTGTTGACCAGCACGATGGTCGGCCCGGCGGCAGTGTTGAAGAAGTACGAGAGGTACAGGCCAACCACGCCGCACACGCTGCCCAGAATGGCCGCCACGATCACCATGCGGCGCAGGTTGGGGGCGAACAGCCGCGCCGAGGCCGCCGAGGTGATGAGCAGCGACACGCTGAGCGTGGTGCCGACGAGCTGCACTGTGAGCACCACCACGAGACCCACCAGAATAAGCAACAGGTTGTTCAGGCGGCGCACTGGCAGCCCGACCACCCGCGCCTCGGTCGGGTCGAAAGACACGAGCAGCAATTCCTTCTGCACCGCCCAGAGGGTCGCGGCCACCACCACGGTCACGCCCAGCGCGCCCCACAGGTCACCCGAGGTCACGCCCAGCGGGTTGCCGATGAGAAAATTGGCGAGGTCGGAGGTGTAGGTCGGCGCGCGGCTGAGCAGCGTCACGCCGAGCGCGAACATGCCCACGAACACGATGCCGATGGCGCTGTCCTGCTTCAGTCCGCTGCGCTGCGACACGAAGCCGATGCCGAGCGCCGTGAAGATCGCCGCCACCACCGCGCCCAGCAGCAGGTTGATGTGCAGCAGGAAGGCTCCGACGATGCCCGGCAGGACGGCGTGGCTCATGGCGTCGCCGATGTAGCTCAGGCCGCGCAGCACCACCCAGACGCCCACCAGGGCGCACAGCACGCTGACGAGCGTGACCCCGATCAGGGCGCGCACGAAGAAGCCCAGGCTCAGGGGGTCGAGCAGCGCCTCAAGCATGGGCCTGACTGGCGTCGGCGAGGCCGGCACTGGCGTGGCTGTGGCCGAGGTGGCTGCTCGAGAAGGTGCACTCGATGTTGGCGGGCGTGTAGACCTGCTCGGGTGTGCCCTGCGCCACCACCGTGCGGTTGACCAGCAGCAACTGGTCGCACCAGCGGGCGGCGGCCTCGAGGTCGTGCGTCACCATCATCACGGTGCGGCCCTGCCCGGCCTGATCTTTCAGCAGCCGCATGATCTTTTCCTGCGTGGCGGCGTCCACGCCGGTCAGCGGCTCGTCGAGCAGCAGCACCTGCGCCTGCCGGGCCAGCATCCGGGCCAGCAGCACGCGCTGCCGCTGCCCACCCGACAGCGCCTGAATCGGACGGTCTCGCAGGTCGGCCACCTCGGTCTGCTCGAGGGCCTGCTGCACGGTCTCGCGGTCGCGTTTGCCGGGCCAGCGCAGCCAGCCCAGGCGGGCGGTGCGGCCCATCATGGCGACGTCCCAGACGGTGACCGGAAAGGCCCAGTCGAGCGTCTGCTGCTGCGGCACGTAGGCCGACGAGGCGCGCAGGTCACCGAGGTCGGCCGACACCGTGACCCGCCCGCTGCTCGGCTGTACCAGCCCCAGCGCGGTCTTGAGCAGGGTGGACTTCCCCGCCCCGTTCGGTCCGATGATGGCGCTGAACTGGCCCGGCAGAAAGCTGGCGCTGGCGTCCTGAAGCGCCACCTGTGGGCCGTACGACACGCTCAGGTGCTCGGCCCGGATCATGCGGAACGGGCCGAGGCGGGCGAGAGGCAGGGGGCCGGCAAACAACGCATAGAGAAGAGAGTATCAAATCTCATCAGACGAACCGCAGCCCTACTTCAGCGCTGCGACGAGCACGGCGACGTTGTGCCGGAACGCCTTGAGATAGCTGTCGCCATCGGACCCCGGAGCGCCCAGCGCGTCGGTGTAGAGCGGCGGCGCGATCTTCACGCCGGTCTCGCTGCTCAGCGCCTGGGCCAGCCGGGCGTTCACGGTGTTCTCGGTGAAGATCGCCTTGGCGCCCGACGCCCTGACGCCCTTCACCAGCTTGGCGAGGTCCTGCGCCGACGGCTCACGCTCGGTGCTCAGGCCACCGATCACCTGCCCGACCACCGTGAAGCCGTAGCGCTGCGCGAGGTAGCCGAGCGCGTCGTGGTTGGTGACGAGTTTGCGCTGAGCCGCCGGGATGGTCGCGAACTGCGCCTTGGCGTAGGCGTCGATGGCCGTCAACTCCTTCTGATAGGCCGCCGCGTTGGCCGCGTACACCGCCTTGCCCGCCGGATCGAGGCGCGTCAGCTCAGCCTGGATGGTCTTCACGAAGACCGAGACGTTCTGCGGGTTCCACCAGGCGTGCGGGTCGAAGTTGCCCTCCGGCTCCAGGCCCTCCGAGACGAGTTCGCTGGCCGCGCGCAGCTTGATGCTCTTCGTGAGCGTCACGACCTTCACGCCGGGAGCCGAGCCGATCAGCTTGGGCAGCCAGGGCTCGAGGTTGGCCCCGTTGACGAACAGCGTTCTGGCCTGCGACAGCTTCTGCACGTCTCTGGTGGTCGGCTGATAGGCGTGCGTGTCGGCGTTGGCCGGAACAAGCGTGACGAGCGAGATGCGCCCCCCTCCCACCACCTTCACGAAATCGGCGATCACCGAGGTGCTGGCCGCCACCGGAAGCGGCGCGGCCGCAGCGGTCCCGACGAGCAGACCGGCAAGCATCAAGACGCGCTTCACACCAGTACCATGCCCTTGACCCTGCCCGCGCCCAGCGAGCGGATCGCCTTGGACGACAGCCACACCACCCGGACCTCGTCGTCCACCTGCACGGCCTTCTTGTGCAGGTTGGCCTTCTGCACCGCCTTGCTGACGCCGGTCACCTTGCGGCCCACGCCGCCCACTGCCCGCGCCTTGCCCCGGCGTGTGACCGAGTTGACCACCATGTTCTTCTTGCCCGTCACGAAACACACTCTCGCCATGCGCTGTTCTCTCCTCTGTCCATCCAGTCCGCGGTGGCCGGCGGCTTCACTTCCGCCCCAGCCACCCTCGCCTCTCGGGATGCTGTACGACACCCATTCGGCAACTGCGAAAGAATACTCATTCTCAATAAGCGGAATCGTTCAGTGGCTCACAGGTTCGGATTTCACCTCCGCCAGGGCCGAGTCGAGCAGCGCGTCGAGGGCCGCTGTGTCGAGCGCGCGCCCAATGAAGACGAGCTGCGTGAACGCCTCCGACGGGTCGTTCCACTCGCCGACCGGTTCCAGACTCAGCAGCTTGCCGGTGTGGCTCCAGAGGGTCGCGTACTCCTCGCCCTCGATAGCCACCCAGCCCTTGCTGCGAATCACGTTGCTGGCAAGCCCGCCCTTCAGCGCCCGCTCGATGGCCCCAGGGGCGAACGGGACGGCCGAGGTGTAGATGTGTGTCTCCAGGCCGTAGGTTTCCGACTCGGGGGTGTGCACCTTGCTGAGTTCATTCATCCAGGCGTCTTGCTGACTGGCGAGGGCGAAGTCGAACAGGCCGGTGCCGAGCACCTGGTCGGCGGCCACTTGGCCTTTCGCCGCTTCCAGCACGCGGGCGCGCGGGTTGGTGATGCCCACCAGACTCTTCAGCTCGGCCACGTCTTGCGGAGCGGCGATGTCGGTCTTGTTCAGTACCACGATGTCGGCGAATTCGAGCTGCTCGGCCAGCAGTTCACCGTAACCACGCTCGAAATCATCTCCCGGTATGCTCTCGCGGCGGTTCCAGAGATCGAAGAACTGGGCGCTGTCCACCACCGTGATCATGGCGTCCACGTGCACCCGGCCCAGCAGGTTCGGCAGCGTCGGGTCGAGGTCCAGCTCGTCGGGCGTCAGACAGAAGCTCTGGGCGATGGGCAGCGGCTCACCGATGCCGGTCGATTCGATCAATATGGCGTCGAGGTCGCGCTCACGCAGCAGCTCGTCCACCGCCTCGAGCAGGTCGCCGCGCAGGGTGCAGCAGATACAGCCGTTGCTGAGTTCTATCGTCTTCTCGTCGGTGTGCCGCACCAGGGAAGCGTCGATGTTGATGGCGCCGAACTCGTTGACGATCACCGCCACGCGCAGGCGCTGCCGCTGCGACAGCAGCGAATTGAGCAGCGTGGTCTTGCCCGCTCCGAGGAAGCCGCACAGCACGGTGATGGGCACGGAGGCGACGGGGCGTGCGGAAGAGATGGGCTCGTTCATGGCTTCAAATGATAATCTATTCTCAATATGAAGCGCAACCTGTTCACCCTGCGGTCTCTGCCACCCGTCCAATCTGGCTGTTCGGCTTACTGAGAAGCCGGGCCTCAGGCGCACCTCGGAGGAATGCGGCGGCAAGTACTGCCACTGCCTTCGAGGGGCCTGGAGCTATTTCAGCTACATCAACCACGAGGACCGAACTGGGCAACAGCACCCTGCCTGTGGCACACCTAAGTTGAAGCGGACGCTCGACCTAAAAATCTGGCTGCTAGACCAGCAACGCGAACTTCAGGTCAGGACAGGCTGGCTGGCCGGTACGGCGCTGGCTGCGCACGCCGGGCAGCGTCCGTAGAGCGTGACCTCATGGCCCTCGACCACGAAGCCGCCGGGATAGACCGTGCCGTTCGGCAGCGCCACCGGGCAGGAGTGCAGCGAGAACACCTTGCCGCACGAGTTGCACGAGAAATGATGATGGTGACCACGCCCGCTCGACTCGTACATCGGCTCGCCGTCGAGGTGGACGGCATGAGCCTGTCCTTCCTCCTGCATCAGCTTGAGGGTACGGTAGACCGTGGCGGTGCCGAGCCCCGGCAGCGTGGCCTGGGCACGGGCGAGCAGTTCGGGCGCGGAGAGCGGCCCCTCGGCCCCCTGAAGCACCTGGACGATCACCTCACGCTGACGGGTCTGACGGGCGCTGGACATGAACAGAGGGTAGCAAATCGGGCGACCGGATTCTGGGAACGCGGTCTCAATGATCGGGCTTCAGGGTGCGAAAGCCCCGCCTCAGAACAGGTGGAACTCGCGCATCCCCGTCGCCTCCGCCCACTGCACGTCCACACCGCTCACCCGGGCGTGCGCCGGGCCACGGCCCAGCCAGTGAATCAGGCGTTCGAGGTCGGCCTGCTCGCCCTCGGCCACCACCTCGACCCGGCCCTCCGAGATGTTCTCGGCGCTGCCCGTCAACCCCAGGTCGCGGGCCTTGCCCTGCACGAAGCGGCGGTAGCCCACCCCCGTCACCTTGCCTGAAACCAGCGCCACGATCCTCACGCCAGGGAGTGTAGCAGGCCGGCTCTGCGGGTCCTCGTTCCCTGAAAGAACGCTTCAGCCCGCCGGAAAGTCGCCGGCCTTGTACAGCAGTCCGGGCAGCACGTGGCCGAGCTGCGTCTCCAGCCAGCGCGAGGTCTCGCTCAGGGCCTCCAGGTTCAGGCCGGTCTCGAGGCCCATCTCGCGCAGCAGGTAGCCCAGGTCCTCGGTGGCGATGTTGCCGGTGGCGTTCGGAGCGAACGGGCAGCCGCCGATGCCGCCCACGCTGGCGTCGAGAATGCTCGCGCCCGCCTCCAGCGCCGCGACCGCGTTGGCGTAGCCGGTGTTGCGGGTGTTGTGAAAGTGCGCCCCGACGCCCATGCCCGGTACGCTGAAGGCCACCCCTCCAGCCACCAGGGTCCGGGCCGCCGCCGGAGCACCCACCCCGATGGTGTCGGCGAACACCAGTTCGTCGGGAGCCGTCCGGGCGACCTCCTCGGCGATCTTCAACACGTGGGCCGGGGCCACCCGCCCGTCGAAGGGGCAGCCGAAACTGGTCGCCAGCACCACGCCCACCTTTACGCCCGCCGCCCGCGCCCGACCGACGAGGTGACCCGACAGCCGCAGCGCCTCCCCGACCGTGGTGTTCTGGTTGGCCCGCGCGAAGCCCTCGGTGACCGGAAAGGCGTACCGGACGTACGTCACGCCCGCCTCCAGCGCCCGGTCGAAGCCCTTCTCGTTGAGCACCAGCGCCATCAGGGTGGGCGGGTGGCCTGCCAGGGCGGCGCGCGCCCGCGTCAGCACTTCCCCGGCTCCGGCCATGCGCGGCACCCGCCCCTCGTGAACGAAGCTCACCGCCTCCATCTGCGTCACGCCCGCCGCCGCCAGCCGCACCACCAGTTCGGCCCGCACCTCGGGCGTAAGCTGCTGCGCCTCGTTCTGGAGGCCATCGCGCGGCCCGACCTCGACGATCTGCACCGTCTGCTGCCCGGTCTGCTCCTGCCCTTCCCTATTCGCCGTCATCAGATCACCCCCGCTGCTTGCAGCTCACTCAGTTCGGCCTCGCTTCTGCCCAGCAGGCCACCGTACACCTCGGTGTTGTGCTGCCCGAGGTCCGGCCCGAGCGAGCGCACGCTGCCGGGCGTCTGTGACAGCCGGGGAAACACTCCCTGCATCGGAAAATCTCCGAGCGTCGGGTGCGGCAGGGTGACGATGCTGCCGCGCGCCGCGAACTGCGGGTCCTGCAGCATCTCGCGCGGGGTGTACACCAGGCTGGCCGGAACGCCCGCCGCTTCCAGCCGGGCCACCACCTCGCGGGCGGAAAGCGCCGAGGTCCAGGCGGCGATGCGGTCGTCGAGTTCGCGCATATGGGCCCCCCTCGCGTCGTGGGTGGCGTACTCGGGCGCGTCGGCCAGCTCTTCCTGGCCCATCGCCGAGGCCAGCCGCCGGAAGACGTTGTCGCCGTTCGCCCCGATCACCACCCAGTCGCCCGGCTCGCCGGCATCGTTCAGCGCCGGGTAGATGTTGCTGGGCGCAATGCCGGGCAGCACGCTGCCACTGCGCTCCCGCACGGCCTCGGCCAGGGCATACTCGGGAATCACACTCTCCATGTAGGTCAGCACCGCCTCGTACAGGCTGATGTCGACCACCTGCCCCTCACCGCTCTTCAGGCGCGAGAACAGCGCCATCATGGCCCCCAGTGCGCCCAGCGTGCCGGCCAGCATGTCGCCGATGGTCAGGCCCACCCGCAGCGGTGGTCCGCCCGGCTCGCCCACCAGGGCCCTCAGCCCGCCCACCGCCTCACCGACGCTGCCGAAGCCCGCCCGCGAACTGTACGGCCCCGTCTGCCCGTAGCCGCTCACCCGCACCACCACCAGCCGGGGGTTGATGGCCTTCAGGTCGTCCGGCCCCAGGCCCCACTTCTCGAGTGTGCCGGGCCGGAAATTCTCGACCAGCACGTCGGCCCCCGCCAGCAGGTCGCGGGCCAGCGCCTGGCCCTCGGCGCGGCGCAAGTCGAGCGTCACCGACTTCTTGTTGCGGGCGATCACCGGAAACCACAGACTCTGGCCCTGCGGTTTGTGGCGGCCCCACTCGCGCATCGGGTCGCCCACCCCGGGCGGCTCGACCTTGATGATCTCGGCGCCGAAGTCACCCAGCAGCTGCCCGACGAACGGCCCGGCCAGCAGCGAGCCCATCTCGATCACGCGCAGACCGTCCAGCGGGCCGGGAGTGGAAGGGGCGGAGACTGCGGAGGGCGGCGGCTCTGTGGTCATCTGCCCTGAGTTTCGCATGGCCCCCGTTCTACCGGCACAACCCGCTCTCACCATTGCGCGGCCGACCGTTACGGCGCCTGGCCCTCTCCGGTCAGGGTCAGCGTGAGCGTCCTCGCTCCGCCCCGGTTGCGGTGCTCGCACAGGTAGATGCCTTGCCACGTGCCCAGGTGCAGCTGCCCGCCCGAGACGGGCAGGGTGAGCGAACTGCCCAGCAGCGCCGCCTTAATGTGGGCGGGCATGTCGTCGCTGCCCTCCAGGGTGTGTTCGTAGCCGCCCGTATTCTCGGGCACGGCCCCGTTGAAGTACCGCTCGAAGTCGCGCCGCACCTCGGGCGAGGCGTTCTCGCTGAGCGTCAGGCTGGCGCTGGTGTGCCGGATGAACACGTGCAGCAGCCCCACCCGCACGCCGCTCAGCTCGGGCAGCGCCGAGACCACCTCACGGGTGATGAGGTGAAAGCCGCGGGGGTAAGGCCGGAGAAGCAGGTCGGTCGAGTGCCACATGCCTGCAGGGTAACCCAGCTGCCCCGGCGGATTTCGTGCATTCTGTTCGCGGTTCACCGGGGCGGTGACAGGCTGCCTGCGGGGGTCGGGACTATGCTCCGTCCATGACTCCTGGCTCCGTTCCAGACCGGCGGCCCGCCGTGCCGCTGCCCCGGATCTTCAGCGGCTTTCTGCGGGCCAGCCTGAACGCCTTCGGGGGTGGCCTCAACGCCCACCTGCTGACCCTCATCCGCCGCGAGGGCTGGCTGTCCGAGGCCGAGTTCGCCGAGTACTCCACCTTCGCCCAGACGCTGCCGGGCAGCAACAACGGCAACCTCTCGGCGCTGCTCGGTTACCGGCTGGCGGGCGTTTCCGGGGCGGCGGCCGCGCTCGCGGGCCTGCTGCTCCCCGGCAGTCTGCTGATGAGCGTGGTGGCGTGGTTCTACTTCGGCGGTCACCTCGACCTGACCTCGCGGCTGGGCGGCGCGCTGCAGGGAGCGGCCGCCGCCGCCCTGGGCATCAGCGCGGCGGCGGCCCTCAACATCCTGCGCCACACGGTGCGTTCCGCGGTGCCGGCGCTGCTGGCCGTCTGTACCTGCCTGCTGGCCCTGCTCGTTCATGAGGGAACACTCATCGCGCTCGTCGTGCTGGTGCCGGTCGGCATGCTGCTGGGCCGCCGCACCGCCCCCGGCAGGCAGGAGCCGTGAGCGAGGCGCTGGTGGTGCTGCTGAGTTTCGCCCGGCTGGGCCTGCTGTCGTTCGGCTCGGTGAACCTCGCGGCGATGGGGCAGGTGGTGGTCGAGCAGCAGCACTGGATGACCCAGGCGCAGTTCGCGCAGGGGTACGCGCTGGGCCAGCTCCTGCCGGGCCCCAACGTGCTGTGCATCATCCTGTACGGCTACGCCGGGGCCGGGGTGGCGGGCGGCGTGGCGGCCATGCTCGGCTTCTTCCTGCCGCCCGCGCTGCTGGTGGTCGGGGGCTTCGTGTTCACCCAGCGCGGCTCTCTGCTGCTCATGCGGCTGTACCGTGCCCTGCTGCCCATCGGCGCGGGCCTGCTGCTGGCCGGGCTGGTGGTACTGGCCCGGGGCAGTGTCAACGGCTGGGCCACGGGAGCCGTCGCCGGACTGTCGTTCGTCCTGGCCCGCTTCACGCCGCTGCCGCCGGTGCTGGCGGTGGTGCTGGGGCTGGTGGCCGGCGCGCTGCTGCTGAACTGACAGGAAAACGGCGCCCCGGTCAGGTGACCTGGGGCGCCGAAAAGGGCGAATGGCTGTGATTCTTGGCAACTGCTGTTAGAGCTGGTATCCCTTGGCGAGCGTGCGGTACTCGGTCAGCTGCGCCTGCTGCCACGCCTCGTCCTGCCCCAGCTCCTCGGCCAGGATGGCGGCCACGCGCGGAGCGGCGCGCTCACTCGCCTCGGCATTGAGCAGCAGCGAACGGGTGCGGCGGCTGAGCACATCCTCCACGCTGCGGGCCTGCTCGGTTCTGGCGGCCCAGCGCACCTCAGCCTCGGTGTAGGGCAACTCGGCGTCGAGCTTCACTTCGCTGCCCGGCAGGGCACGCACGCTCGCCGCGTCGCTGCCGTACACGCGCCAGTGGTCTTCGAGGCCCGCCGTGTCCTGCGTCCAGCCGTGCAGGTGCAGCGCCGGCGTGAGCGTCAGGCGCTCCGGCAGGCCGGCCAGCTTGGCGGCGCGGTTCACGGTGTCCTCGCCCATGCGGCGGTAGGTGGTCCACTTGCCGCCGGTCAGGGTGATGAGGCCCGAGTCGGCGATGCGGATGATGTGGTCGCGCGAGAGGGCCGAGGTGCTGCCCGCGCCGTCGGTGTTCTCGTTCTTGACCAGCGGGCGCAGGCCCACGTACACGCTGCGCACGTCGTCGCGGGTGGGCGCCTTCTCGAGGTACTGGGCGGCGGTCGCCAGGATGAACTCGACCTCTTCCGGCAGGGCGCGCGGCTCGAGGCTGGCCTCGGGCACCGGGGTGTCGGTGGTGCCCAGGATCACCTCGTTGTGCCACGGCACCAGGAACAGCACGCGGCCGTCGTCGGTGCGCGGCACCATGATGGCGCTGTCGCCTGGCAGGAACTTGCGGTCGACCATCAGGTGCACGCCCTGACTGGGACTGAGCATCGGCTTGGCCGCCGGGTTGTCCATCTGCCGGATGTCGTCCACGAAGACGCCGGTGGCGTTCACCACGCTCTTGGCACGCACCTGGTACTCGCGGCCCGTCTCGCTGTCACGCAGCTTGGCGCCGACCACCTTGTCGCCTTCCTTGAGCAGGCCGGTCACGGGGGCGTAGTTGACGGCCGTGCCGCCGTGGTCGAGGAAGGTGCGCAGCAGCGTGACCGCCATGCGCGAGTCGTCGAACTGGCCGTCGTAGTACAGGATGCCGCCCTTCAGTCCCTCTTTCTTGAGGGTGGGCGCCCGCTTCAGGGCCTCGGCGGCATTGATGTAGCGGCTGGCCTTGAGGTTCAGCTTGCCGGCCAGCAGGTCGTACATCTTCAGCCCGATGCCGTAGAAGGGCGCACTCCACCACTTGTAGGCGGCGATCACGAAGCCCAGGTCGTGCACGAGGTGCGGCGCGTTCTGCTTCATCAGGCCGCGCTCGTGCAGCGCCTCGCGCACCAGCGAGATGTTGCCCTGCGCGAGGTAGCGCACGCCGCCGTGGGCCAGCTTGGTGGCGCGGCTGCTGGTGCCCTTGGCGTAGTCGTGGGCCTCGATGAGCAGCGTGCGGTAGCCGCGCGTGGCCGCCTCGACCGCCGTGCCCAAGCCAGAGGCCCCGCCGCCGATCACCAGCACGTCCCAGGGAGTGGAGTCGGTGAGCTGGGCGAACGCCTGGGCGCGCACGGCGTTGGTCTGGTCGGGCGTGGGCTGGGCGGCGGACTGGGCCGGGACAGAAGTATTCGGTTCGGAAGTCATTTCAAAGCACCTCTCTATACAGAAAAGAAATAAGGTCGAAGTTGACCGGGGCGAAGCGGGAGGAACCCCGCAAGGTTTGAACAAACGTTCATACCTAGTGAACATCTGTTCTATTGTTCACAGCCTATCACTTTTCCCCGGTCCGAAAGCGACAGTTCTCCGCATCCAGCGCGGAGATGAAGATCATCTCTACAGTGATTGTGGCCCACGGTACGTGTCGGCCAGGGCGCGCAGCCAGAGGGCCACCGCCACCGCGCCGGGATCGGGCGTTCCCTCCAGCACCTGGGCGCTGAGGTAGGCGCTGCGGCCCGCTCCAGCCTTCGTCAGGTGGCGGGTGGCGTCGGCCCCGGTCTCAGCGGCAGCGGCGGCCCGGCCGAGCAGATCGGCGGTGGGCAGGTCGCTGCTCTGCTGCGCCTCCCGGCCGGCCGGCAACAGCGCGTCCATCATGGTGCGGTCGCCCTCGCTGGCCCCGCCGTACTGGCCCAGCGCGTCCACGCCCGCACCGAACAGGGCGGCCCAGCCACCCTCGCCGGTGCCGACCGCCTGGGCCGCCGCGCGGAAGAAGATGGCGTAGAGCACGCCGGTACTGCCGCCCATGCTGGCCGACACCGAACGTGCCAGGCCCAGCAGGGTGCCGCGCGCGTCCTGCAGGGGGTACGTGCCCAGGTCGGCCAGCACCCGCTCGGCGCCCCGGCGCAGGGTGGTGCCGCAGTCGCCGTCTCCCACCTGCTTGTCCCAGGCGGTGAGCTGGGCCTCGTGGTCGATCAGGCTCTGGGCCGCCGCCCGGATGGCCGCCTCCAGCCGCGTCGTCTCTGGCGTCAGGGCCGAGCGTGCGGGCAGCAGTTCCTCCTGCACCACCGGGGCCTCCTGCGACCGGGCCGGGTCGCTGAGGGCCGCCCCCACCGTCCAGCCGGAAGCGTCGGCCGGGGCGTCGAGGCGCTGCAGCAGCTGGTCGTCGAGCGGCAACAGCGACAGCGAGTAGCCCTTCATGTCGAGTGAGGTCATGTAGTTGCCCACGTACAGGCGCTCGACCCGCACGCCGCGCCCGGCCAGCCCGGCCACGGCCGCCCGCGTCAGGATCAGCAGTTCCATCGGGGTCACCGTGCCGAGGTTGTTGAGCAGCAGGGCCGCCCGGCCCTGCACCGCCATGCCGCGCCGCGACTGCAGCAGCGTGCCGAGCAGCAGTTCGGTCAGGGCGTCGGCGGTGTCGTGCTGGCCGCGCCGCGTGCCCTCCTCGCCGTGAATGCCCAGGCCCAGTTCGATCTCGCCGACGCCCAGCCGGGTGTCGGGAGCCTGTCCCGGCAGCGTGCAGCCGCTCAGCGCCAGCCCCAGCGAGGCGACCGAGGCGGCCACCCGCTCGGCCTCGGCCTGCACCTCGTCCAGGCTCAGGCCCGCCTCGGCCGCCGCGCCCGCCACCTTGTGCACGAAGACGGTACCGGCGATGCCTCTCGGCTGCGGCGCGTCCGGCAGCGCCACGTCATCGGAAACCACCACCATCCGGACCTTCAGACCGTACTCGCTGCCCGCCTGCTCAGCCGCCAGCC
>Ga0160429_1001459_pt1 | contig 13162 bp, 11 predicted proteins | sample SolpanmetagenomR_FD_108199 | JGI IMG/M metagenome (GOLD analysis project Ga0160429, IMG submission 108199) | Solar panel surface microbial communities from Lawrence Berkeley National Laboratory, California, USA - R | ecosystem: Engineered > Built environment > Solar panel > Unclassified ...
CGTTCAAAAAGGCTGTACTCGACTTTTTCACCCGGCTCGACGAGTTTGGGCCTGAACTCGCGTCCTTATTAACCCGCAACTTTCATATTCTCGACGCGCAACTCACTTCGTGACGAGTATAACTCGCCGAGCAACGCACGCAGCGCCGCCGTATCGAGCAGCGGCCACAGCGCCGGTATTTCGCCCAGCAAGTTGCGAATGGCAAATACGTCCTGGCTACGGCGAAAATTGGGGCTAGCGGCGGGCGCGTCTTCGATACACTGCAGGAGAGCCGCTATTTCATATTGCTGGTAAAGCTGCGAAATAGTGGCAAACCCTTCTTGTTGAAGCTGCTGCGAGGCTGTAGGAGTCGTCATATCAATCACCGCTTTCTGGCTAGCTCCTACGCCCCCACCGGCTCGTCCACCAATTCCTTCTCAATCCATTTCCCATCCTCGCGCATTAGCTCTATCAAGTCGTCTACGGCGCGCTCTTCAGGCACGGCTTTCTTGATGACTTCCTGGCCGCGGTAGAGGGCGATTTTGCCCTTGCCCACGCCTACGTAGCCGTAGTCGGCGTCGGCCATTTCGCCGGGGCCGTTCACGATGCAGCCCATGATGCCGATTTTGATGCCCTTGAGGTGGTCGGTGCGCTGGCGAATCATGGCCGTGGTTTCTTGCAGGTCGAAAAGCGTGCGGCCACAGCTGGGGCAGCTGATGTATTCGGTCTTGCTCATGCGCGTGCGCGCCGCCTGCAAGATGCCGAAGCTCAGCTGGTTAAGATTACCAAGCAGTGCTAGCCAGTCGGCTTGCGCGCGCGGGGCATATTCCTCCGTGCCCAGCACGATGCCATCGCCCAGGCCATCGATGAGCAGGCCGCCAATGTCGGTCGAGGCATCGAGCTGCGTTTGCTCGAGCGGCTGGTCGCCGTAGGCGCGGCAGTTGATAACCGGGCAGGTAACGCCCGCTTCGAGAAGCTTGCAATACGCGCGGCGCAGCTCGGGCATGGCGTGCGCGTTGCGCGTGGCGAGCAGCAGCACCACGGTTTTATCGGCGCGCAGCTGCTGCTGCAGTTGCTCATCGAGCTCCGCCAGGTTGAGCAGCAAGAAATTGAGCTGCGCGTGGCGGGGCACATCGTGGCGGTACGCGTGGGCCGTGAGCAGCGGGAAGTGGTGCGGGCGGCCACCCGCATCACGCCAGGCGGTGAAGTTGACAATTTCTTTCAGACCATTGGGTAGCATGAAGGGCACCGGCCGCTCACCCGTATAGATGTAGTCGGCGCCCTGGTCCGACATCTGAAACTTGTCGAGGAACGGCGAGTACAGGTGGCCGGCCGCGCGCAGGTCGGCGTACTCTACCTGCGGCAGGCGGGCGATATCGACCACTACGCGGGGCACGTTCAGCCCACCAAAGTTGGCCACCTCGTGCGTCACGCGCCGGTGGTACTGAAACGGGTCGAGCGGCTCGGGGCCGGCCAGCGGCTCGATGGGCTGCGCCACCGCTGCCCGGTCGACGTAGCGGTTGATGAGCATGCGGGCCACCGGCGCCTCGGCTTCAGGGGCCTCGGTGAGCGACACGCGCACGGTATCGCCCAGGCCGTCTTCGAGCAGCGTGCCGATGCCCACGGCGCTCTTGATGCGGCCGTCTTCGGCTTCGCCAGCTTCGGTCACGCCCAAGTGCAGCGGGTAGGGTTGCAGGCCTTCTTCGTCGAGCTTTTGCACCAGCAGGCGGTAGGCCTGCACCATTACCTGGGTGTTGCTGGCCTTCATGCTCAGCACCACGTCGTAGTAGCTTTCTTCTTCGCAGAGGCGCAAAAACTCCAGCGCCGACTCGACCATGCCCAGCGGCGTGTCGCCGTAGCGGCTCAGGATGCGATCGCTCAGCGAGCCATGGTTGGTGCCAATGCGCATGGCCGTGCCGTACTGCTTACAAATCTTGACCAGCGGCCGAAACCGCTCGCGAATGCGCTCGACCTCGGCGGCGTAGCTCGCGTCGGTGTACTCTATTTCCTCGAAGCGCTTCTTATCGGCGTAGTTGCCGGGGTTTACGCGCACTTTTTCCACAATGCGGGCGGCCAGCTCGGCGGCATTGGGCGTGAAGTGAATATCGGCGATGAGCGGCACGTTGCAGCCACGGGCCCGCAGCTCCTTCTTGATTTCCAGCAGGTTCTGCGCCTCTTTTACGCTGGGCGCCGTGATGCGCACGTACTCGCAGCCGGCCGCTACCATGCGCAGCGTCTGCTCGACCGAGCCTTGCGTGTCCATCGTGTCCACGGTGGTCATGCTCTGAACCCGGATGGGATAGTCGCCCCCCAGCGGCACGCCGCCGATGTTTACTACCCGCGCCACGCGGCGCTTATATTCGGTCAGGCTAGGGCAATAAGTCTTGTTCATGGCACTTGCAAACTAGAGCCAGCCAGCGAAAGTTGCGGCCCGGCTGCAAAGGTACGCTAGCCAGCTAGCCGGGCTGGCTGAGGCGACACCGGCAGCTTCCTGGGCTGGGCAACCTACTTTTGGCTAATGGTACTTGTAAAATCTCTGGGCCTGACTGCCAGCCTGCTGCTAGCCGCCCAGGGGAGCTTGGCGCAGCGCGTGGCCGTGCTCAAGCTGCCCGCGTTGCAGCAGCGCCTGGCCCGGCCCACCGACACCACGTACGTGGTCAATTTTTGGGCTACCTGGTGCGGGCCCTGCGTGCGCGAGCTACCCGCCTTCGAGCAAGTACGGGCGGCCACTGCCGGGCAAAAAGTCAAGTTCCTGCTGGTCAGTCTCGACTACGTGGCGCTGCTCGATAAGAAAGTCCGGCCCTTCGTGCGGAAGCACGGCCTGCGGGCAGAGGTCTTGCTGCTCGATGAGCCCGACCCCAGCACCACGCTTACCAAAGTAGACCGCAACTGGTCGGGCGCCATCCCATTCACCCTGATTATCAACAACCAAACCCAGCAGCGCCAGTCGTTCACGACCGCCCTGACGAAGGCGGAACTAACGGCTACGCTCCAACAATTCCCTCGCTAGCTCTTGGCTGGGCTAAAGCGAGCAGACAGTGCGGATCCAGGGTTAATGTGCTTAATTAAAGATTTGACAGTCAAATTTTTAATACCTTAAGGCTTACGTAAACGCTGGTTGTCATTGCTTCGCTTCGCTCGCAATGACAACCAGCGTTTACGTAAGTCCAATTCTCTTAAAAGCCGTACACCCACTTCGAAGCCGCTTTAAATGCACCCGCGGACTCCGGCAAGACCTCCTTCAGCCCGGGCCAAAAAGCTGCACCGCGCCCGAAACGCCAGCCCAATCTTACCTTTATGCCGTTGAGTGGTGTGCTTCTTACCAGAAGCGCTTAAAAGGGAATCCGGTGCGAATCCGGAGCAGTTCCCGCTGCTGTAAGTTCAGGACCCGCCCCTGAGAATATCCGCCACTGTAGCCCGCGCTATGGGAAGGCCCCGGGGGTTGAACGAGCCAGAAGACCTGCCCTTTAGCGTTACCTCCACCTTGCTTTCGGGAGAAAAGCCGTGGGTATCAGGTCAGTGCCGCGGAGGCGCTGCCGGCTGCTCGTTGCTTTTGCTCGTTGGCGCGCTGGCTCCCGGAGCTGGCTTAGTTGCGGCTACTCATGGCAAAAGATCTTTCCCTCGTCCAGCGCGTTGCCTTCATCTGCAACGGCGACTCGTGCCTCAAAAGAGGGTCGGCCGATACCACCACGCAGCTACGGGCCGCTATCGTGGCGGCGGGCGCCAAGCCCCAGCTGCACACCATCCGCACGCAGTGCACCGACCAGTGCCCGCACGGCCCGGTGGTATTTATTCATCCCGAAGGCACTTGGTATCAGCATATTACGCCCGACAAAGCGGCCGCACTGGTAGCCAGCCACTTGCTGGCGGGCGAACCGCTGGCCGAATCGGTATTGCATCAGGATTAACGTTAAAAGTCGCTATGTCTCCCCAGCCAGCCACCGTTTCGCCCGCCTCACCGCCAGCTAGCCAGCTCGTTAGCGTGCTGGGCGGCGGCTGGCTGGGCCTGCCGCTGACCCAGTACCTCGCGGCCGAGGGCTACCAGGTGCAGGTGTCGCGCACCACTACCGCCGGCGCACAGGCAGTGCGCGCGCTGGGCCTGCAAGCTTTTGAGGTCAACTTAACCGAGGCCCCGCTGCCCGCTGGACCTTTCTGGCAGGTGCCGACTATGCTCATCACCGTGCCGCCCCAGCCGGGCCAGCCCGCGGCCGCGCAAGTAGCCCAGTACCAGCGGCTAGCCGAGCGGCTGCGCGACAGCGGCGTCCGGCACGTGCTGTACGTCAGCTCGACTTCAGTGTATGCTGAAACCAACGATGTCGTAACTGAGGCCACGCCGACTGCCCCGCAGAAGCCGGGTGGTCAGGTGGTGCAGGCCTTGGAGCAAGTGCTCCAGCAGGAGCCAGCGTTTCAAACCACGGTATTACGGTTTGGCGGGCTCATTGGCTACGACCGGCTGCCGACCGACGCGGCGGCCATCGGGCGGCGCAGCCGGGCGGCCGACACGCCCATGAACGTGATTCACCGCGACGACTGCGTGCGGATTATCGCCGAAATCGTGCGCCTGGGCGCCTGGGGCGAGGTATTTAACGCCTGCGCCGACGAGCATCCTACCCGGCGCGACTACTACGCGGCGGCCGCCGCGGCCCGGGGCTTCGCGCTGCCCGATATGGGGCCGGTGCAGGCGCAGCCGTATAAAGTAGTAAGCTCCGATAAGCTGAAAGCGGCGCTGAGTTACCAGTTCTTATACCCCAACCCACTCGCGGTTTTCGACGAGCCAACCCCCCGCTCTTAACCCAACCCGCATGGCAACCAAGCAAGGTATTTTGATTTGTGGGCACGGCAGCCGCGACAAGGAAGGCACGACCGGCTTTCAGGAGCTGGTGGCCGGCCTCGTGCCACGCTACCCCGACCGGGTTATTGACTACGGCTTCCTGGAGTTTGCCCACCCGATTTACGCCGCGGCCGTCGAGCGCATGTACCAGCAGGGCGTGCGCGACATCACGGCTATTCCGGCCATTCTGTTTGCCGGCGGGCACGCCAAGAACGATATTCCGTTCGAGATGAACTCGCTGCAACAGCAGTACCCCGACCTGAAAATCACGCTGGGGCGGCACCTGGGCATCTCGGCGCCGCTCTTGCAGCTGGCCCGCCAGATGGTGGCACAAGCCGAGGCCGGCCAGCCACCCGTGCCCCGCGAAGAGTGCTGCCTGCTGGTGGTGGGCCGCGGCACCAACGACCCCGACGCCAACTCGGAAGTAGCCAAGCTCACGCGCCTCATCTGGGAAGGGCTGGGTTTTGGCTTCGCCACCACGGCCTACGTGGGCGTCACGAAGCCGCTGCTGGCCGATACGCTGCCGCTGGTCGAGCGCCTGCCCTACCGCCGGGTGGTGGTGCTGCCGGTGTTTTTGTTTACCGGCGTGCTGCTCAAGCGCATCTACAGCCAGGTGCAAGCCCACCAGGCCACTTCGGCCAAGGAGTATATCTACACCAGCTCCTTCGGCAGCGACGAGCTGCTGCTGCGCGCCGTGGACGAGCGCATCGCCGAAGTCGAGTTTGGCAGCCCCAACATGAACTGCCAGCTCTGCAAGTACCGCACCCAAATGATTGGTTTTGAAGACGAAGTGGGCAAAGAGCAAACCGGCCACCACCTCAACGTGAAAGGTATTCTCTTCGAGGAAGAGCAGAAAATCGGGGCCAAGAAAGGGTTGCTGCCGCAACTCAAAAACCTGCTCGGCATCTAATTATGAGTACTCAATTGCCAACTGTCCGTCATGCTGAGCCTGCCCTAGCCCATACGGGCAAAATCTACGGCGTGTCGCTCGGCCCCGGCGACCCGGAGCTGATTACGGTGAAGGGCCTGCGCGCCCTGCAACGCGCCGACGTTATTTACTACCCCGGCTCGGTGCTGCCCGACGGGCAGCAGAGCAGCTACTCGCTCACCATTTTGCATCAGCTAGGGTTAGCGGAAAGCAAGCTGCGCGGCCTGTTTTTGCCCATGCGCACCGACCGCACGGCGGCGCTAGCGGGCTATGAGCAAGTATTTTATCAGATTAAAGCCGACTACGACGCGGGCCGCACGGTGGCTTTCGTGAGCGAGGGCGACAGCACCTTTTACAGCACCTTCGCTTACCTGCTGGCCCACCTGCAAGCGCACCAGCTGCCGGTCGAAATCATCGCCGGCGTGCCTTCCTTTTTGCTGGCTACGGCCGCCCACCAGGTGCCGCTGGCGGTGCTGCGCGAAAAGGTGGCCATCATCCCGCTGCTGGCCAGCGCGGCGGCGCTGGAAAATTACCTGCGCGAGTTCGAAACCGTGGTGCTCATCAAGGTGCGCAGCGCGCTCGACTACGTGCTCCCGGCGGTGGCGGCGGGCCGGGCCACGGCCTGCTACGCCGAGCGGCTGGGCACCCCTGACCAATACCTCACGACCGACCTGGCCGACCTGGCGGGGCGCGAGCTGCCCTATTTTTCCTTACTTATTTTGAAGAGCTTGCTATGCAATTAAGTGTCATCGGCATTGGCCCCGGCTCGGATGCCTACCTGGTGCCGGCGGCCCGGCTCGCCCTGGCCGACGCCGACCTTGTGATTGGGTATCACTATTATTTTCAGTTTATTAGCCACCTACTCAAGCCCGGCTGCGTGAGTTTGGGCCGCGAGCTGTCGGAGGAAGAAGCCCGCGCTGAGCTAGCGGTAAATAGCTGCCAGCCGGGCCGGCACGTGGCCGTTATCAGCTCCGGCGACGCGGGTATTTACGCGATGGCCTCGCTGGTGTACGAGTACGCCGCGCGGCGGCAGCGCCACGATATTCAGCTGCAAACCTTGCCCGGCATCAGCGCGTTTCAGGCGGCGGCGGCGCGGCTAGGCGCGCCCATCGGCCACGATTTCTGCTGCCTCTCGCTGTCCGATTTGATGACGCCCTGGGCGACGATTGAGAAGCGCATCGTGGCCGCCGCCACCGGCGATTTTGTGACCTCGCTCTACAACCCGCGCAGCCAGAAGCGCAACTGGCAGCTGAGCCGGCTGCGTGAGATTTTCCTGCTGCACCGCGCGCCCGAAACGCCGGTCGCCATCGTGCGCCAGGTCACGCGCCCCGACGAAACGGTGCACCTCACCACGCTGGCCGAGCTGGACGTGACGCTGGTGGATATGTTTTGCCTAGTGCTAATCGGCAACTCGCAGACCTACCGCTTCGGCAAATTCCTGGTAACGCCCCGCGGCTATCTGGCGCGCAAGCCCGTGAGCGGCAACGAAATTCAGGACGAAAGCTTCCGGCAAATAAGGGCCGAGTTGCAGCGCGCCGACCTCGCACCGACCGACCAGTGGGCCGTGATTCGCTGCATTCACAGCACCGCCGACTTTGAGTACGAGCAGCTGTACTACGCCCAAAACCAGCCCCTGGAGCACTGGCACGCCTACCTGGCCGGTGGCGGCGTGGTCGTTACCGATGTGACGATGGTGCAGGCCGGCATCACGCGGGCCTACCGTGAGCAGTACGGCGTGGAGGTCCTGTGCTACCTCAACGACGAGCGCGTGGCCGACCTGGCCGCGCGCGAGGGCCTCACGCGCAGCCAGGCCGGCATGCGGCTAGCTATCGCCGCGCACCCTACGGCGCTATTTGTGGTGGGCAACGCGCCCACGGCGCTGTTTGAGCTGGCCGAGCAGGTCCAGGCCGGGCACTGCCAGCCGGCGGGCATCGTGGCGGCACCGGTGGGCTTCGTGAATGTGGTCGAATCCAAGCTCAAAATCAAGAGCCTTAGCGGCTGGCCCTTGGTCATTATCGAAGGGCGCAAGGGCGGCAGCAGCGTGGCCGCCAGCATCGTCAACGCCGCCTTCACCCTGCCGCAGCGGGAGCTGGTTACTACCCCGGCCCAGTCCTGATGCGCCAGTATACCGTAGTTGGCTTGCCCAACCAAGCGCCCGCCGCGCTGCCGCCGGCCGTGCAGCGGCTGGTCGCTACGCACGCGGTATTTTCGGGCGGGCGGCGGCATTATGAGTTGGTTAAGAGCCAGTTGCCTGACCCGCACACCTGGCTCACCATCGGCGGCGACCTGCCGGCGTTGTTTGCCCAGTACCGGGCGATGGCCGCGCCCATCCTGGTTTTTGCCAGCGGCGACCCGCTGTTTTTCGGCATCGTGCGCACCATCCAGACGCACGACCCCGGCGCGGCCGTGGCCGTATTTTCGGCTTTCAACAGCGTGCAGCGCCTGTGCGCCAAAATCGGCCAGCCCTACGAGCAGGTGCGCAACGTGTCGGTGCACGGCCGCGGCTGGCAGGCGCTCGATGAGGCGCTGCTGCGCTACGAGCCGCTCATCGCGGTGCTCACCGATGGCTTGCGCACACCGGCCGCCATCGCCCGGCGGTTGGTGGAATATCACTTCACTCACTACGAGCTGGTAGTGGGCGAGGACCTCGACGGTCCGCACGAGCGCGTAGCCACCTACTCGCTCGCCCAGGCCGCCCAAACTGAATTTCTACCGCTCAATTGCGTACTGCTGCGCCAAATCACGGCGCCGGCCCGCCCCTGGGGGCTAGCTGACGCTGCCTTTGCGGGCCTACCGGGTCGGCCGGGCATGATTACCAAAAAGGCGATTCGCTTGCTCAGCCTGGCTCAGTTGGAGCTAGCCGGCAAGCGCGTGTTTTGGGATGTGGGCTTTTGCACGGGTTCGGTGGCCATTGAGGCGCGGCGGTTGTTTCCGCAGCTGGCGGTGGTAGCATTTGAGCAACGCCCCGGGTGCGAGGCCATTATGGCCGCCAATATGCGCCAGCTTTCGGCCCCAGGCATCGCGGTGGTCATGGGTGATTTCTTTGCCCAAGACCTAACCGCCCAGCCCGCGCCCGATGCCGTATTCATTGGTGGCCACGGCGGCCGGCTGCCCGAGCTGCTGGCCCGCCTCGACGCGCTGCTCCCCCCCAGCGGCACCGTAGTGCTGAACGCCGTGCTGGCGAGCAGCCACGACCAGTTTTTAACCCAGGCGCGGGCGCTGGGCTGGGAGCTGGCCCCGCCGCAACGCGTGCAACTCGACGAGCACAACCCAATTTGGGTGCTGACGGCGAGCAAACCATTCCAGTCGTCATGCTGAGCTTGCCGAAGCATCTCTACCGCACCGTTGAGCGACCTGAGAGATGCTTCCTTCGTCAGCATAACAACTGTAAATATCGAACAGATTATTCATGAAAAATAAGCCTACCGCCATCCTCGCCAGCACCGACCGCGGCGTGCTCCTGGCCGACCAGCTCCGCCGCGAGCTGGAAGGCAGCGTTGCCTTTTCGACCCGCCCCGGCGGCCCGGCCGGCGTGCAAATCATCACATCTATTGCTGATTTTTTAGCCGCGTCGTTTGCTGATTACGAAGCTTTTATCTTTGTCGGGGCGCTGGGTATCTGCGTGCGCAGCATCGCGCCCTACGTGCAGGATAAGGCTACTGACCCGGCCATCGTCAACCTCGACGACCACGGGCAGTTTGTGCAGCCGGTGCTGAGCGGGCACCTGGGCGGGGCCAACGACCTGGCCCGCCGCCTGGCGCGGGTGCTGGGGGCACAGGCCATTATCACCACCGCCAGCGACTTGCAGGACATTTGGGCCCTGGACACGCTGGCGACGCAGTTTGGCTGGCGCGCCGTGCCCAGCCAACCGCTCAACCAGCTGATTTCCTTGTTTGTCAACAACGCTCGCACGGCCCTGCTGCTCGACGTGCAGGACGAGGGCACCCGCTGGCTCGAAAAGACCAAGCCGGACTTCGTAGACGTGTTTTACGACCCGACGGCCCTCGACTGGGCGCAGTACCAGCTGCTGCTGGCCGTGACCTACCGGCCGGTGACGATGCCCGTGCCGACACTCGTGTTTTACGCGCCAGTGCTGCACCTGGGCCTGGGCTGCTCGCGCGACATTGAGGCCGATTTGCTCGAAGCCTCGGTGCGGGCGCAATTAGCTGAGCACCAGCTAGCCGCGGAGGCAGTGAAGTCCATCAGCTCCATCGACATTAAGCACGACGAGGTGGCATTTTTGGCCTTGGCTGAGCGCCTGGGTGGGCCGCTGCTCACCTACCCGGCCGAGGTGCTGAACGCCCAAACCACGCCCAACCCGTCGGAGGTAGTGCTCAGCAAGCTCGGCGTGCCTAGCGTGGGCGAGGCCGCCGCGCAGGTAGCCAGCGGCAACGGCCGCCTACTGCTGGAAAAGCAAAAAACCACCGTCGCCTCGGGCAAGAAGCACACGCTGGCCGTGGCCCTCGACGCGGCCGCCGAGCGCCGGGGCGTAGTCGCCATTGTGGGCGCGGGCCCCGGCGACGCCAGCCTTATCAGCGTGAAGGGCAAGGAATTGCTCGAAGCCGCCGACCTGATTCTCTACGCCGGCAGCCTGGTGCCGGAGCGCCTTACGCACTACGCCAAGCCCGGCGCGGTGGTACGCAACTCGGCCAGCATGACCTTGGAAGAACAGCTAACATTGATGAGTGCGCACTACGAGCGCGGCCACCTCATCGTGCGGCTGCACTCCGGCGACCCGGCTATTTACGGGGCCATCCAGGAGCAAATGACGGAGTTTGACGAGCGCGGCATGGACTACTTTATCGTGCCCGGCATCTCGGCGTTTCAGGCTGCCGCGGCCAGCCTGAACTCGGAGTTTACCATCCCGGAAGTGGTGCAAACCATCATCCTGACCCGCGGGGCCGGCAACACGCCCCTGCCACCCCACGAAGACCTGGCCGAGATGGCGAAGCAGCGCGCTACGATGTGCATCTTCCTCAGCGCCACCATTGCCAAGCGCGTGCAGGCGCAGCTAGAGGAGCATTACCCCGCCGATACGCCGGTGGCCATCCTCTACCGCGTGACCTGGGACGACGAGGAAATCTACACCGGCCAGCTCGCCGATCTGGCTAGCCTCATTCGCCAGCACAAGCTCACGCGCACGGTGCTCATCGTGGTGGGCGCGGCCATCGGGGCCCGCAAAAACCGCTCGCAGCTCTACCACCCCGACTGGAAGCACATCTTCCGCACTGGCAAGCCGGCCAAAGTCAAAAAGCCCAAAAAGCAGGCGGACAGTGGGCAGTAGCTTGGACTTTGCGAGCCCAAACTACTTGCCTTAACTATAGAATTGACAATGAATTGGATAAGGCAAAAAACGTCTGTCATGCTGAGCTTGTCGAAGCATGACAACTAAATCTTATCGTTTTCTAAATCAAGAACAAGTTTAATGCTTACCCCACTAGCTTCCCTACCTAGTAAAACAGTGCTGGTTTTCGGCGGCACTACCGAGGGCAAGCAGGTGGCCGCCGGGCTGGGCAGCACGGGCTACGCCTTTTGGTATTCAACTAAAAATCAGGTCGAAATAGACCTGCCACCCAACGGCCGAGCCCGCTGGGGCGCGTTCACGGTGGCGGGGCTGGTCGAGTTTTGCCGGCAGCAGCAGGTCGGGTGCATCGTGCACGCCAGCCACCCATTTGCTGAGGTGCTGCACGCCACCGTGGCCGAGGCCAGCCAGCAGCTGGGCCTGCCCGTGCTGCGCCTGGAGCGCCAGTACCCCGAGCGCCTGGCGCACCCACTGGTGCACTACGTGGCTGATTATGAAGATGCAGCCACGCAGCTGCTAGCTGCCGGCTACGCGCCCGCGCTGGCGCTCAGCGGGGTCCAAACCCTGGCGCGGCTGCGCGGGTACTGGCAGCAGCGGCCGCTGTTTTGCCGGGTGCTACCCCGCGAAGCATCGGTAGCGCTGGCCCGGCAGGTGGGCTTTCCGGCGGCTAATCTTATTCCTGAGTGGCCAGGCGCGGGGCAGGCTGAGGAAATCGCCCTACTCCAACAAACTGGCGCCCAAGCTATTATTACGAAGGAGAGCGGCGAGAGCGGCTTTCTTTCGGTGAAGATTGCGGCGGCACTGGCGGCCGGCGTGCCTATTTTTATAGTGCGGCGGCCGGCCCTACCCCCCACTTTTCGCCGCTTCGCGCACGCAGACGAGCTGCGGACGCTCTTACCCCCCTACCTGCATGGCCCTGCGGCCGATTCCTGATGGCCCCCTGCGCTCGGGCTACACCACCGGCGCCTGCGCCACGGCCTGCACCAAGGCCGCCCTGCTGGCGCTGCTCGGCCAGCAGCCGGTGCCGGAGGTCAGCATCACGCTGCCGGGCGGCGAGGAAGTGCCGTTTGTTATTACACAATGCGCTTATAACCAGCAAGAAGCCTGCTGCGCTACGCTGAAAGATGCCGGCGACGACCCCGACGTAACCCACGGGGCTGAAATCAGCTGCACCGTCTCGTTTAACGACACGGGCGGGGTGCAGTTTTTGCCTGGCGCGGGCGTGGGCATCGTCACGCTGCCGGGGCTGGCCATCGCGGTGGGCGAGCCGGCCATCAACCCCGTGCCCCGCCAGATGATGCGCGCCGTGGTGGCCGAGGTGCTGGCCGATTTTGAGCTGGACAGCGGCGTGTCCATCCAAGTGGCGGTGGCGGGCGGTGAGGCGCTGGCCCTCAAAACGCTAAACTCCCGCCTGGGCATCGTGGGCGGCATTTCTATCCTGGGCACCACGGGCATCGTGAAGCCCTTTTCGGCTGAAGCTTACATCGCCAGCATCGTGCAGGGAATCGACGTGGCGCTGGCCAACGGCCTGACGGAGGTGGTCATCAACTCGGGGGGGCGCAGTGAAAAGCTGCTGCGCCGCCTCTTTGGGCACCTGCCGGCGCTGGGCTTCGTGCAGTACGGCAACTGGATTGGCGAAACCTTAGAGAAGATAACCGCCTCGCCGCTAGCTTCTTTCACAATGGGCATCATGCTGGGCAAAGCCGTGAAGCTGGCCCAGGGCGCGCTCAATACCCACAGCAACCAGTCGAGCTGGGACCGCGACTGGGTAGTTGGGCTGGCCCGCGCCGCCGGCTACCCCGCCGAGCGCTGCGCCGCCATTGCGCAGCTCACGATGGCCGGCAACCTCACTGAAGTCTTCCCCTTCATGCCGGGCGAGCCGTTTTATGGCGAGCTGGCCCGGCGCTGTTACGCCGTGGTGCGCACCGTCACGGGGGCGCAGCCCTGCCGGCTGGTGCTCATCGACGCCGCCGAGCACTACGTGGTGTATGAATTTGATTTTTAAACTTGTCGTGAAGTGAAAAGCGAAACCAGGTAAGTACTTTGCAGCATGAAGGTGGACTTGACCGACGCGGAGCGCGCGCACCTGCGCCAGCTGCAAAAGCAGCGGCGCGACGACGAG
>Ga0160429_1001461_pt1 | contig 13158 bp, 14 predicted proteins | sample SolpanmetagenomR_FD_108199 | JGI IMG/M metagenome (GOLD analysis project Ga0160429, IMG submission 108199) | Solar panel surface microbial communities from Lawrence Berkeley National Laboratory, California, USA - R | ecosystem: Engineered > Built environment > Solar panel > Unclassified ...
GCGACTGCAAGAAGTCGACCGTCGGGCGAATAGCAAAGAGCGAGGATTTCGTCGTTTACTTTCATGGTGCGTGTGTGAACCAGCTTCAGGCGTGGTGTTGTCCGCCGCGTGCCCGGGATTTCTTCCTGCACCACTTCGAAATTCCAGAACTTGGCTGTCTTGTCACCGCTTCCTGTGACTACAGAGCGACCGTCTGGATGCACTTTCAGCGCCCAGATTGAGCTGTCGTGAGCTTTGAATGTTTCGATGAGTGCGGACGAGGCAATGTCAAACAGTTGAAGCTCGCCATCTTTGGTGCCTACAATAACAATCTTGTCACCTGGTACGAACGAGCAGCATGTTGCGTTGCTACATTCCAATGTTCTCAGACAGCTTTGAGTACGTGTGTTCCAGACCTTTAGTGTACCGTTTGAGACAGTCGCCAGCATCCTGTCATCTGAACTCAACGAGATTGATCGAATGGGGTCTCTGTGTCCAGGCAGATCGACAGACATGAGTCTGTCGTACTCCGGAGCTTCGTCTGACTTCGCTTTCTTGGTCTTGACCTGGCTTGAGACTGTATACAACTCCAGCTGGTTATTTGTCGTCGCAACTACTAGCTGCAGGTTCTTTGCCGAACGCGATCCAGCCCAATCAACTGACCTGACCTTACCGCCCGTCCTGACGATGGTATAAGGCACGAAAACCTCAGACACATCGGCCGTGGCAATGTCTTCCTGCTGCTCGCCGTTCTCTGCCATCTCGGTGTCTTCTTGTCCATCATGATCACCAGCCGCTGCGGCCGTCGCCGCCGCCTTTTCTCTTCTTCTTCTCCGCTTTCTGGCAAGAGCTCTTTGCACTTCAGCCGGGGATCGAATGCGCCACAACTCCACAGCCTTCACATCCGAGCCATGGACGGTGAAGAAGTCCGTTTTCTTGTGGAAGTTTATGCCAATCGTTCTGTCTTTGCCTTGGCGTTGGAGCGTGCCTCTGTCTTGGAGAAAGTGCGCATCGCCGATTGTCGAGATTTGACGAGCAGCCTGCTGCAGACCTTGCGTGTCTAGAGCCCAGACCTTGAGTTCTCCATCGTTACCGGCAGTGATGCATCCGCTTTCGTCCGGGGAGACTCCTAAAGCCCAACACTCCCCGTTGGATTGGGTTATGTGTGTCTCAATGCAATATTGCGAGGCGACGTCCCAGATCTTGATGGTCGCGTCTTTACTGGTCGAGAGGATGAACGACCCAGTGATGGCGTCTTCGCTATTCCCTTCCGCAGACGGCTCCATAAAGTACAATCCGGTAATCTGGTCTTTGTGTCCCCGTAGTTTGAACATGCCTGACTCCGAGATCAGGTCCCATACGATGATATCCGTATCTTTAGCGCCGCTCGCCAACCTGACGCCCTGCATATCAAAAGCCAAAGTCGTGATCGCAGACCGATGCCCGTTGAAGTTCATTATAACGGTGGCGATCCTCGAGTCCCAAAGGCGCACACTCCCGTCCGCGTGGCCAACAGCGAAGACATCCGGATCCGTTTTACTCTGCGCGATGGCCGTGACGAGCGCCGTGCATCCAGTGTCGCGCCATCTGCTGAGCAGCTCGCCCTTCTTTACATCCCAGCAGAGGACTTCCTCGTTGGCTCCGACATAGACTTTGCCAGCGCCCGTGCTTCGAGCCGCCGTGTTGTCATTTTCATCGGGCGCCCATATCGCGTTTGCGGCGGCGGAGGCTACAACGCCAAAGACTTGAGATTGCTCATATTTCCTAGATGCATAGGATTAGTTGTCGCGACCCAATTGCATCGGATCAAGGCACTTACAGATACGATCTTACCATAATTTCGTCGTGACGGGACTACAGAAATTCTTCAATCTCCAAAAGACCGAGGGAAACTTTTTTGCGGGCGACTTTCCGCAAGGGTCAAACCAACGTCATCGGCACTTACCGCGAGTGACTTGCCCGTCGTCAGCTCCAATGGCCAACAGAGGTTGAACAACTTGCACCAACACCATGCTGCTCCTCGACTACCAGAATGTGCTCATCGAGTCGATCCTCAAAGAGCGCTTCTCTGGGTACAGCCTCTCTCCCTAAGCCAAGCCTCACAAGACACACGCTAACCCCTCACACCAACAGCGCACCCCCCGTCTCCATCGACCAGATCATCTCCGACTTCGACGGCGTGACCTTCCACATCTCGACGCCGACAACCAAATCTCAGATTCTCCTCTCGCTCTCGGTGAAATGCTACGCCGAGCTCGTCACCCACGGCGCCGAGGCCATCCTGGAGCGCGAATATGGCCCCTACATCTCCTCCCCACCGGAGCCTGGCTACGACTTCTCCGTGCTCATCGACCTGGAGCAGCTCCCCGCCGACGTCGCCGAGCGCGCGGACCTCGTTAGCCGGCTCTCCCTGCTCAAGCGCAACGCCATGGCCGCGCCCTTTGAGAGCGCCTTTGCCGAGTACGAGGCCTTGCACGCCGAGGCGAGCAAGTACACGTCCGAGTCGGCGCCCGCGGGCGTGGCAGAGGGTGGGTCGGTTCGCGCAATCCACTACCGCGAGGAGGAGGCCATCTACATCAAAGCGTCGCACGACCGTGTCACGGTGATATTCAGTACAGTGTTCCGTGAGGAGACGGACCGCGTGTTTGGGAAGGTATTCTTGCAAGAGTTTGTGGATGCGCGGCGGCGAGCGATCCAGAACGCGCCGCAGGTGCTGTTCAGGAACGATCCGCCGCTGGAGATACAGGGCGAGGTTGGACCCAAGGGCAAGGGCGAAGGTGTCGGGTATATCACATTCGTGCTGTTCCCGAGGCACTTGACGCCACAGAGGAGGCAGGAGGTCATCAGTCACATCCAGACGTTCAGGGATTATTTCCACTATCACATCAAGGCTTCCAAGGTACGTTGGGATCGTGTTCGAACGGACTATGGCGTTAGGAGCTAATACCTACATAATAACAGGCCTATATCCACAGCCGTATGCGAAGACGCACGGCGGATTTCTTGCAGGTTCTGCGCCGTGCCAGACCGGAGAACGAAGAGCCGCGTGAGCGCAAGACAGCAAGCGGCAGGACTTTCAAGGTTGGTGGGTGAGGAGTCAGTCAGTCATACCCATGAGACTAGGGCGATTAGGGCAGCATCGGGCGCGTAGATTGCGGTCAATCTCGACACTGGGCCACCAACTGTTTCCTTCCTTAGACAAAGGCATCGCCGAGGCGAGCACTGTTGCATGACGACCGGGCAAACGACCAAAGACGAACATCGACCGATTCACAGCATACAACACATGAATGCCGGCGTTATCCACAGTGATTCATTTGTTTTTTTGTTCTTTCTTCCATGTCTCTTCTCGCTTCGTTGGGGCTTCTCGTCAAGCCCGGGTATCAATATTAACAAAGGGCACAAGAAGAATCCTACAACTGGCGCAAGCACCCGACAACGGCAGCGGCTTTCCGTAAGCCGCGCATCCCCGTTCGTTGGAGAACTTTCATACATCTGACGCTGCAACAGTCTCTTTCTTTCTGCCAAAGATGGTCCTCGTTCGTGATTTGTCACGTGGCTTCTTCTCCTTCTCTTTTTCTTTGTCTTTCTTCTTGGTTGAGCGCGATCTGCCAATAGTCCCATCGTCACCGTTGGCGCCCTTTTCAGGATTGGGCAAGTACTTCTCCTTGTAGATCCTACAATGTCATCGTTAGCGCACCGAAGTTGGCCGGACGAGAAGAGCGTAGAAGTCATACCAACTATTTCCCGTCATGCTGATCCCCTTGCTCTCCGCGCGTCTGTACAGATCCGCCGCTTTCTTCAAATCCTTCTTACATCCCACTCCTTTGGTATAGCAGAAGCCCGCCTCGGCCATGGCATCTGCGTCGCCCCATGACGCAGCAATCTCGAAACAGCGCAGCGCAAGCGGCTTGCTCTGAGAGATGCCCCAGCCGTTGTTGTAAGACACTCCTAGCTCATATATTGCAAGTGCCAGCTGCGCTTGATGCGCCTTTCGGTCCAGAGGAGTGCTGCCCGTGGAGACGGCACTGTCGTTTGGTGCAAAGGGCGCCGGAGGGTTAAGTGCGATAGGGGGGTTTTCGTCTGCAGCAACTTCGAGACCGGACGAGTTAACGGCTTTCTTGAGCCAAACGACGCCTTCCGCTTGGTTGGGCCGCATGCCCCAGCCGTGGCGGCAGGCAAGAGCGTAGAGAAGCATGGCTGTCGGGAGACCGGCACGTGCAGCGATACGCAGGTGGTAGGTGGACTTTTGCAGCGCGCCTTGTTCATGTGAGGATATACCTTTAGCTAGGTGTTCTTCTGGTGTGAATTGATCTATACCACGAAGTAGCGGAGCCCCAGCCTCCCGGGTGATGGGGGTGTGGTGAAGCGTCGGTGTCATCGCAGAAATATGGCTCAACGGCGACGAATTCATTCCCGGCATGGGTGACCCGCGAGTGCTTACGAACGGAACCGAGGGAGTAGCTCTGTGACGTGGTGTTAACTTGGCCGAAGCAGAACTATCGGCTGAGCGGCTGCGAATATGACCGATATTATCGGGATGTGATCCCTTTGGTGTTTTTGGAGACCCATTCAAGTTGGAAAGGCCCAAGCCTTTCGGGCCGAGCGACTGCTGTGACAATTTTTGCCTCACATGTCCTGCGCCTACGTCCGTTTCAAGTTTCTCAGGACTCTGCAATGCACCAGAATCGGACTGCCCTAAGGAGCTTTTGTTCAAAGTTCTACCTCGTGGAAGCACGATCTGGGTCATTGACGAAGCTGAATCGGGAAGTCGCGGCCGTTGCTGTCCTAACTGCTCCACGGGATCCAAGCTGGACGTTGGGCTCTCTGGGAACGGTGAACGGTGAGAGGGAGGACCATCGGAACGATCATCAAGCGTTTGCTTCTCCCAGATAGGTCGTACTTGTGGGCTGCCGGAAAGCACGGATTTGTTCATCATCTCAGCGGACGGCTGAGGCTCGCAAGACAGCCTGCCGTCCCTACTTATTGGCCGTGAAAAGTTCGTGTATTTGGTTTCAGAATTATTTCGACCTACGGAGTACTCCGAAGACATGGACGGAGATCTAGGTGGTGCAAAGACGGGTTGAAAGGGACTCCTCGGTAAACTGAGATTACTGCTTGCGGATGGTCTCCTGTCATAACGCTGGGGGTCATATAGAACACCCTGTAAAGATTCAGCATTTACATCATCTCCACTGACTTTTCGGACCGGCCGTATAGTCAGTTGGCTAGTCGGAGATCGCATGTAGCCTGGCGAAGGCAAGGGATCAAGCCCTTGGCCTGAATTTGACCTTGGCGAAACAATAACAATATTCGAGGGTCGTCTCTGGTGTTGCCTCAGTGTATGTTTTGCTGGGCTAGATCCGCTGGATTTGGAAAGTGACCGTCCTCTGCTTGAGTCGTCCATAGTCCTAGAGGCTACGGGCTCCACAGCTTTCAAGTATTCTCTCGCAGCATCGACTGTCTCGACAGGAGGAGAGTCTTCCCATTGGCTCGAATCTCGACTCATGATTGACTCAGCATCATCGAAGGTCTGTATAATGGGGTAATGCGATCGAGGTCGGTTGTCTTGCACTGGAATCTCTCTACGTATTTCGGTGGTACTTGATGGATCTGCTGTTGAGGGCCGCTGCGCCTCGCGAATGAGTCCAGGTGCAGGGGGAGATAGCCTGACTTGGAAAAAATTGACTCTAGATCTGCCCAACTGCTGAGCGATTGTGTTCGCCGGCAAACGGCTGACGCGGTTATCAAGCTGTTGGCTTTCTTCGAGTTTTTGAGCAAGAATCCGGCCCTGCAAGGCGAAGGCATCAAGAGGTGACAGAGGTGGAGGGACATCGCCGGCCTGAGCTGGTGATAAGAAGTCTCGGCGTGGTGATGGAGAGCCACGGCGCACTGGGTGTTGAAAAGATGGCTCCCGTAAGTCGAGGTTGAAGCCGGGCCGAGGGGCCATGCTAGGGTTGGGTCTCGCTTTACGCTAGATCCGCTCCTCTGATATGCCTTGCTTGCGTTGGAATGGATAGTTCGATGAGAATGAACCCGTGAAGGGGCTTGGGAGTTCGCAGAGACTTGGAAATGGATTTTGGAGGACTTCAGGACGATAGCGAATAGCGGGGCGTCAACGGCGGCTTATGAGAGAGACACGGTAAGGACTGTGAGCTGTGAAGCGAGGCGACGTAGAGATGAAGCAACAAGCAGAGACAAGTCACTGCAACTGCAAAGGAAGGGAAGAAGGCAGGACAGAGGGCGAACGACGAAGACGCGTTAAGGTTGGTGGGTGGGGCGCCGACCGTTTGTTTTGCGGGGGGGGAAACAACCCACGCAGGCACGCTGTAAACACAGTGTATGATAAACAACCAGCCCCGGCGGACTATTAAGAAATTGCTATTTGTCGCAAGTTCCAAGCATATAACTATCTCTCCGTGACTTCTGGGCTGCTGTCCACATAACCCTGGTACGGCTCACGGCAACCGACTGGGGTCATACCGACTGCTCGACTTCTTCCCAGTCCGCCTCTACGCGCTCGTCCGCTCTGTCCAACGACACCTGCTTCATCCCCATCATCCACCCAACAATTCCTGGTGGAACCCAAGACCCAACAACCTCGTGGAGTAGACTTCCCCGGCCCACTCTCCACACTCGCTGAAGACTTCGTTGGGTAAGGGCGTCGAAGACTGCGTTGTGTAACTCCCTCAGCGAACTTCCCCGTGAGCCCTTAGATCTACGTGTGAGGACAGCCATATCCTTAAGTTCCGAGTCGGAGGCGTGATAATTGTTCGCATAAGCACCGCGAGCATGAGCAGACCAGCTGGAAACTTCTCCTCGCCCGGTACGTTCAATATGTTGGCCAGCTCCGTGCGAGCCACGATCAAATGTTCCAAGCTTCAGATGACAAAGTTGAACACCCAAAGTGCTTAGCTCAGCTCCCAGGGATGCTGCGAAGCCCTCAAGCGCACCTGCAACTGTGCTTTCGACAGCGTGAAATGGAGGCCGTAGTGAGGAAATGACGTTTGGCGTTAGCATAAGCACGCGGGATTTGTGGTCGCAAACGGTTGGTAGAAACGCTTGAGCCATGAGAACAGTGTTCAAGACCTTGGCATTGAACGCATCCGCCCACAGCTCCGGTGCGATAGTCTCAACCGGACCAGCCGGGTAAGTGGTGTCAGGAATAAGGATCAGGCCGGCAAACTCAAGTCCATGTCCAGCGTGAGGATTTCTTAGCATTCTGCCGAAGTTTTGAATGGCGCTCTGTACATCAAAATGCTTTTGGATGGAGTTAGATCAATGATTCCACATAGAACACCTCGACGAGAATATTCTTACATCAACCACATTGAGATGTAAAGGCACAATGTCTACTTTGGATTCTCCCCTAATCGATTGCTCCTCGTTTGGGGAATCGACTACGGCGTAGACGACAAAACCTCGGCGCTCAAGGTCTAAGATGACCGATCTTGTGACGGGTTGGTTCGGTGCTCCGGCCACGACTATAGCACTTGAGTAATTGATCTAGCCCACAGATGATGCATGCGTGCCACTCACCGACCACTTCCCTCCGCGAGCCATTTGGATTTCTCTTCGCCCTCCGTTTTTTGGAGTACGCTCTACGTTGAGCATAGTAAATGAAGCCTCCAGTACCAAGAAACGCCACAACGGCAGCAGTGAGTGCCCGGTTTTCTGAGATCCAACTTTGTGCACGTGCCAAAAGAGTTTGGGCGCCTGCTGTAGGCACGAGAAATGCGGCTGGTGGTGGCTTAGGTGGAGGAGGACGTATAGACTCTGGTAGCCATGGAGATATCCTGTCTCTGAGAAACAATGCAGCGTGGTCGAAACCTTGGTCAATTGAGGCAGTGATATCGGCAGTATACCGCTTCAGATCGCTCGGTATAGTTGATATCTATGCCTGATGAGCATGCAGCATTTAGCTGTCGGCCAGATAATTCTTTACGTACCACGTCTGTGAAATATTGATCATCACTCGACATGACTGATTATCTGCCTGAGCAGGTGGCGTGGATTAACGCTATCGTCGCTGCTGATTTACTACTTGAACCTCGCTCGAGCGCAATCTTGCTACACGCGACCACTTGTGACTGTTCCCTTTTGGAAGCACAGAAGGAACGATAGATAGTTTACAAGACAACCGCGACAACACGAATGTCGGGTCTGTATGTCTGGTTGCTGGCTTGACATGCTCAGCCCTATATTCAGGGTTATCCAGATGTGACGTAGTCAGTGTATTGTTTCCTTTTTCCTTTGATCCTCCCTCACTACTCAACCTAGGGAGTTGCTCGTCCAACGCTCATCCTCAATTCACTTAAAAGACCCGCTAACAACGCACTCATGTCCTGAAAACCGCCCTTCCGTAGTTTTTAACACTCTCATTGCCGCTGCAATGGCCTCCTCACCCCAGAACACTCGCACACGCTTCAGACCAGCCACTGCTGGGTCCGTCACACAGACCATCACGTCTTCCGAGTCGGCAGGACCGTTGACTTCCCGCATCCAAGTTCCTTCCTCTGGTACACTGAGGTTACGCGCTGAAGCTGTCTCGCCACAAGAACAGGAAGGCGGGCATCGTCATGTGCAATGGGCCGAAGAAGTAGTCAACAACGAAGGCATGGGCAAAAAGTCATCTAAAGGTGTGTTATGCCTCAACCGCATAACTGAATTCCGACTCATCGCCATCTCACAATAGTCTGCTGCATCTACCACAAGCCTCGCGCTGTCGGCGAATCCTCCAGTGACGAATCATCCTCCGGCTCATCATCTGACGACGACAGCGATACCGATAATGACGATGGATCCGCTAGACATACGAACAAGGGATCCCAAGATCGTGATCATGACCACGATCATTGCGATCATGGACATGACCCTGGTTCCAGCAAGCGTCCCAAGGCAAAACTGAAGGGCAGCAAGAGGACAGCGAGCCCTAATGCGTACGAGAAACAGCCAAAGAGTGCTCCCGCCAAACCTGGAAGGCAGTAAAACGCGACTCGCTTCATCCATACAAGGTTTGACAGGATCGCTGGCCTAAGGCCGCTTTATGATAATGAGATACGAGAGATGGAGTGCTTTCCTTTTGGAGGTACACTTCAATTATGCACTACTTGAAGGGCGGCTGGCGAACCTGGAGTGTTCAACGCAACGCAACTGCAACAGTTGGGTTGAAGTTGGTGCAGGAGAGGACAACAAGACGTGCGAGGTCAATCCTGTTGTATAGGTATTCTCACAAGGGTCTGTGGTAAAAGCACTTCAGGTTGCATGTTCGCTTCCTGGGTTTCAGCGTTGCTCTCCTTCGGTACCGGGATTTTCACTATCAAGATTAGGAAGGAATAAGAAGAGACGCTATCTGGACTTACTTGAAGCCATCTGAATCGCACCAAGAACATTGTGCCAGTTTGACAAGACTACGGCAATTGCTGACATGTCAACGGCGTTTACATCATAGCGGCGATAAGGCTGTACCTTCTGTTCCATCTGCCAGCGTTGCGAGTTTATTCTCCAGCATTTCCATTTGCGATGCAAGTTGAGCGCTCAAATCACGAAGTTCCTTCAGGTTTGCCAGTTCCGCCTTTTTCTCATTCACACGGGCAACGAGCGCGGGTGAATGGCTGCTGTTGGTCCCAGGGACCCCCATGCTGGGGCGCCGCATCTGCGATGGCAGCGGACGACCGAACGACATGTCGACAGCCTCCCTAAACACTGCCGGAGGAGGAAGAGTCGAAGCAGGTGATGGATAGTTAAGTTATGAGCAGTTGAATTATTACAACTCTCCCGTCCATCTGCATGTCTCGTGACTGACGCGTTATCGCGTGTCGCACGGAACAGTTTCCGGCGAAGTGCCCGTGGCAACAAAGTTTTGTTTACGCCAACAAAGGCTCGCATGATTGTTGCACCAACGCCCGCCTTCGAACCCTCTCGTCCCTCGAGACGCTGAGCGCATGCATCTTTAGCTGCACATTCGCTTAGGTATTGTCTAGAGTGCCGTATGGCGCGCTTGAACGAGCCGCCAGCTCCACCAGAGACCGTAGAGACCTGTTCGTAATCCCGCTTCACTCTGATCGTCCTGACTATCTACTAACATAGATGTAAACAGTAAGGAGAAAGTTCAGCCGTCAGAATCGCGAGGTATTCAGGTGCGCCGAATCCTCCTATCCTATCGCGTTACAGATTACTGACGACGTACGAAAAGACTCAACTCGATCCAGTCTCTTAAAATCCGCACCCTCGAGATCGAGAAATCGGCATTGCTGGCTGAGAATATAGAACTGGGAAAGGAGGTCATCCAACTGCGGTTCGAACTCGAGCATTCGTCAAAGAAGAATGCAATCGTGGTGGAACTCAAAAGCCACTTAGAGGCGAAAGTGCAGGAACTCAGCGGATTTCTGACGCAACTGGGGGATCTTGACAAGAATTTAAGCAGAAGAAGATCGCGGCTTCCATCAGCAGACGGACCAGAGAAGTTGACACACCAGAGGCGTTCGACAAATTTCGCGGAGGCTCTTGCAGCTCAGGATGGTCGACTGCCTACTATTGTCGAAGACAAGTGTTATCCTCGAAGAACACTCGAGTATGGAAGTTCCGTGCCTCAGAGTATGAACGAGTACTAATGCGTTCACTAGATCGAGGGAGATGCAAAGTCTATTGGGAGAAGCTTGCAGTGACTCACCAGACATTGGGCCTCCACCCAAGTCATCCTTCGACTGTGATGAGAATGATGAGTTTGCCATAAATGTCAACACAAGACAGTCATATCCCCCCGCAACACGTATTCACGACGATGGCGAGATGATTCCGGGGCTTCTATCTGGAAACTTTGATATCGACACTCGCAGACGACGCCGTTCAAGCCTAAAATACGCCGAAGCAGCAATACTCGCTTCTCACGAGACATTAGACGCGCCAAAGACTGGCTTGCTCGAAGAACACCCCATTCGAACGGGTGCGAAACGCAAGCTCACCATCCACAATCAGGAGGACTTACCACTCTTGATCACTGCACCATTAGGAGAGGAGTTCTCCTTCAGTAGGAAGGAACCAGTCGTACGCAAGGATCTTAAGCAAGCTGCCATCAACCGGCCTTTAGAGGATACTCTTGCGAAGTTGGTACTGCATGCTCCTTCACAGGGGACTGCAAATGGTATACCAATTCATGGATCACCACGAAGGATACTGGGGCCAAGTACGCTCCTCTTGTAGTATTAAAAGCTCTCTGCTAATCAAATCACAGAACTCATAAACGCCGATCCGTTAATCTCCTCCCCCAAAAAGCATGCAAAAGACGGAAAAGACGTTGGAAGAGCGGACTTCAGGGAAGAAGAGAGTGCTTCAAAAAGTTCAATTAAACCACGCTCACGCGCCGTACGACCGACGGATACTTTCGTGGTATTACCTTCGCAGAGTGAGGATATCATGCGCACGGCAGAGATACCCCTAGATGCCATGCAATTGGAGCCCAATACGCCTGCGGCGTTTTTAGGCACTCTCTCGCCAGAATCATCAAGACCATCTGAAGCCCCGCAAACCAGCAAAGATACACCGCCTCCTCCAGACTTTCGAAGCTCGAGTTCTCAGAAGGCTGAGCAAGCCATGACAGGGCGCACTAGCCGACGCGCGCGGAGCAACGTTAGCTACGCCGAGCCCAGTCTAGTGAGCAAGTTGAGACGGCCCAGCGAAACACTCGTCGATGCTGTCGGCGTTGCGAAAGATGGCGTCCAGCAGACTGGCGCATCGAAGAAGACGACGACGACATCGGAGAACGTGATGCAAGTTCGCACGGTCATGCTCTCCAGGAATGATCTCTCTAAACCAACACCACATAAGGCAAAGCAGACGGAGCCGACCAGCCCTCTGCGCGACCGACAGTCAAGCGGCGAGCCATCCAAGCACATCACCGACGGCGACGCACTGACTGTCAACGCGGACTCAGTCAATGATCCTCCTCCTGCGCAAAGCGCATCCTCCGCAGCGATTGCAAAACTTATCTCGGGATCGCACAAACGCGCCAGCATGAGCATTACAGAAGATCCCGCATCGATGACCGCACCAGCAGCATCAGGCAGTGACGCACACACAACCACGACAGTTCCTCGCACAACTTCGGAGACCGACCGACGGCGGCCGGCCAGTTCCCGACTCTCAACTTCCTCGATTACGCGTGCCAGCAACAGCCGGCGGCAAACATTGCAATACAGCAGCTTCGACGACACGAAGCCGACAAGCTCATCGCCCCAACTGAGCCCACTTGAGGTGGCATCTTCGTCGTCAACGTCGGCCGAAATCAAAAGGGCAGTATTATCGTCGACTACCGCGGCTACAACGGCATCGGCTGTAGCGGGAGCACCAGCGACAGCTGATACTACAACGACGAAGCGCAGAGCGGAGCGCGCTGCCACGAGGAGGAAAAGTACGATGTCTTGATGTCTTTGACGAATTTTGGTTACGAAGGAAGATGTGCATAATTGAAGTCGAAGGACCCCGTGCCCGGGTTGTGCAAGTTGGATCATTGTCGCGGCCTGAGGATAGGGAATGCTAGCAACTACATTTGGATCACCAAGCAAGTAGTACGAAGAACGAAATGAAATGAACAGAGTAGTAAAGGTTCGTGATGGCTTATTCGTAAACTTTCTTCTTATCGTTGGTATCATTGTTCTGCTACTTGAGGAGAAGAAGAGGATGAAGAATGGGAAGACCAACACTTCATGTGTAACCTCATCTAGAGTCTCTTTCTTCTTGTCCAAATAGCCCCACTGGCAGAGCTTCCAACCTAAAACCAAGTAAGTCCTGCATCAATCCAATCCTTTAGCAGGAGTTGCGGGTATTTCCAATAATTCATTTGCTTCGTCACTGCCAATTTCCGGCGCAGCTTGAGCAGGTTACGTTGTGCCTTCATCACCAGTAGAGACTGGTTGGGGAGCCTGTGCTGCTTGCGCCTCTGCGTCAACAGGCGAGACTGGGAACAGCACATCAAAAACGACCCTCGCACTCTTCATATCGTCTCCTTGCAGTGCGTGATAGACATCCTCCTCGCTGGGCATCGTCAGAAGCTCCGTCTTCCAATCCTTCCTCCCATCCTTGAAGTCGTATCTGTGCTCCGTGATAAGGTGGCCCAGCAACTGGGAAAGCGCAAACTTGCGTTTACCGAAGCGAGACATCTGACGGGGGTTTCCTCCATAC
>Ga0160429_1001462_pt1 | contig 13147 bp, 16 predicted proteins | sample SolpanmetagenomR_FD_108199 | JGI IMG/M metagenome (GOLD analysis project Ga0160429, IMG submission 108199) | Solar panel surface microbial communities from Lawrence Berkeley National Laboratory, California, USA - R | ecosystem: Engineered > Built environment > Solar panel > Unclassified ...
GCAAATGATGGAGTTGTATGGCATGAGCGTTCTTTTTGAGGACAAGCTCATACAGGACGCCTACTGGCTAGCGAAATGGGAAGCCTATACTGCCGCCCCGCAAAATGAGGAGGCTGACTTAGCGGCCTCGCTGGACGAGCATGACTATTTTTTGGTTTACCTCTTAGGTATCGCGATGCCTGATAGTTCCATCAGAGGGGTGCAGGTTGCGGCTCGGGACTTCCCGGATGACTTAGATGAGGAGGCTATGTTGCAGCGCGTCGTGGAGAGACTAGGTGCTACTTCAGGAAACATTCTAGCCTACACTGAAGAAGGTTATGACCCAGTTTTGGAGATTATTACTTTCGTTTAATACTGTTACTGCTCGAATAGTAAAAATCACGTCCTGGGAAAACCACAGCTCTGCTAAACCGGTGGGGCTTATCTCCTTAACTTTAGGTACCATAAATGTTAAAAATCGAGCTCAACCAGTTAACAGGTTTCCATACTAGCTCGCCCCAGATAGGTAGCGATAAGTAAACCGCAGCACTACCTATGTTCTGGCTTGGAGAAGGCCGCATTAGCCCCGCTTACGTAGAGGTGGCAGTTGTTGAGCATGCAGCCAGCGGATGGCCTGGGCTTCGTCGGGAAAGAAGCGGTAGGTGAGCGGCAACTCTTGCGCTTGGGTGCGAATCGTGTCTATGGCCAAGCGCGCGAACACGTTGTGAGCCTGCACGACGGCCCCGTAGCGGTACTCCCCGTCGACAATGGTGCGCGGCAGCTACTGCTGCACCAGGTGGACTTGCTCGTCCGCCACGTAAGGCGTCATCTGGCGCTGGTCAATGAGCAGCTTGCCTAAGCCATAGCGGGAGAGGGCGCGCGTGACGTGGTTCAATAAGGCCGTGAACTCGTCGAAGCGGCGCGGCCCCGGATAGGAAATGCAAGCGGACGTAGTCGGCGTACTCGTGCACCAGGCCAGCGGCATTCATGAAGTAAAGGGAGGTCGGCAACAAGCTCATCAGACGCTAAAGATACTGGCGTGGCTAGTGCTCGCAGGGAGTAGGGTGGAAAGGTCAGCTAGGTAGGGATACCTATGGGCAGCAGCTTGGGAGCGGACGCTTGGAGGTGCAAGTAGCTTTTGTATCAAGCCTTTTTTATACCGAGCAATTTTGCAGCCTTAACTATAAAGTTTAAGTGAAAAAAGGGGCAAGTGGCATTCTGAGAATGCTGGTCTAGGCATGCCTCCTGAATAGCGCTATTCGGCGCGCTTTTTACGAATTTTAAGGTTGCTGACTCCTTTTTAGGCTAGTATTCTTTTACGGGGAGCGGACCCTGCTGCCAGAAGAAGAAAGCCCGGCGCAACTGCTAATGTAGTTAAGCAGCACAAGCGTTTACTCTTAGAGTAAACCTACCCCCTGGTTGCTATAGGGCGGCCAAATCCAGTGCTGAGGATAAACCGCTACTAAACAGCTGTTAGAGTACCATAAGAATACTACTTGGGGTACATTTGATAAAAAAAGTTCAATTATGGAGGCGTCATCGGAGATGGTAACCGGCGAAAGGGTTTTTGAGGTCGACAGGATTCGTCGCAAGCCCGTCGCAAAACCCAATGCGCGGAATCCCACGTTGGACATCTTCCGGGGCGTAGCCGTAATCTTAGTCATGTTCAATCACGTTTATGTGATTGATCCCAATGCGGTTACCAACCCGGTTATCAGCGGTATCCGCCAAGTTATTGCCTACCTGTTTACGGGCGGCTGGATCGGCGTGGATCTGTTTTTTGTGTTGAGCGGCTTTCTGATTAGTGGATTGCTCTTTAAAGAGTACGAAAAGACTACAGACTTCCAACCAACCCGGTTTTTGATACGACGCGGCTTCAAGCTCTACCCCAGCTTCATCTGCTTTCTGGCCCTCACATTTTGCTTTGAGGTCTTTTACTACTCCAGGACCTCGCCGGATTTTCCCCGGTATCAGGATTATCTAAAAGACCTGTTTTTTATGCACAACTACGCCGGTGGGCGGTGGTCGCACACGTGGTCGTTGGCGGTGGAAGAGCATTTTTACATCCTGCTATCCCTCTACTTTCTGGTTATTATCAAGTACAAGGCCATCACCTTCCAAACGTTTGCCTACACCTACGTCAGTTTGTTGGCAGTCGCTCTGGCTTCTCGGATGTACTTAAATGTGCAGCACCCCACTTACGATTTTGACTTGCACTACACCCGCACGCATGCCCGCATCGAAGCCCTGTTCTACGGCGTTTTTCTATCGTATTGTTATCACTTCCATCGCGAGCAGCTGGTGGGCTTCCTGCAACGGTGGAAGGTGCTTCTGGTGGTGCTGGCGTGCGGCTTCCTGGCCACGAATTTTATTTTTGCCCGGGAAGAATACGCGTGGATCAGCATAGTTAGCCTGTCTGTGAACCCGCTGTGCTTTGGTATTCTACTGCTACTGGCTTTGAATTTCACCGGGACCTTCTTTAAGGAGGGCATTCTTTCCTACATCGGGCAACAGTCTTACAACATCTACCTGTGGCACGTCTTTGTGAACAGCATCATTTACCATCTGTTCATCAAACATTTGGACAACCAATACATGTGGCTGCTTTATGTTACATTCTTTTTTGTGGCTTCTTTTCTGGCCGGCATCTTCTTCACGAAAGTGGTGGAAATCCCGCTCTTGAAAGTGCGTGAAAGGCTGGCAGAGCGCTCCGGTAACCCAGGTAGTCTGTGACCGGCTACAGGGGCTATTTCAATACTGATACAGTCTACCAGGCCCGCTACCTCAGAGGCCGGTTCCGTTTTGCCCCGTATCGGGGTTTCGAGTGTTTGTAAAACACGCGGTAAGGCAAGAATTTTCAGCGCACCTATTCTTACAACTTGTAAGACGCGCTTGCATGGAGCCCAAAATCAGTCTAACAGAAACCAAAAACGGTAAGACAACCTTTGAAAATGGCCTCACAATGGCCGAAACTGGTAACATACCCCCCTTCAATCAATCTTATGGAAACCGGTATTGGTAAGACAGAGGCGGTAGCGGGATAGAACGACGGTCTTATACCATTTTTATGATAAGTAATGGCGTTACTGTAGCAAACAGGGTCTAGGGCGCTGGGCCTACTGGCTTGCCCCTAGTAGTTGTAGCTACTCCTAACTAGATATGTAACTACTAATTGGTTCCGAAAAGCGTGCTTTCCTCACGTACGCGGGTTGAGCGACTGGCCGAATTTGGGACGTTAGCTAGCTAAATGGTTTACTTATCGCTACCTACACCTACCTGAGCCAAACCTTTGATATTGAAGCAAACCCCCACCGCTAAGTTTGGCGTGCGTAGCATCCCCACCTTGCTGGTGTTCAAGAATAGCTAACTGGTAGATAAGCAGGTAGGGGTGGTGCCCAAGAACGTACTCTCCCACAAACTGCAGGTACACCTGGCCGCATCCTAGCCGGCCGCTTGGACTACCCTTTTAGCCAAGAACCCTATCAGGTAAGCGCCGCCTGTAGGTGCTTACCTGATAGGGTTTGACGCTGGAGGGGCTGATGCAGGTCAGTTCCATGGTTTCGGCCACGGACAGTCCTTTTCCAGCGCTTTCCACACGTTGGCCAAGCTATCGGCGGGTAAGGACCGCATCGTGCGGCGCGTGGCGAGGGAGTTAGATATTACCGAAGCACACGGAGGGCTGCTGCCCGAAGACAAAGCTAGCGACGTGCAGCAGTATTTAAGCGAGGGCCGTAAGCTGGCCTTCGTAGGCCACTGGATGAACGACGCGCCCGTGGTGGCCCTAATCAAGGTAACAACTAGCTATGCTCGCTATGTTCGGAAGATAGGCTAACCAGAACTTAACTAAAAGGGAGAACAGCCGGTAGGAGTTCTTCTTCCAAAAGGTTGCCGCCCAACGGCACGCAGGAGTCAGGCCGACGATGTCAACGTTCTATCCGTCTTTTCCTGGCTTTCAGCGCGATGAGTGTTCAGGGGGCAGTCTGTTCGATGGGACGGAGCAGAGTTTCCTCTACCAGCACGCGCGCCGGCTGCGCAAAAGCGTAGACCAGTGCCTGCGCTATGTCTTCCCTGCCCATCGCATCCAACTGCGCTCAGCGTTCCGCCATCGCGTCCGCGACGTTCGCACCGAACTCCGTGCGCGTCGCCCCCGGCTCAAGCACCGTGACGCGGATGCCTTCCTCGCCTAGTTCCTTGCGCAGTGCGTCGTGAAAGCCGACGACTGCGAACTTAGTGGCGCTGTACACCGACCAGTTGGGCACCCCGTAGCGGCCCCCGACGCTCGATACGGAGCAAAGCCCGCGTAGCAGCGGGATGGCGGCCTGGGTGCACTGGAGCACGCCGTAGAGATTGACGTCTATCATACGCTTCCAGTCGGCCGGGTCACTTTGCTCAAACGGCGCGTTCACTCCCATGCCAGCATTGTTGAACAGTAGGTCGAGCCCGCCGAACTGCTCCCGAACCTGGTCGAGGACCACTGCAACTTGCTCCGCATCAGCCACATCAGCGGTGAGCGCCAGCGCCGCCGGCCCGAGTTCCGCGGCCAGCGCCTCGATGCGCTCGCGTCGCCGCGCCACCAGTACCACCCGCATGCCTTCCGAGACGAGCAAGCGTGCGGCGGCCTCGCCAATCCCACTCGAAGCGCCGGTAACGAGGGCGACTTCCCCCTTTAAATCTTGCATTTTCATATACTAGTGCCAGTTAATCAGTTAGTTGCCCTTAGTATTTTACCCCGATTACTTAGTTAACAACCATGCCGGGGCGTAGTTTGCAGGGCGTACGTCACTGCGCGCCTGCGAGGTGCGTGTAGCGTTGAACCCGGAGTCCTGCTTTTAAGGACCGGTTTCTATCACGGCCAGCGTGGTATGTGCAGGGAGGTGTTCCCCTAGCTTCTGCCGGGTGGGGCCGATTCGCCCCGCCACGGGAGCCAGAAAGTAGGTGGGGGTGCCATCGGGACGCTCCAGCTTCGCTAGCAACTGGCCGCGCTTCACCCGGTCGCCCGCCGTGAAGAACAGGTCCACAAGGTGGCCGTGCACGGGCGCTTGCACCGGGTAGGTCGCAGGGGCAGGTTGCACTAGCGGGGCTGGAGCAGCTAGCCGCCGGGCAGGGGCAGGGCTGGGCCCGAATAGTAGCCCTAGGGCTAGCAGGTGGGCAGGCCAGCCCGTAGCAGGGCTTCCAAAGAGCCTTTTCATAGTAATAAGAGGTGAGCGTAGCAGTGGAGCTGCAGAGGAGTAAATAACTGGTAGGTAAGGGTAGGCTGTCCACCAAAAAAGTCACTCTCCCAATCAGGTCGGGGCCTGGTAAGCACCCGAGCGCATCCGTCAGACGCAAGGCCAATAGGGAGGGGCAGTAAGACCTAGGGAGCCTAGCCAGCGCGGGAAACTTGCGGGTTTGGCTAACGGCCACTGGACGCACCAGCACGATGCGCCGGGCTACCAGCGGCGTAGACACAATTTCTTCGTTCTGAGAAAGTTAGGTACTTGCAGCAGCCAGGGCTACGCTAGGCGGGTAGTTAGTCACAGCCTGGGTTTCGGGACGTAGGGCGCGTGGGCTGCGCCCACCTAGCGGCCTTCGTTGAGTTCGGTCATCAGCTCGCCAAATAGTCGGGCAGACTTTAGCCGGTCTTCCAGGGCGTACATGCTGGAAGCAGTAATGAGCTCATCAGCCTGCGTTTCGGCCAGAAAGCCTTGTAGCTGCTGCTTAACGGTTTGCTTGCTGCCGACAAAGGAATACTTGAGCATTTGGTAGACGGCCGGGTGCTGCCACATCTCTTGCAGTTCTTCGGTCATGGCAGTCGGCGGCTGCATGGGCTCTCTCGCTTGCCCGGTCAGCATGCCAACAAACATGCGGATGACGCTCGTGAACTGCCGTTGGGCTTCTTCGTCAGTATCGGCCACGTAGGCGTTGAGGGCCACGATGGTATACGGCTGGCTTAGCGCCGCCGAAGGCTGAAACTCGTCGCGATAGATGCGCAGCGCCTGGTGTAAGTGCGTTGAGGCGAAGTGGCTGGCAAACGCGTAGGGCAGGCCCAGCTTGGCCGCTAGGTGGGCGCTATCGGTGCTGGACCCTAGGATGTACAGGGGCACCTCGGTACCCTCAGCCACGGGAGCCCGCACGGTGGCCTGGCTGTTGGCCGGCGAGAAGTAGGTTTGAATCCGACCGATTTCCTGCGGAAAGGCCTGGGCCGCCTGCATGAAATCCGACCGGATGGCGCGCGCGGTCGGCGAGTCGGTACCCGCGGCCCGGCCTACCCCCAAATCGATGCGGCCGGGGTAGAGCTGCCCCAACGTGCCAAATTGCTCGGCCACAATCAGGGGCGAGTGGTTGGGCAGCATGATGCCGCCGGAGCCCACCCGGATGGTCGTCGTATTTTCGGCCACGTACCCAATGAGCAGCGGGGGCGCGTTGCTGCCGATGTTATCGGAGTTATGATGTTCGGCCAGCCAGTAGCGGGTGTAGTGGGCGGCTTCGGCGGCCTGGGCCAGCGCCAACGAATTGTTCAGGGTCTGCTTCACCGTAGCGCCTTGCGAGACGATGGCGAGGTCTAAAATGGAATAAGCGACCGATTGCTTTTCCGGGCGGTTGGACTCGTTCACAGGAGTAGGCATAATTTCTTTAGATAAATGGCCACTGGTAGCAGCAGGCCAGATGCTTTAGTATCAGGAACAGCAGGAGACGCTGCTTAAATGGTTCGGAACGCGGGAGTTGGTAGCTCAAGATTTCCCCGCAGGGTTTGCGCTTCGTACTCCGTATGGAAGAGGCCACGCACTTGCAAAATGGGCACCACCAGCTCGATAAAGTCTTGTATCCCATGCGGATGGTCTTGCTGAACCATAAGCATATCGATTGCCCCGGCTTCATACCACTTCTGTATCTCGTTGGCAATGCGTTCGGCGGAGCCCATGAACAAGGGAACGGGGCGGTGCGAATACGGACCTAGGGCGCGGATTGCTTGGTACTTCGCGTAGGCCTCGGCATCGGTGCGGCCCACGATGGGGTTTTGCGCCACCGACCGCACGAAGTCTTCCGGCTGCCGGCCTTTTTCCAGCAGCTTCGCGGTCAGCGCATTGGCGAGGGACAAGGTTTCCTCGAAGGAACTGCCCGCCATGAAGACGCCGTCGGTGTAGGACGTGGCTAGGTCTACGAAGGTGGGGGAGCTACCGGCCATGTACAGTACCGGCCGGCCCTGCACCGAGCGGCTGATGTTCAGCGGCCCATCCACCGAGAAGTACTTGCCCCGGTAGTTGATGGGGTGCATCTTGCGCGGATTCAGAAACACGCCGCTTTCCTTATCGCGCGGAAAGGCGTCGTCCTCGTAGGTGTCCCATAAACTCAGCAGAATCTCCAGAAATTCCTGGTGCATGGGGTACTGGTCGGCTTTGCCGAGGTGGCCCCGGCTGAAGTTCACCATGCCGCCGGGGTTGGAGGTAATGGCGTTCAGCGAGGCCCGGCCCTTGCTGATTTTGTCCAGCGACAAGACCTGCCGGGCCAGGTTGTAGGGGTCGGTGTAGGAGGTCGAAGCCGTCAGCGAGAGGCCGATGCGCTCCGTTTTCATAGCCAGGGCTGACATAAGCGTCCCCCCCTCGAACATGCTCATGTAGTAGGGAATGTTGCCGGGGCCGACGTGGCTCACGTCGTACAGAAACAGGGTTTCAAACTTGGCCTGCTCTACCAACTGCGCCTGCTTAATGAAAAAATCGATGTTTTCGCCGGCGTCGGCAGGCATGTCCGGGTGGCGCCAGGAGGAAAAATTCCACCCTGGCCCATCAATGACCGCGGCCAGCTTTAGTGTTTTTCTATTATTCATAACTAGCTGTATATATGCGTGTATTTGCCAGATAGACCCTTACGCCTGGCCTAGGGTCGGGCGTAGGCCTACCTGGCAATCAGGACTTCCTAGATGGCGGAGGGCGCCCCGCTGACGCTACCCACCGGCAGCACGGCGTTCATTTCGGCTAGTTCTTGGCTTTCTACCTAGATTCTTTAGTAGCTGACTCTACAATGGCAGCCTTGTGCTCTTCCAAAAATTCCCGCAGGGTCTTAGCGGGCCGGCCCAGCACGTAGGGAATATCGTTCTGCACCATCGACATATAGGACATTCGGCCGTCGAGCATCTGCGTCACAAACTCAATGTTGGCATTCGCGTACCAGCTCTCCCCGCCATTCGCCACCACCTGCTCAATCACCTCTTTAAAGCCTTCGAGTCCTTTGTTTTCATACTTGATTTCCAAGCCGGTAACGTCGCTCAGTAGCTCCGCAATTTCCTGCCCGTTGAAGGTTTCTACGCTCAGCCAGTAGTGCTGCCCACCGTGGCGCTCTGGCCCATCGACGAGGGCTTTGGCGGCCATCGCCGCGATATCACTGGAGGCAATGTAGCCGATGCGGCGGTCGTCCCAGTAACCGGTGTAGGTTAGGTTTTTGGGGATGTACAGCCCCGTGAACACCTCCATAAACATGTTCGGGTGGAGGTGGGTCCAGGCAATGCCGCTGGCCTCGATATACTTTTCAATCATCTGGTGCCAGGCAAAGTGGGCATCGGTGGTATCCCACTCTGCGAACACGCCTACGTGCACGATATGACGGACGCCCGCCTTTTTGGCCGCATCTACCAGGGTTTTGCTCTGCGTGAGCATGGCCACCGTGTAGCCGGTTAGCAGAAATACCCGGTCAACCCCGGCCAGCGCCAGCGCAAAGGTTCTGGGGTCATCCAGGTCCAGGTAGGCGCAGTCTTTGCCTTCGCCGGTAAGCTGGTCTACCACCTCCTGTTTGCGCGAGGTGATGCGCACGTTGACCGCTTGACCTTCCAGGTCTTTAATAACTTGACGGCCGATGGTGCCGCTGGCGCCCAAGACCAGGACGGTCGGGTTCTGCTTATTTTCCATGTGCGGGTGCCCTGAATTGGCAGTAAAAATGTTGTCTGAAGTTGGTTGATAGGGCCGAGCGCGGCTACTTAGGCGCTAGGGCCGCAAAGCTGGTAGCGGCGGCCACGGCCTGCCACTGCTGCAAATCATGCTGCACGGCGGCTATCTTGAGGTCGGCCACCTGGTAGGCGTCCTCACCCAGGAATAGGTGCAAGGGTGGGTTGTCGGCTTCGCTAACCTGCATAAGTACCGCCGCCGCTTTGGCCGGGTCGCCGGGCTGCTGACCGTTGTAGTGCTGGTCCTGAAGTACCTACGACTCGTGGATGGCGTGGTAGGCTGCCAAGGGCTGCTGGGGTAGGGCCAGCGTATCCGGCGTGAGGAAGTCGGTGCGGAAGGAGCCGGGGTACACCACCGTGGCTTGAATGCCAAATTCCTTGACTTCTGCCGCGTACGACTCCGTGAGGCCCGCCACCGCAAACTTGGTGGCGCAGTAAATGCCCCAGCCCGGAAAATTGCCCATGAACCCGCCGGAAGAGGAGATGTTGAACACCCGGCCCGCACTGCGCTGCCGTAGGTAGGGGGTAGCCACGCGCAGCACGTTGAGCAAGCCAAACACGTTGACCTCGAAGTTTTGGCGGGCTTCCTGGTCGCTGATTTCTTCCAGGCCGCCGAGTTGGCCGTAGCCCGCATTGTTCACCACCACGTCGAGCCCGCTGAGCGTGCCGATAGTGACTTCAATAGCCTGGCGCACGCTTTCCTCATTGCTTAGGTCCATGTGCAGGGGTAGGAAACGGTCATCGGCCCCCGGCACGGCTTGCCGGAGCGCTTCCAGATTGCGGGAGGTAGCAGCTACCGCGTAACCGGCGGCCAGCAGCTCCCGCACCAGCGTTAAACCGAGGCCTTTTGAGGCCCCGGTTACAAACCATACTTTCTTGCTAGTCATCTTTTTTACTGCCGGTGGTCGGCAGGCAAGTTGTTGGGGTGGCCGGCACGGCTGCCTAGGCCGCTACTGCGGCGTCGGTGGTGACGGTGAGCTTCACGTCGATGTTGCCGCGCGTGGCCCGCGAGTAGGGGCAGGTATGGTGGGCCTTTTCCACAATTTCCTCGGCCTGCGCCTGGTCTACGCCGGGCAGGTTGGCGTGCAGGGCTACGCCGAGGGTGGGCAGGTTTTCTTCGTTCATGAACAACTCTACCTGGGCATCCACGGAGATGTCGCCCACGTTCACCTTGGCTTGGCGCGCAATGTGAATGACGGCATTGCCGAAGCAGGCGGCGTAGCCGGCGGCAAAGAGTTGCTCGGGGTTGGTGGCGCCTTCGCGGGCCCGGCCGCCTAAGCTGCGGGGCATAGTCAGCTCCAGGTTGAGCACGTTGTCGGTTGATTCGATACGGCCGTCGCGGCCGCCGATAGATTTGGCTTGCGCCGAGTGCATGATGGTAGTTGCCATGATAGTAGCTCGAAATTTTATTTAAAAAGAACCTAGGAAAAAGCATGGTCCGGCTAGGCCTTACCTAGCTGCCGGGCGCGGTTGCCGGCCACCACTTCTTCGCGCTTAGGCCATGCTTCGCGTTGCAGCAGCTCCGAGATAATCTGGTCGCGTATCTGCGGGGCCTTGCCGGGCACGGCGTTGGCCAGGGCCTGGGTCAGCTCGGGGGCCGTGAGTTCGGTGCAGTAGGCCGGGGTACCGGGCTGCTGCCGCCACGAGTCGGCCAGGCTACCCCCATCCACTACATCGAAGCCGAAGTCATTGCAGAGGTCGGATAGGATTTGCTTGGCGCGCGCGTCGTCGCCCGCAATGGAAAGGGCGATGCGGCCGGGCGTGCCGGGCGCGGTGCCGCCGCTGGCAATCGTCTCGGCCAGCAGGTTGTTGAAGGCTTTCAGGAGGGGGCGGCCCAGCTGCTCGGCCGCCAGCACGCTCTCCGGCTTGCCCTGCTCCAGCGCCTCGATTTTCTCGTCCCGGAAGGGGTAGTAGTTGCCAGTGTCCACCACGATTACCTCGGGGGGTAGCGACCGGAACAGGTCCTTGGGAAACTCGTCAAGTACCTTGAAAGGCACGGCGATAAAAACGAGGTCCACGTCCTGCACCACTTCGTGCAGGGTGGCGGGGCTAGCCCCCAGCTCCTTCGCTTTCTGGGCCAATTCGGCCGGCTGGCGGGTGTTGGTTACTTTCACCTGGTGGCCTAGGGCAACCAGGTTTTTGGCGAGGGAGCCGCCGACAGGGCCGGTGCCAATGATTCCGATTTTCATGGGATGGGTGTTGAGTGGTTTATCGTTTCCACGATGAGGACCTCCTTGGGCCGTACTGAGAGAGGCTTTGTTCAGAAGTGGCTTGCTGTGCGAGACCTAGGACATCTTCAGCAACTGCAGAAAGCTTTCCAGCTCCTGCAGCTTCTCCGTATTGATAGTCAAATACATATTGCGGCCCTCCTTACAAGAATTGACTAAGCCCGCATCTACCAAGGCCTTCACGTGCTGCGACATGGAGGGCTGGCTAATGGGCACAAACTCATACAGATTGGCACATCCCAACCGCTGCGCCCGCGCAATCTCTTGCAACATGCGCAGGCGGGTCGGGTCACTTAGAGACTTGGCTAATTTGACGAGGAACTTGGCATCCATAGCAGTAGGGTGGGGATAGGTGGATTTGGCTTGGCATTCGCGGGCCGAGGTAGGGAGCGTTGATAGCGCGGTTAGCGGTTTGTAAGCAGATTACTATTGCCAGCCGCCGCCCACGGCCCGGTACAGCTCCACATTCGCCCCCAGCTGGTTGCGTTTCAGCGAAGCCAGTTCCAGCTCGCTTTGCAGTGCGTTGCTCTGGGCCGTGATGACTTCCAGGTAGCTGGCTAGGCCACTGCGGAATAGCAGGCTGGCATTGGTCGTTGCCTGGCGGAGCGCGCTGACGCGCTCCGTGGCAATGGCTTGCTGCGTTTGGGTGCGCTGGACCTGCCCGAGGGCATCCGACACTTCGCCCACGGCTACCAGCACCTGCTGGCGAAACTGAATCACCGTCCGCTCGCGGTCAATCTGGGCCTGCTGGTACTGCGTGCGCAAGGCCCCGCGCTGAAACAGCGGCTGCGTAATGCCCCCCGTGGCCAAGCCAAATAGCGAGGCCGGCACGCTAAACCAGTTGCTGGCCTGGAAGGAGTTAAGGCCGCCCTGCGCCGTGATGGCCAGCGTGGGGTAGAGCTGGGCTTTGGTGTAGCCCACCGTGGCATTGGCCCGGTCTAGTGCCAGTTCGGCACTGCGCACGTCGGGCCGCCGGGCCAGCAGCGCAGCGGGCACGCCGCCTGCCGCTAGCACGGGCACTTGCACCCGCAGCAGGTTGCCGGTGCGGCTAATGCCACCTGGCATCCGCCCGGCCAGGATGCTCAGCGCATCTTCCTGCACCGTGATGGCCTGCTCAAACTCGGGGATGAAGCCGGCCGCCGTGAGGCGCTGCGCCTCGACCTGGTGCACGGCCAGCGCCGTCACCTGGCCGGCCGTAAACTGCAATTTCGTAAAACGCAACGTGCTGTCGGTGAGCGCGAAGTTGCGCCGGGCCACGGCCAGCTGGGTGTCCAGCATGAGCAGGTTGTAATAGCCCTCGGCCACTTGCGCCACCACCTGCATTTGCACGGCTTTGCGGGCCTCCTGGCTTTGCAGGTAGGCGGCCAGCGCCTCCTGCTTGCGGCTGCGGATTTTGCCCCAGATGTCGGCTTCCCAGCTAACGGCCGTCGAGAGGTTGTAGTCTTCTAGGTGCTTGACCCCGAGGAACTGGCTGTAGGAAATGCCGTTCAAGCTGTTGCTGGAGGGCCGGTTGGTCGTCACGCCCGCTTGCAGCGTCGCGGTCGGCAGGTAGCCTAGGCGGGCCTGCTTGAGCGTAGCCTGCGCCGAGGCGATATTCTGAATAGCCAGCTGCAAGTCGTTGTTGCGCACCGTGGCGCTGTCGAGCAGTTGCTGCAAGGCGGGCTCGGTGAAGAAGCTGCGCCACGGCAGGTTGACCACCGACGTCGTATCGGTGTTGGTGGCGGTGCGGTACGTGGCCGGCAGCGGCAGCGCGGGCAGGGGGAGGTCTTTCGACACTTTGCAGGACGCTGCGAAGAGCAAGCCTGCCAGCACCAGCGGAAGCCGGTGCCAGGTTTTAGTTAACAGAGTAGTCATGGGATTAGCTAACCGTGGCGTGGGCCGGTACCCGCTCCCGCTCGGCCGGAACCGCAGGTGCTTGGGGGCCGGGCGTCCCGCTGAGGCGCTCGTTCAGGCGTTGAAAAATCACGAACAGCAAGGGAATCAGGAACAGGCCGAGCACGACGCCCGTGAGCATGCCCCCGGCCGC
>Ga0160429_1001465_pt1 | contig 13133 bp, 3 predicted proteins | sample SolpanmetagenomR_FD_108199 | JGI IMG/M metagenome (GOLD analysis project Ga0160429, IMG submission 108199) | Solar panel surface microbial communities from Lawrence Berkeley National Laboratory, California, USA - R | ecosystem: Engineered > Built environment > Solar panel > Unclassified ...
AAATCCATGATGAAACTTAGACGGTTGATCAATATGATGTAGCCTGCAGGCTCTGGCGGAGTGCAAACACCAGGGTGCTTCCTACCCTTTCAGGTGTTCCACAGCCATCACTGTTGTGACTGTCCCCGAAATGGATCGCGAATTTTCATAATTATAAAACTATCCTTAGTTGCACCGATACACCACAACTTCATTTTGGGCTTTTTGACAGTTCGATGAAAAATCACCACCCCACTCAGATTTTGATGAGAAACAAGCCTGATCTTCATTTTCCAGCTGGGTCAATATTCAGGAGGTCGAATTCAGTTGGTTTGACAACCCTAGTGGACCTCTGGAGATCTCATGGCAACTCAGTAAATACGAACTCCTTCGTAAAGGAATAGTCGCCGATATCGAGTACGAGTAGTGATAGTGTTTCTTGGCTGTCGTTGAATGCCAAGGCCGGACCCACTTTGCCAGAATCAAAACTGTGCGCACCGTAAGCCTTCTGTTCATTTCTTCACACACGCAAATCTTTCATAGGTTTCTTACCATCAGCCTATCACCTTCATTATATGAGCGATGTAGGCCAGACTACTCCCTGTATCACTCACAGATTATTTTTTATCCGCCATGGCGAGACTGTCGATAATGTTGCCGGACTGTATGCTGGAATCAGAGATTCAGCCTTAACAGTACATGGAGTTCATCAAGCGTCACGTCTTGCATATTACCTTGCCCGTGAGGGTCATCGATTCACCAATGTCTTCTCTTCCGATCTCACTCGTGCGGTCAGAACCGCCGAAGCAATCCTGAAGGCCCAGCCGAGTGGCACATCATCACAACATACTCCACATGTCTTGATCAAGATCATACAGCTCCGCGAGCAGGACTTCGGGTTCTACGAGGGGAAGCCTTTCCATGTCCGTTCCCCCTCGTCGAAGTCTGGGCGAGAGTCACACTTTGAGAGGAACAAGGATGAGCCGGGTGTTCAAGCGCCAGAGAGCAAAGAATCCATGATGAGACGTGCTGACGAATTCCTTGACCAACACCTCCTTCCATTGGTTTATGACAGTAGCTCGGATTTGGTTATCGCAGTGGTCTCTCACGGCATGTTACTGTCTGCTCTATGGAAATCTATCCTTCGGAGACAACGACAGCATAGTGTTACTGTCAACCCTGAAATCATTGCCAACTCTCGACCGGTGATACTGGAGCATCTCGGTGGCTGGTCAAACACGGGTTACCTGGAAATACTCCTTCGAGAGGAACATGCACCTAGTGCTGCCAAGAAGAACGTCGAGCCCACATTGTCAGTGCACAATCCTGGTATCGTCCTTCAGGATGGGATCACTGAGACCGACAGTGGGAAATTGGCATTGCGATTGGCGTTGGAAGCCACACTATTCCCCATCTCGGTCACTTCGAGGGCATATCGGCGTTTCGCCTTGGACGTTCGCACCATTAATGTTAAAGCCCACCTTCAAGGTCTCAGGAGAACCGGTGGTGGTATTGGAAGTTCCAAGTTCGACGACAGCCAACAGTCCATCAAAAGCTTCTTCAAGAAGCAAAAGCAAGATTGAATTGTATGTCATACTGGTATGCCGATGCTACCCTGCTGGAAGACTCGAAACTCATCTGCTTGAAGTAAGTTGCCATATATTTACTTTCGTGACACGATGCTTTCAGTGATGATTAATATTGTAGACCTGTTCCAAATACATTATGTGGAGGATAATAATATTGTTCAACTGCTGTCTGATCGAAAGCCAAACAAAACGCTTCGCTTTGCTCATGAATACCTGGCAACTCAAGCTAATGCATCAAAGTCACAGATCAACTCAGCATCAACCGAGAAGCATTGAGGGTCATAGGGATGGGATGGTGTGATATATGATGTCAGCTTAACACAAAGTGAAATTGCATTATGTCAAAAGACTTCTCCCATGGTCATTTCCTCACGCACGCACGAGAAAACCGTGTGGTGATTTAAACATTACGTGGTTGGGTGCTTCTGGTTAATGCGGGGGCATGGTGGCGGGCGGAGTAACGGCAACAGGGGCTACACTAACTTAGCGGCAATGCAAATTACAGGACGGAATTGCTTGCTTCGACAACCATTCAGATGCGTGCCAACCCCCATCATTTAAGCGCTGTCAAGCCTCGACGCGTCGTGTTGAATTGCTAGTGATGTTTGAAGTTTACTTTGTTACACGATTGTGACAAAGTGTGATGGCGACGTGGTTGCAAAACCAGGTAATCCCCAACCTCCCGCTAACAACAAAAAGCATCCTGCCTTCTGCTCGAACCTGCCTCCGTAAATATGAAGTGCTTAAAAACTCCATGAACCAGCTCTTGTTTTCTCTCCGACCATCTTCTCAAAATCTTCCGAAACATTCATTGTACTTTGTTCTACTTGTCGCTACCAACTCAGCCCATAGTCGTCGCTTCCCATTCGTGTCTATTTCTCCTTCCATTGGCGGCATATCAAGGCTTTACTGAACCATCTTCACATTTCAAACCCCACGTTTAGCAACCTTTCATCGAAAACTCATTACAGTATATTTCAACATGAAGTTCTTTCTCCTCACCGCGCTTTCTGCAACAGCTTCCGTCTTCGCTCAAACTGTGATTGACGAGCTTGTCTCAGTAACTGTCAATGGTATGTTCCGACGCTAGATACTCCGCCGACATGATAACTAACGAATCTCAGGTATTGCTTACACTGTTGATGTCCCCATTGCTATTCCTACACCCACAGCTACAAGCCAGTACCTGACAACAGTGGCTGTAGCACTCCAGCTGAATTACTACATACCGACAATCAGCCAAACTCCCGCTTCGCTCAACGCTCTTTCCGTCCTGCAGAGTGCCGTTTGCGTCTTCTCGGATGCCAGATACTGCCAAAGCGGTATGCCGACTGGGGCTCCCTCGATCGTAGCCGCATCTCTTACTACCGTTACTGTCACGGCACTCATTTCCGGTTCTCAAGTCCTCACGGTAGGGCCCTATGTGCCAGGATTGATCGCTACCACCACTGTTCTTGCTACCCCAACTTTTGTCGGCTCGTCAACCATCTCGACCATCTCTTCAACAGGCGCTGTTGTGATTGTGGTGGCCCCATCAGGATCAGGTTTCGTTACCCGTACAACCACGGTCCCAGTCGGCGTCGTCACTTCCACAATCAATTCTATCACGACCACCACCGTCCCTGTCGTTGGCGTCGCAACTACCACGATCAGTTCTATCGCTACCACAACCGCGTTGACATCGTCGCCGGTAGTCGTAGTTACTACGACTTTGCTAACTTCTTCGAGTCCCGCAGTGACCACGATCACGACTACGCAAAACACTGCTTCTGGCGTCGGAATAACAACAATCAGTACTGTCGCAATTGCCGCCACCACGGCCGCACCTCCTGTATTAACCAGCCATGCATTGGCTGCTGCGACACATGCTCCTGTCATTGTCGGTGGTCTTGCTGCAGGTCTCATTGCTTGCTTTGCGTTCTAGTTTCAATGGACATTTTTTAGTACAGATTGGATTTCATTTAGAAACAGGTCTTTGCATGGTTATGGGGTACACAATGGATCAGGATACCCGGACTTACCTTATGATTGTTATGTTGTATTCAGCTGGAGTTTTGTCAGCACTTTAGCGTTCTAGCGTTTTGTGAATAGATAGCAGATTTTAATGAGTAGATTACAGTCATCAGTAACGTCTTTGACCTAGATTGAAATACCTCCCATCTTATATATATCGAGCTACCGATTACGTAACGGCCGAATATCGCCGCTAGCCTAGACTAATAGTATAACTATTGAACGCGTTTATATATTAGTTAGCACGCACTCCTCTTTATCTATCTATATAATCTACCTGCTGAAATGATATTAGTATAACTATTAAGGCGTTGCTGAGGTTCGTGCGCTTTCAGTTTTAGGGGTACACTATTTAGCCTATTATTAGTAAGGGAGGACTTGGTGACGCTATAGATGCGGGCTGTACGCGAAATGGTTAGCGAATTATTATCTTTAAGAGCTTGTATAGCGTTCTGTAAAGAAATTCACGAATATCTATTGTGGTGCTTGATTAATCACGTGTTGAAAGTTGATGCTCCTCCTTCCTTCCCTCCTTCGTGATATTTTCCGCCGCGGATAATTCAGGGTCCGTTACGCGCCAAGACCGAGAGCTCCTGCTGCTTTTGCTTGTGACGCTGATCTCTAATTCTCTAGGTATTGTGTTTCTTCAGGCGTTCTTCTGCCTCTTAATTCACCCACCTCTTCCAAACAATAGTTCTGATTTCTGTTACGTTTGGCTTTGAAAGCGCCTGCACCGCTCTTCTTCGCCTCTGTGGCTCATTCCTCTGCTTCTTTTTCTTTTTGCAGTTCATATGACGGCTTTACGATCGTCTTTCAGCTTCAGTTACTCGTAATCACCCTAATTTGGCCATAGTCGCGGGCAAGAATATTGACAGAACAGAAACAACCTTCTTACCATCAGTTACCACGCTGTAAGCTAATCAAGGAAAAGCTGCCCTTGGCGGCACTCACAAAAATGGGCAGAATTAGGAAAACCGCGGCGGCCAAGCACGAAGTCACTCTCTCACAGGGCGTAGCTGAGTTCATCAGGACGTGCACGTCTATCCCTCTGTATCGTTTAGGACCACACTTGGATACTTTCCCATCAAAATGGCCCTTCCCGAGGGGTGACCTTTACCACTGGATCAATGTGCTTAATAGATTTGATGGAATTCTTGAAGCTTTCAACACGGAATACGGGCTGAAAGATGGACCACAAACGAAGGATTTCACACAGACCCTTTTACTGCGTGGAGATGGCAATGGTGGCGAAATTGCTGGTGGTCCAACCACTACGCCGAATGTTCTCTGTGACTTAGGCTACGGCACTGACGGTGATCGTGCGCTTATCGAAAAGATCGTTGTTTTCAGCAAGCTGTTGATGGAAAATTGTGGAAATAGAAGTCTTTACGCCAGCAGTAATCAACTGAGCAACTTACTTAATACTACATCTCTATCACTCCTGGAAATAACACTAGAGCTGGGACTTCGCTTAGCACAACGATACTCGTACTCTCGGCTACGGATTGGCGGACCACATATCGGACCAATCAGTCAGGGCATTCTTGCTACGCACTACATGTTCGACCTGGAGAAGATTGAGAAGCTGGCACTACCATTCACCGAGAATGTCACGAAAGGCAAAGCTACGGATTCACTAGTTATGACGGGTAAGGACAAAGCACAAACTCCCACTTCTGCTTCGAAACCGGGTTTCCTTGCGTTTCTCAAAGATGTTGAGGGTCATGAGACTGGCTCGGATACGTATGGCAGACCTTGGATCCAGTATTACGATCACTCGAGCAATGCTGATCGCGATTCTGGTGTTGAAAACACTCCGGATGTTTCAATCTTAAGCCCGACAACACCCACTCCATCTCGACGCACAACAGGACTTGGTGGTACAAACCACACCCCGAGAAGTGCTGCAACGCCGGGTACAGCAGTGATTGCCACACCGCGAAATCCACTTTCAAGCGAGAAGCCATATAAAGCTGGGTTCAAAGTGTTCGAATTGTCGTCCGAAGATTCTATATCAGAGGATCTCAATGCTGTTATCGCGAAAACTCTTGCAAATTTGCCTCAAGAAGTACACTACGAAGCTCTGCACAGGTTACGTGTTGCCAGAGCTCTATCAGGTTCTGAAGCTTCTCGGCTTACCATCATCGCCATTCGTTTGCTAGCAATTGCCAATATTGCACACGTCTATCCAGAGAACAGTCTTCAACATAAGATTTTCCAGCACGAAGTTGAAGAGCCAAGGCGCTCACAACTACCATATCAGTTGTGCGATCTTATACATCCTGTGGATCAAGGCACTGTTAATGTACCCAAGAAGATTCAAACATTCGCTCTTTATACTTTGGAAGCACTTGCGAACCACAAGTACAAAGGAATAGATGTAGCCGCTGCGCTAAGTATCAATGTCAACCATGGCGTGCTGGCTTATGTTCTGCGCAAAGCTGTGGCGGAACTAGATACGGAGTGCTCTTCCGATGCAGATTTTTTAGTGGATTCTGACTGGCGCGAAAGTTTGTTCTCGCTCCTTCATGTTCTCCCGAAATCAAGTAACCGGGCTAGTGAATCCCTCGTGTCTGCAGGTTTGCTCGATGTACTTTGTCAATCACTTGCCTATCGCACCGAGAAAGCCGAATACGACCACCCCCGAGTTCTCAACTTCTTAGATGTCTTTGTCTACAACACTCGTGATGCGTTTCAAGCTCTGATCGATGCGAAAGGGTTGGACATCACATCTAGCCTGTTAACGCATGAAGTTGAAAAAGCGTTGAGACTATCTCGTGACGGTCAAGGGCTAGCGCCGAAGTACAAAACCCAAGTCACCGACTACCAAATTCCCTTCGCTCAACAGCAGACGTTACGCACTTTATTCAAGTTTATTCACCACATGATGTCCATCAATGGAGGGCCTTTCGATCGACTGCTGCGAAATCTGATTGAATCATCTGAACTTCTCGCAGGTCTCCGAACAGTTATTATGAATCCCCAAACGTACGGTTCAAATGTTTGGAGTTCTGGTGTGGATATCTTCAGCAGTTTTATCCACAACGAGCCAACAAGCTATACTGCCATTGCGGAAAGCGGATTGACCAGGGCATTCCTGGAAACAATCACACAGGAAACTGTCACTGATCCCGACGTAACAACGATGACAGATGCTCCAAGTACCGCTGAGACAAATCAGTCTGCTGGTGAAACAAATATCCCAGATGCATCGTCACCGACAAACGCTACATATGAGCAAACAGCAGCGCCTAAACCGTTACTTAAGCCTGCACCAGTGACTCAGTTACACAATGAAGTCACTTCAGCTGGTGGTTGGAGGGCATGGACTAAGGCGTATACCAGAGGTATTCTACCAATCACGGAGTCCATCGCAATCCTGCCGCATGCTTTTGGTGCCATTTGTCTTGCTGAAGCAGGTACTCGTCAGTTCCAAGAATCTAGTGCGATTTCAAAGTTCTTCCGAGTATTCATTTGTCCATTACATGTTCGCGCTTTGGCAAACAGTCAACCGTCAGATGTTGAGAATATCGGTGAAGCGTTTGACGAGTTGGTCCGACATCACCCTCAATTAAAGACTGCGGTGATCGAGGCTATTTGGCAGACTACACTCATAATATTCAACCTCTGCCATACTCGAGCAGGGAAACATGGGGCAGGTGCGAAGCTGCTTGTTCGTGCTTCCGAAAGCCGTGCACCCGGTGATGCGGTATCGCCATCGACTGCAGTAACGGTTCCAACTTTGACTAACACAAACGCTCTTACAGAGCAAGAACCAATGGAAACACTCATGTCGGACAGAGTAGCTGCTGATGTGGAGATGAGCGATGCTCCCGTAGCAGCAAGCGAAGAAGCTCCAGCACTTATCAGCACCACTGAACCTTCCTCCGCTGGTGAGCTGCAAGCGAACTCCGGAGACTCGTCTGCGTACATCAACGTCGTTCAACCAAATTACGCGAACGAGCACGCGCTCGTCATGCCTGCCGTTTCAGATTACGTAGGGGTCTTCTCCAGATTCTTGCTGGGTTTCTTCAACAACCCCTCAATGTGTACGGCTTTTGCCGAAACCCCTGGGCTGGAAATGGTACTAAACCTTGCTTCGTTGCCGTCACTACCTCACGATTTCAGTAACTCTCCATCATACCAGAAGCTTGCTCGTGTTATTCAGATCTTTGCGCAAGAGAAACCTCACCTTACCTTACCGTCAATCCTCAAGCGTGCTCAAATCGTCCTTGGAAGACTTGGGTCATTCATGGATTACCCATCAGATTCATCATATTTCGCGAAATTCGTGACGCCTACGGTGGCCGGACAGGGCAGTGACAGCGCATCACCGAGCGTTGTGGATGGCACCAAGACTATCAAGGCTCTTGTGGCTATACAAACCTTGTGCATGCTACTTACCAAAACCTTCGCTCCGCCAAGCCATCGAAGTTCATCAAGCAACCATCCCTTTTCTCAGGTCAATCTGGCAGATGTGTACATCGCACTCTTAGAGCAACTCAGTAAGCTTCAACTTCGATGTGCATCTGAGGCGATGCTTTTGCCTCCAATGCCCGAAACTCTGAGAACTGGCGCTATGACTGCAGCCATTGACCAAGGTATCCCCAGCTTGATGCGCGATGAGACTTTACCTCAACAAGATGAAGCTACTAGGGCTAACACTAACGCACAACCTGGGCCTGGAGCCCCACCTTCTGCGGACGCTAGTCAACATCTCTCGGACAGACAGAAAGCAGCGAGGTTTTGGCACGAAGCAAGTCACGAGCAGAAGAATTATGTCGTTATTCGTACTGTTCTGGCTCATATTCCTACTTGGGTGTCTCAACTGGTCTCTACTTTAGGCAAGGCTATCCTTACGAAACGTGTAGCTCCAGACTCTTTCCAAAAGCAAAACGCACTCACAGTGGCCGACCAACTCGCCAAAACCCTTGTTGAGCAGCTTCGTTTGCCGTTTGCTAACGTAAATGACCTCAAGATGGTTGACTACCATCGCGCGGCACGTGTTGGTCTAGTTTCGGCCGCGTTGATTGATAGGAAATCCACCACAGATCGACAGGGAATTTACCTCGCTGTGCTTGTCCTCCGATCCTTCAAGCACCAAGGTGGTTTGGCTTTGCTTGGCTCCTACGCTGAAGCATTTCAAGCACGTATCTCCACCATAGCTGCTGCTAGTGCCGAATCTGGTACTCCAAACACCGAAAGAAACTATGCTGCCGATGGTCTACAGCGCATCTTAAAGCTCTTCTCACAGCTCACTAACTTCAGAATTATTCTTGAAGCATCGCAAACACAAGCACTTGTGAACAGATCAGGGAATGGCATGGCCGGGTCAGATCCTTTTTCATCTGCACAATTTCTCGTCGAACTAAGGCTCGAGATTACGAGAGTTATCCTGCCTATCTGGAAATCCGATGCACTTGGACAGGGTCGCGAAAGTGTAATCAAGGACCTCATCGCCATTCTCTTCAATGTTCTGGAAGGTCAGGGTGAGAATGGAGCTCACAAGCGGGCCGACAAATTTGTACCACCTCCGAAGCCATCGCGCAAGGTCTTCAAGTGGCAACGGAAGGACCATCTTGATAGACTCATCAAAGAAAAGGGATTCGATATCGATCTCGCTCAGGAAGCAATCTATCGTTGCAACGAAAATTACAACAATGCGGTGGAATACTGCGCTTATTACCAGAGACACACTGAGCTCCCGCGTCACGAAGTGCCAGCAATAGATAAGTCATTGAGTGACACCGACGAGGATGTTACCATGACATCGCCGGTACCACCTTCTAGCTCTAATTCGGGTGGTCCAGCGCCTTCTCAGAATCTGCCAGGCATTGCTGAACTCTTTAATCAAGACGGTACCCTTCGTAACACAAGTCCTGTTTCAGCTATAGTACGAGAACTTGGAACCGGACTTTCCCCTAAGGTGGGTGCATCTAACCCGGCGGAGCTAATTGCAACTGAGCCTCACACCCCAACAACGCCAACTAATGCTGTTGTCGTTACTATCGAGGACCTCGACGATCAAAGAAAGGACATACGTAGAGATTTAATGGATCGATGTCTTACTGTTCTGAATGCTTACGATGGACTTACTTTTGAGCTTGCGGATCTGATGCTTGCTGCTATAGTCAAATCGTCAGATCCTCCGGAGATGCGTAAGGACTTCGTCGGAACGCTCATTCAGTCACTCGTCTCGTTTCAGGGCTCGGAATCATTGTCGGAGAATTCCAAAAAGATCTCCGCTTGTGCTCATCTTCTTGGAATTGTGATCCAGGAGAGAGAATTCTTCGCATCAGCTTCCGACACATTGAGGGAGAGTTTTCAGAGTCTTCTTGGCTTCCTTGTCATTCCCACTAATCAGCAACCTGCGGAACCCGGGAAGCACATCAAATATATACTACTCATTTTTGAGAGAATCCTGGCTGATGATCTTCAACCTCAGACAATCACTTGGTCACCACCCCCAATGGATAATCCGGAAGCAGACACCACGTCAATTGCTACTGTTCAGCCAATATCCTCGGCGGAAGACAAAGCGGCTCTGTTCGAACGGATATTGGAGATCCTGCCTAAGATCGGCAAGAACGCAGAGTTAGCGCTTGCCGTCGTGCGCTGCATGGTGTCACTCACCCGTGATCGCCAGTTGGCATTTAAGCTGGCCAACAAGCGCAACATGCAGAAGCTTTTCGTCATGGTCAGACAGCTCTCCAGTGAAATGGATGATCGAGTTCACACAGCATGTATGCTCATTCTTCGGCATATCATCGAGGACGAAGCGACTATTCGACAGCTTATGCGTAGTGAGATTCTCTTGATGTTTGAGAAACCGCCGCGTCAGGTAGACACCACCGGATACACGCGTTCAATGTCTCATTTGGTTCTTCGTGAACCGTCAATATTCGTGGAGGTCACAAACGAGTTGCTCGAGATTCCAAGATACGATCGTTCTCAAACTCCTCAAGTGCTGGCCTTGAAGAAAGAGCCAGTTTCGGCTCCCGATGTCGGTACCGATACTGCCATTAAGGTTCCTGAAGAAACGATGATCGATGCCGGCCAAACTCAACCTTCAGCTGAAGATACTATGGCTATGGAAAAGGTTAAGTCCACCGAGAGCAAGGCACCAACAGTGGAAAACTCCGATGGAGTTATTCACTACCTTCTTTCTGAACTGTTGTCATACAAGGACGTTGATGATAAACCAGTGGAATCGTCGCAGGAGATCGCTCAAACTCAAACCGAACAAGACGTTGAGATGACTGCCGCGGAAAGTACTTCATCTACTAACACTGCACCACAGCAAGACAACAAGAAGCCTGATACTAAGCGTGAGCTCAATGCGGAAGATCACCCAATCTTTGTTTACCGAAGTTTCGTCATGCAGTGTCTCATTGAGCTTTTGCAGAGTTATAACAGGACGAAGATCGAATTCATCAATTTTTCTCGCAAAGCCGATCCTCAAGCTCCCACACCGGCGAAGCCAAGGTCAGGGATCCTGAACTACCTTTTGCACGCTTTGGTTCCAACTGGTTCCCTGCAACATCCCTCAGATACTCTTGCGCGCAAGAAGAATCACATCTCTAATCTGGCAATGAATGTGATTGTTTCTCTGTGCTCTCGGACTTCCGAAAAAGGCGCCATTAAGCGTCGTAATGCTTCTGAGACGGAGGACGAGCCTGATCTGTTATTCGTACGAAGATTTGTGCTCGAACATGCTTTGAAAGCCTACAAAGATGCGAATGCCTCAGCAGAGGCTCTCGACTCTAAGTATTCAAGGCTCTTGGGACTTGCTGATCTCTTCAATCGTATTTTAGCTGGCAAACCAAGTGAGAATCCTTACAGACGAAGTCACGAACCTCGGGATGAAAATCTTGTACCCTCGCAGAAACAACTTGCCAAGATCATGTTCGAGAAGAATTTCATTGCCGCTCTTACCAGCTCTATTTCAGAGGTGGACCTCAATTATCCCGGAGCAAATCGTGCAATCAAATAAATTCTTCGACCACTCAGACTTCTAACGCACACAGCGATTGAGTTGAGCTTGTCATCCGACCTGTCAAGCTCTTCCGGTCAGACTGATGACGACGAGATCTCATCTGCCACGTCTGTATCAGATATTGGCGAAGATCGTGAAGAAACTCCCGACTTATTCCGGAACTCTACTTTGGGTATGTTTGAGCCTGGTCGCGACGATGAGTCCAGTGAAGGTTCCGACGAAAACGACGAAGAAGAGGAAGACATGTACGGTGATGCTTACGCCGACGACATGGACTACGACGACGACGATCACATCCATAATGATGACGTGGTGAGCGAAGAAGACGAAGAAATGGAAGGTATGGGACCGATTGAAGGTCTGCCAGGCGATTTAGGTTTGGATGTCGAAATCGAAATCGATGATCACGGCGAAGGTTCTAGTGGTGATGATCATGACCATTCGGACAGTGATGATGAAGATGACGACGACGAGAATAATGATGTCATGGAGGAAATCATTGAAGAAATGGAAGAAATCACAGGTGATGAAGGCGAAGAAGAAGATATGTCTGATGGTGATGGTGAGGGAGAGTGGGTTGACGCTGATGAAGAGGATGAGGAAATAGTTTTCGACCGCCGACACGATCCTGAGCAAGCCAGTTTCTCTGGCTCGGAAGCCGACGAACAGCGCTACAATGCAGAGATGATCGGTATGGGCGAAGGCGACATGGAAATGGATGATGGTGAGGAAGATGACGAGCCAACCGAAGAAGACGACGACGAGGACGAAGATGATGGTGAGGGCGAGGAGATGATGTATCTCGATGGTGACATGGAAGACGATGATCCATTCTCATGGGATTTCGGATCCCGTCGTCCAGGCCACCGTCATGGCCATCATTCTCATGGTACATGGCCATCCTTATTACGCCCGACTGACCGCTTCATTTCTGAGTACCGATCACATCGTCCAGGCAACAATCCTCGACCAGCAGATGATGGCGTGAACCCATTGCTCAGTCGTAGCCAGAACGATCCGAATGTGCGCGTTATCCCTCAGTCAATACTGGAGTTTCCCCCTCTTCCGCATATATCAGACCTAACCCGGGATAACAATCCAATATCCTATATCAGCAATCTCATCAATGTTTTGGGTCATGGTGGGCAGAACCTGCCGCAAATTCATCATCATCATCATCACCACGGAGGTGCTCTAACTTTTAGTGTTGGACCGTTCGACGGACCCGGGGTGGCTGCTCAAGGCGGTAGTGGCGCGAGACTCGATATTGGCCGTGCTAGTCTTGAAATCGGGCAACCTGTTCGTGGAGCCATGCAACGACCTCGAGATGATCCAATGCAAGCCATGTCACTCACACCGATGCTTACAATGGATCGCTGGCAAGATGAGTCCCGACTACTCTTTGCCGCAACTTACATTGAGAAAGTCCAGCGTGTTATCAACTCAATCTTGCGGGTTTTAGTACCGCGAGCCATGTTAGCAGACAAAGCCCGGCGACAAAAGGAGGTTGAACTACAGGAGAAGGCCAAACTTGAACGTGATGAACGTGGAAAAAA
>Ga0160429_1001467_pt1 | contig 13129 bp, 16 predicted proteins | sample SolpanmetagenomR_FD_108199 | JGI IMG/M metagenome (GOLD analysis project Ga0160429, IMG submission 108199) | Solar panel surface microbial communities from Lawrence Berkeley National Laboratory, California, USA - R | ecosystem: Engineered > Built environment > Solar panel > Unclassified ...
GTTGGTCAGATCCATGAACGCCATGTGATTGCCAGGCGGCACTGGTCCACCCCAATATTCAGTCTTTTCAGCGACCTCATGATTGGGAGGACGCAGCTCGGACGAATCGGACTGGACCTGAGACTCCAGATATACCTCAAGGACTGTCAGAAAAACTCAAGATCTCACTCAAATTAAAACAGGCTTGACTGACGTTGTTTGATGCACGGATTGCAACCGGTTCAGACCGCACTTCGAGACTCTGGACAGGATTTGGAACCCGGCCATGATCCATGAAATCAGCTTTGTTGAAACCTTGTCCATGTTTTTTGGATGCACTCCCAGGAGCCTCAGCAGGTAGGGCATATCCACCATAGTAGTCCTCGAAAATTTCTGGATTGGACCAAGTTCGCGAGTCGTACTCATGAAGGTTTCTAAGTCTATTGGCATGATGAATTGAATGTTCTTTTAATGCTGGCAGGATAGCTTACTGAAGGGCCAGCCATTGATGGAGCGCAAGTCCCACTTGCACAAGATGACGCCCAACTTCAGTATCGTAAGGATTGTATGGTGATAAAGATTGTCCATGAGACTGCTGCTGGGGACCGTTGGTAGTTGCACGGTCTCGTTCAACTGCCAGCAGGTGCTCTTCGACTTCGACTTCATTTCTATATTGAGCTGGGATTGGGAAAGCAGGATAAACTTCACCTGGTGCTGAAGGCCACCAGAGTGTTCCTGGCTGCATTTGATTGTTCCCAAGTATTCCCCAACAGTTTGGATCGAAAAGCCCTTGAGCTAGGAGTTCATGACGAACCAGTATACCCCATCCGCCGGTAGGTTGTCCCTCGTACTAGGCGAGACCGGTGTTGGGAGCTTCTGCAGTGACAGGTGCGCAGGGTGGCACATTATAACCTGCCACCCCCGGCATGTACTGCGAGTTGGGTCCATGATTTCCTAAGTCCCATTGTTGCTCGCTGGGATCATTACTAGTCGTGTTTAGCCAGTTTACGAGATCTTCGTCGTCTAGCATCGTCAAATGTGGAAGAAGTAGTAACGACTGAAGATATGAATAATAGAAAACAGTAAACGAATGATATGCCTCGAGGCTTGGTAACAGATGCTGATGAGAATAAGGATGAAAGTTAGGAGGAAAGGAACAAAAGCAGAATCAACCCGCCGAAGCTGCAGCCAAAAAAGCAACTGTGAAAAACAAGCAAGCACGACATGATGAACAAGGGGTGAGATTTGTATGAAATGTACAACTTCCCAGTTTACTGAATCACTATTGACAACGTGAAATTCATTAAAATATAGCACGACCATATGCAATGAAGGCTTGATGAATCAGAAACCGCGACCTCTTCTTTGTACAACAGGTTTTCGGACGGCACCCTTCTTGGAGACCGATGGCTTCCCGTTCGCAGTCTTAACAACGAAGCCCAGATCGTGCTGGTTCTCAGCCTCTATCCTCTTGCGTTCATTCTCTCTGTCACGGTCCATCTCCGCCTCGATCTCCATTTTCCTTGAGAGCTCGGTCTCGGTAACTTTGGCTAGGCGTGCGCTGTAGCCCTTCTCCTTCACAGAATAGAAAACACCACCAAGCTCTGCCAGCCATTTAGGATCAACAGAAGTCACTGTACTCATGTATTCCTTACTCGTCAAGATGAGTTCATGATAGACAACGTAGTCTGGGAGAAAACCAAGGCCATAGAGAGCCGAAGTCGGATGTAGCTGTACAGATACGGATGTTCTCAAGTTGATATACTCCCCGATGCCCTTCACTTTTGCTCCTTGGTGATAGTACCCCGCACAAATACATTTCCTTATAACATCCCAATCGGTACCGCATGCTACCAGTTTCATGTTTTGTGAAGTAACAATATCTTGGAGCTGATCACGAATCTCTCGGGCGCGCCGAAGAGCTTTGGCATGAAGGAAGTGACGTACACACCAACCATCAGAGCATCCGTTAGCCATCCATTGGCTGTAAACATGCAGGAGTGTCAAGTGGTCAGATTCAGGGACAAAGAATTTCTCTCTAGCTGCATCAGACTCATCTTGTCGTTCCTTGGGCCGGTAGAATACTGATGGAACTGAAAGCATAGAGACTATTGTAAGCATCTCTGAAGAACAACCGTAATCGGAAGATGCTGAAGTAATGAGAAGTTTTGACAAGGATGGATCCATAGGGAAAGCCGCCATCTTTTTACCAAGCTCTGTAAGATTTCCAATATTATCTAGGGCACCCAGAGCCCATAAGTCGAATAAAGCAGTCGTAATAGCATCCTGTGGCGGAGGATCCATAAAGTCGAAGTCCAATAAGTCCTTCACACCCAGAGACTTCAGCAGAAGCACAGTGTTCGCCAAGTTTGTTCGCTGGATCTCGGGAATGGTCTGAATGTAAAGCTCATCCCGGAAAGCTCGTTCTGTGTAAAGGTGAAAAGCTTTTCCTGGACCCGTTCTGCCAGCGCGTCCAGCTCTCTGCATAGCATTCGCTTGGGAAATAGGGGTAATTTGCAGTGTATCCATTCGCATTCGAGGATTGTATACTTTCAACTTTGAGAACCCTCCATCAACCACATACATGATTCCGTCCACAGTCAAACTCGTTTCTGCAATATTGGTGGCTACAATAACCTTGCGCACTCCAGGTGCAGCTCGGTCAAAGATCTTCGCCTGCAGGTCTGCTGGCATTTGACTGTATATCGGTAAGATGCTAAGCTTCGGTGGGTCGTTAAGTAGTTTCAGCCTCTCGTCCATAAGTTCGCAGGTAACTTCAATATCCTCTTGACCAGTCATAAACACCAGAATATCACCAGGACCTTGAGAAACATGGATTGCCAATGCTTGCTTCACAGCAGCATCTACGTAATCATCACAAGGTGATCTTGAATACTGAATGTCGACTGGAAATGTTCGTCCCGGAATGATAAACTCTGGGGCAGATCCGTAGAAATCAGAAAACCGCTTTGCATTCATGGTTGCAGAGGTGACGATCAATTTTAGATCTCTTCTTCGTGCTAAAACCTTTTTGAACAATCCCATGAGAATATCAGTGTTCAATGCACGTTCGTGAGCCTCATCCATGATGATGCAGGAATATTTGTCGAGATCTGTATCAACAAGAAATTCTCGCAGAAGAACTCCATCGGTCATATATTTGATTGCCGTTTCTTTGCTTGTGCAATCCTCAAACCGAATAGCATACCCGACCTTTCCACCAAGCTTGACTTCCATCTCTTCACTGACACGTTTGGCCACACTCATAGCAGCAACGCGTCTTGGCTGAGTGCAGCCTATGAGACCAGTCTTGCCGTATCCATCCTCATAGAGAAACTGTGTGAGCTGGGTCGTCTTGCCAGAACCTGTTTGTCCTACTACAATGATGACCTGATTATCCCGAATGACGCGCAAAAGATCTTCTCGTACGGCGAATGCGGGCAAATATTCCCGCTGCTCCCGGAGAGACTTGCTCTTGCTGAATGCGCTAGCACCTTCATTTTTCTTCATGTGTGATGCAAATTTACTTCGTCTATTCTTCTCTTCTTCACCCTCCACTGGCGCCGCGCTATCTCCTTCGTCATCTTTGACACCCATGATATTCCCAAGAGCCGTCCCAGCCATATTGGTTGCTTCCTGGGCTTGCTTTTGCCTTTCTTTCTGCTGTCGCCTTTCCTTGACCACCCTACTGCCTTTTCGACTGAAGACAGCCATGTCACTTTGCGGATCGAGGACGGCAGAAATTGGGTCCAGCTGTTTCGTGAAAACCATGCGACCGTCAAGGAAAGGTGGCTTTAGATCATGAACGAGCAAATGTACTCTGGTAGAATCTTCATCATCATCGAAGTCATCGGCAAAGTCCCGCCTTTGAGCGACTCCCGAAGTGAGCATCCGGTTCGTCTCCCAAGCATCCACATCCTTCTGTTTCTGTACCTGCCTTGCATCCACACGTCTCGTAGTCTTCTTTTCTAGCATAGCAACCTCTTGCTGTTGATCTGCCCAGGTGTGATCCGCACCTCCAAAGGGGTTGTGCGTTTCATCACCGAATGCATGCCCGTTCTCCTCGCCTCCATACCAATCTCTATCAAGGGCGTTGACATCTTCTGGATCGACCAAGAATTCCGGCCCATCAAATTCATGTTGGCGCGGGGTGGAGTCGCCGTGAGCCCCGCGAGGTGTAGCTGCTCCATTCAGAGCGCGTGGAGTGGATGCGCGAGATGACTGTTTGAATCGATTCTGGAGCCGAGGCGGAGGTCGTGCTGTACCCGGTGTGGCAGACCGCGAGGGGATGGCGAAGCGGTCGATATCAAGTCTTCGCCTTTTCGGACTACTGTCTCTCGCCATGATGAGAGGACTTAAAGTCAAGAGATGTATTCGGAATACTCACACAATTCATTCCAATATGTCAATAATAATTCGGCATATGAAGGAGTTCAAATGACATGGATTTAGCACATTCAATGGACCCCTAAGCATGGCGCAGCAACTCAATAAAAACGTCCTCCTTTGAATCTCATAAATGAAAACACTCATTAAATATAGACGAAGGACTTCGTGTCAATCGACTAGTTATAATACTTAGCAGACTCCCAGGCATCTAGTTCGAAAACTAATAAATAAGAATATTACAGGATTTGGCATATAAGTTATTTGTCATGCAGATAGGAAACAGATCAAAATAATCAGCTTTTAACTTGTAGTACGCTTCCCAGAAACAAACGTCAATTCAATAAAAACGACCTGTAGAATTCACAGTCGCCTTGACGAATCAGTTGGCGGGCGGCGGCGGCTTCTTCCGCTCTCCATCTATCGATAGTTGCCCTGCCAATTCTACATAAACATCGTCTCTGAAGAAGTCCAAGATACGAAGGAGTTTTCATTTATTGAGTTATCATCAGGCTCCTAGCGACTTGCCGAGTGTTTCAACTCCGCTGATTTGAGCTCCTTCGTATCCTTAAGCTCCAACTTCCTAACTCGGCGCACGATGTCACAGCCACCTAAGGCGGTCATGCCTGTAACAGCAAACTCCAAAGATGAGAAACCGAAACCAGAAAAGATTGCTACCATTCCCGGAATCCTGCAAGATCCGTCAAGCCGTACTTACTTACCAGGCGCACGCATTGGTGTAGGGGGTTTCGCAAGTTGCTTTGTCGCCAAAGTTCTTGATAACAACACGGTTCCAGAGGCAGAAGAATGTGCATTGAAAGTCGTACGGGCCAACATCGATGCTGAACATATACGAAACCGCTTCAAGATCGAGCTACAAATTCACAGCAAGCTACATCATGCGAATATTGTTGAGTTCCATCGTGCTTTTACTTTCGAAGACCACACGTACATAGCTCTCGAGCTTTGCAGTAATGGATCACTCGCAGACATGGTTAAGCGCCGCAAATGGCTAACCATGGGTGAGATCCGAAGATTCACTATACAGTTATGTGGCGCAATCAAATATCTTCATCAGCGCGATGTCGTACACCGCGATATCAAGGCCGGGAACATCTTCCTAGATTCACATATGAACGTCAAACTTGGAGACTTTGGTCTAGCCGCACTTATGGAGCCCGATCCAAACTCAACTGCTGCTCAGATATCTTATAATCGCCGCACGACCTTCTGCGGTACACCCAACTATCTCGCTCCTGAGCTCCTAAGTCGCAAAACTGGTCATGGCAAATCTGTTGATATCTGGGCTACTGGTGTTCTGATGTACTATCTCGCGGTTGGGCACGCTCCTTTCCACTGCAAATCCAAGGAAGAAATTTACGTCCGCCTCAAGAAAGGCGAATACAAGTGGCCAGAACTCTCACCGTCCTCACCTGAAATTCCGGAAGACTTGAAAGACCTTGTCGGCTCACTGTTAGTAGAGGAAGTACACCGTCCCGCCCCGGATGCTATCGTTTGTCATGACTTCTTCCAAGGTTTCATTCCGGAAAAGCTCGACGCCTTATGTCGAACCCGCCGACCGCGTTTTGCACGCTTACCACCTGCCGTACCCACCGACGGGCGCCCGAAGCATACCAAAGAGTACCGCGAGCTGTGCAAGTCTAGCAAGATTGGACTTCGAGCTGTGCAGCGTGATGGTCGCCCTCGGCCTGTACCAACCCCTGTCATGTTTGCCCTCGAGGCAGAGTTTGAGCGTGAAATCAAGCTGGAAATACCTCTGGATCCAAAAGTTCTGTACTTACGCAATTGGGACGAGCATGATAATGTGGATTCTATGGTGAAATCAGTCAAGAAGCTTGTGAGCCGTGTTCCAAGCACTGATCAGCCTCTTACCATAAGACCCAATCGAAAGACCCCAAAAGTTGCAGTCATATATGAAGACGTAATCGACGCCCCACAGCCCATCATCACATTAAAGCCAGAGGAGGCAAACATCAAAGCTGCTTTGGGAGAAATGAACGGTAACAAGCTCGCTACTAGCGCCGCTGCAGAAAAGAACAAAGCATTCAAGCGACCACCGATCAGAGCAAGCGTCTTGAGCGTAGGAGATACCAACAGAACTTCCACGCCCATAAAGAAGCTAGGGGACAAAACGGAAGCGATAGTGGAAGTGAAACCGGTTCCTACAGTGGTGGCAGCAACAGGTCTTATGCGAGCGCCATCGAAAAGGCCACGGAGGGCTGGTGTCTGCTACGACTAGGAGAGGAATGCTATACGTTATCTTAACGACGTTATACGATTTTCATGATTCCCTTTGGTGTTTTGTTCAGCGAACTATTTTCTTGGTTGTACATTTTTTATTATTGGAGGCATGACGTTTCGTGTTTTGCTTTTCTTTTCGGTGACATGGAGCCTGGAGGATGTTTCAGACAAGACTGGGGGTGGCTGCGTACTTGTCTTGGTTTACCATGTGCATAGCGCAAGCACATGTTGGTTAAGTGATTTTCTGTTACTGTGCGGACGAGCGTTGGATCATTGTTAGCTACTAAAGTCAAGCAGCTTCTATCCTTTTCCGAGGCCTCAACCATGCAAAAGGGTGTGCAGAAATTGTAGTTACAAAATTGTATCATGAAGGGTACAGACGACCCAAGCCTCTTGCATTGAAAACTTATAAGCCGTACAATGGATTTTCTATGATAATAAAGTAGCTGCCGCATCAACGAGATGTCAGCGGAGTTGTTATCGCCTGACAAGGCACTCCATAACAATGTGTTTAGAATGAAGGCGACTGAGGAGAGTTTCAACATGTCGCAAACATGCAAGATACTTCATTTCCGCGTTCAAGCCTTCTTCTCAGCACCGCTTGACTCCACCTCTTCCTTCTTCTGAGGCTGCGCTTCCTCGCGTTCATCAATATCCTGGTCATCCTTGGGCGTGTTGCCTGAAGATCCCGATTCAGTGCTTTGCTCGTTTTCCTCCTCAATGAGCTCTTGTTGCTCCTTCAGAACCTCAAGACGTTGTTTGTTGGTTGCAGCACCCTCAGCAGTGTGGACCTCGAGTTCGATCTCATGGAAGAGCTCCTCGGGAACACTGGCCAATACTGACCTCAGGGCACCAATTTGCGAGTCGAACTCAGTGTCTTTGCCTTGAGCGTAGACGAAAGCATTACCTAGTACAAGTAATGTCGACGGCACTCCGTATTTCAGACGCAGGTCGAGCCATACTTGGAGGTCATCTCGGAGGTGTGCTGGACTCATGCCGTGGGTTCGAAGACCGCGGCTGGCACAGGCTGATTGAACCTCCGTAGTAGACAGTGATTCAACTCCCTCAGAGGCAATTGCGCGATCGTCACGCTTAATTTGTCGCATGCGGTGGCGAATATTGTAGCGGAGCATGGCATCAGTACCGAAAGTGTTGAGATTCATGTAACGACACATGCCCACGAGCTGAGGGCGTGACAAATTGTCCAGAGTCAGATCGTCCTTGAAGATCTTGCAAACTTTGATAACATCCGATGCCGTAGGCTCTTCTCCAGTTGTGCGAACTTTTCGGAAGAACTCGATGAATTCCTCCTTCTTCGCATTTGCAGCGCTGACTGGTAACCCAGTTTCTTTTAACGTGTCACGAAGGAACGAGCTGACATCCTTTCTCGTCGAGCGAAGACTAGTCGCTTTGGCGTCTTTAGATTTCTGACCCTCGTACGTACTTGGGAGCATGTTGGGGAAGAGTTTAAGCGCCACCGGGAGAAGGAGCTCAGCAAACGGAACAATAACGAACACAGAGAAAGGAACTAAGCGACCAAGATCTTGGACTGTGCGTTGTAACTACGATGAATCTTAGCTGGCGTGTATGAAATATTCTGACCATTACTCACCTGTCGATTTTCTCTTCGTGTGAGCTCATACCCAGCAGCCATTTTCAACGCCAACTTCGAACTGATTTTCACCTCAACCGCCAACAATTTCGTGCCATCCCAGTAATGTGCCGCCTCTTTCTTGACTTTTTGCCAAAGGGTAAGTTTCTTGTCTTCCTTCTTCTTCGCCTCAACCTTTTTATCTTCACTCTTCTCAGTGGCTACGTTCTCCGTCGCCAATGCGTTCGGCTTCCTCTCTTCGGCACTGGAATTTGCGGCTGTTGACGAAACATCCTGCTTCTGAGCTTGAGGGTTCTGGGAATTATCGAGCTGTTCCCTTGCGCCTGCCGCATCGTACGTTTCCGCTGATTGCTTTTGCTTTCGTTCTACGTCCTGTGGAGTCTTCTTAGCTTGTTCCGCATTAAAGCCTGGTGGCGGGTAGTTGGCTCCCGGTGATGATGTGGTCGATGTGCCCGTTGATTGTGAACGACGTGGAACAAGAATAGCTATAGCTTGGAGGCGATTCGGAAAGGCAGTGCGTTGTGACGATCTAGCACTCCTCGCCGCTGTCCTGAACAGCGACGGTGTGATGGAAGCACTACGATTTATTGACATGCTGCAACTTCTTTGAGCATGAAAGATGCAGTGGTTGATGATGGGTTGAATGGGATGCTGGTGAGTACTGAGCCACAAAAGTTTGCCTTAGATAAATCCGATTTGTTACCCCTGGACGTAATCGATATGACGCGCATATGCCAAGAGAGACTTTATATTAATTGACTTGTAGCGTGTGGCGGTTCTGGCCGTTCCCGGTGCAGCTTAATATAAACGGACTGCCGCACCACGTGATACGCAGCACTTTCTTTGCGGTGTGGAAAGATCCGATTAAACAGATCTAAGATATTCGTCAACCACAACTCTCTCAAGACGAGACAATTCATACGGACACTCGTAGTATAAGCACGTCGCTTCCGTGTTCCGGTACCCCGCATTGCTTGCCATTGAGCCTCTTTTCCATGATTTCTATCCACTATTGCTTCAATACTTCGTTATTCTTCCTGCGTTGCCTTTCCTTAAATTATCTATATGGTTGATTCATATCAGGAACTTTGACCTTGAATTCGAATGGCTTAGTCAATCCATCAGAGCTTCGTGTCGCTGTTGCGACGCTACCTAAGTCCTTTACCTAACCATGCAACTCTCAAAAGCCGCACGCATCATCCTCGTCGGAGCACCGGGTGTAGGCAAAGGAACACAATCTGAACGACTTCTTCACAGATTCCCCCAATTGTCGGCCATTAGCTCCGGTGATTTACTCCGTGACAATATCAGGAATAAGACTCCTCTAGGTCGGTCAATGCTGTTGGGAGTAGGAGAAGCGATGTTGACTTCCTGATTAAGGCGCCCAGGTTCAACAGCTGATGTCAACCGGTGAACTTGTGCCTGATGCAGTCATCTTACGGCTCATTGCGAACGAGCTGACAACGCGGGGTTGGATCAAAGCTCGGTTGGTAACCCTTCTCAGTCTCAATACTTATTCGAGCGCCAAACTCACTTACCAACAACAGTGAGAATGCCTCTGTAGGAAGCTATGAGCCGGCCAACACACCATCAGCGTCTTATATCCTTGATGGCTTTCCGCGGACGGCTGCACAAGCGTTACAACTCGATGCTCTTGTCCCTATCAATCTTGTAGTGCATCTTGATACGCCCGCCTCGGTTATCATTGATCGAATTACGAATCGCTGGATTCATGCGCCTTCTGGGCGTGTATATAACACTACATTCAATCCTCCCAAGAGTCCCGGAAAAGATGACATTACCGGGGAATCATTGACACAGCGAGAAGATGACTCAGAGGCCACCTGGTTAACGAGGCTAGGTAAATTCCAGGAAACTTGTGAACCATTACTGGAGCATTACGATAGGCTGGGAGTACTGTGGACTGTCAAGGGAAACAGCAGCGACGAGATCAGTCCTAAATTATTCGAGGAGTTTGGAAGAAGATTTGGTAATGCAAGCACCTAGTGCGCTTCCTAGAGGTCTTGTGTTTGGAAAGTACAGCTCGGTCTCTGTCAACGATGCGTATGATACCGAGATTTGGTTGATTGTAAGCAGTGAGAGGTTTGAGCTCTTGAATCATTTTTGTATATTTTAATTACCGTACAAGGTTGGAATATATATGAGTGGCATGTAATCTATACAAAAGCTGCAAACAGCGTAACCTCACTACCATCTCGGGTTAGGAATCTTCATTAGTAGACGAGCTTTCGCCAGTCGCACTACTGTCGTCTTCCGCTATCCCCTCAGAGGTATCAGAGGCTTGCTGGCGGTTTTCGTCTTCTAATGTTTCATCCTTCGTTGCGGTTTCATCCTGTATCGTCGTTTCGTCCTCGGTAGTGGTGTCATCTGTGGTTGTTTCAACCATGCTGGTTTCGCCATCCGTACTCGCTCCATCCTTCGTACTTGTTCTGTCCTCTCCGGTTGTTTCCTCCTTGATAGATGTTTCTGTCGGTTCGAACTTCTCGTCTGCCATATCCCTCGCGTTTGCCTTCGCAATCTTCTCTCGCCTCAGCTGCTCCACTTCACTTTTCAAGGCTTCAATAACCGCCTCACTTGCTTCCTCCTGCTCTCTAGTCCGTCTGATCTCCTCCTCAAGCACTTGAAGTCTATCCTCAACTTGCTCTCTCCGGGCGCCTTCTTTTCGTCTTGCCCGCCAAGTTTCAAACACAATCAATCCGCCAGCAACCATGAAAAGAAACGCTTCACTGATAAACGTAGCCCCGCTATCAATCGCCTTGGCCTCGCTCAGCGGACGAATCCTGCGCAAAGTGCTTTTCTCCAGGTTGTCCTTAACCTGCTCTTTGATAGCCTTCCTCTCCGCCTTCAACGCCGCATTTTCCTCCTCCATCTCATCTTTCGTTTTCACAGTGGGCACCGAAGAAGTGCGCGCTTTCTTGGCTGCTGCCTCTGCCGCTTCACGTTCAATTTGTCGATCAATAGCTGCGGGATCTTGTAGTAAACCGAGTCGCAGTCGCATGTCTAGTCTGTGCAGACGCTGCGCGAACATAATCGCAACAGCTCGGAACTTGGCATGTTCTCGAGCCTGGCCCTTGAGCCAATTCTTTTCACGCGGTTAGTTTACCGGATTAAGCGGTGGATAGTGGGGGTTGCAACATACACCAATGGGTTTTGCTGCTGTTCGGATGAAGAGAGAGGTTAACTTTAGGGTCAAGGACATCGAAAAAGAACCGCGAACACGAGTAAAAGCATTAATCCATCAAATCAGTCAGCATTGAGATGTTGTCACCGCTGGTGTTTTGGTATCGGTGTTTATTTTGTTGTACGGATATAAGCTTCTATGAGTACCCTTATATAGGAAGGTACTCGTGACTTTTAAGAACAATAATGGGTCACAGCATCTTAGTATGAAAACACGAACATTAACTCCCTGTAACTACAAGTCCAACCCTGACACCAAACAACGAGCCAGTCCAAGACGAGGGAACAAGCATTGCTCATATCACGTGATCATGCATATCTCAATGCCTCGGTTCAGCGGCTTCGGCAAGGTACCATGCTGGTGTTCTTCTTTCTCTACTTTGAGTTTAATTCAAGTTTGTAACAATACATTCCCAAATTTCATCCTTGTAATATTCTCGTAAAGTATGGCTCCAACACCATCCTGGGTAAAGGATCTCAAGCCCTCCGGGCCTCAAGGCAGCGAGCTCTTGGAGCAGGAGCGTGCTCAATCTAATGTCGATGTCAAGGCTGTTTCCGAGTTCCTCCACTCCAGGGCCGAACTCGCTCAACGAGCTCAGGTACTCAAGATCCTCGAGAATGATAAGGTCTTCGACAAATCGCAGAACTACTTCTCCGGAAGGATGGAACGTTTCGAGAGGTCTTTGCAAAGAGCCAAGAGACTCTCGCAGCTTGCAAAGAAGCACAATTGGTCTCAAAGGGATCGTCAGATGGCCAATGAGCTCATCAGTGAGCCAACACCCTATGGTCTTCACGAAAGCATGTTCTTGGTAAGTCATTTCGACCGTGTTCCAAGCTCATATAGCTAATTGGAGTAGATCACCCTCAGGGATCAAGGATCAGCGGAACAGCACGAGAAGTTCCTCAGGCCAGCTGAGAATTACAAGATTATTGGTTGTTACGCACAAACCGAGCTCGGCCATGGCTCGAATGTCAGAGGTCTGGAGACCACCGCTACGTGGAATCCCGATGATAAGACTTTCACTCTTCATTCCCCTACTTTGACAGCTTCAAAGTGGTGGATTGGATCATTGGGACGCACAGCGAACCACGCGGTTGTTATGGCGCAGCTCATCATTGATGGCAAGAACTATGGACCACACCCGTTTGTTGTACAAGTCCGAGATCTCAAGACTCATGAGCCACTGGAGAATGTACATGTCGGCGATATTGGGCCAAAGTTCGGATACAAGTGAGTTGTCTTGCCTCCAGCATTAGCTATATTCCTAAGAGTTGCAGCACTATGGACAATGGTTTCCTCCTCTTCAACAAGGTCAAGATCCCGCACATTTCCATGTTAGCCAAGTACTCCGGAGTTGACGCAAATACCAACAAATACCATCGCCCTGCCTCACCTAATCTTGTCTACGGTACTCTCACTTGGGTGCGATCTACCATTGTGCAACAGGCTGGTAGCGTACTAGCTCGTGGTGTCACAATTGCTGTCCGTTATGCCGCCGTACGACGACAATTCCAGGACCGTGACGCACCACCCGGCACAGAGGGAGAAACCCAAGTGCTCAACTATAAGATGGTTCAGATCCGTCTTCTGACACTACTCTCCGCGACATTTGCTCTTCACTTCACCGGTAAGAAGATGATGAGTCAGTACCAAGAGAACCAGAAGAAGATGAGCCAAGATGTTGGTAA
>Ga0160429_1001468_pt1 | contig 13111 bp, 10 predicted proteins | sample SolpanmetagenomR_FD_108199 | JGI IMG/M metagenome (GOLD analysis project Ga0160429, IMG submission 108199) | Solar panel surface microbial communities from Lawrence Berkeley National Laboratory, California, USA - R | ecosystem: Engineered > Built environment > Solar panel > Unclassified ...
AGAATTAATAACTAATAACCTAATATAGCTAAAATTAGATTAGCTAATAGAGATCCTTATTCTCTATTAGGGTATATTAAAATTATCTATATAAGACGTCTATTTATTAAGATATAAGGCCTCGATATCGACGTCTTATTAATATTAATATTCTCGGTTTACCGGATTTATCGGATCTACCGCCAACCCCAGTACGAAGGAGTGACTAATAAGCATAGATTCACGTGCTGACAAAGATTACTTTACTTGTACAGGAGGTAGGGCTGAGTGGAGTTCTTATTTATTTCCCTAAGGCGCGTGGCTTGAAACAGTAATAAAACAAACGCAGAACTGTAAATATAATCAAGGGTCAAGGGGGGGTCATACAGAAACAAATCGCGGTTTCTTCTTCGTTATTGTGGCAATCCCATAATCGCACCTCTTCCCTTGATTCCCGTGGCGCAAAAACCCGTTGACACTACGGACTTGCCCCACTCACAGTGTAACGAGACAGAAAAAAATGAACGGAAATTGCTTCAACATCACAACTTCCTTTGGCCCATAAATCACGAAATACTCGGATCATGAGTTCACCGACACGCAAACGAGTCGCAGCCGATGACACCGACATCAACGCTGCCAGCCAAAAGAGACTTTCGAAGCGGCAGAAGCCTAAGCAAAAGTTATCAGACGTGACACGACGTGGAAACGAATATGATGGTGATGCAGGAAAAATTCAACATAGCCCGAAGAAGCATGAAGAGCAGGAGCCAGAAACTCCGTTTGGAGAAATGGATGCCCAGCTGATAAGCGACTACATGGCTCGCCAAATTAAGCGCTTCGAACCCAACCTCAGCGTAGTTGAGCTTGAGGACCGCCGAGTGCCTGGTCAGTCGCTTTCCTTCTTGGCTTTCTTTTTGCTAATATTAATAATGAAATAGCTGGCGCAATCCTTGACACGAGCAATTTTGATCAACGACGTGATCTGCCAAACCTGCCTGCTTTTGTAGAAAAGCTTACTGGAAAATCTAAGCAGGCACTTTCGAGATCGGCCGTGGCACCGGGAGCACCTCATACATTGGTAATTGCAGCTGCGGGCCTGAGAGCTGCAGAACTCGCGCGGTGAATATTCCTGTGATCTCTCCAACACTCCACAGTCATGCCAAACAGTTTCTCGGCGAACCGCGAGATTTCTGTTTTTGCCCTGATTTTGACTGACATCTAGACGCTTGACTGTTAGGACTCTGCGTGTGTATCAAACAAAAACCGCAATAGTGGCGAAGTTATTTGCAAAGCATATCAAGCTCGATGCTGCAGTCGAATTCGCGAAGAAGACAAGGTACGTAATTAAACCGTCTTCCCCACCCCTCTTCGCTGTGGCACAGATCTCCACGGCTCTGGTTCATGTGTCACAACCATGCCTATAGCGACCCGCCTGCGTCCTTATAGTGCAAGAAGCCGTTTCGGTGCGACTGCAAACAAGTCGATACGATAGGCGCATGCTCGCACTTTTTGTTGAGGTATTGTGTGTGGTACACACGATGCATATGAACCAATGGATATAAGAAAAAAAGTTCACATCCGCCAATCATTAAGCGCGACGTCATATGGACACCATACTACTGATACTGTGATGAGGTTTCACAAAGTCACAATAAACGAGCGCGGCAACCATTTTGAGAGAGGCGAACAAAAGCTGACATCAGATTTTCGCATGTGATAGGATGTCGATAGGCGTGGGAACACCTCAACGAATAATCGACCTGGCAAATCAAGGTGAGCTTGTGGCCGTGCAATCCAGAGGCTGACAGATTTGTCTGCTTACTGTTTTTCTTCGGATAGGAGCATTGTCTCTAGCGAAAGTGGAATACTTGATCATCGATGGCTCCTTCACCAACGAGAAGAAACGCAGTATATTCTCCATGGGAGACACGGCGGTGCCGCTAACACAGTTATTATCTCGGTCTGTGTTGAGAGAAGCATACGGCGAATACAAGGTCAAAGTTGCAATCTACTAGGTTTTGCGGGAAGGTTGGTTCAGGGGAGATGAAGACCAGGAGTGTGGAAATATAACATTGAAAGATGGAGTGCTCGGAAATTCGAAGGTGCTGGAAGATGCGGTGGAAGTGTGGAAGAGCTCGGGGAGGAACCTTGGATATGATGAGATGGCGACCGTTGAGTTAATTTCCCGTGGCGTGACAGGGCACCCAAGGCACAGGCACATCCAGTGCCGAGGAAGGGGCACGTCAAGCCAGCCGTGCCGCCGTCCAGCGCATCATTCCCCATGTACTAGTACCTTGCAGAGTTTATGCGAACCTCACTCCTTATCTGTTTGCTGCAGTCCGCGTGCGTACTGCATACAGGCATGTCGTAGATAACCTATCTATTTACGGCACAGCTACATGGGTGTACGGGTATGGCTTGGATACTGCAGTCTGTAAGCAGTAATCAGTATTGACAGGCCCTGACTCGATGTGCTAATTTCAGTATGATTATGGGTGAATGGTGGTGGGTGCGCATCATCGCACTTTCCCTTCCGGATGCAGTACTGTACCCTCTTGGCCCTGCTTTGCCCACGACCGCAATCGGGTCCGGGTTTGAAGAAATCACCGAAACGATAAAAATGCAGGAGAGAGAGATTACTCAAGGTCAAGCCTGCGAGTGTGCAACCTGGTACGGAACGAAGAGGCCGGCCACCTGCAATCACACGTTCAATCTCACTCACACATTGGTCGCCAGGCACCTCGACAAAATAATTCTCCTGCTCCACCCGGTCTACTGTTTCTGCTGATTATTCTCTGTCCTCCTCCTTTCTCTCCTTCTGTCTTCTTCACTCTTGTCACACCCTTCTCTTGTCTCACCATCTCCCCATCACCTCCTCCACTCTCTCCTTCCTCTACTCCAGCGCGTCTTCACTCGTTCAGACGCTCTGTGCTATCACGTCGGACTCGGACCATCCTCCTACAACAATCGTAATACCTCTTAACAAATACTCGTGCTCGACTTCTTCTGGACGAAAAACAGCAAGCAACCTTTACCATGTTGACGAAGCTCTTCGTCGTCCTTTACCTCCTGGGCCTCAGCGCCGTCGTGGCTGGTGCTCAACCTTCTAACGTCCCAGGTCAGTTGCTAGCGTTGCGTGAGAATCATCCTCGTCCTCTCTGCTAACACCCATCTCTCAGGTTGTGTTGCGAAATGTTGGGAGAATACTCAGTATGTCAGCACTTGTGCTGGTGATAATACATGCCTTTGTGAAGATGCAGAATTCCAGAATGTAAGATAGCAGCACTGTTCACTAAGGAACTGTCAACTAACACTCTCTTCCTAAAGGCTGTCTTCCAATGCTTGTACTCGCAATGCCCTACTGCGATGTTCGGATCTGCTCTCCACCACACTCTATCCATTTGCTCGATCAATGAGAAGAAGGAGGAGGAAAAGGCACCAGCGTCCACCGCACCCGCTCTTCTTCGCCAAGAAGGTCTCCGAAAGGTCAAGCGTAATCAGCCAATGCGATCTGTCTCCGTCTCTGCATCTGTAGCTACGAGACAGACGTTCCAAACCCAGAGCGTCAACCGACCGACGACGACCCGGCAGACAGAGAGCCACTCAACGGAGACATCCACACAACAGACGTCGACTCAATCCTCCAAGACTCATCCAACTCCTCCCACACCCACCCATAAGACGAGCACTTATGAGACGAAAACCTCCCAAACTATAACCCGATCGACAATGTCGTCACAAACAATGAGCGTTTCCGCCTACCGTGGTGCACAACAAACACATCGCGCCATGTTGGGAGCAAAGGATAAGAGATATGTCCTTTAAAACAGTGCGACATGACTATACCATGCTCACGACTTGCTTTTCGACCATCATTGCGCTCATTCTGTTCAACCAATCTCGTACTCTTCTGCATCACTCTCAATCTCTTTACGATTACTCATATCCGGTCCTATGCGATACTCTGCATCCGCTAGTATCGAGGACTTGGGTAGTGTCCCTCACGGCGTTGTTCTCTCTTACAATATGCGGCAAGACCGCTACGTTGTTCATTTGCTTTAACTTTTCCCCCCCCGTTTTTCCTTATCAAATTCGCTTCAACTCCATTCTCAGACTTCTGGCTTTTAGGTGAGACGACGATCCACCTTCTGGCCAAGTTGGGGAATCTCCTTCAATTACACTTGCGTCTTTATTCGCCAACACGGACTACCAAACAATGGAAGAAGCGTGGCTGAAAGGGCAACTTTCCTGTCACTCTTTAATATACATGTTATTAGAACCCCTCACGACTTGTTAGACTTTCATTCAACAGTGAGAATCCCGTTTTACCAGACCATTTTTGATCTTCGTCTCAAGAGCGTAATCAGGCGTCATTGAACACTTGCATAGCGTGTTGTTTGGAAAAACCCTTTTTCTCACATTGGCGAGCAAGAGAATGACCCGAGACAAAGGCAAGGAATATCAAAAGACTGTCAAACTTTTTTATCTCTGTTATCTAGATTAATCGACACACTTCCAAATTCAAACTCTGTCCCATCCATCTTTGTTTTGGGGTGCACACTGATACACAACACAACCGGAGGAGCCTGTTTTCCTTCTGTGCCCTTCGCCATACCGCGGAGAAAAAAACAAATCGTCGTGAAGTTACTACAACTTGCTCTAGACTAATAATTTCCGAAAGTTAGCCATCTCCAGCAAACTCTCCAAGTTTACAGCTATCCGAAGCTATCTGGACACTTCTAGCCAGCCTCACCCCCAACTCCTCAAACCCCCCAAGTAACACTTTGCGATTTCGGAGCAATATGCCATCATAACCAAGTTGAACTTTTTTTTGTGCTGTCACATGTCAAATATTTAAATATTAACAATTTCGTTTCCATGTCATGCAGCTACCACTATCAATTAACAGTTCATTGTTAGACTACTGCATCATTTTTAGATAGTCAACCCCCCACGATCCGGCAATCCATGATTCCACCATCATTCAACCCGTGGCTTTTGCACTTGTTAGATCTGCGTTGAGTGATGGCCTGACGTCTGACACTACGAAGGAAGGAAGTTAATTAAGGGAGATTGCACTACACCCTTCTCTACTTCAGATTGCCCCTTTTATTTTCAAATTGAAAAACTTTCCCTTTTTTTTTGGTCAAAATGTTGAACTGGTGAGCGGGAAAACGTGTGACCCAAGCTTGGCCCTGCAGGAACCACACCCTCATCATCATCGGGCGTCCGTTGGCTTTTCGTTTGAATCTTTCATTATTGCCAAAATGGCAAAGACCGCCGCCGGATCTGTCTATTGTTGAAATGCCCCCCCCCTTTGCGTCTTGTCTGGCAATGAATGACGTTTAACAGGCCGAATAGCTGCGCTTGGGCTTTGATCAGTATATTTTGAAGGCTCGGCCCCATGTTTTCGCCGCCACGGGCAGGGAGAATGAGGGCTTATCGTTATGACTTGTGCTACGGTAGCGTCAAAGATATTTCTCAAACTACACCTCGTTTACATGCACTATTTGCCCTACAAAACACCTGCAACTCACCGTCGCCTTCCACGCACTAATTCTGTACGTGATCGTCGGTTGGGCTTATACCCTGCCGGCTGCCGAGGGAAGGGCATTGGATGCTCAAATGCGGGAAGAACGTATGTGGCATAGAATTGGTTGTGGCACATCGACGCAACAAGACAATGACATTTGCAATCACCCCCTTCAAGCGTCGGCAAAGTTTAGTGACTACTTCCCTTGGTTACACCCTAGATCGCCGTTTTGAGCCACGTCTCTTGAGCAAGCCTTTCGTTCATTTCACTCCATCGTTCTCCTCGGGACTAAGTCCATTCGTGTGTGATTGTGCCTCATTTATTGTTTCCTCAACCCATAGCTGAGGTTCATGAAATTCCGGTTCACGGATTAACGCTGTTTGCGGTCTGACTGGATGAGGTAGAGGTGATGCGCACTTGTGACTTGCTTCAACTCCTTTTGTTTTTCTGATCTCTGGTTCTTCTTTGCTTTCATCACGTCTACTTGGTCTGGACCCTGGTTTGGGATGTTTCAATGAATGTGAAGTTTGTTTCGAAGTCTCAAGGAGAGGATGAGCGGAAAAGAGATTAGCTTTGACAAAGGAATCGTTGAGAAAGACTCGTGTTTGCATTAACGATCCCTTGGTGCCGGGGTTTGTCTCCTGAAATGATTTAAGCTTGAAGAAATGGTGATAGCACGCAGGCCTGAGTGTGTTTCATGTCTTCTATGAGAAAGAGGCCTATGACACTCGTGACAGGCGTACTAGTTATGCTGACTGGGTTGGCAACTACCGTAAGCGTGCTGTTTAGCATTACGATGTTTATCTTGCTCTAATGTTGCTGCGCCCGTCCATGTTCGGCTATAGACGGGCCATTAATAGAAAATAGTGGTTGGTTCGTCTCACTTCGACTAGTATCTTATCATCTAAGAACCTCATGACATACATGCTTCTAGAAAAACGAATACACTTATGAGATATGCGGTGCAGTATTACCTAATCGGTTGAATGTCCATTTCGAGCAGAACCATGAAAGTTGAGAGTAGAATGACGATGTTTGAAGTACTCCGACTTCCTATTTTAAATGCTGTTCGCCTGAAACAAATCAGATTTGGCTTTGCCACTTGCGATGGCTTCGCCAAACGTAAAAGGAGTAGTTAAGCGTACTTTCTTATTTTCGGATGCATATGTAGCTCTTGAAGCTTGAAATGAAACTTCGGCACTATTCGGATATCGTGCATAACGGATGCCATGGAAGACCTCCGCAAAGGCCTTGGGAGGAGGTGCAAACCATGTGTTTGCAGGTAGACATCCTCGATTGGCATCAGTGCACCAACGCAACGCGCAAGGAGCTGACATGTTGCAAAAGGTCTTGTTACTGCTGTAGTAATACGTACAAAGTATCAATCCGGAGGTCCTGCAGATGTAGTGCTGCTACTCTTGGCTCTCTCGGCCGCTCGCAAATTACTTCGGAGGTTTCCCAAGAAATCTCTTCTCACAGCCACACGCCATCCGGTCCGTAACGCCAGTGATCGTTCGACTCGGCAACAAAGTTGGTTGCGTGTTGATCTTTTCGTTTCCACACATATTAAATGGCTGGGAGGTCCTTCAACACGTTGCACTTATGAACGATGAGATGAGATCAAACAGCTTCCGGCTCTAATGTTGATAACAGGATATCGTACTTCACGAAACCACGGGATGACGCTCAGATATATCTCTTGCCTTGAATACACGCGACAGTCGCCTCAACAGCCACTCGCCTCAAACAGAATGATCGTCCATAAAAACGATAGTCCGTCAACCACCGCCCCGCGCTTCCGCCGTCGCAGTTTCGTCTCAACGTCCTACAGAACGCAACCGTGGCTTCAGGACGGCGGTTCCATCGGATCCGTGGCAGGACCTGCGGCGGCAGATGCAGGTACATGGTATGCATCGAAGTGTTGTGGACATTCTAACAGCGGAGTCCCAGCTTGAGAGAGGATCCGAGACGTGGTTCTGATGCTGTACCACTGGGAGCGCTGCGATGGGAACCCTTGTAAGTTAGGAGCGCTAATACGCAGTCGGAGAATTAACATCATGCGAATCTTGGGCATAACCAACCTGATTACATGGGTGTAACTCTGACTGAGCATTATTTCGGAGAGAATAGATCTACGAGCCGAGTGTCCTTGTGATGAATGTGGAAGAGGCTGCAAAGCGTTTTGGCCAAGACGATGTTCATCTCATCTAGCAGTCCGTCTCATGTCGCGGTTAATTTTGGCGCGCTCCTTCCCCTGATTTTGTTGGCCACGTGACCCATTGGTTGGTGCCTTCCCGGTTGAAGTTCTTGAACGACAAAACGGTATTTCCTTTTGTTCACTCCTTCCAATGAGCGTTTGTACAGCATCCCCTGGCGCATGCCTTGTTGTCATGTATGAATGAAAGAATGAATGATAGACTTATGCACAAGTCCTGGATTTTAAATGTATGACGGGTAAGAAGTGGATACCGTTTCGAGTAGCTCTAAGGGCTGCCAGAGGGTGGCCGCACAAACAAACAATTGATGTCACTGTTTGCTTCAACTCTTGAAATTGAAGTTTGAAAACCTACCTACTCTTTATCGTTAACTTCTTCTGTGTTAGAACCCCCCAACATGGAACGTCCTCCTCGTAAAGATCTTTGAACAATTTGCCTCTTTCCTCGCTCGTGAAGAAGACCAGTCCCGCTTTATTCCCCTATCAACGCCAAAGCTATTATCTTCAACAGCAAACAGGGCAACGAAATGATCTTTTCGAAGACCGTTACGAGCATTCCCACATCCGCCTCCTGCGCTCGCAAGAGTTGCCTAGTACTTCACTCGTATCGGAGTTACTCGCAAGCTCCGATCGCCGTTCGCCGCGGCTTGACCTGGATACCTTAGTAAATACTGCTGCAAAGCTTGGTGGTTTGAGTAAAATCGCTCTAGAGCTATATGACAACGAGACAAAATATCCTGGTCGCCGCCTCAAAGCCCGCTAAAATCTTGCCGCTACTATCGTGCCTACAAAGCTCGACAAAATAACTGAAGCAAACCTTCGATTCTACCATAACGAATCTTCAAATAAATAGGATTCCCCTCTTCGCCTTCTTCCCCCGGGCCAGCAACAGCATGATACTCTAAGTACTCCTCTACAAAAACTGTCGCCATGTCCGAACTTAAGAATACTTCACGTCGATACTGTTGTGGACTCTCTCCCTTTTGGCCATTAGGTTTTGCTCGGGATGGCACGGAAAGCTGGCCATCTTTGCAGTATTCCGTTGTTAGATTCAGTATTGCCGAATAAAGCATGGTAGCAATGCTGCTCAGGCTACAACACATGCACCTCAACCTAGGTTTAGTGCATCCTCTGCCTAACACACATATCTGCTGACACCTCATTCACTGAGAGGTGACAAGCCTCCTAAATCATCGTAGACAAAATTCATGTTAGCGATCGCGAGTATTCTATTAGGAACATTTCAATGTAGTGTTCACAGAAAGAAGAAGAAAAAGCATTCCAATATCTAAAAATAATGTTTGACAGAGTCGTGCAGAATGCCCTTCATTCCTTACTCCTAGAATCTCGAGTGCTGTGGGCCAAGACAACTCATTTCCTAATAGCAAAATCACCAGGCGCACTAATATAACAGCCTTTGAAGCCAATAGACTCCTCCGAGGAGGAAAGCCTCTGGACAACGAATACTATAGCATGATACATAAGTCGAGCTACAGTTTGTTCTAGTCTCAGTCAGATCAACCCATATCAATACTGTTTGATGATGAATGGGCTGAGAGCTACGACGACTTACAAACACTGGAGTTTGCCTCTAACATGATCTCGGAGTATTTAGTTGTTGCAAGACTAATAAGACTTGCACCAACTCAAGGCTTATTAATCTGATAAACTGATCTGGGTAGCCAGCAGAGTGTTTCCAGGCAATAAGTTGGTGTCTGAATGCTCAGACCTTGATGAGCAGGATAGTTAGCGATAGAACCCCATGACTAGACTTTCAGCAGTGAGGATGTTCAACTCAGCTCTACTCATAGCTGAGTGCGAACATCCAAACACAACTGCACTGGACAACAGGAGGAAGCGCGACCGAAGCCGAGAGAAGCAATTCTGCACCGCACTTCACTTTACGTATCTCGGTAGCCGACAAGAAATTAAATGCCATGGCTCGAGCGATGCATATCTCGCAGCTCTGATATCAAACCACGGATATATTTATGGAGTTGTATACAGACGAGAGAAAGATTGACGTTGGAAGGTGGTTGTCGATAAGGAAAAAAGCCATACAGTAGCGCCGCATCCCCACCTCGTCAGGTGCAAATAAGCTCAGGAAGAAGCGAGCACACCCAACGGGCCCCCGAATCTTCTTCGTTCTTTGCATTGGCCGGCCTGCCTTTATTTCTGTATCTTCCCTCACCATCTCCAGTCGTAGAAAGGAACGTACACACTACCGCTGAACACCATTCACCAGCTTGCATTCCGGAGTCAGATTTTCCGTAGAAACGACACGACAATTGCTCAATCCACTCGTTCATCTGCCGAGACTCGTCCGGCATTGGGAATCCACAGAGCAGGACTCTTCCATTTCGACTTCAAAGCATACGGCACTTGTTTGCAGAGTCCTCCTTTCGCTCGCTAGCTCTTTGCTACATTACAGTCCCCCCGCTGCGTCAACGTCCCGGAACTAGCAAGCTAGATCTCTGCCCAATACACACAACACTTTCCCCTCCACTTGACCCTGACTTCGCGACGCACTTCCCCGCTCTTCACGTATAAACCTACAACTCTTCTCCTCGATCTCACTTTATATTCCACTCCACCCTCTTTCTCAAAGCTCTCCGACGAAGCTACTCTTCACTCACAGACCATAATGGCTTCTACTACGGCTACACAATCCTTGAAGGTGCGTTCCGCCTTAGTTCTTGCGAAAACCTCGATTAACTTGTGAAATTCGCAGTGCGTTGTTACTGGCGATGGTGCAGTCGGCAAGGTGTGTAGCTAGCCATACTTTCTATTCCAAGATCCCACTAATGTTCACTCTTGTAGACCTGCTTGCTCATGTCCTACACTACCAACGCCTTTCCCGGAGAATACATTCCCACCGTGTAGGAGGCCCCTCTCCCTTTAACACTGGCCGACACTAACCCTTCCATAACAGCTTTGACAACTATGCTGCAAGTGTCTTGGTGGATGGCAGGCCTGTGAGCTTGGGTCTTTGGGATACTGCTGGGCAGGAGGACTACGACAGGCTTCGCCCTCTTTCATACCCACAGACCGATGTCTTCCTAATATGCTTCTCAATCGTCAGCCCTCCTTCCTTCGACAACGTCAAGGCTAAGGTATGTGAGAGATGGCACAGATTTTTTTTCTTCTTTTTCCAAAAGCAAACTAACTCTACTAGTGGTTTCCCGAGATCGACCATCATGCGCCAGGCGTCCCGATCATCCTCGTTGGTACGAAGCTCGATCTTCGTGACGACGAGACTACACGCGACGGGTTGCGTCAGAAGAAGATGGCCCCGATTCAGTACGAACAGGCGGTTGCTGTAGCCAAGGAGATCCGCGCTGTCAAGTACCTCGAGTGTTCCGCATTGACACAACGCAATCTCAAGAACGTCTTTGACGAAGCGATCAGGTATGGAAAAACACCCCGTAGCATTGATTGAATCTATACAACTAATACCACATTTTCACCCAGAGCTGTTCTCAGCCCTAAGCCGACCAAGACCAAGAGCAAGACCAAGTGCACGATTCTATGATTTCGACGACTACATACATGCGGCATCGCAACCATTTTCTTCATTGTTGTTAGCGATCTTTCTGCCTAGCGTTTGCTTGCTCTCTCTCTCTTTTTTTTTCCTTTCGGCGTTTCTTCTGGGGTTTCACAAAGAGGAACTCCAAGTTTGGGTTTTCTGGGTTACCGTTCTTCCAAGAGAGAGGAACGTTTTGAGTCGTTGACCTACAGATAACTTCATGGTTTGTCACCGGAGCATTCTGAAAAAGCCTGTTGTAATTGCGAATAACGACCAATTCTTGTCAGAAAGGATGGGATTCGGGCAGGGGAAGAGAGGCAGACACAACACATTCAGACACCCCCCTTAGATGGAACTATGCAGGTTCCAAAAAAGACAAAAAGCAGAATGTAATGAATTTATTGACACGTTTTCCAAAAAAAAAAAAAAGTCTACACTCATTACGTCACAAAAGTTTTTGTCTATGCATTTGTTCTTACAATCTCGTGCCTGTCGCGCCTGTGTGTATCCTACTCGTCGATTCCAAAATCTGCCTTGGTTCTTCGACTTCATCAAGCTCTCCCGACAATGTTCTTCTCGATCACGTTCCCTCATACTCAGTCAAAGGACCCTGGCATGCTCACGCTACCGGCTTGTCGCTCCGCAGCAGGGGAGGGAGTAGGCTCGAACGTCATGACAACAGCATCGTCAGGCGGTTCATCCTTCGCAGGCAAGGGCGGAGGAATACCCTGCTGTTGATTCACATCCGTGGAAGCACGCACGCTGTCCAATCCAGCTTTGCTAGCATCTCCCAGCCCAAACCCGTCCATCGACTCCCTCGGCGTTCCCGAGATCGCCGGCGTCGCCGGTATTTCCTGGACACCGCTCTTCGCGCCTGCAGGGATGACGCCGCCTCCCAGTCTCGCCCAGAACATGCGCTCGCGTAACCGTACACACTCCTCCCATGCCCCGTTGCTTTCATCTTCACCGCCACTACCAGAAGTCGCGCCATCTCCGCGCCAGAAACCCGCACGAATGCAGCGGAGGAAACTCACGAAATCGCACACGGCCCGGAGTCTCGCGACACAGTGATCACAAAGCGGATATTTCTGAGCATCTTCGGCCTCGGAAGTGCGGAAACGGTGGCGGCGCAGGAAACGTGGACCGCGACGGAGTTCGCCGCAAAGTGCGCAGGCGACGTGAGAGGCGTATGCGGGACTTGGGAGGCGTGGGTTTGTAGAGCGGAGGGGTTCGACGATTAGGGTGCCTGAGGATATCGTACTGAGGACTGTGCGGCGGGAGAGGAAGGAGAGGCTTGGGGCAATGTCGAGACGTAGTGTCGGCTCGATGTCTTCTGTGAGTGCGCGTTTATAGAAACGGCTGTCTTTTAGTGGAGTGGATGTGTCGTTTTGCGGGGAGACCGGTGTGAATGCGCCTGGTGCGGAAGGGGTTGTCGGTGCCGCGGAGGAGTTAAAAGAAGTCGGGTTGGAGGTTGGCGTAGAGAGAGGTTGTGCAGGTTCGGGTGTGGCAGCGCTGCCGAAGATGGAGGAGTTGGAGTAGTTCAGCGCACCGAGTCCTTTGACATTCAGCCCGCTAAAATTGCCGCTGGGTCCACGGCTATGGGAGGTGGTGGAGCGTGAGGCCTTGAGAAGCGAAATAAACTCCTCGTATGCGGAGATATCGGTGCGTAGGAGTGGTTGAACTAAGTAGGAGTAGTGTAATGGTGGTTCTGGGTTGAAAGTACCATTTGCGACAGGCTGCCCATGCAGATCCAGCTGTGGGTGGCTTACATCTCCATATGATGCCGTCATTGGGGTCGATGGTGCAGTCGTTTGAGTACCATCTGTTTGATCCTTTTCTGTTTGCATTTGCTCCA
>Ga0160429_1001469_pt1 | contig 13111 bp, 10 predicted proteins | sample SolpanmetagenomR_FD_108199 | JGI IMG/M metagenome (GOLD analysis project Ga0160429, IMG submission 108199) | Solar panel surface microbial communities from Lawrence Berkeley National Laboratory, California, USA - R | ecosystem: Engineered > Built environment > Solar panel > Unclassified ...
CGCCGGCGTCGTCACCGCGGCCAGAAGCGCGAGGGCGGCGGCGCGGCGGCGCCGTCGCCGGTCGGCCTCGTGCCGAGCCGGTCGGGGGAGGGGCAGCTGTGCGGTCATGGCCATCACGGCGTCTGCTGCCGCGCGACGCCGAAGCGCACGACGGTCAAGGCGGGTTCGGATGTCTGCGCATCGGACGTCTCGGCCTGCGGCAGGGCCTCGGCTGGCTGTCCGGCATCGGCGAGGCTGCGCAGGGCGAGCGACAGGGCGCCGACCTTCTGGGCGAGCGCCAGGGTCTCGGCCTGAGCGGGCGTGACGGCGAGCGTCGCGGTCTCGCCGGTGACGACGTTGGTGCCGTTCTTCTCCTGGATCAGCTGGCCGATCGCCAGGACCCGGATGTCGGTCAGGATCGTCTGGGAGAACTGGACGTCGGTGTTGGCGGCCCGCGATTTGGCGTCGTCGCGGAAGATGCGGATCACGTCGACGCGGTCATTGGGCAGGATGAAGCCGCCCGCCGAGTTGGTGCCGCGGCTGTCGGTGACGATGGCGACCGCGCGCATGCCGGGCGGCAGGATCGCCGCCATGAACCCGCTCTCGGGGCGGACCAGCTTCTGCGCGCGGATCGGCTCCCCGGCCAGGAAGCTCGAGCGCACGGAGGCGCCGACCGTCTCGTCCAGGGATTTCGGATTGAGCTTGCGCGTCATGTAGCCCGGCGCGATGGCGGCGTCCGGCCAGGCCTGCCAGCGCAGGTCCGCGGCGCGCAGCACCTGCCCCATGGGCATGTCGGTGGCGGCCACGAGCACGTCGGTCATCGGCGCCGGCGGCGCCTCGACCGTCGGCTGTGGCGTCGGCGGGGGCGGATCGCCGCCGCTCATCAGGAAGGCCGCCCCGCTGCCCGCCGCGAGGGCGATGCCGAGGACGGCGAGACGGGCTGGGTTCATCGCAAGGACACGCCGGAGACGGCTGAATTGCCGTCCATGGCCTGAACTTGCCCGCGGATTCGTGTACTTATGGTTAAGGTATTATAACCTCGCCACGCTCGACCGGTCCGGAAACGGGCCGCCGCTCGACCGCACGTCACAACCGGCCCGATCCTTCAGCGTTCGGCCGAGCGTGGCCGTGGCCACTCACCCGTTCGTGTTCTATCGTGACGTCGGATCCGCCTCAGAAGCGGGCGCTCGGGCGAACCGGGGGGAGACATGATCAGGACATTCGGCGGCGCGGTGGTGGCGGCGGCTCTGGCGGGGACGGCGCTCGGCGCCGGATCGGCCGCCGCGCAAGGGGCCGGCGCGGAGGCATTCTCGGACAACGCAATCCGCATCGGCGTCCTCAACGACCAGTCGGGACTCTACGCCCAGTACGGCGGTCAGGGCTCGGTCGAGGCCGCCCGCATGGCGGTGGAGGACATGGGCGGCAAGATCGGCAGCGTGCCGATCGAGATTCTCTCCTCGGACCACCAGAACAAGCCCGACATCGCCTCGGCCATCGCCCGGCAATGGTACGACCGCGACGGCGTCGACGCGATCATGGAACTGACCACCTCCTCGGTGGCGCTGGCGGTCCAGGGCCTGTCCAAGGAGAAGAAGAAGATCACCATCACCACCGGGGCCGCGACCAGCGACCTCACCGGCAAGGCCTGCACGCCGTACGGCTACCACTGGGCGTTCGACACGCGGGCGCTCGCGGTGGGGACCGGCGGCGCGCTCACGCGGGCGGGCGGCGACACGTGGTTCTTCCTCACCGCCGACTACGCCTTCGGCTCGGCGCTGGAGGCCGATACCAGCCGGGTGGTGACCGCCAACGGCGGCAAGGTGGTGGGCAGCGTCCGCCACCCGCTCTCCAACCAGGACTTCTCCTCGTTCCTGCTCCAGGCGCAGGGCTCGAAGGCCAAGGTGATCGGTCTCGCCAATGCCGGGCTCGACACCTCGAACGCGATCAAGCAGGCGGCCGAGTACGGCATCGTCGAGGGCGGCCAGAAGCTCGCGGCGTTGCTGTTCACCCTCTCGGAGGTGCACGGCCTCGGCCTCAAGGTGGCACAGGCCCTCACGCTCACCGAGGGCTGGTACTGGGACGCCAACGACGAGACCCGCGCCTTCGGCCAGCGCTACATGAAGCGCACCGGCCGGATGCCCAACATGATCCAGGCGGGCACCTATTCGGCGGTCCTGTCCTACCTCAAGGCCGTGAAGGCGGCGGGCACCGACGAGACCGACGCGGTCAACGCCAAGCTGAAGGCCCTGCCGGTGGACGACGTCTTCGCCCATGGCGGCGTGGTGCAGCCGAACGGCCGCATGGTGCACGACATGTACCTGTTCGAGGTCAAGAAGCCCGCCGAGTCGAAGGGCGAGTGGGACCTCTACAAGCTGATCTCGACCGTCCCCGGCAAGGAGGCCTTCGCCTCCCCGGCCGAGAGCGGCTGCCCGCTGACGGCGGCCAAGTAGGCGGGCGCACGCCCCGCGTCATCGCGGGCGGAGCGAGGCGGTCCCGCTTCGCTCCGCCCGCGATGGATGACGCTTCCGACCCGTCGACGGGCCGCCGGATTCAGGCCGCCCAGACGCGCCGGTAGAGCGCCACGATCTCGTCGGCGCTGGGCTCCACCGGGTTGTTGGACGGGGAGCCGGAGGCCAGCGCCTGGGCCGCCATGGTCGGGAGCAGCGCCTCCCAGCGGGCCGGGTCGATCCCGTATTCCTGGGGACCCGGCACGTCGAGGTCGTCGTTCAGCGCCTCCAGTTCCGCCACCAGGGCCGACACTGCGGAGCGGTCGTCGGTGTCCGGGCCGGCGATCTTCATGGCCCGGGCGCAGGCGGCGTAGCGGTCGATGGCGGCCGGCGCCGAGAAGGCCGTGACCACCGGCAGCAGCATCGCGTTCGAGAGCCCGTGCGCCACGTGGAAATGCGCGCCGATCGGCCGGCTCATGCCGTGGACCAGTGCGACCGAGGCATTGGAGAACGCGATGCCCGCCTGGGTCGCGCCGAGCATCATCGCCTCGCGCGCCGCCCGGTCCCCCGGATCGGTCCAGACCCGGCGCAGGCTCGGGGCGATCAGGCCCATCGCCTGGAGCGCCAGCCCGTCCGAGAACAGGTTCGACTTGCGCGAGACATAGGCCTCGATCGCGTGGGTGAGGGCGTCGATGCCGGTGTCGGCCGTGAGCCGCTTGGGCTTGGTGAGGGTCAATTCATAATCGACCAGGGCGGCCACCGGCAGGTAGGCCAGCCCGATGCACAGCATCTTCTCGTCGGAGGCCTCGTCGGTCACGATGGTGAACCGGGTCGCCTCGGAGCCGGTGCCGGCGGTGGTGGGGATCGCCACGATCGGCAGTCCGGGCTCGTCCTGCTGGCGCGGCGCCTTGTAGTCGCGCATGTGGCCGCCGTGGCGGGCGAGCACCGCCACGGCCTTGGCGGTGTCCATCGGGCTGCCGCCGCCGAAGCCGACCACGCAGTCGAAATCCCCCGCCTGGAGGGCCGCGAGCGCCGCCTCCACGGAGGCGACGGTCGGGTCCGGCACGGTCTCGGAGAAGATCGTCGCCTGCGCCCCCGCGCTGGTGAGCCGTTCGAGCAGCATGTCGGTCCGGCCGCTGCCGGCGAGGTAGGGGTCGGTGACCACGAAGGGCCGCGACAGGCCGAGCTGGCCGAGCACCTCCGGCAGCAGCCGCGAGGCGCCGGCGCCGACGCGCATCAGCCGGGGCAGGGCGATCGAGGCGACCATGTCTTGCTTCTCCCACCCGGCGCCTCTGATGGTGCGCCGGAACGGCCGATCTTAAGGCGCGCGACCGCGGGGCGAAACCGCCGCCGCTTACACCGCCGGCCCGGCGAACAGCGCCCCCGCGGCCTTCACTTCGGCGGCGATGAACCCCGCCACCGCGCGGATATGGGCCGCCTTCCGGTGGTCCTCGTGGATGTGCATGTGGAACGAGCGGGTCAGCGAGACCGCCTCGGGCAGCACCGGCACGAGTCCCGGATGGGCCGCCGCGATGAAGGCCGGCAGGATGCACAGGCCGGCGCCCCCGAGCGTCGCGTGGACCTGGGCCAGGAGATTGGTGGAGCGCAGGCGGGCCGTGACCGCGGGGCCGAGCGCCCCGAGGTAGTTGAGCTCGCGGGTGAACAGCATGTCCTCGATGTAGCCGACGAAGGGATGGGCCGGCAGGTCCGCGAGCTCCGCGATCGGCGCTGCCGCAGCGAGATAGGACTCGGCCGCGTAGACGAGCAGCCGGTAATCGGTGAGCCGGCGCGCCACCACCCGGGCCTGCTGCGGGCCGGAGAGGCTGATCACGATGTCGGCCTCGCGCTTGGACAGGCTGAAGATCCGGGCGGTCGCCATGATCTCCACCTCCAGCTCCGGATGGCGGGCGGTCAGCCGGTGCATCCGCGGCGCGAGGAAGACGCTGCCGAACCCGTCCGGCGCGCCGATCCGCACCGTGCCCGACACCGCCTGGGCCGCCTCCGTGGCGGCGCTGGCCGAGAGGAACGCGCTCTCCATGGCCTCGGCGACGCCCAGCAGGTTCGCCCCGTCCTCGGTGAGCGCGTAGCCGAGATTGCTGCGATGGAACAGGCGGGCGCCGAGGCCCTCCTCCAGGGCGCGGATCCGGCGCCCGACCGTGGTGTGCTCGGTGCCGGTGCGCGCCCCCGCTGCGCTCAGGGTCCCAGTCCGCGCCACCGCGAGAAAGAAGCGGAGATCGTCCCAGTTGGGCCCCGTCCTGGCCATGACCGCACTCCCGCTGTGCATCGATGCACAGCGGCTGTAAGCGCATCTGGCTTTATCGCTCAAGGGATCCTGTTAGGGTGCGCCAAAATCGAACGCCACATCACAGGGAGGCGCGCATGCGCACGATCGGGCACTACATCGGCGGCCGGAATGTCGGCGGCGAGAGCGGGCGGTTCGCCGACGTGTTCCACCCCTCGACCGGCGAGGTCCAGGCCAAGGTCGCTCTGGCCAGCAAGGCCGAGATGCGCGCCGCCGTGGAGAACGCCAAGGCGGCCCAGCCGGCCTGGGCGGCGACCAACCCGCAGAAGCGCGCCCGCGTGATGATGCGCTTCCTCGAACTCATCCGCGGGGAGAACGACGCGCTGGCCGAGCTGCTCGCCTCCGAGCACGGCAAGACCGTGCCGGACGCCAAGGGCGACATCCAGCGCGGCGTCGAGGTGGTGGAGTTCGCCTGCGGCATCCCGCACCTGCTCAAGGGCGAGTACACGGAAGGCGCCGGCCCCGGCATCGACGTCTATTCCCTGCGCCAGCCGCTCGGCGTGGTGGCCGGCATCACGCCGTTCAACTTCCCGGCCATGATCCCGCTGTGGAAATGCGCCCCGGCCATCGCCTGCGGCAACGCCTTCATCCTGAAGCCGTCCGAGCGCGACCCGAGCGTGCCGATCCGCATCGCCGAGATCTTCCTGGAGGCGGGCCTGCCGGCGGGCATCCTCAACGTCGTCAACGGCGACAAGGAGGCGGTCGACGCCATCCTGGATGATGAGGACATCAAGGCGGTGGGCTTCGTCGGCTCCTCGCACATCGCCGAGTACATCTACGTGCGCGCCGCCGAGACGGGGAAGCGCGCCCAGTGCTTCGGCGGCGCCAAGAACCACATGATCATCATGCCGGACGCCGACATGGGCCAGGCGGTCGACGCGCTGATCGGCGCCGGCTACGGCTCGGCCGGCGAGCGCTGCATGGCGATCTCGGTGGCGGTGCCGGTGGGCGAGCAGACCGCCGACCGGCTGATGGAGCGCCTCATCCCGCGGGTCGAGTCGCTCAAGATCGGCCCGTCGCACGACGGCTCGGCCGATTACGGCCCGCTGGTCACGGCGGAAGCGGTGCAGAAGGTCGCGAGCTACATCGACAAGGGCGTCGCCGAGGGCGCGCAGCTCGCCGTCGACGGCCGCGGCTTCAAGCTCCAGGGCTACGAGAACGGCTTCTACATGGGCGGCTCGCTGTTCGACCGCGTGACGCCCGACATGACGATCTACAAGGAGGAGATCTTCGGGCCGGTGCTCTCGGTGGTGCGGGCCAAGGATTACGAGGAGGCGCTGGCGCTGCCCTCGACCCACCAGTACGGCAACGGCGTGGCGATCTTCACCCAGGATGGCGACGCCGCCCGGGACTTCACCGCCCGGGTGAACGTCGGCATGGTCGGCGTGAACGTGCCGATCCCGGTCCCGATCGCCTACCATACCTTCGGCGGCTGGAAGCGCTCGGGCTTCGGTGACCTGAACCAGCACGGGCCGGACTCGATCCGGTTCTACACCAAGACCAAGACCGTGACGCAGCGCTGGCCGAGCGGCATCAAGAGCGGGGCGGAGTTCTCCATCCCGACGATGCGGTAGGCCGAAACCCTTCCCCGACCGATCCTGGGTCTGCCCAAGATCGGCATCCCCCTTGTCCCGAGTGGGCAGGCCCGTCGGAGGAGGGGGATAGGGGCCGCGCGATGACGCGGCGGCAGGGGAACAGCGCGACGGTGCGGGTTCCGGCGCCCGCCGCGACCTTCACGGAAGCGCCGCTCCCCGCTCCCGACCCCCGCCGACGCGGGGGTGTTTCTCCCCCGCAGAGGGGGAGGGAGGCTCGTTTGCACCTTCGGAGGCAGTGCCCATGAGTTTCGGGCTCGACGAGGACCGGACCGCGATCCGCGAGATGGCCCTCGGCTTCGCGGCCGAGCACATCGCGCCGCACGCCCTCGACTGGGACCGGGACAAGACCTTCCCGGTCGAGACCCTGCGGGCGGCGGCCGCCCTCGGCATGGCGGGCATCTACGTCCGCGAAGATGTCGGCGGCTCGGGGCTCTCGCGCCTCGACGCGACCCTGATCTTCGAGGCGCTGAGCACCGGCTGCCCGACCGTGGCGGCGTTCCTGTCGATCCACAACATGTGCGCCTGGATGATCGACGCCTACGGCGACGACGATCAGCGCCGGCGCTGGATCCCGTCGCTCATGGGCATGGAGCGGATCGCCAGCTACTGCCTCACCGAACCGGGCTCGGGCTCCGACGCGGCGGCGCTCCGCACCCGCGCCGAGCGGGACGGCGACCATTACGTGCTCTCCGGCGAGAAGCAGTTCATCTCGGGTGCCGGTGCCAGCGACCTCTACGTCTGCATGGTCCGCACCGGCGAGGCCGGCCCGGCGGGCATCTCGGCGATCGTGGTGGAGAAGGGCACGCCCGGCCTCTCCTTCGGCGCCGACGAGCGCAAGATGGGCTGGAACGCCCAGCCGACCCGGGCCGTGCGCTTCGACGGCTGCCGCGTGCCCGTGGCCAACCGCCTGGGCACGGAGGGCCAGGGCTTCCGCATCGCCATGAGCGGGCTGGACGGCGGGCGCCTCAACATCGCCGCCTGCTCCCTCGGCGGCGCGCAGGCGGCCCTCGACAAGGCCCTCGCCTATATGGGCGACCGGCGCGCCTTCGGGGCGAAGCTCATGGATTTCCAGGCGCTGCAGTTCCGGCTCGCCGACATGGCGACCAGCCTGGAGGTCTCGCGCACCTTCCTGCCCCACGCGGCCGGCGCGCTCGACGCCCAGGACCCGGCCGCGACGCAGCTCTGCGCCATGGCCAAGCGCCACGTCACCGACGCCGCCTTCGAGGTCGCCAATCAGGCGCTCCAGCTCCACGGCGGCTACGGCTACCTCGCCGAGTACGGGGTCGAGAAGATCGTCCGGGACCTTCGGGTGCACCAGATCCTGGAGGGCACGAACGAGATCATGCGGATGATCATCGCCCGCGCGCTGACCGGGGGCCGCCGATGACCGACGTGATCGTCGAGCGTGTCGGCGCCCTCGGGCGCCTGCGGCTCGACCGGCCGCAGGCGCTGAACGCCCTGACCCACGGCATGGTCCTGGCGATCGACGAGGCCCTCGACCAGTTCTCCGCCGATCCCGGCATCGCCGCGGTGCTGCTCACCGGCGAGGGCGAGCGCGGCCTCTGCGCGGGGGGCGATCTGCGCGGCCTGTACGAAAGCCAGGGCACCGCCTTCGCGGAGGCCTTCTGGCGCGACGAGTACCGGCTGGATGCCCGGATCGCCGCCTATGAAAAGCCCTTCGTGGCGGTGATGGACGGCATCACCATGGGTGGCGGCGTCGGCCTCGCCGGCCACGCCGCCCACCGGATCGTCACCGAGCGCTCCCGCGTCGCCATGCCGGAGACCGGCATCGGCTACCTCCCGGATGTCGGCGGCACCTGGCTGCTGCCGCGGGCGCCGGGCGAGATCGGCACCTATCTCGGCCTGACCGGTGAGCCGGTCGGGGCCGCCGATGCGATCTTCTGCGGGCTCGCCGACGCTCAGGTGCCGTCCGCCGAGCTGCCCAACCTGATCGACGCCCTGCTGGCGCTCGATCCGGATGCCGGCCACGAGGGCGTACGGGAGCTGATCGCCCGGTTCGCGCAGGACCCGGGGGCGCCGCCCCTGGCGGCGCACCGGGCCCGGATCGACCGCTGCTTCGCCTTCGACATGGTGGACGAGATCCTGGCCGCCCTCGACGCGGACGGCTCCGACTTCGCGGCCGCGACCCGGACGACCCTGCTGACCAAGGCGCCGTCGAGCCTCGTCCTGACGCTGTGCCTGCTGCGCCTCGGCCGCGGCTCCGCGAACCTGGAGGCCTGCCTGGAGCGCGAGTACCACGCCTCGCTGGCGCTGCTGGACGAGGGCGACTTCCGCGAGGGGATCCGCGCCGCCGTGATCGACAAGGACAAGACGCCGCGCTGGAACCCGCCCACCCTCGACGCGGTCGATCCCGCCCGGATCGCCCGCTGGCTGGAGGCGCGGGCGGCGCCGGTCTTCGCGGAGTCGCGCACGGGCGCGATCTGATGACGGGCCGCCTGATCCCACCCGCCGCCTCATCTTGAGGGGCCCGCATCGCCGGGTCTGAGGGAGGGCTCCAGGGATCGCGCGGCCGGCTGGAGGTCTCCGTCGAGGCCTCCGCTACGCTCCGGCGCCTCAGGATGAGGGCGCCGGCGGGACGGGCGGTCGAGGGGCGGGACCCGGGGTCCCGCGTGATGCAATGGGGAGGAATGGGATGGCGCAGACCATCGGGTTCATCGGTCTCGGCAATATGGGTGGGCCCATGGCGGCCAACCTCGTGCGGGCCGGCCACACCGTGCGCGGGTTCGATCTGGTGCCGGCCTCGCTGGACACCGCCCGGGCCGCGGGGAACGCGGTGGCGGGCTCGGCCCTCGAAGCCGCCGACGGGGCGGATGTCGTGATCACCATGCTGCCCGCCGGGCGGCACGTGGTCGAGGTCTGGACGCAGCTCGCGGAGGCCCTGCCCGCCGGCACCCTGCTGATCGATTCCTCCACCGTCGACGTCGAGAGCGCCCGCAAGGCCCACGGCCTCGCCGAGGCCCGGGGCTGCCTGTCGGTGGACGCGCCGGTCTCGGGGGGAACCGGCGGCGCGAAGGCCGGGACGCTGACCTTCATGGCCGGCGGCGCCGAAGCCGCATTCGCGAAGGCGGAGCCGCTGCTGAAGGCGATGGGCAAGAACGTGTTCCATTGCGGCGAGGCCGGCGCCGGTCAGGCGGCGAAGATCTGCAACAACATGATCCTCGGCATCTCGATGATCGGCGTCAGCGAGGCCTTCGCGCTGGGCGAGAAGCTCGGCCTGTCGCATCAGGCGCTCTACGACGTGGCCTCGGTCTCCTCGGGCCAGTGCTGGTCGCTGACCACCTACTGCCCGGTGCCGGGACCGGTGCCGACCTCGCCGGCCAACACCGGCTACAAGCCGGGCTTCGCCGCCGCGCTGATGCTCAAGGATCTCCGGCTCGCCCAGGCCGCGGCGCTCGCCTCCGGGGCCGCCACGCCGCTGGGCGCGGAGGCCGCGCAGATCTACGGATTGTTCGACGGCGCGGGCCACGGGGGAGAGGACTTTTCCGCGATCATCACTATGCTTCGCGGGCAGGGAGGCGAGTCGTGAGCGAGCCGTACGAGACGATCCTGACGGAGACGCGCGGCCGAGTCCTGCTGATCACCCTCAACCGGCCGAAGGCGCTCAACGCCATCAACGCGCAGCTCACCCGCGAGGTGATCCGGGCGGCCACCGCGGCGGACGCGGATCCGGGCGTCGGCTGCATCGTCATCACCGGTTCGGCCAAGGCCTTCGCGGCCGGCGCCGACATCAAGGAGATGCAGCACGCCACCTATGCGGAGATGTACGCGGGCGACCGGTTCGCCGACTGGGACCGCTTCGTCGCCGTGCGCAAGCCGATCATCGCCGCGGTGGCGGGCTACGCGCTGGGCGGTGGCTGCGAGCTCGCCATGATGTGCGACATCATCCTGGCGGCCGACACGGCGCAGTTCGGCCAGCCGGAGATCAAGCTGGGCGTGATGCCGGGGATCGGCGGCAGCCAGCGGCTGACCCGGTTCGTCGGCAAGGCCAAGGCCATGGAGATGTGCCTGACCGGCCGGATGATGGACGCCGCCGAGGCCGAGCGCGCGGGGCTGGTCTCCCGCGTGGTCGCCGCCGATCAGCTCATCGACGCGGCGCTGAAGGCCGCCGAGACGATCGCGTCGATGTCGCTCCCGATCGCAATGATGACCAAGGAGGCGGTCAACCGATCCTACGAGACCACGCTGACCGAGGGGATCCGGTTCGAGCGGCGGGTCTTCCACGCGATGTTCGCCACCAAGGACCAGAAGGAGGGCATGGCTGCCTTCGTGGAGAAGCGGCCGCCCCGGTTCGAGAACACCTGAATGCGGCCCGCCCCGGCCGAACGGGACGGGCAGCCAAGACCACGATACGGGGAGGGGAACGACCATGCCGAGCTTCCGGGAGGCCCGCGACCTTCTGCTGGCCCATCGCACCGATTACGCCGCCGCCGTCTCGGCCTTCGCGTGGCCGGACCCGGTGCCGTTCAACTGGGCGCTCGACTGGTTCGACGCGGTGCTCGCCGGCCCCGAGAGCCGCGACCGGGCCGCCCTCCGGATCGTCGAGGCCGGCAGCGGCGCCGAGCAGTGCCTCACTTTCGGAGAGCTCGCCCGGCGCTCCAATCGGGTGGCCAATCACCTGCGGCAGCAGGGCCTGAAGCGGGGCGACCACCTGCTCCTGCTCCTCGGCAACGTCCCGGCCCTGTGGGAGACCATGCTGGCGGCGATGAAGCTCGGCGCGGTCGTCATCCCCGCGACCACCCTGCTCACCGCCGACGAACTCGCCGACCGCCTCGCCCGCGGCCGTCCCCGGGCCATCGTGGCGGGGACGGAACAGATCGCGCGGTTCGCCGGGCTCGACACGGGCGACGCCATCCGCCTCGTCACCGGGGCCGCGACCGAGGGCTGGGCGGCCTACGACGACGCGTCCGCGGCCCCGGACGATTTCGCACCGGACGGCCCGACCGGGGCTGACGACCCGATGCTCCTCTACTTCACCTCCGGCACTACGGCGAAGCCGAAGCTCGTGCGCCACAGCCACCGCTCCTACCCGGTGGGGGCGCTCTCGACCATGTACTGGCTCGGGCTGCAGCCCGGGGACGTGCACTGCAACGTCTCCTCGCCGGGCTGGGCGAAGCACGCGTGGTCGTCATTCTTCGCACCCTGGAATGCCGGGGCGACGATCCTGGTGATCAATCAAGCGCCGTTCAACGCCGCCGCCCTGCTGGCGCAGCTGGAACGCACCGGCGCCACCACGCTGTGCGCGCCACCGACCGTGTGGCGGATGATCATCCAGGAGGATCTCACCGGTCGGACTCTCGCCCTGCGCGAGGTCTGCGCGGCGGGCGAGCCCTTGAACCCGGAGGTGATCGAGCGGGTGAAGGGCGCCTGGGGTCTCACGATCCGCGACGGCTACGGCCAGACCGAGACCACGGCGCTCATGGCCAACACGCCCGGCCAGCCGGTGGTGCCGGGGGCGCTGGGCCGGCCCCTGCCGGGTTACCGGGTGCGCGTCCTCGACATCGACGGCCAGCCGGCTTCCGAGGGCGAGGTCTGTCTGGAGCTCGGGGCGCACAGGCCCGCCGGCCTGATGCAGGGCTACGACGACGGCCAGGGCAACCTGTCGGGGGCCGGGGGCGATCTCTACCACACCGGCGACGTCGCCTTCGTGGACGACCAGGGCTGCTACACCTTCGTGGGCCGCGCCGACGACGTGTTCAAGTCGTCGGGCTACCGCATCAGCCCGTTCGAACTGGAGAGCGTGCTGATCGAGCATCCGGCGGTGGCCGAGGCGGCGGTGGTGCCGGTGCCCGATCCGATGCGCCACACCATCCCGAAGGCCTACGTGTCCCTGGTGGCGGGGGCCTCGTCGGGACCGGAGACGGCACTCGACATCTTCCGCTTCACCAACGCGCGGCTGGCGACGTTCAAGCGCCTGCGGGGGCTCGAATTCGTCACCGACCTGCCCAAGACCATCTCGGGCAAGATCCGCCGGGTGCAGCTGCGCCGCCTGGAGCACGAGGGCGTCACCGACGATCCGCATCGCGGCCGCGCTTACACGCAGGCGGACTTCCCCGAACTGAAGGGCGAGGCGGAGCGCAAGCTCGACCAGACCGCGGGGTGACGGGCCCCGGCACCGGGGCCGCCGTGGCGGGAATCCGGGCCGATGACCGAGACCTCCGCGCTGGGCACGCGCGATCTCGCTGAGCACATCACGCAGGTTTTTCGGGCGACGGACGAGGCGCGGACGGTTGTCGCCGAGCCGTAGAAGCGATGGCCGGGGCGGCGGAGCGGGTGCGCGGCCGTGCGCCGGCCCCGGGGCAGACCGGCTGGCCGGATGGACGCGGGCGCGGCCTTCTTCGGGGCCGGCGCCGCCTTCGTGACGCGCCCCAGGCCCCGAACGAATCCTCAAGGTTTCCGCTTCCCGAAACTGAAGCCACGGATTCGCGCGGCTTCCCAAGCCCCCCGTCGACGCTGTCGCGCGTCACCCGGCCCCCACCCCCGAATCGGTAAAATTGCGCGCATCCGCTTCAGCGCCGCGGAGGCTCTGCGGCGCAATCTTGGCCTCAACAACGGGGGCGGGTGCGATGAGCGCGGGGTTTCTCAGGACGGTTCGGGGGATGGTGGCCGGCGCTGCGGCGCTGCTCGGCCTCACGGCCGCCGCGCAAGCACAGACGCTGGCGAGCCTTCCGACGGAGGCGGGTGCGCGGGTTCAGGGGGACGCCAAGCCGCTCGCCGCCTGGGTGACGTTCTGCCAGGCTTACGCGGCGGAGTGCACGGTGGACCGCAGC
>Ga0160429_1001470_pt1 | contig 13107 bp, 6 predicted proteins | sample SolpanmetagenomR_FD_108199 | JGI IMG/M metagenome (GOLD analysis project Ga0160429, IMG submission 108199) | Solar panel surface microbial communities from Lawrence Berkeley National Laboratory, California, USA - R | ecosystem: Engineered > Built environment > Solar panel > Unclassified ...
AATCTCCTCCGTGACCAGGCAGTATACAGCACACCACCATGCGTGGCGAAACCACGAAAGATGTACATGTACAATGCTCCATGCATTGCTATACCCCAATGTCTCATCTCGTCAACCAGTTCCATGATTCGATCCAGGTCTCCAGCCTGAATCGCATAGTGGAAGACAAGTGCTTTGTAGGTGCTTAGCTGAGGAGCCAATGGCGCCGCTGCTTCTGCCTTTTCGCGAAAACTGGAATCATGACGCTGCCGTCGTGTTGCAGCGTCAAGCATTCGACCTATTTCTCGCTTCTTCCGCCAATTCTGTGGTGGAAGCTGCGCGCCTATCTTTTCTAAGTGCAGGCGCTTAGCACGGCCAAAGACCTGTTCTGCCGCTACAGCTTCACCGCAGCTGAGTAAAGCCTTGACAACGCTGGTGATCACTACGGAATCCACAATCTCACCAGCTTCCACTAGCTCTTTATATGCCCTTCGAACACCATCGCCGTCTCCGCGAAGACCATAGTGCACAATGAGAGAGGTGCGGAAAAATCGACTTATTGGCAATTGACGTCCCTGCATCTCTTTCATGATCATTTCTGCTAACACGAACTTTCGCGCTTTGGTGGCAACGTCGAAGAGGACATTGAAGGTTACAGACGTGGCCTTTATTCCCGCTTCCTGTTCCATTTGGCGCCACAGTTGCATTGCTGATTCGACCTCTGTCGAAGTAATGTTCTTGACGAAGCGTCCTGCAAAGGAGATGGCAGAAGTCCATTGTGAGGCTGTCAATGGTATCAATGCTGCTTGAGTCTCTTCTACTAACGACAGATACCTGGACATAGCGAGTGTCGACTTGTATTCCGTGACCGAAAGATGGTGGAACATGTCCCGGAGAAGACGTGTCGGCAGGCGCGAGGGGCGTGGTATAGGCAGATCTTGATAAGTCTGCCATATATGGTCATGAGGTGTCTCTGGGTTCTCGAGCTGTCGCTGCAGTATTTGTATCTTCCTCTGCGTGTCTTCATCGTTCAATGGTGGTTCGGGAAAAGCTTCTGGCTTGGTGGATGGGATATGATTGAAGAGATTGGCTGATTTTTTATCGGTGCTTTCTTCGGCCGGACTGTGCCCGTAGTCTGCATATTGATCGATCAAACCATTGACTTCTTCTTTAGACACCTGGTATGTTGCCTCTGCCTGAGCTTGACCTGGTGCACGGGATCTTGTAGAAAACTGTCTCGTATGCGAGGGGAATGTGAAAATAGCGGTAGGCTGTAATCTATGTTGATAAGTATGCTGCAAGCCAGTACAAGAGACTCTCCTGTGTCGTTGATTCTCCTCGACACTGACAAGGGCTTTGATGAATGTGTTCTGGAAATTGTATGGTGATATTGTACTAGATGTTTTCGCCGCCGCCGTGTTGGGTAGTTCTCTGATTGTATGCTGGTGATTGCTTCTTTGACCCCTTCCAAAGGACTGGCGATGGTCATTGAGGGGTATGGAGGACAATTGGATTGGCAATGGCTTTGTGGTTGTTCTTCTGGATCTTGAAACATTTGTGACACAACAGTCGAGACCGGCGAGCAATATAGACATGAGACCATGATGGTGTCGCGGGGGCGGAATTGCAGCTAGCGGGATGGCCGCATACTCTCCTCTTCCAACAATGAGCCGTCCTGCTATCGTGTTGATGGACTAATGAGTTATCTTAAGCTCGAGGTCAAATCTCATTGCATCCTGCTTGAGAAGCAGAGCAGGCACATGACACGATATTGAGCTGCCACCTTGGGACTATCAAAAGGGGTCGCAGTAAGTGCGGTCAAGGTAGTGCCCATGATGCCATGATGCATCTCTTCTTCTTCTTCTGCTCCCTGTACATTTGTTCTTTCTGCCTGCCCAATACACCTTAGACTTCCTGTCACGCAAGTATTACGTTGACATTCACTCGCAGGTGCATGAGAACATCACGACCGTCCAATGCCCAATGGTTGATTACTGATTGAACCTTTCACCAACACTCCCTAACAAGCTTCTGCAGCTACTGGTCAGTACTGTACCTTGCAGGACTGTGCATTGCAAGACCATCCACAGCTATCCGCTCTCCAGAGCAATGTACTACCCGAGACGCAGAAGATAGCGACCATAGATTAGCCGCCGCCTCCTGAAACCACTCTCGCCCCTGACAGGGCTGAATGAAACACGAGGAGCGTTGACGTGCAGAGCCAAGCTAGACACCAAAGTGGACTAGTCGGCAACAAGATGCGACAACAAGCGACGGAGAGCTCGTACATGACTGGCTGGCCCTTCGGAAAGATGCTTCAGACATGTCATCAATTAACAGGAAGGGGTGCATGTTGCTGATGTTTTGAACAAGTACATGCCAAGGAGTAGCGTTTAATCCTTTCTAATCTTCTCTTTCAATCCTTCTCATCTTCTTTTTTCCTTCATCACGCTGTGCTTTTGATCCGCTGTTTCCCTCTCACTCTCTCGGTGTTTTCTTCTCCAAGTCCTTCCCTGAAACCCAACAACCCCTCACGTTCCTTACATACGCTCTTTTCACTTTCTTTCTCCTCACCTTGCCGTCGACTGCTGGCAGTCACATCATGTTCACTTCAATGATTCACCCCTTGTTCTTGACACTCACCGCCTTGTGTGTCAGTGCCAACCCTGGAAAATGGGCAAGTTGATGGTCACAATGCATCTCCCATCCTCTTTCTAACTGCTCAATAGGAATTCTACAGCTGGGGTGGTCTTCCTGGTATGATCTCGTATGGTCGACTTGATCCCATCATCTCTCCTGGCCAGGTCTCAGCCCACGTCCACCAAATCAGTGGTGCCAATGCAATGCAAGCAACTTACGACTATGACACTCTGAGAGAACAATCTACTTGCACTAGTGTCCAAGTTCAAGATGACCTTTCGAACTACTGGACTCCTGCCATGTACCACTACGACGGTGTCAGCAACTACACGTTGATGCTGGCGCGTTTCTCAATCTACTACATGTTCAACACATACAGTTACGATGCCAACAACGCTTCTGGCTCAGATACTCGTGTCGCCTTTCCCGAAGGCCTGGTAATGCTGGCTGGTGACATGTATCAACGCAAGATCAATGGCTCTGATCCAACCTCTACGGCCGGCGTCTATCAATGCCAGCGTAACTCAGGCAACAGTCCCTACTCTCACGATATTCGCGACTTTCAGAAGAGCGGCATGAATTGTGATGCTAGTCTACGTGCCACCATCGACTTCCCTTGTAAGCTAGACAAGACCCTCCTCATCCACCTAGTTGGAATCCACTAACACCTCTGTCCAGCTTGCTGGGACGGTGTTGCCAACAACTCAGACTTGGTCAGTGCAGCCCTGCTAATATCATGAATATGATGCTAACGAGTACAGTCACACGTCGTCTATCCCAACTGGGGCGTCTGCCCAAAGTCTCACCCTCACGCATTAATGCACATGTTACAGGAGTACTATTGGCCCGTTCAAGACTTTCCTTTTGACGCATCCCGTCAAGACAACTGGGTATGAATGCAATCATCACGTTATTGCTATTGTCTAACAATATTGTCTTCAGGTTCTGTCCTTTGGCGACACTTCTGGCTTCGGTTTGCACGCTGACTTTGCCAATGGTTGGAACACTACACTCCTCACCCAAGCCATAAACGATCCAACTTGCAACTCTGCTGAAGCTGGTATCGAGAAGTGTGAGACATTCGCCCGCTGGAATCACACAACAATACCTCCATGTATGGCTTCAGGACTTTATCCAAACGAGAACGTGGGTCTGAACCAACAATCACTAACTTCGTTGCCTGGCTGCAATGCGTTATGGACTGACAATTCCACCAAACCTACATGCTCCAATGAAGTCAGCCCCAGCATTAATCTACAGCTTGGACCTAACCTGACCAACTACAACTACGTGTCCTGCCCATTCGGCTTCACTACCACCGGACCCATGCTCACAAACTTCACCTTAAGGGATGCCAAAGGACTTGACCAATGTCTCGATGTCTGTTCCAACTACACGTACATTGGTATAACACAACAGCCAGAAGGCGCGCTAGGATGGGTCACAGAGTGCTGGTGTGACAATGAGCTGCGAAACAACTATACTATTATCTCGGATCCTTCGTATGCGTGTCAGCAACGCTGCCCTGGGAAATATTCTGAGCTTTGTGGTGGCTATGGCTCTTGGCAGCTGTATGAGAGATGTGAGGGAAATGCTTGTCATCAGAATAGCGCCTTCCCAAGTTTGTCGACCCTCACCATCGCAACACCGACAATAATCACTAAATCTACGCCAACAGCCACCACGATCTCGGTGCAGACGACCACAAAAGCGGTCACGAAGAGCACGTTTACCTCCATCCCATCTAGTGCTTCAGCTTCTTCTCTATCACCCTCCCGCACTTCTGCCACATCTTCCTCGATCTTGAAGCCATCCTCTTCATTCAGCACCTCTTCAACCAGCACCTCTTCAACCACTACCTCTTCCACCAGCACCGTTTCGACCAGCACTTCTTCAACCAGCACTTCAACCAGCACGTCAACCAGCACTTCAACCAGCACTTCAACCAGCACTTCAATCAGCACTTCAACCAGCACTTCAACCAGCACTTCTTCAATTAACACCTCGTCCACCGACACTCCCTCAACTACACCAATGTCTTCTTCAGCAATGCCAACCACGAAGGGTGAAGAACATACAACGATCAAGATCAGGACGATGATAAGGAAGAACAAGACGAAGACAGTGACGAGGACCAAGACTTGGTACGCCTGAGGTAGAGTCAAATGCTGCATGTCTGGCGCAGGCGTCAGGCAGCCTTTTGATCTGTAGCAGAACTTGCTTATGCTGAAAGTGGTTCTGGGACCCGACCTTTGAAGATTACACCATGAATGAGAATATGCTCGGGAGTAAGATGGACATCTCCGTGTAGATATACAAAGCTCTGTGAATAGACGACCTTGATGGTAATGCTAGCACAAGACTATACAAATACAGCTGGCTGTATACTTCATTTCATTATCTGCTATGCCCTGTTGCCCACCTCTCTTCTTAATGCTCGTTTCCAATTACAATCATCGTGACCAGTTAATCGTGCACGAAATATTCCTGATGACTCGATCTTCTTGTTCCCGCCTTGCTGCAGTATCTCATTGATATGCGACTACGGAAGGAAGGAAGTGATCCTTGGGAAAAGAAACACAGCAGTACCTTGAAGTGTGAATACAATTAAAGATTGAGTTCTCGTATACTATAAACTACTGATTTGCAGGGAAGTATAACAACTTTTGCATCGTTAGCCTTCTCGTCTTCTTCTCCCTAGTGCTCCCTTCCGCAATTGCTCCTTCCGCTTCCCAGTTGCTGTTCTGCCTATCACCATTCAATCAGACTTCGTGTAGAATTATCTCGTGGGAGCAGCTATGAACGTGGTGTTCTAATTTTGGCGCCCTCTTCTTGATCTGCCTCTTGTTGACTGCGGCGGTGGTATTCCTTGGGATAGAGGTCAAATTGGTGGCATATGTACCAATAGAGTGGGCAATAGCCTGAGTATTGATAAGCCAAGCATCAAGTGCAAGGTTGTCAATATCGTCACAAGCTGCATGGTAGCAAGCATCAAGAGCAACACCAGCGGTACCACCAAAGAGTGCCGCTTCCTCAACAGTCTTATTGTCCTCTGCTCCAGTGAATAAGCCACCAGACGGAATACCAACGTCTAAGAAAGGACCTAAAAGATATTAGTCATAATATTTAAGGAAGCTCGAATTTTAAAGAATACCATAGTCAGAGCGGCCGTCGAACGCTGTTGGGACGGACGGAAGACCCTTGGACTTGTAAAAGTCCTCGAAAAGATATTCAATCTGAGCTGAACCAGCAGGACCAGTAAGGTTGAAAGCAGACCCATCACCATCGTAGATGGCATAGACGTAGTTAGGCTATTTGAAGAATAGTATGTTAGGACGTTGCGCTCAGCCAGCCTCCAATGTCTTAGAGATCACAATGAAGTCCTCTTACCGAAGCTATCATGTCAAAATTCAAATAGACCGCGATCTTATCTGTTTCGGTCTTGTTGAGGCTGGCGACATAGAATTCACTCCCGAGAAGTCCGTACTCTTCAGCAGTCCACCAGTGGAAACCTTGAGACGAAGGTTAGGGTGCGTACAACTACAACTAGTAGGAGTGGCGAGGTACTTACGGACAGCATTGGTGACCGAGAACTTTGTTAAAGCTTTGGCCACAGCGAGAATACCAATAGAGCCGGAGCCGTCATCGTTGATGCCAGGTCCTGCATTGACTGAATCACTGTGGGCACCAAGTGCTACAACAGAGTTGGGATCTCCTCCTTTGGTCTGAGCGACAACATTGTAGCTAGCGACTATTAGTGTATAGTGCGACCAACTGAAGTTACCACTAAACTCACGTAGTTCTGTTCTCAGACACAGCGTTGACCAAGAGATCCGCGACAAGGGTTGAGGAGATGTTGGCTAACAAGGCAGCGCCCTCGTCCTGAGTAATGAAAACGACCGGGACATAAGGACCGAGAGGATTGGATGTAGCTCCTAGAGTGCCAGCAACTGGACCTGGCGCATTGTCTGTAGGGAACAGTCAGCATGATAACTACGTAGAGTAGCAATTGAGCACGGCTTACTGTAGATGATGGCGCCTGCTGCACCAGCTGCACCAGCCAGAGCGACCTTGTTACCAAAGGTACAAGATCCACGAGAGATGAGTGCTACATTGCCTGCCACAGTACTTGGGAAGTCGGTCTACATACAGAGCATCAGCTGAAAACTCGTCGACAGAAAGACGGGGTCACTTACGAGCGCACAACCAAGATTGTTCACGGCGACAACAGGAGCGGAGACCACACCATTGGGCCCGTAAGTTGCGCTGTTGACGTCGTACTCGATACCATTGACGCTCAATGTCTGATTGGAGTCAGACCACGAATGGACCTGTTCTTGAAGGTAGACATCATAGTAGCCTATAGCTATGACTTCATCGTAAAGCCAGTTGACAGTGTCCATGTGTCCAGGCCCTCCAAAGACACGGTTCTTCTGCCAATACGCATCGGACTAAGTTTATGGTCAGTCCTGTATCCATTGATCTATTGGTTCATGATAACTTACGAATGCCTGTAACTGTTCAGCACCAGCAACGAGATCATCGAGCTCGATCAGATCCATGAGTGCATTCTGCGTCCATGTTAGTCAGGTCTTGTTACCATGGATAACAAGCATTTACCGGAGTAACAAGTGCTGGTACTATTGGCCCTGATGGTTTCCCAGGCTCTTCGGGTTGACCCCATGGACCGTGAGGATAGCCGGGTTGAAATGGAGGCTTCGGTCCACTTTGGCCTGGCCACTTGCCAGGTTTGCCAGGAGGCCCCCAATTGTGAGGAGACTTAGGCTGGTATTTGCCTTTGTGATGCCGTGGACCAGGTCCCCATGCATCAACCACAGAGGCTGCGGTAATAGTGCTAAGTAGAGCAAAAGCGGTAGTCTTCATGTTGGAGTAAGTCAAAGAATATACTGATTCGACAGTCTTACATTGGAACAATGGCATGCATGAGGCCTGCTTATATATGCTTTGTTCTACAATAGCGTACTTCAATGCCACTGAATCGACCAACTAACTTCCCACCCATACTCGATAGGTTATCTCGCTGGGCGTACATAGCCAAGGGCGTCTTGCATATCGCAGTAGTAAAGATGCGGAAGGTCCTTGACGGGCACGGAGGCATACGAGCTCATACTACGTCAGGTAGGCGTGAACGAGAAGTATGGTGTGACATGTTGCCGAGAACATACTGAGGTAAGTGCAAACCATACAAAGCCTCACAACTGCCAAGTTGATAAGAGCGGAGACCAAAGTCAGACGGGGAGTTCTTCAGAGCATGAATGAGGAAAGAGACAAGCAAAACCAAGCCAGACCAAGGAGGCCAAGCGCACAGTGTCGCCTCTGCGGCGACGTAGCGTCGTGGACATCGGCGAAGGTGCGGAACCGTTCGGCATAGCGTCACGAACGAGAGATATGAGATTCACTATATTTTATGCGAACGCAGCTGTCATATAACGCAGACATCTTCAGACTCGAGTGGCAGGCTAGTAGCAGTGCAAGCGGCTTTGTCATGGATTTGTCAAGCAGTTTAGTAGTTTACCGCTTGGTTACTTAAGCATCCGAGTCTAGACGATCCTAATAAAAAATAAATATGTCGTGATCTCCTACTTCGTCACTACATTAGAATATTCTTAACTATAGTAACTATTTAAGTGCTATATAGAATAACCGTAGGTTGCATGTAGTTATAGTTCTATAGTATTAATCTATTTATTTATATCTATCTTTTCTCTACTTCTTAAGTAGTTATAAGACTCGGTTTTATGTGAGCTACTTATATAAATATCTATTATTTACTTTTTTATTTATATTATTATTACTATTATATCTACTTCTAGCTACGCGATATTAGCATAGAGCTTAGGAGGAGAAAACTTATATATAGAAAATAGATTTACTTAATTCTAAAGACGGCTATAGATACTATACAGTGTTTATATATAGAGTACATGATTAGGCCTATAGATAGGGAAAGGTTTTAAGTCTATATATCTATAGGAAAAACCCTAACTCTATTAAGATAAATTGCTAAGTTAAGTAATTTAAATAGTTTTAGTACTTTAAGATCTATTTTAGGTTTAGTTCTATATAAATATACTACTATTATTAGCTAGCGTAGCCTTATAGTAATTTATACTAGCTACTGTCTTTTTAACTAAAGTAAGGCGCGATTTATTACGTGCATTACTCTTATCTCTTATTATTATTTATTACCTAATCCTTATATAACTTGTTGAATTCAGGTGAAGTCTAAGTGGCAACGCCAAGAGTTGTTCAGGGTCTAGAGGTCTGTAACGCTAAGAGTTGCTCAGCGTCAGACCTAACCCTAGTGGCTTAACCTCACCTCATACCAAGTCGCACGCTTAGTATTAGTTAGTTAATCAATCGACCTTTATATGTACAAAGTAGCCTTAAACAACCTCGCAATTCAATAGGTTATGAGCCCGGTCCGCACGACCTAATTCTGAAGCTCTTCTACATTATATATAAGCTATACAGTTGCTGGACAACTGTCGCCATCGATCGCTAAGAGGTTGTAAACTCGAGCGACGACGAGGTCGATTCAACACCCTATACTATAATTAAGCAGTAATTACGCTTACATCAACCTACACCTGCCTCAGCTAGATTACCCTACTAATTCTGAACCAAATCGGACCAGAACTAATTAATCTACGCCACTTAGTAATTTTATCTTCGGCAACAACATGACATTTAACGAAGATACGTCTAGTAAGACCCGCTTTACTAAGCTGAAGGGCAGCGATAACTACCCCGTATAGGCGACCAACGTGAAGATCGCCTGCAAGGAGGATGGCGTCTAGAACTACGTCTTTAGATTACGCCGTCCTCTAACAAAGCCTCAAAACTACGAAGATCTTGCAGAAGAACTACATTCAGAAGTTATCCGTCTTGTAAAGAAGATAAAGAGGGAGTCTACAGTCCCTAGCGTCGCCTTACTAGAGGCGGAAGCGATTCTTGACAGAGCGGAAGAACTTGATACGTTTACTATAAATCTTAAGTTATTTGAGTAAAAAGACGCTAAAGCAATGCGCCACATCCTATTCTCTGTTATTAATAATATTAAGCTTGTTCTATAACACCAGGAGACCGCTGCTGACATGTGGAACTACCTAAAAAGGTACAACGTCACTAGCGCTTCGTCACTTAACGAAATTCAACACATTCTTAGTTCTCTCAAGCTTAGCTCGTGTAACAACAACATGGATCTTCTTATTACAAGAGCCAACGAGCAATTTAATAAGCTAGAGCAGATCGGCGAACCAGTTAGTATGAGATAGAGAGTAACGAACTTCTTGCGAATGTGCGACTCTCTAAAACTACTAAACTAGGTTGATAACCAACGCTTCGCGCTATGTAAGACGTCTCTTAATATCGAGGACGTCACTGCGGAAGCTATAGAAGAATGGCATTTAAAGAGCTACGCTAAACTCAAGGATATTGCCGCAATTGAGCCTACCGCCACTAATTTTGTAGCGTAAAAGCCTAAGTACGGCAAGAAACCTAAGCAGTTTACTAGCGCACCTACTCCACTAAGGTTTCTCGATCCTAACGCCTCTTGTTAGGCCCATCCAGACTTATTTCATAAGAACAAGGAGTGCTACAAGCAACATCCGGAACTAGATAAAAGAAAGGCACTTGCGGCACCAGCAATTAAGTCTATTAAAGACAAGATCGCTAGTTTCTCCGCAATCGTCACTTCTAGCTTTACCGCAACCGTAACCGTAATAACTGGTTATAACGCTGTCACCGCGACGGATCTACTAGTTATCTCTATGTTTTCATCAACTTCTCTCCCAACCGCGTGGATTGTTGATTCTAGTACTAGCGACCACATGAGCAACAACCTATCTCTATTCATTAAGAACAAGACTCGTAAGATTAACGTGGAAATCACTACCGCTAACGGAATTACGTTTGCCACCTACATCGGCAACATCCGTATTAACGTACGCTAATCTGACGGCAACTACCACGAACTAATACTCAGGAACGCTCTCTACGTACCTACGCTCTACACCAACCTTGTTAGTCTCAAGAAGCTAGCACGGGTTGGTGGTATTTTTAACATAACGAACCTCGCTCTTATTCGAGGGAGTCAAGAATTATCAAAAGTTGTAGAGACCAGTTTTAGGTGGGTTTTACAGTAGCGGAAGCTATTTTTACCTACTTCTATATCTTCGTGTTACTCGGATTTAAGTCAAACAAGTCACGTTGCCGCAACATTAATAGCTTTAGTATCAAGAACTACCTAGCACCGCCGACTAGGCCACCCAGCGTTCCTAAAGCTTGATAAGATCGCTGATAACGTTACTAGCATAGTTATCACCGATTCTAAGACCGTCAACAGCGAGAACCCTCCTTCTTAGTGTCAAATTTGCTACCTATCTAAAGCGCATCGACACGTGTCCAAGAAGCCTACAACAAGGTACAAGCTTAGACAACGTTAGGACGTTGACGCTGTTGGTCCTATTAACCCCCAGTCAATCTCTAGAATGAAGTACTACTTTAACGCTAAGGAGAACGCCTCACATATGAATCTTAGTTACGTTATTAAGGACTAAATCAATGCCTAGAAAGCTCTTATAGCGCATATCCTCCATTATAAGGAGCTCTAGGAGGTGCGCTGCATCTTTATACGTCTAGACGGCCATCTTTCCGTCTATAACAAGAATTTCACAGATTAGTGCAATTCTCGTGGCACGGTACTTAAGGTAACGCCTGCATATACAGGCGAGATAAACGATAATATCGAGCGTAGCAACGGCTACATCATCATAGTTACTCGCTATATTCTTACCGAGGCGCTACTACCTAATTCGTTCTAGTCGATGGCCGTTATTACTGCTGCCTATCTAGCAAATCGTATGATCTCGCGATCCTTTTCTCCTCCTACTGCGCTACTTAGTAGAGCACTAGATCTTCTTCATCCTTTAGAGGGCGTACTACATCGTCCTAACGTGTCTTATCTACGAGTATACGGTTGCCGTTGTTACGTCACCGTGTAGAAGGAGGATCGCGTCTAATCCGACAAGCTTAGTCCACGTGGACAACTCGGTAAGCTTGTGGGCTACAAAGGTCACGGTAACTCCTTGTACGTTGTTTACCTCCCACCTAGCTCTGCTACCAGAGTTAATAGTGGTTTGGTTGAGATAAGCCACGTTACTTTTAATGAGTCGATCATCGACGACTGGAGAACCGTACCTTAGGTAGAACGCATCGAGGACGTTACTAACGTTAAGAAATACGACACTAGATCTCTCCCAGCGCAATTCGCGCTAGTTGACGGCTACAACGACGTCGTCGACTAAAGTCTTAGCGAAATTGAATTTAGTCTTAGCGAAATTGAAGTCGATGCAAGTCTTGGCATATAATAACAACAACAACAAGTTGTTGTTATAGAAGAACTAAACCTTCTATTAGATCTACGACAATTTAGAAGTTATTCTAACACTACCCCAAGTCTCCCTGACGCCTTAAATTCAACTAATTCAGGCTCTAGTCCTACCACCGATTTTAGTAGTGAGCAAGTCGCCACTGAAGTTAACGAACTTAACGACGACGACTTAGAAAGCAACTCTAATACAGGCAACGTTTATAACAATATATAGACCCCCTAGGAGATTAGCAGCAACGTTCAGATTACACGTCGTTACTGTAGAGACCCTGTTATTGCTGCCTACATCTCTACTATTAACAACCTCAACGCGTCCCCTGGTCCTGACGATCCTAAGACTATCAAGGAAGCAAGAGCAAGCGCTACCTAGCCCCACTAGGTAAAAGCGCAACTGGAAGAGATGAACTCTATCCGCTCTCACAGAGTTTAGGCAAAAGCCAAGTTGCCGCCTGGAGTACGCGCTCTCAAGGGTAAATAGGTCTTTAAGACCAAGTATAACCTTAAGGGCCTTGTTGAGAAGTATAAGGCGCGCTAGGTTATCAAAGGCTTCTTATAGAAAGAAGGCGTCGACTTCTTTAAGACCTTTACTAGCGTGGTACGTTCAACCACGTACAAATTGATCTTTGCGCTTGTTGCGCTCAGAGACCTTGAATGCCACTAGATTAACGTTGAGACGGCCTTCCTATACGGGTTACTCAACGAAGTAATCTACATAGAGACGCCACCTAGATTTAAACAAGAATTTGGTCCTCACGTCCGCCTGTTTAAGACGTTATATGGACTCAAGCAGTCTCCGCACTACTGGTACGAGACCTTACGCAAGGCGCTTGAAGCTATAGGCTTCTCACGCACTTAATCTAACAACTGCCTGTTTATTCGTGGCGACGTTTAGGTACTCGTCTACGTTGACGATATGTTGATCATTGCTCCCACGGTTAAGCAGGTTAACTAAGTCAAGGTAGACCTCGCCAAGAGCTTTAAGATCAAGGATCTAGGTGAAGCTGGCCACTTTCTCGCCCTAGAGATTACTCGCGACCGCGAGAATCGTACGATTACCTTGTCTTAAAAGGGAT
>Ga0160429_1001471_pt1 | contig 13103 bp, 11 predicted proteins | sample SolpanmetagenomR_FD_108199 | JGI IMG/M metagenome (GOLD analysis project Ga0160429, IMG submission 108199) | Solar panel surface microbial communities from Lawrence Berkeley National Laboratory, California, USA - R | ecosystem: Engineered > Built environment > Solar panel > Unclassified ...
ATTTCGCAGGATGTGCCCTTCTACCGCGCCTATCTGAAGAATGCCGCCCTCACCGGTACGGCCGTGATTAACAACCCCTTCTGGTGGAGTGCCGACGAAAAATTCTTCAACAACGCCCTGGCCGTGCAGCTCGGCGTGCCGGTGCCCAAAACCCTATTGCTGCCCAGCAAGGCCCGCCCCGACGACACCAGCGAAAACTCGTTCCGCAACCTGGCCATGTTCGACTGGCACAAGGCGTTCGAGAAAATCGGCTTCCCGGCCTTCATGAAGCCCCACTCGGGCGGCGGCTGGAAAAGCGTGTATAAAGTAGACAACCCCGACGAAGCCTGGCGCGCCTACGACGAAACCGGCCAGCTCGTGATGCTCTACCAGGAGGCCATCGACTTCACCGATTATTTCCGCTGCTACTGCCTCGGGGGCAAAGACGTGCTCATCATGCCCTACGAGCCGCGCAACGCTCCGCACCAGCGCTACCAGACCGAGATGAAAACCCAGGGCGAGGAAGGCGAAAAGCTGCTGGCCACCATCAAGGACTACGTGCTGCGCCTGTGCCAGGGCCTGGGCTACGATTTTAACACGGTAGAATTTGCGGTGCGCAACGGGGTGCCCATCGCCATCGACTTCGGCAACCCTGCCCCCGACGCCGACATCAACTCGGTAGGCGCCGAAAACTTTGAGTGGGTGGTTGAGCACGCCGCCAACCTCGCCATCGAGCGCGCCCAGGCCCAGAAAGCCGGCCAAGATAATCTCACCTGGGGCACCTTCGTGCAGAAATCGGCCCGCCAAACGGCTATTGCCGCTACCGATGGCTCGGTAGAAGTAGGGGGCTCGGTGAGCGAAACCAACGACCTCGGTGCTACCGGCAAGCCTGCCGCGTCTAAAAAACCAGCCTCCCAAAAGCCCGCTGGCCCTAAGCCCGAGGCGCCCGAAGGCAGCGTGCCGACCAAGCCGAAGCCGGCTCCTAAGCCTGCCCCGGCCGGCGAGGCCCCGGCCAAGCCCAAGAAACCAGCCCCCAAGAAATAACTATTTCTTTTCGGTAAATTCTTCCTTGGAAAAGGGCTGCCGTCGCACAGGGCGGCAGCCCTTTTTGGGGTTTTATTGCGTATTGCTTTCGGTTTATCCCGCCCATTACTAGCAGCTCTCTCCCATGCCCCGGCCCCTTTTTACCCTCGGAATTGAAGAAGAATTTCAAACTATTGACCCGGTGACGCGCGACCTGCGCTCGCACATGTCGAAAATTGTGGAGGATGGCAAAATAACCCTGCACGAGCAGGTGAAGGCCGAAATGCACGAGTCGGTAGTGGAAGTTGGCACCAACATCTGCAAGAATATTGGGGAGGCCCGCGAAGAGGTGGTGCACCTACGCCGCCAGGTAATAGAGTTGGCCGACCGGGTGGGTCTTAAAATCGCCGCCGCGGGCACGCACCCGTTTTCGCGCTGGCAGGACCAGCCTATTACGCCCGACGCCCGCTACGATAAAATCGTGGAGGAATTGCAGGAGGCCGCCCGCTCGAACCTCGTTTTTGGGATGCACGTGCACATCGGCATCGAAAACCGCGACCTCGGCGTGTACATGATGAATGCGTTGCGGTATTTCCTGCCGCACCTGTTTGCGCTCAGCACCAACTCGCCGTTTTGGGAAGGCCGCGAAACGGGTTATAAGTCATTTAGAACCAAGGTATTCGAGCGATTCCCGCGCACGGGTATTCCGGGTTTTTTCCATAGCGCCAGCGACTACGATGAGTTTTTGGCGCTGCTGATAAAAACCGGCTGCATCGACAACGGCAAGAAAATCTGGTGGGATATTCGCCTCCACCCCTTCTTCGATACTATCGAATACCGCATCTGCGACATGATGATGCGCGCCGACGAAACCATCGCGGTAGCCGCTGTGATGCAGGCGCTCGTGGCCAAAATCTACAAGCTCAAGGAGCAAAACCTGAATTTCCGGGTATATCGTAGTGCCCTCATCAAAGAAAATAAGTGGCGTGCGGCCCGGTACGGTATCAGTGGCACCCTAATCGACTTTGGTACGCAGGAGGAAAAACCGGCCCGCCAGCTCATCCTTGAACTGCTTGACTTCGTGGATGACGTACTCGACGACCTCGGTAGCCGCCACGAAGTAGAATACGTCCTCAAAATGCTCGAAATGGGTACCGGGGCCGACCGCCAGCTCGCGGTTTTTCACCAAACCGGCGACCTCACCAAAGTGGTCGATTATATCCTGAGCGAAACCACGCACGGATTATAAAGGCTCAGGTTTTGGTTGGCAACGAGCTAATTATTAACTTGCTATCATTGACCAAAACTTTTTAACAGTCTCCTAGTTTAGTTGAATTATTTTTTAACCTATGCTTACTTTCCGAATTGCCGTCTTAGATTTATACAACAACTTCCGTAACGAGGGAATGCGTTGTATCTACCAGTTGCTGAGCCGTGCCGAGGCTACCAATCAGGTTACGTTTACGGTTGACACGTTTAATGTCCGGGCCGAAAATCAGGTGCCGGGCCTCGACTACGACATCTATATTTCGAGCGGCGGCCCCGGTAGCCCGCTGCCGTCCGATGAGCCCTGGGAGCCGCTGTATTTCGAGTTTATTGATGCCCTGCTGGCTTATAACCAGACCGCTGAGCGCAAAAAGCACTTGCTTGCCATTTGCCACTCGTTTCAGCTGCTGAGCCGGCACTTGGGCGTGGGCACGGTGGGCAAGCGCAAGTCTACGTCGTTTGGCGTCCTGCCCATTCACTTGACGGAGGCGGGCGAGGCTGAACCGGTATTCGACCGCCTGCCCGAGCCGTTCTACGCCGTCGATTCGCGTGATTATCAGCTCACTGACATCAACGAGGAGCGCATGGCCGAGCTCGGCGCCGTGGTGCTGTGCCTGGAAAAGGAGCGGCCGCACGTGCCGCTGGCCCGCGCCATTATGGCCATTCGCTTCACGCCCGAGGTATTGGCCACGCAGTTTCACCCCGAGGCCGATGGCGAAGGAATGCTGCGCTACATGCTTACCGACGAGCGCAAGGAGCAAGTAGTTACGACCTATGGCGAGGAAAAATACCACGAAATGGTAGAGCTGCTTTCCGACCCGAACACCATCGAGTACACTGAATCGGTGATTGTGCCCAACTTTTTGCAGCAGGCCATTGAGCGCATCAGCGAGTCGGTGGCTGCGTAGGGGCTGGATTTGTCCCTGCCGCCCGGTTGAGCGGCCCGGCATAGCATCGCTTTATCTCACTACATCACGCCGGGCGGGGCAAGCTCCGCCCCCACTCTATGATTCCTGCCATTCGCCAAGCCTATAACGCGGCTTTCTCGCCCGAAAAATACCAGGCCATGCTGGCTGATGTGGAGGCACAGCTACCCGGCCAGCTGGAATTTCGGCTGGCCGAAACGCCGATTTTTGTACCGAAACAGCTGCGCGACAAGCTGATACAAGCCGGCCAGGCTATTATCGACGTGATTAAGCGCCCCGACTTTAAGCAGCTAACCGATGCCGCGATTCCGCCGCACCAGCGGGTCCCGAACGAGGATGCGCACGCCACGTTCCTGACGTTTGACTTTGCCGTGTGCCGCGACGCACAGGGCGAGTTGGAGCCCCAGCTCATTGAGATGCAGGGATTTCCGTCGCTCTACGCCTTCCAGACCTGGCAGCCGGGCTCCTACGGCCGGCAGTTTGAGATACCCGACTCGGTAACGCCTTATTTTGAAGTAAATAACAATGCCGAATATCAGGCCGAAATGCGCCGCCTGCTGCTCGGCGACGCCAAGCCGGAAGAAGTCATTCTACTGGAAATCTATCCGGAAAGGCAAAAAACCCGCGTCGATTTTGCGCTTACCGAGCAGTTTTGGGGCGTGAAAGCCGTGTGCCTGACCAAAATAAAGAAGCGCGGACGCGAGTTGTTTTACGAAGAGGACGGGCGCGAGATTCGCATCAAGCGCATTTACAACCGCATTATTTTTGATGAGTTGGACCGCTACCCCGACCTGCAAACCGAGTATCACCTCACCGACGACGTGGATGTGCACTGGGTGGGCCATCCCAACTGGTTTTTTCGCATCAGTAAGTACACTTTGCCGCTGGTAAAGAGCCAGTTCTCGCCGCCGAGCTACTACCTGCACGAACTAAAAGAATATCCAACCGACCTCGAAAACTACGTGCTCAAGCCGCTGTTTTCGTTTGCGGGCGCGGGCGTGCGGCTGCACATCACGGCGGCCGACCTCGATGCGCTACCCGACAAGCAGAACTACTTGCTGCAACGCAAGGTGACGTATGCGCCCGCCATCCAGGCCCCCGACGGCTGGGTGAAGTGCGAAATTCGCCTGCTTTACGTGTGGCACCCCGAGGATGCGGAGCCGCGCCTGCTCACGGGCCTGGGCCGCATGAGCCGCGGCGAGATGATAGGCGTAGCCTTCAACAAGGACAAAGACTGGGTGGGCGGCACGTCGCCGCTGTTTGAGAAATAGTCAGCGCTGACTTTGACGTTAGACGAACTAAGCTGGTAGCGGTGCGTATCAGCTAGTTCTTAACTCAAATTTCACGTTTCCATTCAATGGCTACTCTCTCTCAACGGGGCGTTCAAATTTCTAAGGACGCCATTTTCAGCCTGTTTCTGGGGCGCGCTACCAAGATAATGGGCAAGCCGCTCAAGGTGCTGGCCATTGTGAACGAAGCCGCCGATAAGCTGGCCGACCGCAATAGCAAGGACAACAAATTCAAGCAGCTCTTCGATACGGCCCTGACGCTGGTGCGCATGGTGCGCGACTACGTGAAGGGCGACTACCGGGGCATTCACACCAGCACCATCGTTTCGGGCGTGGCCGTGCTGCTTTACGTCATCAGCCCTATCGACCTAGTACCCGATTTTATTCCGGTACTGGGCTTCCTGGACGACCTGGCCCTGATAAGCTGGTTTATGGACAAGTTTAAGACCGAGCTGACTCACTACCGCGCGTGGGAAGCTAGCGCGGGTGCCACCCACGTAACCGTAGCCGCCCAGGGCGATGCCAGCCTGCCCGCCGTGGCTGAACTGGGGCACTCGTAGTGCCTCGGGCCCGCGGAGCTTGGTCTTGCCGGGCTTTGCGGGCCCGAATTAATTTTAACGTAGCTGGTTTATTTCGAGCGTAAGCCTAATTCGGGTATATGTCTGCTTTCGCCGTTTCCTTTCGTTTGCCGCAGTCTTTTTCGGAAGATTTTATGGCAATTATTCCACGGCACCGCGCGTTCATCAATCAACTGCTTGCCGAGCACGTGCTGGAAGCGTACGCCATTAGCGCGAGTCGCAGCCGGGGGTGGGCTATTATTACGGGAGATGATGAGGCGGCGGTGCGCGCTATTGTGGAGCAATTTCCGCTTTATCAATATTTGCGTAGCGTTGAAGTTGACGAGCTGTTTATTTTTGACAGCGCCGCTTCGCGCTTTCCCCACATTAGCCTGAATTAATTTTCTAGCTTTAAAAAACCAAAACCCATTTGTTGTTGCGAGCGCGTTGCTCGCAACAACAAATGGGTTTTTAGCAAGCCTTTGTACTTTTTCAGACCGCCTTTTTACTTGACTTACCAGTGCGTTATTCCTTTTTATTAGCAGGTATTTTAGTTGGTGATATTCATTTGGCCGCTGGTGGTGTACATACGATAACTTCGGGGCCCATTACAACGGCGCAATTGGTTACGCGGCTCACGTCTGCTATTCAAGGCCTTAGCAGCATCCGCTGCAATGCGGAGGCCCGCGAGCGCATTGGCACCAAGACGGCACCCGATTATACGGCCATGAAAATCGCCTATAATCCCTATCGCGTTTACCTGAAAAACCGGAAGGGCGTAGAGGTTTTGTACGTGGCAGGCCAGAATGATAACGAAGCGATGGTGTACCCAGCGGCATTTCCGTACATTACCCTCAGCCTGGACCCCAACGGCTCGCTCATGCGCAAAGGCCAGCACCACACGGTGTTGCAGGCCGGTTTCGGCATGATAGCCGACCTACTAAACGGCCCCGACGGCAAGGCCGACAACCCCTATACCCGCTCGTTTCGCTACGCGGGCGACAGCACGGCACAGGGCCAGCCGTGCTACGTGCTGCGCTCCGACTACCCGCAGTTTCGCTACGTAGCCTACCGGGTCGGCAAAAACGAAACCATCGGCTCGGTAGCCGCTCGCTTCGGCTGCGGCGAATACCGGATTGTGGAGCGCAACAACCTGAGCATAGACAGCAAGCTGACCGAAGGCCAGGTGCTGCAAGTACCCAATGCCTACGGCCGGCGCGTGCTGGTGGTGGTGAACGCCAAAACCTATCTGCCGGCCTCGGTGACGGTGTACGACGAGCGCGGGCTGTATGAGAAATATAGCTTTCTCGACGTAGTGGCTAATCAGCCAATTCCGGCCGCCGAATTCAGCAAGGACTACAAAGGCTATAAGCTTTAGCGCGGGGCTAGCGGCGCATTGTTTTCTCGATGGTGTCCCACATGTCGGGCGTCAGCGCGCCCAGCTTGTTGAACTCACCGGCCCCGTTGAGCCACTCACCGCCGTCGATGGTGACGACCTCGCCGTTGACGTAGGCCGAAAAATCAGACACTAGGTAAGCAGCTAGATTAGCTAACTCCTGATACTGGCCCACCCGCTTGAGGGGCACGCTGGCGGCGGGGTCGAGCTGGCTGGCCAGCGGCTCGGGAAACAGCCGGCTCCAGGCGCCTTCGGTAGGGAATGGGCCGGGCGCAATGGCGTTGGAGCGAATGCCATACTTGGCCCATTCCACGGCCAGCGAGCGCGTGAGGGCCAGCACGCCCGCCTTGGCCGCGGCCGAGGGCACCACGAAGGCCGAGCCCACGGAGGCGTAGGTGGTTACAATATTGAGAATGGTGCCGGGCTGCTTTTCGGCTATCCAGTGCTTGCCCACGGCAAGCGTACAATTATAGGAGCCGCGCAGCACGATGTCCACAATCACGTCGAAGGCCTTGTGGCTCAGGCGCTCGGTGGGGCTGATAAAGTTGCCAGCAGCGTTATTGAGTAACACGTCGACACGGCCAAATTCTTCCCGGGTGCGCGCCAGCATGGCCTCTACTTCGTCATATTTGCGCACATCGCAGGCCAGGGCCAGCACGCGCCCACCCGTCTGCTGGCGCAGTTCGGCCGCCGTTTGCTCTAGTACGGCGAGTTTGCGGCTCGTGATGGTCACGTTAGCCCCTAATTGCAGGAAATAAGTGGTCATGGCCCGGCCCAGGCCCGTGCCGCCACCGGTCACAATAATGGTTTTTCCGGCTAGGGCATTGTCGCGCAGCATGGGCTGAGCAAAAGAATTTGGCGTCATAGTACTATAAAGCTGACGGGAAGAATGGCCCGAAGGTAGGCAGTAGTAATTAATAGCGGGCGCACTGTGCAGCTTTGCCCGATTCATGTGCAACTTGCACCCTTTTAGCATAGCAAGCTAGTAGTTTCGAAATAATTTTTATGTCCATTTCCCCCGTTGCGAGGGCTGCTGCCCCAGCCACCGTGGCCGTACTAGGCTGCGGCTGGCTGGGCCTGCCCCTGGCCAAACACCTGCTGGCGCAGGGCCACCGGGTGCTGGGCACTACCACCTCGGCCGAGCAGCTACCCCTCTTATCGGCTATCGGCGTTGAGGCTGAGCTACTTAGCCTGGGAAACGATTTTTCGGGTACCGACGAAGCCCGCCTGACCCGCCTACTGGGCCAGGCCGATACCCTGGTGCTGAACGTGCCGCCTCGCGCCGCCGTGGCCGGCGGCTACCCGCAGCTGCTGCGCCCGGTGCACCGGGCTGTGGCAGCCGCCCACGTGCAGGCGGTGCTCTTCGTTTCGACCACCGGCGTGTACCCCGACGAGCCCCGGCTGATGCGCGAAACCGACGCCATCAGCACCCGCGACGCGGCCTCCGATGTGCTGCGCACCGAAGGCCATTTCGTGCCGCGCTACGGCCAGTGGCAGAGCACGGTAGTGCGACTGGGTGGTCTCATTGGCCCCGGCCGGCCCCCCGGGCGCTTTCTGGCGGGCCGCCGCAACCTGCCGCAGGGCAACGCTCCCACCAACCTGCTGCACCTCACCGATGCCGTGGGGGTGCTGAGCACCATCGTGGGCCAGGGCATCTGGGGGCACACGCTCAACGTGTGCTCTCGAGAGCACCCGCTACGGCGCGACTTTTACCCGGCCGCGGCCAGCTATCTCGGGCTGGAGCCGCCCACTTTCCAACCCGACGGCGGCACCGGCAAGACCATCGATTCGAGCCGGTTGCGAAGCCTGGTGCCCTATCAGTTTCGCTACGACGACGTGTTGGCGGCCCTACCCTACTGCTAGGCGGCCGGGCGGCGTTTTATCTTTGTAAGATGCCTACCCTCGATTCGCTGCCCCCCACCCCGGTTTCCTCCGCTCCCATCATTGTGCTGGGCGGGGGCGCGGCAGGCTTTTTCGGGGCCATTGCCTGCGCCGAGGCCAATCCCCAACAGACGGTCTATCTGCTCGAAAAGAGTCCTAAGCTGCTCAGCAAGGTCCGTATTTCGGGCGGCGGACGCTGCAACGTGACGCACGCCTGCGAGTCGGCCGCGCAACTAGTGCAGCACTACCCGCGCGGCGGCCGGCAACTCAAGGAAGCCTTTCGGCAGTTTGGCGTGGCCGATACCATTGCGTGGTTTGCCGAGCGCGGCGTGGCCCTGAAGACGGAGGCCGACGGCCGCATGTTTCCCACCACCGACAGCAGCGAGACTATCGCCCGCGCCTTGGAAGACGCTGCCCGCCGCGCCGGTGTGCGGATACTTACGCGCACGGCCGCCGAGGAAATTATGGTCTTGCCGGAAGGCGGCTTTCGCTTGATAAGCAGCGGCGAAGGCAGTGCCGGGGTAGGGCCTGAAGTGGTGGCTAGCCGCTTACTGGTAGCCACGGGCGGCAACCCCAAATCAGCGGCCTACGACTGGCTGCGGGCGCTGGGGCACACCATTGCCGAGCCGGTACCCTCACTTTTCACCTTCAACGTGCCGGCCTCGCCCCTGCGCGAGCTACCCGGTGTGAGCGTGCCCCATGCCCGCGTGGTGCTGGCCGGTGAAAAGCTGCAATACGAAGGCCCGCTGCTGGTTACGCACTGGGGCGTGAGCGGGCCAGCCGTGCTCAAGCTCTCGGCCTGGGGCGCCCGCCGCCTGCACGAGCTCAGCTACCACGGCACGGCGCTCATCAGTTGGGTACCCAGCCACACCGACGAAACGCTGCGCCCCTGGGCCCAGAGCTTCCGTCTCGAAAATGGCAAGAAGCAAGTGGCGGCGCACCCGCAGTTTGGCCTGCCCACCCGCCTGTGGCGCACCCTGGCCACGGAGGCCGGCATCGGCCCCGAAACCCGCTGGAACGAGATGCCCGCCAAGGCTCAGAACCGCCTGCTGGAGCTGCTGCTGCGCACGCCCTTGCAAGTGCAGGGCAAAACCACGCACAAAGACGAGTTCGTGACCTGCGGCGGCATTCCGCTAGCTGAGGTAAACCTTAATACCTTCGAGAGCCGCCGCGTACCCGGCCTGTTTTTTGCCGGAGAAGTTCTTGACATTGATGGCATTACGGGTGGCTTTAATTTTCAGGCGGCCTGGACTTCCGGCTTCCTGGCGGGCCGGGCAATGGCCGGAGCCAGCCAGCCGGCAGCCGGCTAGGGCACCCTCAAAATGCAAGTATAAAATCTGGGCTTTGCTAGCCCGACTGTAACCCTGCGGGCAGTTGGCTAGTAAACTGGCTCACCTTTCCAACTTACATTTCCTTTTCCAATCATGGAAGCCAAAGTCACCCAAACCGCCCTCAATTCGCTCATCACCGTTCTTAAAGATGGCCAGAAAGGCTACGCCGACGCAATGGTCGACGTAAAAGACCAGCATCTGAAAGACCTGTTCAAGAAATACTCGGCCCAGCGCGCCAGCTACGTGACGGAAATTGAAGACCAGATGTTCAAGCTGGACCTCAAACCCGACACCAGCGAAGGCTCGTCGGTAGTAGGTGCCATCCACCACGCCTGGATTGACCTGAAAGCCGCCGTAACCGGCCACGACAACCACGCCATCCTCGCCGAGTGCGAGCGCGGCGAAGACGTAGCCAAAAAAGCTTACGAAGAAGCCAGCAAAGTACAAGACCTGCCCGGCGACCTGAAGTCGATTATCGAGAAGCAAGCCCAAGGCGTGAAAGCCGCCCACGACGAAATTCGCGGCCTGCGCGACTCAACCAAATAGACCGCAGATTCAAACGGATTGAACCGATACGTCTGGCTGCGCCAAGCTGACTATCGGCTTAAAAATAAAAGAGGCTACTCGTGAGAGTAGCCTCTTTTATTTTGCTGTCTTTACTGTCGTTTTAGTAGTCGCTCACATTAAAACACTTTCCAAGGAAAACAAAGAAGGCTACTCGCACGAGTAGCCTTCTTTGTTTCACAACCCGTAGTCAGCTTGGCGTAGCCAAGCGTATCCGTTCAATCGGTTCAATCCGTTTGAATCTGCGGTCTATTCGTCGAAGTTTTCGCGCTTCTTGTAGCCGCCGCCGTAGCTATTACCGCCACCCTGGCCGCCTTTGTAGCCACCGCGCTGGTAGCCGCCGCCTTGGCCACCCTGGCGGTCGCCGTAGCTGCTGCCGCCTTCGCGGTTGCCACCTTTGTAGCCGCCACCGTAGGAGCTACCGCCTTCGCGGTTGCCGCCTTTGTAGCCACCACCGTAGCTGCTGCCACCTTCGCGACGGTCGCCGTAGCTGCCACCGCGGTTGCCGCTGCCGTAGGGCGGGCGGCCGCCTTCGCGGCGGTCGCCACCGCCGAAGCCGCCGCGACGCTCACCCCCACCGAAGCCACCTTCGCGGCGCTCGGGGCGGTTGGTACCTTCTTCTTTAGCAGCGGCATCCTGCACCGGCGTAGCGATGCTGAACGTCACCGGCTGGCCCTGGATGCTGGCGCGGCCGAGCTGGCTCACCACTTCCTCGGCAAACTCGTTCGGTACTTCTACGAAGCTGAACTTGTCGTAGAGGGCGATGTCGCCCACTTTGTTGCCGGGCAGGTTGGTGCTCTCGCCAATCAAATCGACTACGTCGCGGGGGTGCAGGCGGTCCTTCTTGCCCATGCTGATGAAGAGGCGCGTGTAGCCGGGGCGGCTAGCCCCTTTTTCACGGCTGGCATCGAGGCTCTGCTCGCTGCGCTTGTCCTCTTTCATCGTCATTTTGAGCAGCGCGGCGGCGATGTCCAGCGAGGTGATGTCCTCGCTCTGGTCGAGCAGGCGCTGCACGCGGCCGATGTACTTATCGAGGTTGCCCTTCTCGATAACTTCCTTAATCTGGTTCAGGAAGAGCGTGGTTTTCACCTCCGATACGTCGGCGAACGACGGCACCTGGGCCAGCTTGATGTCGGCCTTGGTGAAGCGCATGATGTCGCGCAGCTTGTAGATGTCGCGGCCACTCACGAAGGTGAAGGCGCGGCCATTCTTGCCGGCGCGGCCCGTGCGGCCAATGCGGTGCACGTAGTATTCTTCGTCGGCGGGCAGGTCGTAGTTGAATACGGCCTCCACGCTATCTACGTCGATACCGCGGGCGGCTACGTCGGTAGCTACCAGGATTTCGAGCGTGCCCTTGCGGAATTTATCGAGCGTGTTCTGGCGCTGGGCCTGGCTCATGTCGCCGTGCAGGCCGTCGGCGAAGTAGCCTTTGGCTTGCAGGTCGGCCACGATTTCGTCCACCATGCGCTTCGTGTTAGCGAAGATGATGGTCGATTTCAGGTTGTACATGTCCATCACGCGGGTCAGGACGTCCTTCTTCTGCGGGCCGCGCACTTCGAAGTAGCTCTGCTCGATGTTCGAGACCGTCATTTCCTTATGGTTGACCTTCACTACCTGCGGGTCGCGCTGGTATTTCTTGGTCATTTCCATAATCGGCTTGCTCATCGTGGCCGAGAAGAACACCGTCTGGCGGTTCTCGGGCATTTTGCTGAGCACAAACTCAATGTCCTCCCGGAAGCCCATGTCGAGCATTTCGTCGGCCTCATCGAGGATGATTTTGGTGGCCTTGTCGAGCTTCAGCGTGCCGCGCTCGATGTGGTCCATTACGCGGCCGGGGGTGCCGATTACGATTTGCACGCCGCGCTCCAGGGCACGGAACTGGCGGTCGTACGACGAGCCGCCGTAAATCGGCACTACGGCCAGGCCTTTCTTATACTTACCCAGCTTCTGGATTTCGCCCGAAACCTGCACCGCGAGTTCGCGGGTGGGGCAGAGCACGATTACTTGCACGTCGCGGCTTTCGCCGTCCACGCCCTCAATGGCGGGAATCGAGAAGGCAGCCGTTTTGCCGGTACCCGTCTGGGCCTGGCCGATAACGTCTTTGCCAGCCAGCATTACCGGGATGGCCGACGACTGAATGGGCGAGGCTTCCTCGTAGCCCATTTCGCTAATGGCGCGCTGTACTTCGGGCGAGAGATTAAGCTCGTCGAAACGAACTTTAGCCTTCTCAGTGGTTTGGGGAGCGGTGTTTTCTACTTGTTCGGTATCCATGTCGGAACGGAATAGGTGGCTAGGCTACCTGGTTTTCCAAAACCTGGGTAGCTTGTGGGGAATGAGACTACGCTCTGAAAACAGCCGGCTCAACAGCGGCGGCGCTTCTTCCCCCTCAACCTTCCTATCACTCGACAAGGCGGAAAAAATACGACCGAACTAAAACGGGAACTACTCGGCAGCCAATGACTTACTCTGGGCCACCCCGGCCACTCAATGGGGCCGTTCTCAAATGCGGGTGCAAAGGTACGGATTTTATTTGAGAAAGGCTAATGTTATAGCCAAAAATCGTTGTCATGCTGACGAAGGAAGCATCTCGCTAGAACACGTAACCCTGACGTTACCCTAGCGAGATGCTTCCTTCGTCAGTATGACAACGGTTGATAACAGGTCTGAAATAGGTCGTTACCGCACAAAAAAAGCGCCCTCCCGCGTGGGAAGGCGCTTTCTGCTAGCACGAAAGGTGCGGCTACTACTAGAGCAGCGACACTTTTACAGCGTTCGGGCCTTTGCGGCCTTGGGCTTCTTCGTACTGAACTTTGTCTTTCTCTTGTAGCGACTTGGCGTCTACTAGGTCGGTGACGTGGACGAAGATGTCTTGGCCAGTCTCGTCGTTTTTG